>ERZ778021.42-NODE-42-length-313168-cov-9.303600_pt1 | contig 313168 bp, 298 predicted proteins | sample MGYA00375751_ERZ778021 | MGnify/ENA primary metagenome ERZ778021 (study PRJEB29350, sample SAMN05389814) | bioreactor metagenome | isolation source: Thiocyanate stock bioreactor | place: South Africa: University of Cape Town | collected 2013-08-29 ...
CGCGGACCAGGCCGAGCAGGATGTGCTCGGTGCCGATGTAGTTGTGGCCGAGGCTCAGCGCCTCGCGCAATGCCAGTTCCAGCACCTTCTTGGCTCGTGGAGTGAAGGGGATCTGGCCGGAAGTGACTTCCTCACCGGAGCCGACGATCCGCACGACCTGGGCGCGGACCCGTTCGACCGTGATTTCCAGAGATTCAAGGACACGCGCGGCGAGACCCTCTTCCTCGCGCAGCAGGCCGAGCAGGATGTGCTCGGTGCCGATGTAGTTGTGCTTGAGCGTCCGCGCCTCTTCCTGGGCGAGGACGACTACCTGACGTGCGCGTTCTGTGAATCTCTCGAACAAGTTTCTCTTCTACCTCAAACCTCGTCGGTTGCCTGAGTATCGGTGATCGGTCGGTCGGTTACTGCGATCCATCTTTGCTGCTTCTCTCCGGTGCGGCTTATGAGTCGGCAAATTGCCGGTTGCCCTATCCCTGTTTCAGTCGTGAAACTCCTTGGGATCTGACCTCCGGTCTTGAGGGATCGAGCGAATAAGCCAGTATAACGAGCCTCCCTCCCCGGCTGAACGGCGCTCCGGCTTGAACGGCGCCGGCCCCGGCGTTAGGGTCGGGACATGAGGGAGACAAAGGAACCTCTAGTGAAACGCTCTCTCGTCCTCGCGGCCGCCTTCCTGGTGGTCGCGCTCACCGCCTCACCGGCTTCGGCCCGTGACCAGGTCCACCGCTGCACCAACTGGTCCTGGACCGGTCCTTCGAACTGGTCGGCAGCCTGCGGCACGTACGGGATCACCATCTCCTCGCCAGACGGGCGCCGGGCGATCGATTGGGGATTCAGCAGCACCTACTGCATACAGGCCAGGAACTACCGTCAGTCGGCGACCCGCTTCATGGCCGGCCAGCGACAGACCCTGAAGCGGAACGGGGTCCGCTTCGTCCAGGTCGGGCGCATCCGCCAGGTCGGGCGCAAGTACTTCCGCCAGACCAACATCATCGAGGCCGGCCGGGGCCGGAAGACCGGCAAGGGACAGGCGATCTTCGACTACGCCGCCTCCGACAACACCGGCACCTACTGCTACCAGAGCTCAAAGGCGATGATGGTGCCGAAGAGCGACTACCGCCGCGGCATCCGGCAACTGATCCGGATCTACCACTCGACCGCCTACTTCGGGCCGGGCCTGCCCAAGGGCCCGAACGGCGAGCCGGCCTAGGGCTCAGCGCAGGCGGTAACGCCTGAAACCGAGATAGGCGAACTCGAACCCGCTGATCCGGTCGAGTATGGCGACACCGTTGCCGGCCCGGGAGACGTCCGGGTCGTGGGCCGAATCCTTGCCCGCCCCGCCGACCATCCGGTCGCGGGCCCGATCGCGGTTGTTGTAGAAGCTGTCGTTGCCGGGGCCGCCGATCAAGACGTCTGGCCCTGAGCCGCCCTGCAGATCGTCCGCGCCGGGGCCGCCGTCGAGGTGGTCCCGGCCGGCCGGCTTCTTGTAGGGCCGGAAGAAGACCGGGTCGCGCCAGAGGTCACCGTTGAGGGTGTCGTTGCCGGCCCCGCCCGAGATGATGTCGTTGCCGCCTTCGCCGGTGAGGCTGTCCCGCCCGGGACCGCCGCTCAGCCGGTCGTCCTTCTTGCCACCGAAGATCATGTCGTCGCCAGGGCCGCCGTCGACCGTTACCTGGAGGTTCTTCTCCGCGAGGAAGCTGTCGTGGCCGCCGCCCAGCTTTGCGGTCACCGACTTGATCCCGGTGACCCGGCAGTAGACGTCGTTGAGCATCGCCCAACACTGGCCGGGCAAGCTGTCGCCGGCCAGCTTCAGCCCATGGACGCCTTCGGAAACCGCGTAGACCGGCACTTCCTTGCCGCTGAGCGGATCCTCCTCCGGAGGCGTCGCCGAGTAGCGGGTGACCTGGAATGTCTCCAGGTGCCCGGTGCCTGAGATGACGATCGTCGGCTTGCCCTTGACCTTGACCACGCCGGCCTCGGCTTTCTTCGGGGCAGCGTCAGCCGAGCTGGTAAAGCCGAGGCTGGCCAAAACAGGGACGAGCAGGACGAGAGCGAGTTTCTTCATATGGTCAATTACGCCGGGAGCGCCGAATCGTCACATCAGTCGCGCATCGCTGGGAAGAGGACGACTTCTCTGAGCGACGACGAGTTGGTCAGCATCATGACCAGGCGGTCGATGCCGAGCCCGACGCCGCCGGTCGGGGGCATGCCCTGTTCGAGCGCCTCGATGAAGGACTCGTCGAAGGGCTGGGCCTCGTCGTCGCCCCGGTCGATCTCCGCCGCCTGCTGCTCGAAACGGCGGCGCTGCTCGTCGGGGTCGTTCAGCTCGGTGAACGAGTTGGCGATCTCGACTCCGCCGATGAAGGCCTCCCAGCGCTCCACCTTCCCTGGCTTATCCCGGTGCTGCTTGGCGAACGGGGAGAGCTCTTCCGGGTAGTCGAGGATGAAGGTCGGTTCGATCAGCTGCGGCTCGACCCTCTTCGAGAAGACGGTGTCGACCAGTTTGCCCCAGCCGGCCGTCTCGTCTTCGTTCCCGATCGCCTCCGAGAGGGCGTCGCGGTCGGTCAACTCGTCGATGTCGATGCCGGCGTGTTCGAGGATCGCGTCGCGCAGGGTGATCCGTTGCCAGGGGGCGGCGAGGCTGATCGTGCGGCCGTCCCGCTCGATCTCGGCCTTGCCCAGCACCTTCTCGGCGACGCCCGCGACGAGCCCTTCCAGTTCGGCCGCGGTGTCGTTGTAGTCGGCGTAGGCCTCGTACCACTCGAGCATCGTGAACTCGGGGTTGTGCTTCATCGAGATGCCCTCGTTGCGGAAATCCTTGCCCAGCTCGTAGACCTTGTCGATGCCGCCGACAACGCAGCGCTTCAGGTACAGCTCGGTGGCGATGCGCAGGTAGAGCTTGCGGTCGAGGGCGTTGTGATGGGTGGTGAACGGACGGGCCAGGGCACCGCCGTAGAGCGGCTGCAGGACCGGGGTCTCTACCTCGAAGAAGCCGTGGTCGTCGAGCCAGCGCCGCACCTCGGAGACGGTGCGGGCCCGGACCCGGAAGACCTCGCGCGACTCCTCGTTCGCGATCAGGTCTAGTTCCCGCCGGCGGTACCGCGTCTCGGTGTCCTCGAGGCCGTGGAACTTGTCCGGCGGCGGCCGCAGCGCCTTGGTCAGTACCTGCCAGGAGGTCGCTTCGATCGAGAGCTGGCCGCGCCGGGTGACGATCGCCCGGCCCTCGACCCCGATGAAGTCGCCGAGGTCGAGATCGTCGAGCAACGAGTAGGCGTCGCCGAGGGTGTCGGCCTTGGCGTGCACCTGGATCTGCCCGCTCGCGTCACGCAGGTCAATGAAAGCGGCCTTGCCGTGCCCGCGCCGGCCGGTGATCCGGCCGGCGATGCGATGGACCGAATCGGTTTCGGCGCCCGCCTCGAGCCCCTCGTGGGCAGCCAGGACCGCGGCGATGTCCTCCCGCGGGGAGAACGAGTGCGGGAACGGGTTCACCCCGGCCGCCCGCAGGCGGTCGAGCTTCTCCCGGCGCTCGGCGAGGATGCCGGCGAAACCGTCGGCCCCGGCCTCTTCGGTCCCGGTCTCCTGGTTTTCCGCAGCGCTCATCGCCGGTCGCCCCCGGTCCGCTGCTCAGGCAGCTTCGATCTTGGTGATCTTGAACTGCTTTTCCGGCCCGCGCGGCGCCGGGATCTTCACGATCTGGTTGACCTTGCCCCCGATCAGTGCGGCACCGATCGGCGACTCGCTGGAGAGCTTGCCTTCAGCCAGGTCAGCCTCGGTCGAACCGACGATCTGGAACTTGCGTGAGCTGCCGGAGTCCTGGTCCTTGATGTGGACGATGGAGCCGAAGGACACCTCGCCCTTGTCGGCCGAGCTTTCCTCGACCACGGTCGAACGGCGCAGGCGCTCCTCGAGCTGGACGATCTGGGCCTCGAGCTGGGCCTGCTCGTTCTTGGCGTCGTCGTACTCGGCGTTCTCGGAGATGTCACCGAAGTCCCGGGCTTCCTTGATCCGGTCGGCCACCTCGCGACGGCGGACCGTCGAGAGATACTCGATCTCTTCCTCGAGCTTCTTCAGACCTTCAGGCGTGATTTCAGACTGGCGACTCACTGGTATCAACCTCTCTTGGGAAAGCCGGCAAAGTAAGGCCGGCCCTGAAAATAACGAACGCCCTGAGCGACGCCCGAGGGCGCCGGCAGGGCAGCGGACGGGCGATTATAACGAGGAGCGATCGGCGGCCAGCGACTGGGTGATGACCCGGGCAAAACGGGCCGGATCCTCGACCTGGGGGTAATGGCCGATCTCGGCCATCCGCACGACCGGAAGTTCGGGTCTCATCTCCAACAACCCGTCGAGGATGTCCGGCACGGCGACCGGGTCCTGCATGCCCCAGGCCAGGCGGAGGTTGCCCTGCCAGCCGGACACGGCGCCGTGCCAGCGGTCGGCGTAGATCTCCCTTTCGTCCATGTATGAGACGAGCTTGTGGCCGAGCCGGTTGCCGTCGTTGTGGGTCATCAGGCCCCAGTAGTCGGTCGCGCCGGCGTCGGTCATCGGGTGGGCGCCGCCGAAGACCGACGCGAACTGCCGCCGGAAGAAGGCCTCGTTCGAGAAGCGGGCGGCAAGGGGGCCGAGTGGGCCACGCAGCAGCTTCTGGGCCAGGGTCGGGTTCGAGCGCTCGACCAGGATCGAGCCGTTGAAGAGCAGCATCCCCGAGAGTTCGAAGCGCAGCTCCCCTGCCAGGTCCCGGGCCATCAGCTCGGTCGCGACCGAAGCCCCGAAGTCATGGGCGCAGATGAAGACCGGCCTGTCCTGCCACTTGCGGCAGATCAGCTCCTCGGTCAGGTCGGCCTGCCAGGAGAGGGTGTACGAGTGGTCCTTCGGCTTGTCGGAAAGGCCGAAACCGAGGAAGTCGAAGGCGAGGATCGCCCGGTCCGGCAACAACTCGACCAGATAGCGCCAGTCGTATGAGCAGGTCGGGAAGCCGTGGAGCAGGACCAGCAGCGGACCTTCGCCATCATGGAAATAGGTGTGGATCTGACGGCCGCGGAACTCCTCCAGCGCCCCCTTCGACCGCCAGGTCTCGACCCGGTCGGACAAGGGGGTGCCCGGGGTCATGCGACCACCGGCTCACCGTTGCGGATCTCGGCGACGATCTCACGTGCCCGCCGCAGCCCGGCGGTCTGGCAGAGCTCGTTGCGCACGATCTTCGGCACGTCGAGCTGGTCGAGATACCAGGGGTAGAACTTGCGCAGGTAACGACCGGCCCTTTCCTCGCCCAGGTGCTCCTCGGCCCGCTCCATCACCCAGGCCAGCTCGTCCATCACCGCTTCGCGCGAGGGCGGGACCACCTCCTGCCCGGTCAGCTCGGCGAAGACCCAGGGATAGCCGAGCGAACCGCGGGCGATCATCACCGCGGTGGCGCCCGACTGCTCGTAGGCGTTGCGGGCGGCCGCGGCACTGCTCAGGCCACCGGAGATGATCATCGGCACGTCGATCGTCTCGCCCAGCTCGCGAGCCATCGCGTAGTCCGGCTGGCCCTTGTGCCCCTGTTTCGCCACTCGCGGGTGGAAGCCGACCCCGGCCACCCCGGCCTCCTCGACCAGGCGGACCGAGAGATCGAAGCCGGAACGATCGCCCGGCATCAGGCCGGAGCGGATCTTCACGGTGACCGGCAGGCCGGAACCCTCGCGGGCCGCACGGGCCAGGTCGAGGGCCAGTTCGGGATCGGAGAGCAGCTGGGCTCCGGCCCCGGTCTTGCGTACCTTCGGCACCGGGCAGCCCATGTTGATGTCGATCAGGTCGGCGCCCGCTTGGGCGGCGATCCGGGCGGCCGACTCCATCGCCTCGGGCGACTGCCCGAAGAGCTGGATCGAGACCGGGTGCTCATCCGGGTGGATCCGCAGCAGCTCCTTCATCGTCTTCTCGTTGCCGTAGTGCAGGCCGAAGCTGGAGACCATCTCCGAGACCGCGAGCCCGGCCCCGAAACGTTTCGCCTGCAGGCGCACGAACCAGTTGCCGATACTGGCCAGGGGAGCCAGCAGCACCCGGTTGGAGATTTCCACCCCGCCGATCTCGAATGGTTCGGTGAGTGCGGGCTGGTCTCCGGTCGGCTTGGCCGAAACCTCAGCCACGGTCCCCGGAGTTACGTTCGTGGATGATCCGCAGCCCTTTGAGTGTGAGGAGCTCGTCGATCTCTTCGATCTCTTCCGAGAAAGGGACGATCGACTTGGCATAGCCGCCGGTGGCGATGAAACGGGCGTTGCCGCCGAGCTCGCGGTTGATCCGCCGGGCGATGCCATCGACCAGGCCGGCGAAGCCGTAGAGCACGCCGACCTGTATCGCCTCGCGGGAGGAGGTGCCGATCGCCTTCTTCGGCTCGCCGAGGTCGATCCGTGAGATCCGGGCCGCCCGCTCGGTCAGAGCGGTGAGCGAGATCTCGACCCCCGGGGCGATCGCACCGCCGAGGTAGGCGCCCTCGGCCGAAACCGCGTCGAAGTTGATGCCGGTCCCGAAGTCCACCCCGACGCAGACGTCTCCGACTTCCTCATAGGCCGCGATCGCGTTGACCAGGCGGTCGGCGCCGACCTCGGCCGGGTTGTCGATCTCGATCGACATTCCGGTCCGGATACCCGGTCCGACCAGCAGGCAATCGACGTCCAGGTACTGCTCGGCCAGTTGCGTGTACTCGGCACCGAGCGGCGGTACGACCGAGGAGACGACCAGCCCGTCGAGATCGTCGAAACCGGTTCCCCGCAGCTCCATCAGGCCGGAGATCCGTTCGGCCAGCTCGTCGCTGGTCGCGCCGGCCCGGGTCTGGAAACGCCAATGCTGGGTCAGCTCGGTGCCTTCGAAGGCGCCGAGATGCGTCTGGGTGTTACCAACGTCAATCGCAAGAAGCATGGGACCAAAGAGTGTGGCAGGAAGCCCAGAGTCGGGGCGTCCCACACCGCCACCTCCCGGAGCCGGCCCATCCATTCCTTGTTTCTGTGGGCCGGCGGGTTGAACTTGGAGGGCGGGTCGGACCCCGCCCGACTTAAGATGTCCTTCATGAGCAAGGCGACGCTGTACTCACTGCCCGGTTCCCATCCCGCTGTCAGCGTCAAGTTGATGCTCGACTACAAGGGCATCGAGTACAAGACGATCGACCTGATGCCACTGGTTCACAAGGGCGTGGTGCGCGCGGCAGGATTTCCCGGGACCACGGTCCCGGCGCTGAAGTTCAACGGCGAGAAACTCCAGGGCTCGGTCGACATCGCCCGCGCCCTCGATCGCATCGTGCCCGAGCCGCCGCTGCTCCCGGCCGACGCGGAAGCCCGCAAGCAGGTCCTGATCGCCGAGGCCTTCGGCGAGGCCGAGTTGCAGCACGCGGTCCGCCAGATCCTCTGGAACGCGGTCCGGCGCCGGCCGAAGTCGATCGCCACCTTCCTCGAAGGGTCGAGCCTGCCCCTGCCGCCGAAGGTGGCCGCCTACACCAGTGGCCCGATCATCTGGGGCGAGTACAAGGTCAACGATTCGACCGACGAGAATGTGCGGAACAACCTTGCCGCCTTGCCGGAGTGGCTGGACCGGATGGATGCCTGGGTTGCCGACGGCACCCTCGGCGGCGAAACTCCCAACGCGGCCGACTTCCAGATCGCGACCAGCATCCGCCTGGCGATGACCCTCGAGGACCTGCGCCCCTTCATCGCCGAGCGCCCGATCGGGCAGGCGGCCGTGAAGACCTGCCCGGACTACGCCGGCGACGTGCCACCCGCCCTCCCGGCCGAGTGGCTGGCCCCTCTCGGTTAGTCGGCCAGGGTCGCCAGCTCCGTTTCGGGGTCAGCGAGGGCAGCCAGATCGACTGGCTCGCCTGACTTGATCAGTTCGCCGATCGTGTCGGAGACATCCCAGATGTTGACGTTCATACCGGCCTGGATCCGACCGTCTTTGAGCCAGAAGGCGATGAACTCGCGGGCTTCCTTGTCGCCGCGGATCACGACTTCGTCCCAGTCGGTGGCGTAGCCGACGTACTCCATGCCGACGTCGTACTGGTCGGAGTAGAAGTACGGCAGGTCGTCATAGACCACCTCCGCCCCGGCCATCGAACGGCCCGCGGCGAATCCCTGGCGACGGGCGTTGGCCCAGTGTTCGACTCGGATCCGCTCGCCGTAGAAGGCGTGGAACTGGTTGGCGATGTCGCCGGCCGCGTAGATGCCCTCGGCCTCGGTCCGCAGGCCGGCGTCGACCGGGACCCCGTTGTTCAACCCCAGCCCGGCCATCTCGGCCAGTCCGGTCCGGGGCACGACGCCGATCCCGACCACGACCAGGTCCGCCTCGACCTCGCCCGCGGTGGTCCGAACCTTCTCGACCTTGCCGTCGCCGAGGAAGGCCTCGACCCCGGTGCCACCTTTGAAGTCGACCCCGTGCTCGAGGTGCACGTCCCGGTACACGGCGCCGATCTCGGTGCCGAGAACCTTTTCGAGCGGCACTTCCTGGGGTTCGACCACGGTCACCTCGCAACCCTTCTCCCGGGCCGAGGCGGCCACCTCGGAGCCGATCCAGCCGGCCCCGACCACGACCACCCGGGCACCTTCACCGAACAGGTCGCGCAGCTTCGCCGAGTCGGCCACGGTGCGCAGGTAGTGGACGCCGTCGAGGTCGGCTCCCGGAATGTCGATCCGCCGCGGCTCGGCGCCGGTGGCCAGCAGCAGCCGGTCGTAGGGCTCCGGGTCGGAGCCCTCGATCAGCACGGTCCGGGCGGAGGGGTCGATCCCCGACACGAAGGTCGAGGTGCGCAGCTCGACCCGGTTGTCGGCATAGAAGGATTCCTCGTGGACCCAGGAGAGGTCGTCTCTCTTGCCCTGGAGGTAATCCTTGGAAAGAGGCGGTCGTTCGTAGGGCAGTTCCGGCTCGTCGCCGATCAGCAGGATCTCCCCTTCGAAACCAGCATCCCGCGCGCCCTCGGCCGCCCGGGCCCCGGTCAGGCTCGCGCCGACGATCACAATCCGTTCTGCGTCACTCATTTCCGCCTCCGTTCAGGTCTGTCCTCCAAACCTACTCCCCCGATCCCGCCGTCCCTTGACTCCGCTGGTTTTCGCCGTCCGGATACGGTCCCAGCTGTGTCCGGATTCGCCGAGGCCGCGAAGGCCACACTTGACTGCGACCTGAAGTCGATCGAACCCGGCGGTGGCGGGGACATCAATCGGGGCTGGCGGATCGAAGCCGTGGCGGGCGATCTCTACTTCGCCAAGAGCCGCCCCGGTGGTTCGGCGACCGAATTCGAGAACGAGGCGGCGGGGCTCCGGTGGCTGGGCGAGGTCGGCGCCCTGCCGGTGCCTGAGGTGGTAGCGGTGGTCGAAGACCCGACCGAACCGGGTCTCATCCTCGAGTGGGTCGAACCCGGCCCCCGCGGCGACGAGGCCGAACTCGGTCGCGGGCTTGCCTTGCTCCATCGGGCCGGTGCCGATGGGTTCGACCGGCCGGCACCCGGTGCGAGCGGCGAGGAGATCCGCTTCGGTGAACTGGCGGTGCCGCTCTCCCCCGCTGCACCCGACGAGGGCTTCGCCGGGATCTATGCGGATCGGCTGCGCCATCTTGCTGCCCAGGCATTCGAGGCGGGAAGCCTCGGTTCCTCCGACCGGGACGTGGTCGAGCAGGTCGCCGAGCGGGCGCCGGAGCTGGCCGGGCCGCCCGAGCCCCCGGCCCGGATCCACGGCGATCTCTGGTCGGGAAATGTGCTCTGGGCCGAGGGCCGGCCGTGGCTGGTCGACCCGGCCGCCCACGGCGCTCACCGTGAGCTGGACCTGGCCATGCTCGAACTCTTCGGCAGCCCCGGCCCGGGCTTCTACGCCGCCTACGAAGAGATCAGCCCGTTGGCCGACGGATACCGGGAGCGGATCGGCTTCTGGCAGTTGCAGCCGTTGCTGGTCCACGCGGTCCTCTTCGGGGGTGGCTACGGACGCGGCGCCGCGGTCACGGCCCGCCAGTGTCTCGGCGGCTGAGCCGGGGCAAACCCCGACCGGCCACGAACTACGGTTCCGCTACCTGGAAACACTCTGTTTATGGCTTGTTGCAGCGGGTAGGGACTGCCGCATGACCAAAATCAAGAAGCTCCTCGTCTCTGTCCTGGCGGCCCTTGCGGTCGCACTCGTGCTTCCCGCCGTCTCGTCGGCCTGGGCACCGGCTGGGAGCGCCACCGTGCACCCGGGCGTCCAGACCTTCACGGAAGGCGCACAGTGCACATCGAACTTCGTCTTCCAGAACGGAACCGATGTGTACCTCGGCCAGGCCGCTCACTGCTCCGGCACCGGCGAGGCGACCGACACCAACGGCTGCGAGGCCGGCGCCCTGCCGATCGGCACCGCGGTCGAGGTGACCGGCGCCTCGAAGCCGGGCGTCCTGGCCTACAGCTCCTGGAACTCGATGCAGGCCAAGGGTGAGACCGACGAATCGACCTGCGCCTTCAACGACCTCGCCTTGATCAAGATCGACCCGGCCGATGTCGGCAAGGTCAATCCTTCGGTACCCGGGTTCGGTGGACCGACTGAGCTCGGCGCCCCGGGCGGACTGGGCTCGACCGTCTACTCGTGGGGCAATTCTTCGCTCCGCCAGGGCATCCGCCAGCTCAGCCCCAAGCAGGGCATCGTGCTCAGCAACGACGCCAGCGGCTGGAGCCACAACGTCTACACCTTGACTCCCGGCATCCCCGGCGACTCGGGCAGCGGTTTCCTCAACAAGAGCGGCCAGGCCTTCGGTGTGCTCAGCACCCTGCAGCTCCTGCCGACGGCCGGCGCCAACGGGGTCGGCGACCTGGCCAAGGAACTCGCCTGGTTGAAGGCCAACGAGCCGTCCTTCTCCGGCATCCAGCTGGTCAAGGGCACCGAGCCGTTCAAGCCGAACCTGGTCGGCGCCATCCTCGGCGGCTGACGATCAGGGACTGACCGAGATGCCCCGATCCGGGGGGACCTTGCCGTCCATCAGGTCGAGCAGGGCCTCCCGGATCGCATCCGGTCCCTCGCCGGTCTGGACTTCCATCCACTCCCGGCTGCGGTCGGTGAAGCGATCTTGGCTCCTGGCCAGGCGTTGGCCGAGACCCTCTTCGCCCCAGTCGGCGTTGCGCTTGACGACTCGGTCGGGAGCGAAGAAGAACTGTGGCTGCGGACCCGGCAGCGAGGCGCCTTGCTCGGGGACCATCGACTCCCAGTCGGCGATCCCGACTGCGACGCTGGCCAGCAAGCGGTCGCCGAAATGGGCGTGGACCCGCTGGCGCAGCTTGGCGTTGCCGCCGAAGTCGACGTAGATCGTCGGCGTGTCGGCGTCGATGCCCTCGAGGTCGTCATAGGTCACGACCGCGTCCCAGTGCCCGGTTCCCTTGGTGAACTCGAGGTTGCCCGGCGAGGTCAGTCCGATCGTCTCGATCGGTGAGTCGAAGTCCTTCTGCAGCGCGTGCCCCAACCCCAGGGCGGTCTTGCTCGAGGCGCTCGACGCGACCAGCTGGGCGGCCCCGGCGAAGTCGATCTCGACCAGCCAGTCGGCCAGGAGCCAAGAGGTGCCGTAGAGCGGCATGAAGATCGAAACCAGCCGCTCACGTTCGTCGTCCCGCTCGCCGCGGACCAGGCGGTACTCGTTGTAGACCGCGGGCAGTTCGGCCCGGTAGCCGGTGACGTCGGTGAAGCCGCTCTCGCGGACCCGGCCCGGTTCGAGCACCGCGTGGGTGGACATCGGCAGGTAGCCGAAGACCCGGTCGCCCTCCTCGACTCCATCGGCCTTCGAGGCGACGACCACGGCGTAACCCCAGGCGGGGATCCTGCCCAGCCCGTCCGGCGCGGGATAGAAATCCCAGTAGTTCATCGCCTCGCCCATCGCCCCGTAGGTGACGTTGTTGGCGGTCAACGAGAAGTGGTCGATCTCCAAGAGGATCTGGCCTTCCCCAGGTTCCCGGTCGGCCCCCGGTGAGTCGAGGATCGAGGCGTCCCGCAGATCGTCGCGGCTGACTGCAAAGTCGTATGCGTCGGACATGGCGGCAGCCTACCGTCTCTCTTAATGCGAACATATGTTCGTGCGCTGGGACGGACAGAGGGTGACCGCGGACGGGCGACCGGTCAAGGTCGGGGACGAGATGACCCTGCCGGGGATGGAGGACGCGGGCCTCGGCCCGGTGCGCACCTTCACCGCCCCCGAAGCGATGGGGATCCGTTTCCACGAGGTCCGGGCCAAGTCGGCCCTGAACAAGGTGCCGGAGGGCCCGTACGGATTCGGCTGGACGGTCAATCCCTACCGCGGCTGCAGTCATGCCTGTGTCTACTGCTTCGCCCGCCCCACCCACACCTACCTCGGCTTCGACGCAGGCCGCGACTTCGAACGCGAGATCGTGGTCAAGGTGAACGCCCCCGAGGTGCTGCGGGCCGAACTGGCCCGGCCCTCATGGAAGCGAGAGCTGGTCGCGCTGGGAACCAACACCGACCCGTACCAGTGGGTCGAGAGTCGTTACCGCCTGACCCGGGCCATCCTCGAAGCCCTGGACGAGGCCGAGACCCCGGTCTCGGTCCTGACCAAGTCGCCGCTGGTGCTCTCCGACATGCCGATCTTCGAACGCATGAACCAGAGCCGGCCGGTCCGCGTGAACCTCTCGGTGCCGACCGTCGACGAGTCGGCCTGGCGCGCCACCGAACCGCACACGCCGAGCCCGAAGGCCCGGCTCGAGGCGGTCGCCGAACTGCGGCGGGCCGGCATCTCCTCCGGCATCCTGATCGCCCCGATCATGCCCGGGATCAACGACCGACCAAGCCAGATCGAACCGATCCTCCGCGCTGCCACCGAAGCGGACGCCGACTTCGTGACGCCGATCGCCCTCAACCTGCGCAAGGAAACGAAGGACATCTTCTTCGAGTGGCTGCGGACCGAACGCCCCGACCTGGTCCCGGAATACGAGCGCCTCTTCACCGGTCGTGGACGGCTGCCGAAGGACGAACAGCGGAAGATAACCGCAGCGGCCCGCGGCCGTTTCAGGCAGCGGGAGATCAGCGGCGACGAAGAACCGCCGATGACCGCGCCAGGGGCGGGCCCCAAGCCGGACCCGGGGGCGGAACCGCCCGAGCCGGCACCCACCCTCTTTTAGGCGAGTGGCCCCGTCTGTCTGATGTCCTGGCCACCCTCGGCTTCCAGCGCGGCCATCGCCTCGGCCAGGCGGGTGCCGTCGGGCAGGGCCAGGTCCGGGTCTAGTTCGAGCAGCGGCGCGAGAACGAAGCGACGCGAGGTGGTTTCGCGGTGGGGCAGCTTGAGCCGGTCCGACTCGAACTCGAGATCACCCATCAACAGCAGGTCGACGTCGATCACCCGGGGCGAGTGCCGGGGCAGGCCGGTCTCCCGGCCGATTTCCGCCTCGACTGCCTTGAGCACGTCCAGCAGCCCCTCCGGTTCGAGGTCGGTGCGGACACGGATCGCGGCATTGAGGAAGTCGGGCTGGTCGAGGATCTCCCCCACCGGCTCGGTCTCCCAGGCCGAGGAGATTGCTTCCACGACCAGCCCCTTCGCCTCCAGGCGGCGGATCGCGTCACGCAGGTAGCCGTGACGGTCGCCGATGTTCGAACCGAGGCCGAGATAGACGGTGCGCTCAGGCATCGCGATGGCGGAAGATCTCGACCGAGGCGCCATCCATGCTGAACGGCACCGGCGGCTCCGGCTTGGTCGCCCTCACCCGTACCTCGACCACCGGGAAGCGTTCCAGCAGGCCGTCGGCGATCACCGTGACCAGCCGCTCCAGGGTGCGGTACCTGACCCCGGTCGCAGCTCCGGCCAGATACTCGGTCACCGCCCCATAGTCGACGGTTCCCTCGATGTCGTCGGTCTCGGTCGCGGAAACCTGGTCGGGGACCATCTCGACGTCAAAGAGCATGCGCTGGCCGAGTTCCTGCTCGGCGTCGGTGACGCCGTGATTGGTGTGGAGCTCGACCCCGCTCAGGGTGATGATCACGTCACCGGTTTCCGGATGGGACATGACCGGAAAACTACCGGCGCGGCCGAGCGGGGTCGGCGCTGCCGGCTTCGATGGCAGATGCCACCCGGACCGCCTGGGCCACCGGGCCGACGTCATGTACCCGGACCATGGCGGCGCCACCTTCCATCGCCGCCAGGCAAGCGGCGATCGTGCCGCCCAGGCGCCGGGGTTCCGGCGCATCCCCGCTCAGCTTGCCGATGAAGCTCTTGCGCGAAGGGCCAACCAGCACCGGCAGGCCCATTTCGCTGAGGGTCCGGGTCGACTTGAGCAGCGCCAGGTTGTGGTCGACGGTCTTGCCGAAACCGATCCCCGGATCGATCCAGAGCTTTTCCCGCGCGATGCCGGCCGCCTCGGCCAGGCCTGCCTGGACGGCGAGGAACTCGCTGACCTCGCCGACCACGTCGTCGTAGCGCGGATCCTCCTGCATGGTTCGCGGAGTGCCGAGCATGTGCATCAAGACGACCTCCACCCCGGCTTCGGCACAGGCGCCGGCCATCTCCGGGTCGCCCCGCAGGGCGGTCACGTCGTTGACGATCCGGGCGCCGGCCGCGATCGCCTGCCGGGCGACTTCGGCCTTGGTCGTGTCGATCGAGACCGGCGCCGCCCCGGCCAACCCCTCGACCACCGGCATCACCCGGCGCAGCTCCTCTTCCAGCGGTACGTCATCGGCCCCGGGCCGGGTCGATTCGCCGCCGATGTCCAGCACGTCTGCCCCCTGCCGGACCAGTTCCATGCCGTGCTCGATCGCCTTCTCATGGTCGAAGAACTCGCCCCCGTCCGAAAACGAATCCGGAGTCACGTTGACGATCCCCATTACCTTCATGGTCGCGACTCTAGCCGGGCAGCAGCCGGTCGGGGATACTGCCGACGTGGGCGGCGAGAGGATCGAAGCAGAGGTCGTGGTGGTCGGCGCCGGACTGGCCGGGCTATCGGCAGCCCGGGAACTGAAAAAGCGGGGCGTGGACGTGGTCGTGGTCGAAGCCCGCGACCGGGTCGGGGGCCGCACTCTGAATGAGCCGATCGGGAACGGTGAAATCGTCGAGCTTGGCGGCCAGTGGGTCGGCCCGACCCAAGATCATGCCCTGGCGTTGATCGCCGAGCTCGGACTCGAGACCTTCCCAACCTGGAACACCGGCCGGAACATCTTCGAAAGAAACGGCAAGGTCCGTGCCTATGAGGGCACGATCCCCAAGGCGAACCCCGTCTCGCTGGCCGAGGTCGGGGTGGCGCTGAAAAGACTCAACGGGATGGCGGCGAAGGTAGACGTGGAATGTCCCTGGGCCCAGACCGAACTCGCCAGATGGGATGCCGAGACATTCGCCACCTGGATGCGGCGCAACACGAAGACCGCAACCGCGAGGGACCTGCTCAGGCTCGCGATCGAAGCCGTCTGGGCCGCGGAGCCAGAGGACGTCTCCTTGCTTCACGCCCTCTTCTACATCCGCTCAGCCGGCTCGTTGGAGCTTCTGCTCGACACCGAAGGGGGTGCACAAGAAGAGCGTGTCATCGGCGGCACCTGGCTGATCTCCGATCGCATGGCGGCCGAGCTCGGTGACGCGGTTCACCTCGGATTCCCGGTCCGCCGGATCCGCTGGCAGCAGATGCCCGGCGAGGCCGGGGAGCGGCCCGTGGAGATCGGCCCGCATCCGGTCGCCGTGGAGGCAGACGGGCTGACCGTCTCGGCCCGGGCCGCCGTCGTCGCCCTGCCGCCGGCGGTCGCCGGGCGGCTGGAATACGACCCGATCATGCCCGCGGTCCGTGACGGACTGACCCAGCGCATGGTCCAGGGCACCGTCGTCAAGTGCCACGCTGTCTACGACGAGCCCTTCTGGCGGTCGGAGGGCCTTTCCGGGCAGGCGACGAGCGCCGACGGCCCGGTTTCGGTGACCTTCGACAACTCACCGCCCGGGGGCAGCCCCGGTGTGTTGCTCGCTTTTCTCGAAGGCAACGCGGCCCGGCGGGCCACCGACCTGCCGCCGGAGGACCGTCGGCGGATCGTGCTCGATTGCCTGACCCGCCTCTTCGGGCCGAAGGCCGCGAAGCCGGAGCGTTTCGTGGACAAGACCTGGGCCACAGACGAGTTTGCCCGCGGCTGTTACGGTGGCTACCTGCCGACCGGTGCCTGGCTGATGTACGGCGAAGCCCTGCGCGCACCGGTCGGTCCGATCCACTGGGCAGGCACCGAAACCGCGACCGGATGGGCTGGATACATGGACGGGGCGATCAGTTCGGGCATCCGTGCCGCCCGCGAAATCACCGCCGGTACTTGAACGTCCTCGACGTCGAGATTGAAGTCATTCGCAAATGGAGCGAATGACTTCAATCTCGGCGAGTCAGCTTCGGTCGGAGCGGATGTCCGTCATGCCGCCGGCGTAACCGGGGCGTGGCGGTGAAGGCTGCGGGTCCGGGGTCTGGCCCGAAGGGGGTGTGTTGACCGGCTCCGGCTCCGAAGGGAAGTCCTCTTCGGCCGAATCGCTTTCCGGCGGGAAGACCTCTTCCTCGCTGGCGCCTTCGAGCAGGGCGACGAACTGGTCGGCGTCGATCGTCTCGCGGACCAGCAGGATCTCGGAGATCCGCTCGAGGTCGTCGCGACGCTCGTCGAGGATGTCGCGGGCAGTCTGGTGGGCGTTCTCGACGATGCGGCGGATCTCGTCGTCGATCTCACGGGCGATCTCGTCCGAGTAATCCGGCTCCGAGCCCATGTCCCGGCCGAGGAAGGGCTGGCCGCGGTCATGACCGAAGACGCGAGGGCCGAGGCGCTCGGACATGCCGAAGCGCATCACCATCTGCTTGGCGGTCTGGGTGACCTTCTCGAGGTCGTTCGAGGCACCGGTGGTGACCTCGTTGAAGACCAGCTCCTCGGCGGCACGGCCGCCCAGGGTCATCGCCATGGTCTCGCTCAGTTCGGCCCGTGAAGTGAGGAACTTGTCCTCGGCCGGCAGCGAGATCGTGTAGCCGAGCGCCTGGCCGCGGCTGATCACGGAAACCTTGTGGACCGGGTCGCAGTTCGGCAGCAGGTGGCCGACGATCGCGTGGCCCATCTCGTGGTACGCGGTGATCTTCCGTTCCTTCTCCGACATGATCCGGGTCTTCTTCTCCGGGCCGGCGATCACGCGCATGATGCCCTCTTCGAGCTCGTTCTGGGTGATCTCGCGCTTGCCGGAGCGGGCGGTCAGGAGCGCCGCCTCGTTGATCAGGTTGGAAAGGTCGGCACCGGTGAAGCCGGGGGTCTGGCCGGCCAGGGCGTCGAGGTCGATCTCGCCGGCCAGCGGCTTGCCGCGGGAGTGGACCTCGAGGATCTTCTTGCGGCCCAGACGGTCGGGACGGTCGACCGCGACCTGGCGGTCGAAGCGGCCGGGCCGGAGCAGGGCCGGGTCGAGGATGTCGGGCCGGTTGGTGGCGGCGATCAGGATGATGTTGTCCTTGATCTCGAAGCCGTCCATCTCGACCAGCAGCTGGTTGAGGGTCTGCTCGCGCTCGTCGTGGCCGCCGCCCATGCCGGCGCCGCGGTGACGGCCGACCGCGTCGATCTCGTCCATGAAGATGATGCAGGGCGAATTCTGCTTGGCCTGCTCGAATAGGTCACGGACCCGGCTGGCGCCGACGCCGACGAACATCTCGACGAAGTCGGAACCGGAGATCGAGAAGAACGGCACCCCGGCCTCGCCGGCCACCGCGCGGGCCAGCAGCGTCTTGCCGGTGCCGGGCGGGCCGTAGAGCAGCACGCCCTTCGGGATGCGGGCTCCGAGCGACTGGAATTTCTTCGGTGTTTGCAGGAATTCCTTGATCTCCTGCAATTCCTGCACGGCTTCGTCCGCCCCGGCCACGTCCTTGAAGGTGATCTTGGGCGCGTCGACCGCCATCTTCTTGGCTTTCGACTTGCCGAAGCTCATCACCCGGGAGCCGCCGCCTTGCATCTGGTTCATCAGGAAGATCCAGAAACCGAAGAAGAGCAGGAAGGGAAGGATGTAGGTCAGCATCGAGAGCAGGCTGCTGCCGCCGGTACCCTTGACCGTGGTCGAGACGTCGTTGTCGCGGAGCTGGTTGATCAGGCTCTGCTCGGTGTTCGGCGGATAGCCGGTCTCGAACTTCTCGCCCTTGGAGTCGGACCCATCGGTCGACTTTTCGGTTACGTCAAGCGAATTGTTCTTCGTGTTGACCGTGACCGAGTCGATCTCGCCCTTGTCGACCATGGTCAGGAACTCGTTGTAGGTCGGCGGCTTGTCGCCACTGTCCGGGCTGATCACGCGCTGCGCGACGAAGGCCAGGATGACCACCAGCAGGATGGGGAATGCCGCGCTCTTGAAGAACCGTTTCAAATCTTGGGTCGCTTTCCACGGCCGTTGGCAGGCATTTCCCGCCGGAGGACCGAATTGTCAGACTAGCAGGGAGAACCCCTCAGACAGCCTGGCAGAGCGGTCCCGGGAGGAAGAATTGTCAACGGCCGGGAACCGCATCCTCGGGCAACAGCGCCACGTGGTCCAGATTGCGGTAGCGCTGGCCGAAGTCGAGCCCGTATCCGACCACGAACTCATTCGGGATTTCGAAGCCGGTGTAGCGGATCGGAACGTCAACCCGTCGCCTCTCCGGCTTGGTTAACAGGGTGCACACTTCGAGCGAGGCCGGGTCGCGGGCCTGAAGGTTGCGGATCAGGTAGTTGAGGGTCAGGCCGGAGTCGACGATGTCCTCGACGATCAGCACGTCGCGGCCCTCGATCGAGTCGTCCAGGTCCTTGAGGATCCGCACCACGCCTGAGGAATCGCGCGAGGAGCCATAGCTGGAAACGGCCATGAAGTCGATCTCGCAGGGCACGGTCAGGTTACGGAGCAGGTCGGCGATGAAGACCACGGCACCACGCAGCACCCCGACCATGACCAGGTCCTTGCCGGCGTAGTCGCGGCTGACCTGGGCGCCGAGTTCGCTGACCTTTTTCTGGAGTTCCTCGGCGGAGATCAACACCTCCCCCACGGAGACGAGTTCGTTCGGAGGCGTCGCAGCCATCCCGGGCAGTCTAGACAGAGAAGGGTGACCTGGCGTGGAGCCGCAGGACCCGCCGGTCCGGGCCGCCGACCAGCAGGTGGCGTGAGCGCACCAGCCCGGGCACCCAGATCACGATCTCCCCGGCCACCAGCACCGGCCAGGCACGACGCTGCGACGCCGGAACCAGGGCGTCGGTGAAGACGTCCTGGAGCTTCTTCCTCCCCTGCATCCCCAACGGTTCGATCCGGTCGCCGGACCGCCAGCGGCGCAAGGCCAGGCGCGCGGGCGGATCGTCCAGAAGCCGGTCAAGATCGAGAAAGGCCGACCAGGGGTCGCCGAACGCCCTCCTTGCCTCCTCTTCAGTGGTGCGTTCCGATTCAACCCGCCAGGCGCCGAAGTCGAACCGCCCCGGCTCCAGCCCGATCGGGACCGGCGCCACCTCGGCCGGGACCTCCTCCGCGCGGGCCAGGATCCGGCCGGATTCGATCAGGAGCCGGTCGCCTCCGCCGAGGTCGACCTGACCGCCCTCCGGATGGGCGCTCAGCCGCCCGACCTCGGCCGCGAGCTCCGGTGTGATCGCCACCGGGCGGCCCAGTTCCGCCTCGGCCAGCCGTCGCAGCATGCGGCGGCGGACCGCGGGATGCTGCGCGGAGAGCAGCCCCCCGTCGAGTCCCCCCCGGCCCAGATCCGGTCCCGCCGCGTCGGTCGCCAGCCGCATGAGCGCGTCCTCGTCCTCGGCCAGCTCGACCTGGGTGCGGATGACGTTCGTCTGCGCCGCCGGGTTGACCTCCTCGAGCTCGGGGATCACCTCGAGCCGGATCCGGTTGCGGGCATATGACGGATCCTGGTTGGTCGCATCCTCCGCGTAGGGCGCGACCGCTTCGATCGTGCGACGGATCAGCCTGCGGTCGAGCGAGAGCAGGGGCCGGATCACATGCCCGGAACGCGGTGGCATCGCCAGCAGAGATCTCACCCCGGGCGAGGAGGCGAGCCGGTAGAGGAAGGTCTCGGCCCGGTCGCTGCGGTTATGGCCGACTGCGATCCAGTCCAGTCGCCGCTCCGCCCGGATCCGTTCGGCCCGCCCGAGCCGGATCTCCCTGGCCCAGGCCTGGGTGTTGCCCTCGGGCCGGCCGGCCTCGTGGACGACGAGCTCCACCCCGGAGTCGGCGCAAACCTGCCGCACCAGCCGCTCGTCGGCGTCGGCTTCGGGACGCAGCCGGTAATTGACGTGGAGCGCGACCAGCCGTTCGGGGCCGAGGACCGCGGCCAGGCCGAGCAGCAGAGCGACCGAGTCGGCCCCGCCGGAAATCAGGACCAGTCCGCGGTCACCCTCGGAAACCAGCCCCGAGTCCCGGATTGCGCCGCCGATGATGCTGGCGGGCTCGCCGCGAAGGTCGATCGGCCGCGGTTCATCCTCAGGACCGGGCACGGATCACGAACAGCGGGGTCGGGACCGGGAAGCCCTTGAGGTCGACCGCGCCGATCGGGTCGGTCTCGAGGTCGGGGTGGTCTTCGATTGCCGCCGCGACCGCATCGGTGATCAGCACCTCGCCGCCGAGCGCCCGGTTGACCACGCGGTGGGCGAGGTTGACCTGGCTGCCGTAGTAGTCGCCGTCGCGGAAGACGACCGCGCCATGGTGGATCCCGGCCCGCGGCTTGGGCCGGTCGGTGAAGAGAGCGAGGAAGCCGACCGCCCACTCGGCCAGCGAGCCCGGGTCAGGCGAGACGACCATGACCTCGTCGCCGATCGTCTTGACGATGTTGGCCTCCGGCGGCAGCGTCGCCTCGACCGTCTCGGTGAACTGTTCGACCACCGAGAAGGCGGTCGCGTCACCTTCTTGCTCGGTGAAACGGGTGAAGCCGGTCAGGTCGATGAAACAGAGGGTCGTGCGGACCTGGTCGAGGTTCGTGTCGCCCCCGAAGTCCGACTCCATGTGGCCGATCACGTCCTGCTCTAGGAAGTACCTGAGGTAGCGGTCATGCAGATACTCGAAAAGCGGAACCGCGGTCGGCGAGGTGCGGCGGGCCAGGTCACCGAGTTCCTCGGCCATCTCGATCTCGCTGAGGCCGTCGCGGATCATCGGTTCGTGGACGAAGAGATGGAAGAGCCGCACCTCGGCGTCGGCGATCCGGCGCACGGTCTGGGCGTAGACCCGGGTCAGCTGGAGCAGCGCCTCGACCGGCAAGCCGGCCTCGGCCACCTCCCCCATCCTCTTCAGGGCTTCGACGTCACGGGCCGAAAGGGACTGTTCCCGGTCGACCGGGGTGCCCATCACGGTCATCACCCGTTCGATCACCTCGACGCTCAACCCGATCTCCTCGGCCGCGGTCTCGAGGTCGACCGTCTCACTGGTGTCGGCGAAGATGTCCTCCGCCATGCCGAAGGAGAGCTTGCCTTCCTTGCCGGCCTCCTTCAGTTCATCCAGGGAGTGGCCGCGTTCGCGCATGCGGGCGACGATGCGGGCCTGGGCGGCGGCGGCCGGCGTCCAGCGTCCCTTGCGCACCGGGACGATCTTCTCGTCGGCCCAGCGGGTCAGGGTGGCTGGTGAGACTCCGGCCCGGCGGGCCGCCTCATTGAGGCTGATGCGCTCGTCGCTGGGCATTGCCAACATCGTATTCGGAGAACCAAAAGACTGAGCCGGCCCATCCATACCTTTGCTCAGTGGGCCGTCGGGTGTCTCGTGGAGGGCGGGTCGGACCCCGCCCGACTCCTTATTTCTTCCCGAACTCGTTAACTACTTCGGCGGCCAAGATCTCCTTGACTTGCTCGTAGTCGTCGGCCCAGCCGAGGGCCCACATCAGCTTGACCATGGCCAGCTCGGGGATCACCGGCAGCAGCACCGCCCCGGTTTCTTCCAGCAGCAGCTTCGACTCGTAGGAGTTCTGGACTCCGACCGGCTGCGCGTTCATGGTCAGGGCGAGCACGATCCCCTGTCCGGCGCAGCGATCGGCGAACCGCGGCACCGAGGAGCGTTCCGGCTCGAACGGCCCGGTCAGGGCCGGGTAGAGGGTCATCACCGCGCCCCGGAAGCCACCCCGGACCAGCATCTCGAAGATTGCGTCGAGGTTGATGCCGGGGTGCAGGTCGATCCGCAACACGCGGTCGTCGGCGGCGATCCGAAACGGCGCCCGGTCGGGCCCGTCGGGGGCTTCGGCCCCCGGTTCGGCCCGGCGGGTCTTCAGGGTCCATTCGAAGCTCCCCCAGCTGACCTCGGCCACATGTACCCGGCCGGCCGAGATGAAGGCTGGCCCGGAGCCTCGCGCCTTGCGGACCGAGACGCCGTCGTGGATCCGGCTCTTGGCATCGGGCCGGCCGGCAAAGGAGAGGTAGACCCCCGGAGTGAGGTGCTGCAGGGCGATCAGCGCGTCGGCGATGTTGGTGTCGGCGTCGGTTTCCGGCTCATTCGGCGGCCGGTTCGAACCGGTCAGCACGACCGGCACCTCGATTCCGGCCAGCATGAAGGAGAGCGCCGCCGCGGTGAAGGACATCGTGTCGGTGCCGTGCAGGACGAGGATGCCGTCGAGCGGTTCGGCCTCGAGCAGCTCCTCGATCTCCCGGCCGATCGCGACCCAGTGCTCCGGGGTCATGTTCTCGGAGAGCATGTTGAGCGGCTGGCGGAGGACGGTCGAGATCCCGCCCTGTTGGAGCACGCCGGTGACATGCGGTCCGGCGAAGACGTCCAGCTGCTCGTCGGTTTCGCTCAGCTTGACCAGCCTTTCCTCCCCGGAGAGCGGTTCGGAACGTGAACCGACCGTGCCCCCGGTCACCAGGACCCCGATTCTGTGTCGGCCCTCCACGGGGCCAGCGTATCTGGCCGGAACCCGGCCTTTGGCAGTAGTCAAGAAGCTCCCGGCAACGGAATAGGGCGGCGGGGCACGAGGCCCCGCCGCCCGATCCGTGTCAGCCCATCGCTAGTCGTCCAGATGGAGCTGGGTTACTTCGTCCCCTCGCTCGCCGGTCCTTATCCTGATCGACTCCTCGACCGGAATCACGAAGATCTTGCCGTCTCCGATCTCTCCGGACCGAGCGTGACGCAGGATCGTTTCGACGACGAGGTCTTTTTCGGAATCGGCCACGACGATCTCGATCTTGAGCTTCGGTCGGACGTTGACCGTGACCGTCGATCCCCGGTAGGTCTCGACGATCCCCTTCTGCCGCCCGGAGCCTTTGGCTTCCAGGATCGACATCGAAGGGATCCCCTTCTCGAGGAGGTCCGTCCGGATCGGCTCGAACGCCTCGTGGCGAATGAATGCTTCGATTTTCTTCATCTGAGCATCTCCTCTTTTCTAGGCCTGGCTGGGACTGTCGGCTGCCGAGGCGACCGGCGTGCCGGCCATCGACGGCGTGTACTCGCCAACCGGCAGCTCAGGCTGCGGGATGAACGCCTCCGGGTATCCGTACATGCCGTGGGTCGCGATGTCGAGCCCGGCGTCTTCTTCGGTTTCCGAGACCCTCATGCCCATGGTGGCCTTGATGATCGAGAACACGGCGATCGAGACCACGAACACGAAGGTGAATGTGGCGACCACCGCAAGTGCCTGTACCCCGAACTGACCGAGGGTCGAGCTGAATGTCTGGTCGCCGAAGATGCCGTACCAGAGGCCGGCTCCGGCACCGTCGGCAATCAGCCTGGGCGAGGCGAACAGCCCGACCGCGAGGGTGCCCCAGATCCCGGCCAGACCGTGCGCCGAGAGGGCGCCGATCGGGTCGTCGAGGAACTTCTCGATGATCAGGACGCCGTAGACGACGATGATGCCGGCGACGAAGCCGATGATCGGCGCGGCCCAGGTTTCAACGAAACCGCAGCCGGCGGTGATGCCGACCAGGCCGGCGATCGCGCCGTTCCCCGCCATGCCTACGTCCAGCGACTTTGTCTTGAGATAGGTGACGATGGTCGCACCGAGGACACCTGCCGCGGCCGCGATCTGGGTGTTCAGCATCACTTCCCCGAAGAAGCTGTCGGCCGTACCGAAGGTCGAACCCCCGTTGAAGCCGAACCAGCCGATCCAGAGGATGGTCACGCCGAGGCCGACCAGCGGCATCGAGTGCCCGGGGATCGCCCGGGGGCTGCCGTCTGCCCCGTACTTGCCTTTGCGAGCGCCGAGCAAGAGCAGAGCGGCCAGGCCACCGACCGCACCGGTCAGGTGGACGACCGAGGAACCGGCGAAGTCCATCACCGGCTTGCCGCCGACATCCGAAAGAAGGCCACCGCCCCAAACGGAGTGGGCAACCACCGGATAGATCACGGCCCCGAAGACGATGGCGTAGACGATGTACACGCCGAACTTGATGCGCTCGAGCGTCGTGCCCCAGACAATGGCAAGAGAAACCGCACAGAACGCAAGTCCGTAGAGCATGAGCATCGCGTCTGACGAGCCGACCGCGACTTTGCCGCCGTCGCCGTCATTGACCATCTGTCCGAAGTGGTAGAAGAATCCGGTAGTTCCGAAGAAGTCGTTACCGAAACCGCCGATCGCCTGCCCCATCGCCCACCAGGCGATGGTCACCACAGCGAAGTTGATGAGGATCTTCATGACCCCGGAACCGGCGTTCTTCATGCGAGAGAAGCCGATCTCCAAGAACATGAAGCCCGCTTGCATGAACAGCACCAGCACACAGGCCAGGGCAATGAAGCTCATGTCGATTTCGACCGCCTTGGCATCGAACACTTCCTGCGTGATCGGGGCGGCCGAGGCCAGCCCGGGCACGAGCAAGGCGGCGAACATCGCCAAGAGCGACGCTATGCCGAGTTTTTTGACACTCATACGAGTATTTCCTCCTGTAATCCCGCTGGGCCCAGACCCACCGGTCGCGAATAGCGTTTAGCTGACCGGGTCAATCTAAGAACCAGGGGAAGGGCGGATTTTGGCCCCTCGGAGGAAATGACCCCCGGCCCCTTGTTCGATTGTCAAAGGTGCCCTAGACGGGCTCTGCGGCGGGGTTTTCGGCTTCGTAGCGCTCTCGCTGGATGCGTAGCTTGCGCTTCGAGTACCAGCCGGCGGCCCAGTAGCTGCCGATCACGAAGACCACCGCCAGCACCTGGGCCAGCAGGGTTTCGACCGAGGGATGGATGCCGAGCCAGGTGCCCATCCAGAGGGGGATGTCCACGTCGATCGGGTGGATCGGGAACCAGCCCACCCCTTGCAGGGTGCGGACCGTGTTGCCGACCATGGTGAAGAGGACCAGCGCGATCAGGACGCCGGTCACGATCAGCATCTTCTTGTAAGGGAGTTTGCGCTCCGCCTTGAAGGTGAGGAAGCCCACGACCGCCGTGCCGGCCAGCCCCAGGGCGACCCCGGCCGCGACGACCCCGACCCCGGAGGAGAGCTGCAGCGCCTGGAGGAAGAGCACCGTCTCCATCCCTTCACGGAAGACCGAGGTGAAGCCGAGCACGTAGAGGCCGGCGATGGTCGCCGAGCCGGCCGCTGCCCCGAGGGCGACGTCGCCGGTCAGCGCCTTGCCTCGCTTGCGGTGGGTGGCGATCCACTCGGTCCAGTAGACCCGGTGGAAGAACCAGTTGAGCACTATTACAAGGACCCCGATCGCCACCACCCCCACGACCGCCTCGACCTTCTCTCCGTAGGCGGCCAGCGAACCGAGCAGGGCGACGGCCAGGACGAAGCCGAGCAGCGAGGCCGGCAGGGCCAGCAGTGCACCGCGGTAGATCGGCTTGCGCAAGGCCGCCCGGGCGCCGATCATCGAGGCGGTGATCGCGGCGATGATCAGGATCGCCTCGAGGCCTTCGCGGAAGACGATCAGAGCGGCATTGGTGATCGCGGTGCCGTCCGAGACCCCCTCCCCGGTCTTCTCGCGAGCCTCCTTCAGCGCCTCGTCGAGGACCAGCATGGTCTCGCGGACCTCGGAGGTCGGGGCGCCGTCGGAGACCAGGGTGGCCAGCCCCGGCACCCCGCGGGCGCCGTACCAGACCAGGCCTTCGATCTCGGCCACCAGCTGCGGGTCGAAGGCGTTCAGTTTGAGCTCCGGCCCGAACTCGAAGAAGGCGTAGGCGGTGAGGCGGGCCTGCTCGGCCAGGCCTTTCTGGCCGGCGCTGATCGCCGCCATCATCTGGTCGAGGCTGATGTCCACCAGGTCGTAGTCGGCCTCGTCGCTGGACTCCTTCCACTGCTCGGGGAAGATCTCGTCGAAGCGGTCGGAGAGCCGGTCGTGGACCTCGTTCACCTCGTCGAGGCTGACCACGTTGACCTGTTCGTTGGCCTCGTTGACGTACTTCTTCAGCAGGGCCAGGTCCTGCTCGATCGCCTCGACCGCGGCCGGGTCCCGCTCGGTCAGGTCCGACTTCAGGTCGCTGAAGGCCTGCTCTACGCCGTCGTCGAAGGCGGTCGCTTCCTGCAGCTCGAAGGGGATGGTGATCCGGCCGTCGTCGGTGCCGTGGTCGTACTCCTTGGGGATCAGGTCGAGGAAGCGGGTCAGCTGGGCGGCGCGGCGGGCCTGTTCCTCGTCGGTGAACGGCGCGGCAGTGAAGCCGTCGAGGTCGTTCACCGTGGCCCGGTCGGCGGCCCGGAAGGCGTTTACGTCGGCGGCCGCTCCCGCCGCGGCGAGCTGGCGGAACTCGCGGCTCGTCTTCTTCGCCGCCGCGGCACCACGCTGATGGCGGTACTCCTCGGCGAGGATCTGCCAGTACCCGTCGACGATCGCGCTGGTCTCGGCCAGTCGCTCCGGGAAGCCGCGGTCGGCCGCCTTCTCGGCTTCTTCGCGGTTGGTGCCGAGCCGTGACTGGTAGGTGTCGAGCAGGTCCTTGCGGACCTGGATCACCGCTTCCGCCGGGGTGGCGTCACCTTGCGCGAGTTCGATCAGGGAGTCGGTCGCGACCGTGCCGACCCGGGTGAACCGGGTGCTCTGGCGGAAGTCGCGAATCTGCAGCCACTCACGGGCAGCCGCGGCCCGCCCGGCCGCGGTCAGCGCGATCGCCCGGTTGAAGGCTCCCCGGCGGAGCGCGGCGGTGATCGTGCCGCGGCTCGCCGCCAACCCGACCGAGTCTCCGGTCGCCACGGCTCGCCCCGCCCGGTCCAGCTGGCTCTCTATCTCCTTGAGTTCGGCGGGGGCGCTGGCGGCCAGGCCCGCCCGGAGTGGCCCGGCAAGTGCCTGCCTCGCCTGGCCCATCGATGGTCCGGAGGGGTCACGCAGGATCAGGTCGGTCTGGGCGTCGAAGAGGGCGGTCGTGATCTGGTCGGCCGCCCGCCAGGGTGGGTTCGGGCCACCGGCCGCCGACCCATCTGCCCCCTTGGCCGCTGGGACCGGGGCCGTCGCAAAGAGAAACGCGGCCGCCGCGACGATCGTCGCGACGGCCGCAATGACGCGGCTTCTGGCAGAACCTGAATTGGTTGAAGCCGCAGTCAACTTGTGCGTCTAGCCCTCCTGGATCTCGATGTCGAGATCCTTGGCGGCCTGGGTCACCTGGCCGGCGATCCGCTCCGCCCGGGCCTGCATCTCGGCTCCGAGCTGGTCGGCCTGGCGCGGCGTGAACTTCTCGCCGGCGGCCTCGCGGTCGCGAAGGTCCTCGGCGCTGGAGAGCAGCTTCGAGAGTTCGGCCGCCGTCTGCTCGGCCTGGTCGGGGTTTTCCTCGGCGATCTGCGGCTCGATCTCCTCGTAGGTGAAATCGATGCCGGTCAGGATGTCCGCGATGTCGGAGAGCCGGGAGGTGGCGACGAAGCCCTCCTCGTCCTGCTTGCCTTCTCCGGCCACGAACGAGGAGAGCTTCCACTGCTCGAAGTACTCGCTCATGGTCGGGGTCATCACGGTGATCGCCGTGAAGGCGTCGGAGGGCGTGATCACGATCTCTTGTGCGTCCTTGTCGAGGTCGCTGGCCTGTTTGTTGATCTCGTCGACCGAGGCCTTGAAGGCGTTGGCCTCCGGCAGGCCCTCGCCGAAGGCGACCTTGCCGTCGCAGTCCACGTCGGGCTTGACGCCCTTGACGGTCAGGTCGTCATTGGTGCCGTAGAGCGAGGTCTCGATCAGGAAGAAGAGGTTGCCGGGCTGCTTCATGACCTTCCCGTTGGGCAGGGTGAGGTTGAAGGAGACGGCGCTTTCCGGGTCGGAAGCGTCAGAGCCGGCGTCGATGTCGGTGTCGTACTGGGCCGTGCGCGGGATGCCGGCGACGATGCCTTCCATCTCCTCGTAGGCCGGGTTCGCCTTGACGAAGGCGTCCTTGGCGTCGGTGAGGGCCGCGTCGACCGCCTTGCAGTCGTTCTTCAACAGCTTCTCGTAGTTGAAGCCGTTGGCCTTGGCCAGGTCGTAGTAGGCGTTGCCGGCCGTCTTCAGCGCCGCGGTCTGGGTGACCAGGTCGGCGGTGTGCTCGGTCAGGTACGACTTGACGGCGGTCAGGCCGGCGTCGGGCTGGTCGGAGTCGGAGCTCGAGTCGTCACTGCCGCAACCGGCGACGAGTACCGCGGCAAGGGCCGGGATTGCAAGCAGCGCGAGGATCGGCCTCGGAAACTTCGAAGTCAAGGAAATACCCCTTCTATCTGGGCTGTCGCGACCCCGGAAGGGCCGCCTGGACGAAATACTTTGGGTACCCTAACTTAATTCGCAGGGATTTGATCGGAGATAGATCCGGCGGCGCTCAGAGGAAGGCCGGACCGCGCTCCACCAAGCCCCGGTAGAGCGCTTCCTGGATCTGTTCCCGAACCTGCTCGGTGAGGTCGAAGACCAGCGAGCGGTCCTCGCTGGATCCCGGCCCATAGCCGGAGAGGTCGATCGGCTCGAGGAACTCGATCCGCCAGCGCGAAGGCAGGGGCAGCAGGCCGAGCGGCCCCAGCCAGGGGAAGGTCGGGGTGATCGGCACGTAGGGCGAGCCGAGCGCTCGGGCCAGGGGCTTCGACTCCGCCAACTTGGGATAGATCTCTTCCGCCCCGATCACCGCGATCGGGATGATCGGCGCGCCGGTCTCGAGCGCGACCTCGACGAACCCGCCTCGTCCGAATCGTTGCAGGTGGTACCGCTCCGCGAACGGCTTGCCGAACCCCTTTTGCCCTTCGGGGAAGACCATCACCGGCTGCTCCTCTTCGAGCAGCCGCCCGAGGTTGGCCGGATTCGCGGCGACCCCGCCGAGCCGGCGCAGGATGTAGTTGACGAAGGGCAGGTCGAAGGCCCAGCTCAGAACCATCGCCCGGACCCATCGCGGCAGGGGGTGCTCCTTCTGGATCGCGGTGGCGATCATCGCGCCGTCGAAGGGAAATATCGCGCCCGAGTGGTTGGCGACCAGCAGCGCCCGGCCATGCCCCGGCACGTTCGCGGCCCCGGTCACCTGGACCCGCCACCAGGTCGAGTAGAGGAACTCGAACAGCGGGAAGACGGCCTCGGTGAACTCCTCGTCGAAGCCCCAAGCGTCCTCGTGGTACTCGCCGGCGAGGCGGCGGATGATCCGGTCCGAGGTCGACTGGACGGTCGACGCCCACTCGAGCACGGCCTCCGGCGTCGGCGTGGCCGGCCCGCTCAACGGGGCACGCTCCTCACCGGCGAGCCGGGGTGCGGCGAGGGGAAGAGCGCCTGGACCCCGCGGGAGGTGCGGGCGAAATCGCGGGCCGTCCCCTCGGAGTCGAAAGCCAACTCGTAGCCGACTTCCTCGCGCAGCCGGCGGTTGTCACAGCCCCGGCCGTAGCGCAGCAACAACTCGCCGTCGCGGTACAGGTCGGCACTGCCGAGGTAGTTGCCGATCCGGCGGTTGATCACCCCGACCACGATCGGCGGCACCCCGACCGCGGTCTTCCCGCAGAGCCGCAGCAGGCGGCTGAGCGAGATCGCGCCGTCCGGGGCGACGTTGACCGCGCCACGCACCGGGTTCAGCGTGGCGGCGGCCAGGGCGCCCGTCGCGTCATCCACGTGAAGCAACTGCAGGCGCGGGTCGAAACCCATCCTGGTCGGGACCACCGGCAGGTTGAGATACCGGTTGAAGGGGGTGTCGAGGCCCGGGCCCACCTCGACCTGGAAGCGCAGCATGCAGCAGGTGACCTCCGGTCGACGACGGGCAAAGTTGTCGAAATACCCCTCCAGCTCGCCGATGTCCCGCTGGAACCTGGTCACCAGCGGGAAGCGCCGCGCCATGTCCTCGGTGAAGAAGGACGGCGCGCCGGGCGCCGAACCGTAGATCGCGGCCGAACCCCGGACGATCAGCGCTTCGAGCCCCGGCGTCTTCTCGCAGGCGGCCAGCAACTGCAAGGTGCCGATCACGTTGATGTCATGGAGCGCCCGGGAAGGCCGGCCCTTCTCCGGGTACCAGACGATCCCACAATGGACCAGTACATCGGGCTCCAGCGAGGGCAGGATCTTCGAAATGGACGGATTGCGAATGTCGGCCTCGACGAACTCAGCCCGGCCGATGTCGATCCGCGGCGGTGCCGAGTCGATGCCGATGATCTCGCCGACCTCGGGCCGGCCCTCGAGGGTCCGGGCCAACTCCGACCCCCAGCGGGTCGAAACTCCGGCGATTACAATGCGCCTCTGGCCCAATACTAACCCTCAGGTTGAGACTTAGACTTGCTCTCCAATTCGGCTAGGCGAGTGGAAATCTCGTCGATTCTGTCTTCCAGCTGGCGCAGCTCGTCCCGGCTGACCAAACGCAACCCGTCGAGGGTTCCACGAGCGTCCGAACCGCGCCTGGCGACCTCGTCGACCAGGCCTTGGGCTCGGCTGCGCGTCTTCTCGGTCAGATCCTGGGCCTGTGCCCGGGTCCGTTCGGTTGCGGCGAAGGCGCCTTCGATGGCCTCCTTGAGGCCATCCGGCATCCCGCGTCCGCCTGACTTTTCCGATCCGCTTTCCGCCATGTGGCTAGTTTACTTTCAATTCGGCCCCCTTAACCGGCTTCGGAGAACGAAATGCCCGTGAAGATGAACCCGATCGAGCCCCCGGCCGCTGACGCGATCCTGGTCGGTGACCCCCGGCGGGCCTTCGCCCTGGCCCAGGAACTGACCGTCCAGCCGAAGATGAGTCACCAGGCCCGGGGGCTCTGGGGATACAGCGGGGTAAGCCCCGACGGGATGCCGCTTACGGTCCAGTCGACCGGCTCGGGCGGCCCGAGCGCCGTTCCGGTGATCGGCGACCTGGTCGAACAGGGCGTCTCCCGCGTGGTCCGGCTGGGCACCTGCCTCGCGATCGACCCGAGCCTCCGCGCGGGGACCGTGCTCCTGGTCGAGCGGGCCGTGGTCGACGACGGGGCCGGCCGGGCGCTGAGCGGAGGCGATGATTTCACCCGGCCGGACGCCGGGCTGCTCGGGGCGTTCGAGGGCCTGGGGCGGAGCGCCACCGTGGCCAGCCACGACCTGGTCAGTCGCTATGACCCGGAAGCGTCGGAGCGGCCGGATACCGGCCCGGCGATCGCCCGGGATCTCCAGACCGCGGCGACCCTGGCCTTCTGTCGTCGCTTGGGCGTGCCGGCCGCGGCGCTCTTGATCGTCGCCGAAGACATCTCCGGTGACCGCCCGGGCGAGGAGGAGCTCTGGGAACTGTTCCGGGCGGCGGGCAAGGCCGCGCTCAGTCGACTCAACCGGCTATCTAACCCTCAAGTAAAGGGTTAGGCTAGGGCTTTTTCTTGCTGTCGAGAGCCTTGAGCTCCGCCCGCAACTCCCGAATCTGGTCGAGCGCCGCGTCGAGGCGGTCTTCGGTCTCCTCGAGCCGGTCGGAGAGAACGCGGACCCTCCGCTGGAGCCGGTCCGCGTCATCCTGGGAGGAGACGCCCATCGCCCCCATCGCCGCTCGCTGGGCGTCGGCGGCCCGGTCCCGCGCGGCGACCGCGGCGGAAACCGCCTGGCCGAATGCGGGGCTGCCGATCAACGCCTGGGCGAGGTCGGCCGCGGCCTTCTCCCCCTTCGACTGGACCCGGTCCCTGATTCCTTCGTTGCCATCGGTTTCGGCTGACATGACACGATCTTAAAGGTCGTCGCGCGCGAATTAAAGAGCGTCCCGCAGGAAGTGGCGAAGTGCTGGCGAAAGCCGTTGCGATACGGTTCCCCTGCCGCGTCGCGGGAGGGCGTCGGCCGTGTCTGTTTTAGTTGGGAAGCCAAAGGTGGACCAGGGTTCAATCACCACACGCCGCAGCGCCGCGGCCGCCACATTCGCGGTCCTCTTTTTTGCGCTCTTTTTCGGCTCCCTGACTTGGTTTGCCGCTTCGACTTCGGCGGCGGCCACCACCCCCGTCCCCTGCGCGCCGGGCTCGGCCGACTGTTACTCCGCGGTTGACGGCAAGGCCCCACTGGCCGCGACCGACGTCCCCCGCACGCCCTCGGCCCTCGGCCCCGACTCGACCGGCACCGGCCAGACCGGCAGCAACGGAAGCCCGGCGACGGGCACCGGTACCGGCGGCGCCACTCCCGGCCAGACCGGCAGCACCGGCACCGGCGGCAACGGGGTGACCAACCCCGACGGCACCACCGAGGAGGTCACTCCCGGCGGCAACGAGCCGGACTTCGTCGAGCAGGATCCGAGCCTGACCGGCGGGGCCAGCCCGGGCAGCAGCGTCGACGACGACCCGATGACCTCGGATGCCCTGACCGTCCCCAACTTCGTCATCGACCAGTTCGAGATCCCGCCCTTCCTCCTCCCGATCTACCAGGCCTGTGGCAGCCAGTACGGCATCCCCTGGTACGTGCTCGCCTCGATCAACCGCACCGAGACCAGCTTCGGCACCAACGTGGCGACTTCCTCGGCCGGGGCGAACGGCTGGATGGCCTTCATGCCGGCCTCCTGGGCCGAGTGGGGCGTCGACGCCAACGGGGACAAGATCCGCGACCCGTACAACCCGGTCGACGCGATCTGCTCCACCGCCAACTACCTCAAGTTCTTCGGTTACGAGAAGAGCCCCTACGACGCGATCTTCGCCTACAACCACGCCGACTGGTACGTCCAGCTGATCGAGAAGTACGCGAAGATCTACTCGAAGATCCCGCCCGAGATGCTCAGCGCCCTGACCGGCCTGACCGAAGGGGCCAGGTTCCCGGTCGCCGCCGCCGACGCGACCTACGAAGGCGAGGTTTCGACCGAGGCCGCGAAGAAGCACGGCACCGCCTCCCAGGACATCCAGTCCTCGGCCGACCGCCGCACGATCGCGATCAGCGCTTCCGGTGGTTCGCCGGTGATCGCCGTCAACGACGGCGTGATCGTCAGCATCGACCATGACACCGGCACGGTCGTCCTCGAAGACGCCTACGGCAACCGCTACAGCTACGCCGGGCTGGGCTCGGTCTCGACGGTTCACCCCGTCCCCCTCCCCAAGCAGACCAGCTCGACGGTCGGTGAGTCCGAATCAGCCGACGAAGAGACCGACGACGGCGCCAACCCCCACCCGGATCCCGACGCCGAGATGGGTGAGGCCAAGGCCGAGGAATCGGTGCGGCCGGGCAGTCAGGGCGTCACGAAATCTAACCCTCAGTCTCAGGGTGAGGGTTCGGCCAAGCCGAGCAAGAAGGAGCAGCAGGATATCAGCGAGGTGCTGGTCGACCCGCAGGCGGCCGACGCGGCAGCGGCTGCCGCCACCGAGCAGGACAGCCAGGAGCCGGCGGCGGATGACCCGGCGGTCCAGGCGGCCGACAAGCGTCGCAGCGAACAGTCCGATCTCCGGCAGGCACCGGCCGAGGCCGACCACAACAGCCAGAACAGCCGTGCCCGCGTCTACGCCAGCCCCCTGCGGCCGAGCAACCAGCGTCGGGCCAGCACCGACGGGCAGTCGCTCCAGAACGACGTCCCGCAAAGCCAGGGCACCGGCATCGAGGGCAAGCCGGGCGACTACCTGGTCTATGACGGCAGCAAGGCCGGCGTCTACAGCTTCGACCCCGCGACCACCGAGTTGCGGGAGCTGAAGAAGGGCTCCCGCGTGATCGCCGGCACCGTGCTGGGACGCCTGGCCGAAACCTCGGTCGCTTCGGTCAACTTCTCGATCAAGCCGGGCGGCGAAGACACGCCGCAGATCGACCCCAAGCCTTTCCTCGACGGCTGGAAGCTGCTCGGCGAGACCAATATCTACAGCGCCCGTGGCAAGGATCGTTTCTCCAACAAGCTGGGCGTCGGCGGCATCCTGCTGCTCTCCAAGTCGGCCCTCCAGAAGCGCGTCCTGAACGACCCGAAGATGACCTTCATGAAGCAGTGCGACCGGGACTATGTCGCGGCCGGTTCGATCGACCGGCGCCTCCTGGCCACCATGGAGTTCATCACCGCCCACGGCTACTCGCTGACCATCAGTTCGATGCTCTGCGGTCGTGAGAGCTCGATCACGACCTCGGGCAACGTCTCGAACCACACCCACGGCGGCGCGATGGACATCGCGATCATCAACGGCGAGGTGGTCACCCCCGGCGCCCAGGGCCCGGGCACGCTGACCGACCAGGTCGCCCGACTGGCACTCACCCTCCAGGGCAACATGGCCCCGGACGAGGTCATCTCCCTGATGAACTACCCGCAGCCGGCCGGTTTCGCGATGAGCGACCACGGCGACCACCTGCACATCGGATTCGACGTCGCCGGCACCGACGCGACCGGCGGCTCGATCGGCTCCACCCTCGGGGCCGAACAGTGGGAAGAACTGACCGATCGCCTCGGCCAGATCACCAACCCGGAAGTCCCGACCACGCCCTCCGATTCAGCAATCCCGGCCGAGCAGACCGGCAAGAACCCGGACAAGGGCAATTAGCCCTCTCTTCGGCTTCGTCCAGTTCGAGCTGGCCGGCAGCCTGCCACTCGACGACGGCCGCTACCTGATCCGCTCCGGGCCGGCCGAACGGGTGCTGGTGACCGAGACCGAAGGTGCCCTGCCCCCGGCCCGCCGCCGCCGACGCCGCCCGCGCAAGGCCGTTCGTGCCCAGGCGCCGGTCACAGTCTCGGTGACGGTCGCGACCGTGATCCGGGCCGACAGTCCCTTCGACTCCGAGGTGGCGGCCGAAGACTGGCTCGACCGGCTCGATGAGTCGGATTTCACCGGCGAAGTGCTCGACGACGCCGTTGCCACCCTGGATCGCGCCCGGGCCGCCGACGCGACAGCCTCCGGGCGGCCCTTCGGCACCCCGACCGAGGTCGGGTCGATCCTGGCCGCACGGATCGGCTATGGCGAAGGCGACCAGGTCGCCTCCGGCCGTTACCTCGAGGCGCTCGACGTGGACGCCCGGGGCGGCACCGCGGCGAAGCGACGGGAACGGCTGGCCCGGACCGGCTCCCTGGCCCGGACCGCGGCGATCCTCGGAGACCGTGAGCAGGCCGCCGCCTGCGAAGTGCTCGTGCCGCGAGTCCGGCTGGACCTGGCCACCGGCAATGAGGCCGCGGCCCGGCTGGCGATCGAGACCGCGGTCGGCGCGACGATCGGCGAGCTCGAGTTCGCGCTCGAAGACGAAGGCCATGAACAGGACCTCGACCAGCTCGAGCGGCTGCTTCCCACGCTGGCCGAGGTTTCGGCACGGGCCGCCCAGGGCGGCGGGGAACCGGCTGACATCGGACTGGTCGAGGAAGCCCTCGAGCTGGCCGAACGGGTCATCCGCCGGCGCCGGATCCTCGAGCAGTAGCTCCCGGCCGGTTCAGCGGGATTCGATTCCGAGCGCGTGGAGCACGGACTCCGATTCCAGCGTGCCGGCGACCAGGTCGGCCTGTTCCAGCTCGATCCCGGGCACCGAGGGAATGCCGATCACGTAGAGGCCGGCCGCGATCCCCGCGGTCACGCCCGATGGCGAGTCCTCGAGCACCACGACCCGTTTGCTCGGCTCGATCTCGAGCTGCCGGCAGGCCTCGAGGTAGGCGTCCGGGGCCGGCTTCCCCTCCGGCACCTCGTGGCCGCTGACCACCGCGTCGAAGGGCAGCCCGGTACCCGCCATTTCGTGGGAGCGCTCGATGAAGCGGCGCGGCGAGTTCGAGACCAGGGCGATCGGCACCCCGGCCAGCCGCAGCAGCTCGAGCAGTTCTCGGGCTCCGACCATCGCGTCCACGCCGCCCTCGAGTTCGGCCAGCACCAGGTCATTCAGCTCGTCGATGAGCTCGGCCGCCTGCCCCGGCTCGTTCAGGAAGCGGGCCAGCTTGCGGCCCGCGATCTCAGCCGAGGAGCCGACCAGGCTGCGTTTGTGGTCGATCGTGAACTCGATCCCGCGACGCTCGAACAGCTTCAGTTCGGCCCGGCTCCACACCGCCTCGGTGTCGAGCAGGAGGCCGTCGTTGTCGAATAGCACCGCTTCGGGATAAGCCATGCTGGCACCCTAGCCACCGCGGCCGGGCAGGGATCTCCGGCCGGGTTCTGGAATATTTCCCTGACGGTCCGATACCGCGGCCGGAATCTCGGGTTACAGACAGGCATGCATCGTTCAGAAGACCAGACTGGGGATCGTCGGCCGTCGCCGTCGACGCAGGGAGCCGGCGCTTCGCCGAGGCTCCTCGTCCTGCTCGCCTTGACCGCGATCATCGTGCTCGGCCTGGCCGCCGCCCAGGTCGCTGCCGCGGCGACGCCGCAGGCCCCGCCCATGGTCCTTCCCGCGGACGCCGCGGCAAGCTCCGCCGGGCCCGGTGCGGACAGCAGCCAGTGGATCATCGGCGGCGTGCCCGGTGGGCCGACCGCCGCGATCGCCAACCTCCTGGGAGCCACCCCGGTCGAGCCCCATCTGGGCACCTACCGGATTGCCCGTGACAAGGCCCGGACCCTGGCCAAACGCCTCAAGGCGGCCGGACTTCTCGTCTACGCGGAGCCGGACGTGGCGATCGAACGCAGCGGCTATCCGATGGACCTGTTCAGCGACCAGCAGTGGTGGCTCGACCGGATCGTCAACCCTGGTGACGTGACGCCGCCGACGGTGACCAGTCGGAGCCCTTTGATCGCGATCATCGAAGAGTCCCTCGACCCGCTCCATCCGGACCTGGCCAGTGCCAACCTGACCGGCGCCAAGTCGCTCGGCCCGGAAGCCGACTGGCACGGTACGGCGGTGGCCGGGATCATCGGGTCGCCCGGCGAGATGCTCGGCATCCGGGGCGTCTGGCCCGGGGCGAGGATGCGACTCTTCCCCTCCGGCCTGACCTGCTCCACCGCCTCGAAAGCAGTGACCAGGGCGGTCAACCGGGGTGCCGCCGTGATCAACATGAGCTACACCTTCCCGTCCGGCACCTGCTTCACCCACTTCAAGGCCACCCAGTACGCCGTTCGCAAGGGCGTGCTGCCGGTTGCCGCGGCCGGCAACACCGGCGCTTCGGGCAACGCCCCGGTCCGGCCCGCGGCCGACCCTCATGTACTGGCGGTCGGTGCGGTCGATGACGCTTCGATGATCGCCCCGTTCTCGACCCGCAACGACGGGGTCGACCTGGTGGCCCCCGGGGTCAAGGTGCTCGCCCCCTACGAGGTCGAGGAAACCGGCGGCGGCTCCACGGGGGTGAAGCGCACCTGGGCGGAACTGAGCGGGACCAGCTTCTCGGCCCCGATGGTTTCCGCTACCGCCGCCTGGCTCCGCCAGGCCCGCCCCAACCTGGGCAACCTCCAGATCAGCCGGCTGCTGACCAGCTCCGCGACCGACCTCGGTGATCCGGGGCGGGATCCTCTCTATGGCGCCGGGATGCTCAATATCGAAAAGAGCGGGGCAGAGCCGACTCCGCCCTCGGACCCGTACGAGCCGAACGACGACATCCGCTGGATCAACGGCTCGCAGATCAAGCCCAAATCCCCCTTCCTCTGGCGGGCCGGCAAGGGCAAGCGGCGGCTGATCACCGCCACGCTCTCGAAGGCCAAGGATCCGGCTGACGTCTACCGGGTGATGGTCCCGGGCCGGCGCCGCATCATCGTCAACGTCACCCAACTCGAGGGCGACGTGGTCCTCAGCGCCCTCAAGCCGGGGGCCAAGACGATCTTCAAGCCCGGGAAGAAGCTGATCGTCCGTTCCGACCGGCCCTACCCGAAGACGGAAGGCATCCTGGTCCGGAACCTCCGGAAGAAGCCCCAGACGATCTGGATCTCCCTCACCTTCTCCTCCGCCCAGATCGGCGACGCGGCGGCATACAAGCTAAAAGTCGCCCGCCGCTGACCACGAGCGACCCCACTCGCCGCCCGATGTGCGGTGAGGTTGAAGTTAACGCCACATAGCGCTCCAAACTTCAACCTCACCGGCCCTGATGGTTCCTGGCGACCCGGGCCGGACCGGGTCGCCACTAGAAAGGGCCGCCCTGGGGCGGCCCTTTCGGTGTAGCTGATGTGGCGGGAGCTTCGAACTACTTCCCCTGCCAGTTCGGCTTGCGCTTGCCGAGGAAGGCGGAGATGCCTTCCTTGCCGTCTTCGCTGAAGAAGACGGTGGCAAAGCCCTGCTTCTCGGCGTCGATGCCGGCGTCCGGGTCGCCGCCGCGGAAGCTGACCTGCTTGACCTGCTCGATCGCGAGCGGGGCCTGGCCGGCCAGGCGCTTGGCCCAGTTGATCGCCACGTCGAACAGCTCCTGGTCGGGAACCAGTTCGTTGACGAGACCGGCTTCGAGCGCCTCGATCGAGGAGATCGGGTCGCCGACGGTGTTCATCTCCAGGGCCTTGCTCCAGCCGACCAGGCGGGGCAGGCGCTGCGTGCCGCCGAAGCCGGGGATGATGCCCAGCTTGATCTCGGGCTGACCGAAGACGGCGGATTCCGCGGCGATGCGGAAGTCGCAGGCCATGGCCAGCTCGCAACCGCCGCCGAAGGCGAGCGAGTTGACCGCCGCAATCGTGGCAACGCGACCCTCGCCGAAGCCCTTGAGCAGCTCGTGGCCGTTGTTGATCAGCTCGGCGCCACCCTCGGTGTCCATCTGGGTGAAAGCCTTGATGTCAGCACCGGCCGAGAAGACGATCGGCATGGTCGAGGCGACCACCATGGCGCCGATCTCGGGGTTGGCGTTGACCTTCTCCCAGACGGTTCCGAGATCCTGGATGACCTGGGGCGAGATCGCGTTCATCGGCGGGTTGGCCAGCCAGGCGATCGCGACGTCGCCGCGGGTCTCCAGCTTGACCTTCTCGGGCTGCTCGCCCTCGTCCGGCTTCGGGTACGGGTAGAAGCCCTGGCCGGAGTTGAAGCCGAGGCGGCCCTGGGCGACCAGGCGCTTGAGGGTGACGGGGACGGGGAACCGCTCGTCGCCGTACTTCTCGTTCAGCTTCTCGATCCGCTCGAGCGAGACGTCGAGGCCTTCGATGTCGGCCTTCCAGAAGGGCGGGAAGAGGCCGCGACGGGGGTCGAGACCGGCGCCGGCCATCATTCCGACGTCGATGTCACGGACCGAGCAGACGCCCTCTTCGAGGATCAGGCAGGCCTCGACCAGGGCCTTGCCGAGGAAGAGGTCGGCCAGCTCCTGGGCGTCCGCGTCGGCGTCGCCGGGGATGTTCGGCTCGCCGTCCTTGTAGAGGCCCTCGCCGCCGGTCTTGGCGCCGAGCTTGCCGTCGGCGACCAGCTGCTTCATGCCCTGGTGGACGTAGAAGCGCTCGCCGTAGGAGTTGTTGAGGTGGTCGGCTACGTGGTAGACGGTGTCGAGGCCGAGCAGGTCGACCAGGATGAACGGGCCCATCGGGGCGACGTTCGCGGCGCCGACGCCTTCGTCGATCTTCTTGATCGAGAGGCCGCGCTCTTCCTGGGCACGCCAGATCTCACCGACCGCGGAGTTGAGGATGCGGTTGACGACGAAGCCAGGCACCTCACCGCAGGTGATCGGCTGCTTGCCGATGGCCTGGGCGAAGTTCGAGGAGGTCTGGGCGGTCTCCGAGGAGGTGTCGTCGCCGATGATCACCTCGACCAGCGGCATGACCGAGGCCGGGTAGAAGAAGTGGAAGCCGACGACCTTGTCGGGCCGCAGGGTGGCCTCGCCGATCTCGGAGATCGAGAGGGCCGAGGTGTTGGACGAAAGGATCGCGTGGCCGGGGGTGACCGCGTCGAGCTCGGCGAAGACGGCCTGCTTGATCTCCATCTTCTCCGGCACGGCTTCGATCACGAAGTCGACGTCGGCGAACTCGTCGTAGGTGACGGTGCCGGTGACGTTGGCCAGAACCTCGGCCAGACGGGCGTCGGCCTGCTCCTGGGTGATCTTTTCCTTCTTGACCTTGCCGGCGAGCTGGCCGGTAGTGACGTTCTTGACTTCTTCGATCGCGTGGTCGACGAACTTCTGGTCGACGTCCTTGATCACGACCGGGATGTCGGATGCGGCGATCGCCTGGGCGATCTGACCGCCCATGGTGCCGCCGCCGACGACGGCTGCCTTGTGTACGAACATGAGGTTTCTTGATCCTCCGGGGCGTGGTGAGTTGAGGGCTTGCGGGCTTCTGGCCCGCAGTGGGTGCGAGAAGTTGACTCGCGGGTCAATAAGGCTATACGGCCCGGCCTGATAGCGTGTTCCCCGGTTGTTGCTCCGATTGAGCGCAATCGAGGTTCAGTTCCTTCCTGTTTTCGCGCGGTTCACCGGCGTCTTGGGGTTACCGGATCTCCCCTCACACCCTCATCACAGGAAGTAGAACAGCATGTCCAAGCAGTCTTTTGCCGATCTCGGCGTGTCCAATGCCGTGGTCAACTCGCTCCGCGATCGCGGAATCGAAGCCCCGTTCCCCATCCAGCGCCAGGTCATCGAGGACATCCTCGACGGCGATGACGTGCTGGTCCAGTCCCCGACCGGCTCCGGCAAGACCCTGGCCTTCGGGGTGCCGCTGGTCGACCTGGTCCAAGCCGAAGACCGGCGCCCGTCGGCGCTGATCCTCGCCCCGACCCGTGAGCTGGCCAGCCAGATCGTCGACGAAATGGAAGCGATCTGCCACGCCCGCGCCTTGAAGATCGCCGCCGTCTACGGCGGGGTCGGCCTGCAGCAGCAGGCCAAGCGCGCGGCCAAGGCGCACATCATCGTCGCCTGCCCGGGACGACTCGAAGATCAGCTCCAGCGCGGGGCCTTCAGCCTCGACAACGTCCGCTACCTGGTGCTCGACGAAGCCGACCGCATGCTCGACATGGGCTTCAAGCCGGCCGTCGACCGAATCGTCAAGCAGGTCGACGCGAGCCGCCAGACCCTGTTCTTCTCGGCCACCCTCGAAGGCGCTGCCGGGAAGCTGGCCGCGGCCTACACGATCGATCCGAAGACCCACGTCAACAAGCCGTCGATCGAGAACAAGGGCAAGATCGAACATCGCTTCGTCCACGTCTCGCACGAAGCGAAGGTCGAGACCCTGGTCAGCGAGCTGGAGAGCCCGGACCGGGGTCGCACCCTGGTCTTCGTGCGGACCAAGCACGGGGCCGACCGGCTGGTCAAGAAGCTGAGCAAGCGAAGCAAGCAGGTCCGCGCGGTCGCCATGCACGGCAACAAGTCCCAGAACCAGCGCCAGCGTGCCCTGGCCGACTTCGAGGACGGCCGGGTCGACACCTTGGTCGCGACCGACGTCGCCGCCCGCGGCATCGATGTGGCCGAGGTCACCCACGTGATCAACTTCGACATGCCCGAGGACCAGGACACCTTCGTCCACCGGGTCGGCCGCACCGGCCGGGCCGGCGCCGACGGCGTGGGGGTCAGCTTCTTCATGTCCGACCAGGCGAAGGAGATGGGGAAGATCGCCCACTCGCTCGGCCTGCACCAGGAGTTCGAAGCCAGCGGCTCCGGTTTCCACGCGGAAAGCCACACGAGGCAGCGCAAGTCCGGTGGCCGCGCGCCCCAGAACCGGACCGGCGGGGAGCAGCGCCAGGGAAATCGAGGCGGTAAGCCGAAGCGGAATCGTTCGAACAGTTCGAACCGCAACCGGAACAACCGTCGCCAGCGAAGCCGATAGAGCTTGTAACAAATCCTGCGAGACCGGGCAAACCCTGCTACGGTCCCGCTATTGGGTCGGGGGGAGTAAACCCCGGCAAAGACGTGTGTAGCGCTCGCAGTCGTTGCTTTACCAGCATCCTCCGCGTTTCGCAGCACCGATGTTGGAGGACTAAATGCCTACTGGCACAGTCAAGTGGTTCAGCGACGAAAAGGGCTTCGGCTTCATTACGCCGGACGACGGTTCGAAGGACGTCTTCGTCCATCACACCGCCATCCAGTCCGATGGTTTTCGCACCCTCGCCGAGGGCGCGAAGGTGAGCTACGAGGCAGAGGACGGACCCAAGGGTCCGGCCGCCGCTTCGGTCGAGCCCATCTAGGCTCGGACCACCGCGGGGCGAAAGCCCCACCGAAGTGACCGCGAGCGCGCCCGCCATCCGGCGGGCGCTTCGCTTTAACGGGGTCGATGCACCGGGACTCGGCCGGTCGTGTCCGGACCGGCTGCCATTGTCGCCTTCGACAGTGGAATTGCGAGAACTTGGAGGGAAAACCGAATCCATCTGGAAGATGGATGGTTAGAGAAGCAGAGGGTGAAATGAACACGCGCTTCCACGTCCCGACCAAGGTATTCGCCGCCCGCCGCAGCCGCGGAGGACAGGCCGGAGGTGACGCCGGAAACCAGCCCGCTCCGACCCCGGCCGGCTTCAGTGGCACCGACCCGATCCTGATCGACCCGGTGCTGGGTGACAGCCCCGGCAGATCCTGCTCCTACTTGGTCCAGGGCGAGCGGACCGCGCTGATCGACCCCGGTTCGGCCAATGCCGCGCCCCGCGTCCTCGAAGCGCTGAAGGCCCGGCAGATCGAGGTCGACCTGGTCCTGCTGACCCACATCCACGCCGATGCCGCGGCCGGCGTCGGCGTGATCACCGACCACTTCCCAAAGGCGAAGATCGTCGCCCCGGCGGGGGCGACCGAGCGCCTGGCCGACCCCTCCGCCCTGGTCACGGACATGAAGAAGGTCTACGGCGAACAGGCCGAGACGATCTACGGCCTGCCCGACCGGATCGAGCCGGCCAGGATCATCGCGCTCGCCGATGGCGACCAGCTCGACCTCGGCGATCGGACGATCGAGGCGATCGCCACCCCCGGCCACACCGCCGCGCACATGTCCTATTTCGACCGGTCGACCACCGCCCTCTTCTGTGGCGACGCCCTCGGGGTCCAACTGCCCGGCAGCAGGGTCGTCCGACCCTCCACCCCGCCCTGGGACTTTTCCCTCGAGGATTCACTCGCCTCGATCGCCAAGCTCGCGGAGCTCGGTGCGGGAACCGTGTACCTCGCCCATTTCGGGGCGGCCCGGCCTGGCCCCGACGAGATCTTCCAGCGGGCAGCCGATTCGCTTGAGCGCTGGCATCGTTCCTTTCTCAAGAAGCGCGAGCAGACCGACAGCGAAGAAGACCTTTCCCGCCAGTTCAACGCTTGCCTCGAGGCCAGCCTCGAGCCGATCGCCCCCTCGGTCCGCCGTGACCTGGAGGCGGTCAGCCCGACCCAGCTCAACCTGGCCGGCCTCAGCGCCGAACAGGCCCGCCTCGGCCGCGCCGCTTAACCGCGTGCCATCCGGTCTTCGCCGGATGGCAACAGGAACCCGCCCCTTCCTCCCACATTCACGGATAGAAGGAAGGGGCTCCGGTCTCGGAGCCTCGAAAGACGGTTCTGGCAAGGTAGAGGGCATGTCCACAGTGGATGACATGGACCGACGATCGATCGGGGTGCTTGCCTCGGGGCACGCGCTGGTCGATGTCTGCCAGGGCGCGATCCCGGCCTTGCTCCCCTTCCTGATCGCCCGCCGTGGATACAGCTACTCCGAGGCGACCGCGCTGATCCTGGTCATGACCTTCTCCTCCTCGCTGCTTCAGCCCCTTTTCGGCCTGATCACCGACCGACGGTCGATCTCCTGGCTCCTGCCGGGCGGGATCCTGGTCGGCGGCCTGGGGATCGCTGCGGTCGGAGCGGTCTCTTCGTTTCCGCTCACCCTCGTCGCGGTCGCCGTCTCGGGCCTGGGGGTCGGTGCCTACCATCCGGAAGGTGCGCGGAACGCCAACTACGTGGCCGGGACCAAGCGCCGGGCCACCGCGATGAGCCTCTACGCGGTCGGCGGCAACGCCGGCTTCGCCCTGGGGCCGGTGGTGGTGACGGCCCTGGTGCTGTCGCTGGGCCTCGGTGGCCTGGTGTGGTTCGCGCTGCCGATGACGGCCGGAGCCCTGCTACTGGCCCGGGAGCTGCCGCGGATCGACGCGCTGCGCCTGCAGACGATCGCCGCCGCGGCCGACCGCGGTGACAAACGGGGCCGTGACCGATGGCTGCCCTTCAGCGGCATCGCGGCCGTCGCCGGATTCCGCTCGGCCACCTACTTCGCGCTGCAGGCCTTCGTGCCGGTCTTCCTGATCACCGAGATGGGGACCACCGAGGGGGTCGGCAACGCCGCGCTGACCGTCCTCCTGGTCGCCGGTGCGATCGGGACCCTGGTCGGCGGACGGGTGGCGGACCGGGTCGGGATCCGGCCGGTCCTGACCGTCTCGCTGGGCGTGGTCGTGCCGCTGATCCTGGCCCTGCTCGAGGTCACCGAGGCGGTCGCGTTTCCGCTGCTCGCGGCGATCGGATTCTTCCTGGTCGGCACCTTCTCGATCTCCGTCGTCCTCGGTCAGGAGTATCTGCCGAACCGGATCGGGGTGGCCTCCGGGGTCACCTTGGGCGCCGCGATCGGTTTCGGCGGCCTGGTCGCCTGGCTGCTCGGGCTGCTGGCCGACCAGAGCAGCCTGACGACGGTGATGATCGTGATCGCCGTCTTGCCGCTGCCCGGATTCCTGATCAGCCTCGCCCTGCCCGACGACAATGAATCCGCCCAACCGATCGAAGAACCCGCCTGAGTTGCCTGAGTTGGCTCCCGAGCAATACAACCTGACCGACCTGTCGCTGGACCGTCTGCGCAAACGCCGCTCGGCCAAGTGGACCGCCTGGCCACCGGATGTGCTGCCGTCCTTCGTGGCCGAGATGGACTTTCCGCTGGCCCGACCGGTCAAGGAGGCGCTGACCTGTGCGATCGAACTCGACGACACCGGTTACGCCAACCCCGACGGGTCCGGGCTGGCGGCCGCCTTCGCCGATTTCGCGCGGCGCCGATTCGGCTGGGAGGTCGACCCCGGGCAGGTCACGGCGACCAGCGATGTAGTCGGCGGGCTGCGGGCACTGCTCGACCTGGTCGCCGGCCCGCATCAGGGCGTGGTCATCAACCCGCCGGTCTACTTTCCGTTCTTCTCGATCGTTCCCGAGGCAGGCCGTGAGCTGGCCGAGGTGCCCCTCCGCGAAGATGGCCGGCTCGACCTCGAGGCGATCGGCCGGGCCTTCGAGCGAGGTGCCCGGGCGATGATCCTCTGCAGCCCACACAACCCGGCCGGGACGGTCCCGACCCGGGCCGAGCTGGAACGACTGGCCGAACTGGCGGTGGCCAATGACGCCTGGGTGCTGAGCGACGAGATCCACGCCCCGCTGACCCTGCCGGGCGCGACCCACGTGCCCTTCGTCGACGTGTCCGACGCCGCCCGCGAATGCGGGATCTGCGTCACCTCCGCCTCGAAGGCCTTCAACACCGCCGGGCTCGTCTGCGCGGTCATCGTGACCGCCGGCGAGCGCGCTCGCCGGCTGGTCTCCGAGCTTCCGGCCGGGGCCACCCATCCCGGACACCTGGGCGTGATCGCCTCCCAGGCCGCCTTCGAGTCCGGTGATGACTGGCTCGATCAGGTCGTGGCGCAACTCGACCTCAACCGCCGTCTGCTGGCCGAGCTGTTGGCCGAGCATCTGCCGGCCGCGCGTTACCGGCCACCCGAAGCCGGATATCTCGCCTGGATCGATGCGACCGGCCTGGGCCTCGGTCCCGACCCGGCCACCGACATCTTCGACCGGGCCCGGGTCGCCGTTTCCAGCGGCCCCGGATTCGGTCGCGGCGGTGAAGGGTATTTTCGGCTCAACATCGGCACCTCTCCCAATTTGATCGAAGCTGCCGTAAGGTCAATCGCAGAGATCACGTGAAGCCAAACCGCCGCCAGAGCCGAGACAACGCCCTGCCCTCACTGGAGGCGCTGCTGGACGAGCTGAGGCGATCTCGTTCGGTCAACGAGGCCGCCGGGGTCACCGCCCGGGCGGCGGTCGAGCAGTTCGGTGCGGTCGCTGCGGTGGTCAGCGACGACGAAGGGCCGGTCGCCGCCCGCCCGACCCAGCTCGACCCTCTGCTGCTCGCCGAGCTGACCTCGGTCCCGGCAGGGGTCGCGGTCGGGGCTTCCGACAGCGCCCTGGACGGCATGACAGTCGCTTGTTTCGCCCATCCCGAGCTTGACGGGATCCGGCTTTCCGCCGCCTGGGCCGCCGAGAGTTCGGCCCGAGTGGCCGAGCTGGAGGAGGCCGCCGAATCCCTCGCGGTCTGGCTCCGCCAGTACTCCGACCCGGCCGACGAAAAGAGCCGCTCCTTCACCTGTCCCGGTCCGGCCGCGCCGCAGTACGACATGAACCGGGAGCAGATGGACGCCCAGGGCTTCGAGCACCTGATCGACACGGTGCCGGCCATCCTCTACACGGCCGAGATGGGCGAGTCGGGCCGCTGGCATTACGTCAGCCCGCAGATCGAGAAGATCCTCGGCTATACGCCCGATGAGTGGACCTCGGACACCACGCTCTGGTACCGCTCGATCCATCCCGACGATCGCGACCACGCGCTCGCCTTCGAGGACCAGCGGCTGATCGGGCTCGACCTCCATCCCCCGGCCGAGTACCGGCTGCGGGCCCGCGACGGGCGCTACGTATGGATCTACGAGCGGGCCCGGCTGGTCCGGAACGAAGACGGGACCCCACTCTGGCATGGGGTGATGCAGGACATCTCCGCCCTCAAGGCGGCCGAAGCCTCGATCCAGCTGAAGGCCGAGCAACAGGTGCTGGTGGCCCGGCTCGGCGAGATGGCGATCCGGGGCGAGGATCCGGACTCGCTGCTTAAGTACGCGGTCGAGTGGATCGGCCAGTTCGACGATGTGATCGAGGCCTCGATCTGGGAGCAGGAGGACTACGAGAAGCTCCATCTCTGGCATCGATCGGCCGACCTGGGCTGGTCCAACGTGCTGCCCTACGACCCGGAGCAGTACCCGGACAGCCACCTGACCCAGGGCGACGTGGTGCTGATCCCGTCCTGGCCGGATGACCCGCGGCTCGAACGGTTCGCGCCTTTCCTGCCGGAACCGGTGCGCAGTTCGATGATCGCCCCGATCATGGGGGCCGTCGACCAGTTCGGGATCATCATCGTCCACTCCGACCGGTTCAGCGCCTTCAGCGAACAGGACGGCAACTTCCTCCGGGCCGCCGCCAACGTGCTCGGCAACTCGATCGAGCGCAGCCGCACCGACCGCTCCCTGCAGCACCGGATCAACCACGACCCCCTGACCGACTTGCCGAACCGGCAGCTCTTCACCCGCCGCCTGGCCGAGGCAATCGACCAGGCCGGTTCCCGGGAAGGCATCGTCGGCCTGCTCTTCCTCGACATCGACCACTTCAAGCTGATCAACGACGGGATCGGCCATCACGCCGGGGACGAGCTGCTGCGCGAGATCGCCCCCAGGCTTTCGGCCAGCGTCCGCCGGGGAGACACGGTAGCCCGCTTCGGCGGCGACGAGTTCGGCATCGTGCTCGCCTCGATCAAGTCGGTCGAGGAAGCCCAGCAGGTCGCCTCGCGCATGCTCGAGAGCATCTCCGAGCCGATCCCGGTGGCGGGGACCGAGCGGTTCATCACTGCCAGCATCGGGGTCGCCACCTACCAGCCCGGCCGCGGGGAGGCAAAGTCGGCCGAGGACCTGATCCGCGATGCCGACGCCGCCATGTACCTGGCCAAGGAGTCCGGCCGGGCGAGAGTCGAGTCTTTCGGCCAGCCGATCCGCGACCGGGTCCTGCGACGGCTCGATGTCGAGCGACAACTCCACAACGCAATCGAAAACGGAGAGCTCGAGGCGGTCTACCAGCCGCTGATCAGCCTCCGGACCGGGAAGCTGCGGGCTTTCGAGGCGCTGACCCGGTGGCACCATCCCGAGCAGGGTCTGATCGAGCCCGATCTGTTCATCCCGATCGCCGAAGAAAGCGACCTGATCAGCCGGATCGACAGCTGGATCATGTCGGAGGCGGTCAAGCAAGCCGGGATCTGGAACCAGGGCGTGGAGGAGGACGACCGGATCACCGTTTCGGTCAACGCATCCTCACGGCAGATCCGCAAGCCGGACCTCGCAGCCGAGGTCACGGAGTTGCTGGTGGTCAACGACCTGCGTCCGGAGAACCTCGCAATCGAGATCACCGAGAACGTCCTGTTGGCCGGCAACGCCGTGATCGACGACGTGCTGCGGGAGATCCACGAGCTCGGGGTGAGGCTGGCCCTCGACGACTTCGGTACCGGGTACTCCTCACTGAGCTACCTGAGCGAGTTCCCGCTCGACGCGATCAAGATCGACCGGGCTTTCATCGAGGGGCTCGGCCGCGGGGACCCCAGCAACTCGGCGATCGCCGACGCGATCACCCAGATCGGGCGTGCCCTTTCACTGCTGGTCGTAGCCGAGGCGGTCTCGACCGAGGCCCAGCTCCAGATGGTGCGGGACCTCGGCTGCACGATGGCCCAGGGCTTCCTGATCGCGCCGCCGCTCGGAGTCGACGAGGCGACCGACTTCGTGCGGGGTTCGGGGCTACCCGACCTGATCCACTGAGACCTCTTCCCGGGCAAAGGACGGCCGGGCCAGGGGAAGCTCGGGGGAGGGCCGGTAGAGAGCCACGCGCTCGGTTTGATGTTCGGGAATGACACCGAGGATCTGGTTGACGCCGATGTCGCCGCGCTCGAAGGCGAGGAAGCTGGCCGTCATGTAGAGCCGCCAGACCCGTTCCCGCTCCGCCCCGACCTCGGCGATCGCGGCCTCCTGGTTGTCGGCCAGGTTCTGGACCCAGTGACGGAGGGTCAGTGCGTAGTGCTCGCGCAGGTTCTCGACGTCGCGGAGTTCCTGGCCCGAGCGCTCGAGGCCGGCGATCACCCGGGCAGCCCGGTGCAGCAGGCCGTCGGGGAACACGTAGTGGGTGATGAAGGTGTTGGGTGATTCCTCGTCGCTGTGCTGGCGGCAGATTCCGTGATGAAGGGCGAGCCCGCCCGGCCGCCCCAGCTTCGCGGTCGCCTCGAAGTAGTGGTCGATGTCGGAGCCGGTGTGCTCGAACATCCCGATCGAGCAGAGCTTGTCGTAGGGGCCGTCACTGACTTCCCGGTAGTCCTGGATCCTGATCTCGACCTTGTCGGCCAGGCCGGCCTCCGCCACCCGCTCCCGCGCCCGCTCGGCCTGGGCGACCGAAAGCGTCACCCCGACCACGTCGACGCCGTAGTTGGCCGCCGCGTGGATCGCCATCGAACCCCAGCCGCAGCCGATGTCTAGCAACCGCTCGCCGGGCTCGAGCCGCAGCTTCTGGCAGACCACGTCGAGCTTCCGGGTCTGCGCCTCCTCGAGGCTGTCGTCGGGCGAGTCGAAGTAGGCGCAGGAGTAGACCATGGTCGGCCCGAGGATCAAACGGTAGAAGTCGTTCGAGACGTCGTAGTGGTGCTGGATCGACTCGGAGTCGCGCCGCAGCGAGTGCAGCCGGCCCTTCGGTTTCGCCTCCACCTCGGGCGGCTTCGGTGGCGGGATCTTGATCGCCCCCAGGCCGGCGGCCAGCTTGACCGCTTCCAGCTTGTCCTGGAGGGTGAAGTCGAACCCGTAGAGCCTGGCCCCGGCCGCCATCACCCTTTCGATGCTGCCTTCGAGGACCAGATCGCCAGCGACGAAGGCCCGGGCGATCCCGAGCTGGTCGGGCCGGCTCGCGGCGTAGCTGAGTGCGCGTTTGCTGCGAAGCACGATCACGTCGGGGCAGGAGCCCTCCTCTCCCGGCCCGATCTCGCTTCCGTCCCAGAACCGGAGCGCGGCGGGCAGCGGGCCGCCCAACCTTCCTTCGACCCGGGACCAGAGGGGAACGAAACGATCGGCGACACCACCTGTGCTGTACATGTCTCCAGAAATTACTCCTGGCGGACCCCCGTCTCAACCCCTTGCCGCAAAGTCGACCCGGCCGGTGGCCGGAGGCGAGTCGCTGCAAAGAAAACGGCCGCCCGGGGGCGGCCGTTCTTGGGTAGCTTCCGAGACGGGGTTTCAGATGGTCTCGACGGAAGCGGCTGCGGGGCCTTTCGGGCCCTCTTCGGACTCGTAGCTCACCTTGGCGCCCTCGGCCAGGGTGCGAAACCCGTCGGCCTGGATGGCGGAGTGGTGGACGAAGACATCCTTGGAGCCATCATCAGGCGTGATGAATCCGAAGCCCTTCTCGTCACTGAACCACTTGACTGTCCCAGTCGGCATAACTTCCTCCAACATCATGATGCGGTGCCGGTTCTCTCCTCCCGGCCTGACGCCGGGCAAACTACCACTCGAAGCCTGTTTCGGGGCGGCCGGGACCGCTCAGGAGCCGTAAACCTCGGCCTTGATCATGGTCACCGAACGGATCACCGAGTCGAGGAAGGGCTCGATCTCGGGCAGCAGTTCGCGGTAGGCCTCCTCGCCGGAAGAGGTGATCGAGTAGAAGCGCCGGGTGCGTTTGTCGGGGTGCTCCCAGCTCCCCTCGATCAGCCCTTTCCCCTCGAGATCACGCAGCAGCGGGTACATGGTGTTGGGGTTGACCGAGATCACCCCCTGGGTGAGGGTCTCGATCGCATCGATCAGCTGGTTGCCGTAGGAGGGCTCTTCCCGGATCAGGTGGAAGATCAGCAGCGGCAGCAGATCCCGTCGGCGCATCTCGCCGCCGAAGACGTCCTGTGCCTTGCCGGTCTTGCGGCGGCGGGCGGGCTCGGGCAGGCTGGCGGCCTCGGTCGCCTCGGCGACCGCATCTCCAAGCGGCTTGGACGGCTCGTCCATAGGACGCGAGTCTAGAGGCCGCGGCTCCCATTACCCTGCTCTGGTGACGTCCGATACGGGACAGCTATTCGAGAGCGAGGCCAGCTTCAACGGCGCGGTTGAAGTCGTCCATGTGATCTGGGTGGCCGAGGACGACGGCTTCGCGGTGGTCGAGGTCCGTGACGATTCCGGCGAGGAGTTCGTCGCCACGGGCACGATCGGGCACCTGAAGCCCGGCGAGCGGGCCAAGCTGGCCGGCCAGTGGAGCGAGCACCAGAAGTACGGGCCCCAGGTCCAGGTCTTCTCCGCCCTGCCTATGGACCCATCCGACCGGGCCGGGCAGGTCGCCTACCTGAGCTCGCTCCGGCACATCGGCCCGGTCCGGGCCGAGGCGCTCTGCGACCTGCACGGCGCCGAAGTACTCGAGAAGATCGCGGCGGACCCCGAGTCGATCATCGGCAGCCTGCCCGGGCTCGGGGCCAAGCAAAGAGAAGCTGCCCTGGAGAGCTGGTACGAGACCAGGGCGGTCCGCGACCTCCATGTCGAGCTCGCCCCACACGGCCTGGCCCACCTGGCCGGCAAGATCCACGCCCGCTTCGGTGACAAGGCGATGCGGACGATCCGCGAGGATCCGTACTCGTTGACCGAGATCGACGGGGTCGGCTTCGCCCGCGCCGACACGATCGCGATCGCGGCCGGCTTTCCGCCGGAGTCCGATCGCCGCGCCCAGGCCGCCAGCTGGTACCTGCTGGGCGAGGCAGAACGCCGCGGCCACACCCACCTGCCGCTGGGCGAACTGGTCTCCCAAGCAACCCGGCTGCTCGGTTACCAGCCCGAGCCGGAGGTGCTGACCTCGGCCCCGGGCGTGGTCGCGGAGGAAGGCGAGCGGGTCTACCGCCAGTCCACCCTCGACCGGGAGTGCTGGCTGGCCGGGGACCTGAAGGAACGGGCGGCGGCCGAACCGGTGCTCGACCACTCGTCCGAGCAGAGCCACGACGAGAAGCTAACGGCCGAGCAGTGGCGGGCGGTGCTCGGTGCCTTCGGCTCACGGCTCTCGGTCGTGACCGGCGGCCCCGGCGTCGGCAAGACGGTCTGCACGAAGGAGATCGTCCGCGAGGCCAAGGACGCCGGGGTCCGGATCGCGCTTTGTGCCCCGACCGGACGGGCGGCCCGCCGGCTGGCCGAGGCGACCGGCGCCGAAGCGATGACCATCCACCGCCTGCTCGAGTGGCGACCCGGATCCGAGCCGACCTACAAGCCCGGCCATCCGCTGCCGGTCGGGCTGCTGGTCGTCGACGAGGCGTCGATGATCAATCTGCACATGGCCGACGTGCTGCTCAACGGCCTCGGCCACGACACTCACATCGTCTTCGTCGGCGACGCGGACCAGCTGCCCCCGGTCGGGGCCGGCAAACCTTTCGCCGACCTGATCGAGTCCGGCATCGTGCCGGTCACCCGGCTCACCCACATCTTCCGGCAGGCCGCCCGTTCGATGATCACCACCGCCGCGCACGAGGTGAACCAGGGCCGGCCGCCGCATCTCTCCCCCGGCCCCGATCAGGTGCAAGACTTCCACTTCGTCGAGCGGGTCACCCCGGAAAGGGTTCGGAGCGCGGTGGTCGAGATGGTCGGCGAAAGGGTCGGTGCCGGACTCGGGCTCGACCCGATCCGCGACGCTCAGGTGCTGGCCCCGATCTACCGCGGCGAGGCCGGGATCGACGTGCTCAACCGGGAGCTCCAGCAGGCGCTCAACCCGGATGGCAAGAAGGCGGTCAGTGACCGTTTCCGGATCGGCGACCGCCTGATCCAGACCCGGAACGCCTACGAGTTCGGCCTGATGAACGGGACCATCTGCTTCCTGGTCGACGACGACCCGGACGAGGAGATGGCCGTCCTCGAAACCGATGACGGCCAGTCGGTCGAGCTGCCCTATTCGGAGACCGGCGACCTCAAGCTCGCCTACGCGATCTCGGTCCACAAGTCACAGGGTTGCGAGATCCCGGTCGTGATCTTCGTCTGCCACCGCTCCCACTCCGGCATGCTCTCCCGCCCCCTGATCTACACCGCGATCACCCGGGCCCGGGAGATGTGCGTGCTGGTCGGCGACCGGCCCTCACTCGAAGTCGGCGTCCGCCGCGACGAAGCGGGCCGCCGCCACTCCTCCTTCGCCCCCCGTCTGGCCGGCACTCTCGAACAGGCTCCTTGACCGCTTGGCGACCGGCCCACTGCCTGACCCGCTACTTGACGAGATAGATGTAGAACGGCTCGTGTCGCCATTGCGGCGGTGTCTGTCCGATCGTCGACGAGGTCGCCACCTCGACAGAGTCTTCATCGACGCCGGCGCAATTGCCAAAGGCGCGGTGCGCCAGGTTCACGGTGATCGCTCCGGTGCCAGTCAATGCCCCCGAGACGATCTCGAATCGATGCTCAGGCAAGTTGGTAAAGCAGTACGAGCCCAACGGCATCTGGGTCACGTTTGTGTCCGAGATTCGCCATGACTCCGTCTCGTCCACTCCCTCAGGCGTCACTTTCGCGTACGCGACAACGGTTCCAGGAATCTGACCAGAGAGTTTGCCAGGCGGAACGCTACGCGCCTTGATGTGGCGGGCCCTCACCGCTCCAGGACGAATCTTCGACCCATTCACCGAACTTCCATGCAGGATTCTGCTCGTAACCGCACCCGGCTTCAGCTGAGTCGTTCCGACCGAGTGCGGACCTAACGCCGCATACGCACCGCCACCCAAAGCGACGAAAAGCGCAACCACGCTAATCACCAACGAAGGTGAAACCTCAAACTTTCTCACCCTCACGACGCCTCTTTTCCCAACGCCATTTCGAATTGGGCGGCTGCGGCAGCCCCTGGAGCTTTACTTCTCGCGTACATCCTGTCTTCTTGACCGAGTCCTTCTTGGCTCATGCTCCCTCTCCTAGTTGTCTCTGCTGAACATAACTTGAAAGCGGCTAATAGTCGAACAGGGTGTTCGGGTTGAGGAACTGCCGCTCCCGGAAGTTGCGACGTTCAACCTCGGTCGCCCCGGCCATGTCCGCGACCTGGTCGAACTCTTCCCGGATGGTCGCGACCTGGTGGTCGACGATCGCCCGGGCCTCGCTGTCCGAGAGCTGCCATTGGCCCGCCCGCTCCACACATCCCGCAATCTGGCTCAGCCGGAATCCGTCCTCTCCGATGATCATCGCCTGGCTCTGCTCCCCACCCGACCTGAGTTGGGGACAGATGTCGTAGGCCGGGGTCAACGAGAGCTCGGCCCCGTCCCAGAAAGCGGAGTGGTTCCGGGCGTGGTCGTCGGTGTTGCCCACGAGGATGTTGAAGGTCAGCCGCGCGAACAGCTCGGCAAGGTCTTCCTTCGATCTGGCAAAGCGCTTGCGGATCTCGATAGTGAGATCCGCATAGCTCGCATATCGCCCACTCACCTCGTCCAGCTCGAGGATGGTCAGGGCCGAGACCATTCCCTTGCGGAGACCGCCGGGCAACCTGTCGAACCGCTCGACCAGGATCACATCCCTGCCCATCACCTGCGTGAGCTCAACCTCCGCCACGTTCAGTCCGGCCAGCTTCGCGAGCTTCATTGCCATGAACTCACCTTTCTCCACCGGGAAGGGGTCGCCGGACGATCCGAACTTGGCGATGAACGACCGTTCCCCCTTCACCAACGTCGCCTTGGGCCGGGCTCCGCCGATCGACGACCCATGCAGCAGGGCAGCATCAAGTCCCTTTGAGAGGGGCACCCCGTTCTGGACCCGCTCGGCCGACTCGAACAGCTCCTCCAGCGTCGCTCCCCCCTCCAGCCGCGGCTCATATCGTGAGCTCGATTCCTGAAAGTCGAGCGCTCCGGACCGGTCGGAGCCCGATTCGAGAAGGTAGGTGAGCAAACCGACCTCGGTGTTGTCCTCGGCCGCCGCACCGGCGAGGCGGTTCAGCAGGACGCGCTGCCCCCAGGCATCGGGGGCCGCGTCGGCGATGCAGCCCGCGACCTCACCCACCAGGGGCCGTTGGCTGCCCGGTTCCAGCGGCAGCTCGGGTAGGTAGAGCGGGATCGCTTCGGGACGGTTCAGGTAGCTCCGGCCGTACGTGAACTCGTAGATCTCGCCGTTCTTCTGGATCTGGCCTGCCACCACCGGCGATGCCTCGCCCGGCAGCCAGGACCAGATGAAGGCCTGCTCCGGCTCAGAAATCATCCTCAACCTTCCTTTGTCTCCGGACCCGGGCCGGAAGCAGCGCCAGGCGGTCCCGGTCGCCTGCCTCGACCGCTGCCCGAAGGGACGCGTCTCCGGAGAAGAGCGGGATCCCGAGGATCGATGCCGTGTCGAAGGCAACGCCCAGCCCGACGCTGGGGTCGCCCTTCTCGATCCTCGAAATCGTGGGCGGGCTCGCCCCGACTCGCTCAGCCAGCTCGGCGACGGTCCAGCGGCGCTCCCGGCGGCCGATCGCGATCTGCTGCCCGAGCATCCTGGATGCCTCTCTGGTCTGAGGCAGGTATCTTCTCTTCTTCCGCATTATGTAACATATATATCATTTTAAGTAGCTTTTTACGACTTTTATGTTCTCTGATGTTCTGATGGCGTGATGCCCGTCCAGCCTGGATAGACTTTCCCGAATGGGAACAGACCTGCGGAGAAGCGGTCCTGCCAACGCTGCGCGGATTTTGATCGCGGCCGTGACTCTGTCGATCGCCTTGGCGCTACTCGCCGGGTCGCCGGCGACGGCGCAGAAGCTGGTCACGATCGACGCTTCGAGTTCTTACGTCGATCCTTCGAACCAGCACCTAGCCGGCCCGCGGACCGAGAACATGGGACCCCACCCCGGCAAGCTGATGGCCAACGTGCTGCTGCCGGACGGCTACACGCCGAAGAAGCGCTACCCGATGCTGCTGCTCTTCCACGGCTCCGGTGAGCGGTTCGACTCCTGGGCCGACCCGCTGCTCGGTGACATCAAGAACACCGCGAAGGGGCTGAACGCGGTGATCGTGATGCCGGAAGGCGCCCAAGGCTTCTACACCGACTGGTGGAACGACGGCGAGCGCAAGGATCCGGCCTGGGAGGACTACATCCGGGAGGCTCTGCTGCCCCTGGTCCAGCGCAAGTTCAGCATCCGGCCCGAGCGCCGCTACCACGCGGTGGCCGGCTTCTCGATGGGCGGCTTCGGCACCTGGCTGACCGCCTCGCAGCTGCCCGGCTTCTTCGGTACCGCGGTGCCGCTCTCGGCCTTCGCCTCGATCCGCAACCCGCTTTCGGTGGCGGCCTTCGCCACCGCCGCCGGCGGCACCCCGTACACGACGATCTACGGGCCTTCGACCGGCTTCTACGCGGAGGGCCACGACCCGATCGCGCTCGGCCCCAACTACCGGTACACGAACCTCGACGTCTACACCGGCGACGGCCAGCCCGACACCTCGGTCCGGCCGCAGAACGCCGAACCGGGCGACCAGCTCAGCCTCCTCCTGGAAGGAGTGCTCAAGGGCCAGAACGATGACGCCGTCGACGCCGCCAAGGCGGCCGGCAACCCGAACGTGGACTACACCGTCCACAAGGGCAGTCATGACTGGGAGTTCTGGCGTCCGGACCTGAAGGCGGCAATCGCCAAGGGGCTGTTCCGTCCCGCGACCGCCCAGCCGACCAGTTGGACCTACCGGACCGCGGCCTCCGAGGGCCAGGCCTGGGACATCTCCTTCAACTTCGGCCCCGCCCCGACCGCGGTCACCACCTTCGAACGGAACGGCCGCAAGCTCAAGGTCAGTGGCGAGGGGCACCTGAACATCTTCGACGGGAATGGTTGCTCCTACGCTGCCGACCTGCCCTTCACCCGTACCCTGCCCGCCAAGCCCTGTCGGGGTCTCAAGTTGAAGGCCGCGGGCAAGAAGCTGCGCAAGGGCAAGCGGGCAACCGTCACGGTGACCGTCAAGGGCATGAATTCGGCCGGGGTGACGGCGCCGGTCGACGCGGCCAGGGTCACGGTCGGAGGCAAGAGCGCCTTGACCGCATACAACGGCAAGGCGACCCTGAAGGTGAAGCCGAAGAAGGCCGGCAAGCTGGCCGTGAAGGTGACGAAGAAGGGCTACCGCGCGGCCGGCCGAAAGCTGAACGTCCGCCGCTGAACGGTCAGGCGATCAGGCGCAGGGTCTCGACCCGACGCCGCATCGCCTTGGCCGAAGAATCGAAGCGTTGCATCAGCAGCTTGAGCCGGTCCCCGTCGACCCCGTCCGGCCCGAGTTCGGGCCGCACCAACGACGCGGGCATGAGGAAGGCGGCCGAGAAGGTGTTCGCCTCGAGCTCCGGCACCGGGTGGGCACTCGGTCCGTCCGCATCCGGTTCGACCGCGTCCGCGGCGCGACAGTAGATCGCGGGCCGGCCGGTCTGGTGCATCGCGAAATGCCCGAGCTCATGGCCGATCGTGAAGCGCTCGCGCTGCGGCCCCCACTCCGGCTGCGAGGCTTCCCACTCGTTCACCCATATCTCACCGATGCCGGTCAGGAGCAGGCCCGACATGATGCCGTCAACCGCCAGCTCCCCGACCACTTCCCGCATCTGGTCATGACTGACCTGGCGGACCTTGAGCCCGTAGACCTCCCTCGCGATCGAGTCGATCGGGACCGGCAGCGATCGTCCGTCCCAGACCTTGGCGGGCACCGCGGCCATGATCTCCCCGACTTCGCTCTCGATCCGGTCGATCTCCCCGGCTTCGAGGCTGGCAGCCTTCATGTCTCTCGGCTTCTCGCTTGGCACCCCGGCGATCTTACCCCCGGTCCAGACGGGCTCCGCAGGTCAGCCACCGGTGAACAGCTGGTCGATCCGGTCCGGCGGGTCCGACCGGCGTCCGGCGCCCGAAGGCGCTTTCCCGGCCTGGGAGGCCTCGCCCATGACGACATCCTCGGCGTCGTCGGCCATGCGGGTGAAGATCAATCCCGTCGCGGGTGATCCCGACGGCCCCAGCGCCTGGCCCGCCTCTTTCAGTTTGTCACCGGTCGTGCCGAGGATCTTGCCGAGCGAGGCGAGCAGCTTGGCGGAGATCCCCTCGGCCGGAAGGTTGCCGAACTCGAGGTCGTGGTAGTAGTCGTCGATCTTCTCCTTCTCCGCGTCGGTCGCGTCCAGATCGGCGGCCAACGCCTCGACCACGTCCCCCTGAAGCAACTGGCGGCCCTCGCGCAGGTCGATCACGAGGGTGGACATACCTCCGCTGGCCCCGTCGAGCCGGGGGACGACCGTGCCGATCAGGCGCGCGATGGCCGGATCCTTGAGGCGGGAGAGATCCCGGTCGGCCTCGGGATTGCGTTCGAGGTAATCGTCGACCATCAGCTGGAAGCGCCGCCGGCCCGGCTCGTCCAGGCCTTCCATGAAGGGAAGCGGGTCGCCATTTCCGGCCTCGTATGACCGGGTGAAGGCGGCGAAACGCTCGTCCATGTCCGTGTGTTCGCTCAACTGCCACCTCCCAGACCCAGGCGTTTCCGCATCTGCTTCTTGAAGCGGGAATAGATCTGGTCGACGTTCGCGGGGGTCATCTCGATGCTGCCATCTTTCTCGATCTCACCAGTTCCGTACCCGCGATTGATGGTTTCCGCAACCTCGATCGAAGGGAAATGCTGGATCCGGAGCCAAACCGCGCGGCGATGGGCGTCGCCGTATGACTCGAGTACCTCGCGGAAGACAATGAGGACCTCGACTTCACCGCTGCGGTCGGCCCCGTGGTCGACGAGCTCGACCAGCCAGTCGTCATCGGTGCCATCGTCTCCGGCCGATCCGATCGGTTCGTCCTTCGGCTTTCCCTCCAGCTTCTTGTGGAAGTCCGCCACCCGGAAGATGACGATCTGCTTGAGCCAATTGACGAACTGTCCGGTCGCGATCCCCTCGATCCTAGAGAGCGACTCGATCGCACTGACCATGACCTCACCGACCACATCGTCGACCGCATGCGACGGTACCTTGCCCCCGACCATCGCCCGGACCATGCGCTCACGCCCGGCGATGAAGATGCCCACCGCGAGTTCGAACTGATCTGCCCGTCCCGCGCCCCGGGCAGCGACCGCATGTGCGATGAGTTCATCGTCTTTGAGCGTCGCCAGTTCATTCTGTGACTTGGGCTTGAAGTTCAAGCTTGCCCCGGGAGCGTCGGAAGTGGACGAGGGTTCTGACAAGAGGCCAAGATACCGGCTGGCTGGGATACCGAAACCGGGTCGGATACAGTCAGCCCATCGCCCGCGCCGCTAGCAACGCAGTCTGGCCTGAGTCGGAACCGAGTGAATCCGACCGCCGCTCCTATGCCGACGCCGAGCCCTCGCCGTTCTGGCTCTCCGGCAACCGGCCGGACCTTCGTCCACCTCTCGAGGGCGAAACCGAAACCGACCTGGTCGTGGTCGGCGGCGGGCTGACCGGACTCTGGGCCGCGGTCTGCGCCAAGGAACGTGACCCCGGCCGAGATGTCGTCCTGATCGAACGGGAGAGCCTGGCGATCGGGGCCAGCGGGCGCAATGGGGGCTTCATGTCCTCTTCCCTGGTCCACGGGCTGGGCAACGGCCTCGCCCGCTTTCCCGACGAAGTTCCGCTGCTGGAGAAGCTCGGCCTGGGAAACCTCACGGCGATCGGCCAGACGATCGAGGAGCAGGCGATCGAGTGTGATCTGCGCCGGCCCGGGGTGATCGAGGTCGCGATGACCGATGCCCAGGTCGAGGAGCTGGCCGGCGCCGTCGGGGAACTGGCCGAGTACGGCCACGAGGCGGTGCTGCTCGACGGCGAGATGATGCAGGCCGAGGTGAACTCCCCCATCTACCGCGGCGGGCTCTGGCAGAAATCTGGAGAGTGGTTGGTCGACCCGGCCCGCCTCTGCCACGGTCTCGCCGAATACGCGAGCCGGATCGGGGTGAGGATCCACGAGTCGACCCCGATGGAGGGCTTCGAGAAGGCAGGGGCCGGGGTCAAGGTCGGAACCGCCTCCGGCGCGGTGACGGCGGAACGGGTGCTGCTCGCGACCTCGGCCTTCAAGGTGCCGGTTGCCGCGATCCGGCGCCGGGTGGTACCGGTCTACGACTACGTGCTGGTGACCGAACCGCTGTCACGCTCGCAGTGGGACTCGCTCGGCTGGCAGAACCATCAGGGCATGTCCGACAGTTCGAACCAGTTCCACTACTACCGCCCGATCGACGGCGGCCCGGACGCCGCCACCGCCGAGCGTCCCGGCGGCCGCATCCTCTGGGGCGGCTACGACGCGATCTACAACTTCGGCGGTCGGGTCGAGGATGCCGCCTATCAGCGCGACCAGAGCTTCGCCGGGCTCGCCCAACGCTTCTTCACCGCCTTCCCCCAGCTCGAGGGAGTCCGCTTCTCCCACCGCTGGGGCGGGGCGATCGACACCTGCTCGCGCTTCTTCGCCTTTTACGGGACCACCCTGGAAGGGCGGGTCGGCTGGGCGGTCGGCCACACCGGCCTCGGGGTCGGGGCGAGCCGCTTCTCGGCCACCCTCGCCCTCGACATCCTCGATGGGGTCGAGAACGAGGTGACCCATCTCAAGTACGCGACGGCGAAGCCGGTGCCGTTCCCGCCCGAGCCGCTGCGCTGGGGCGTGATCCAGTTCACCCGGAACCGCCTCGCCGCGGCCGACCGCAACGACGGCCGCCGCGGGCTCTGGCTCCGTACCCTCGACCGTCTCGGCCTCGGCTTCGATTCCTGATCCGCCGCGAGATTGAAGTTATTCGCTCTATCTGCGAATAACTTCAATCTCACGTCTTCAGACCTGCCCTATTCGTAGGAGACGGCCTCGAGCACGTCCAGTTTGGCGGCCTTGCGGGCCGGGTAGATCGCGGCGATGACCCCGGCCAGGGCGGTCAGGATCAGGATCACGATCAGGGTGCCGATCGGGTAGCTCAGTTCGAAGCCATCGCCACTGAGCGGGATACCGATCAGGAAGGCGAAGACCACGCCGACGATCAGGCCGGAAACCGCCCCGATCACCGCGGTGATCACCGCCTCGTAGCGGACCATACGCCTGACCTGGCGGCGTGACATGCCGACCGCCCTGAGCATGCCGAGCTCACGGGTCCGTTCGTAGATCGAGAGGATCAGCGTGACGACGATCCCGACCAGCGAGACCACCACGGCCAAGGCCAGCAGCACGTAGATCATCGCCAGCAAGCCGTTGATCTGGGACTTCTGCTGGTCCTTCAGCTCGCCTTGGTTGAGTACGTCGACGGTCGGGAAGTCCTTGGCCTTCAGGGTGTCCTCGATCAGGGTCTGCGTCTTGTCGAGGTCGGCTCCCGGGTCGAGCTTGACCAGGCCGACCGCATCCGACTTCTGGTTGAAATCGCGAGCCATCGAGTTCTGGCTGATGATTCCCTCTCCGGCGAGCGAGATGGAGTCGGTCTTCATGATCGAGCTGACCTTGAACTTGAACTTCCGCCCCTTCTGCGAGGTGAGGGTCACGCTGTCACCGACGCCGACTCCGAGATCGTCGGCCAGCTTGTCGCCGATCACCAGCTGGCCGTCCTTCAGCCCGGTCAGGTCGGAGTCGGAGCCCTCCTTCCATTCGACCGTGTAGACCTTGACGATGTCAGCGGGGTCGACCGATGAGATCGCGGCCGTCTTGCCGTCGACCTTGGCCGAGACGAAGCGGACGCCCGAAGCGGCCTCGACCCCGTCGACGTTCTGGACCACGGGGATCGCCCCTGCCGGGAAGGGCAGGATCCCGCCCGTGCCCTGGAGGGTGATCTCGCCGGGCAGCTGATCGTCGATCACCTTGTTGACCGAGCTGCTGAGACCCGAAGCGAAGATCGTGACGAAGGCGATCAGAGCCAGGCCGATCATCAGGGCCGCGGCGGTGACCGCGGTGCGGGACGGATTGCGCTGCGCGTTCTCGCGGGCCAGGCGACCGGTCAGGCCACCCAGCTTCTCGATCGGCGCGCCGAGAATCCGGGCCGCCGGAGTGACCAGCTTCGGAGCGAAGATCGAGATCGCGATCAGCACGCAGACCGCGCCGCCGCCGATCTGCGCGGCGCCGCTGCCGCCGTCCTTGCCGCTGATCAAAGCCGTCGCGATCAGGATCAGGCCGAGGGCTGCCAGCAGGACCGCGATCACGGTCCGGATCACGACCCGGTTCTTGCCGCCGACCACCAAGTTCTCTGCGAGCGCCGCGATCGGCGGCACCCGGGTCGAGCGGAAAGCCGGGATCAGCGAGGAGACCACGGTCACGCCGACGCCGATGATCAACGAAACGATGATCGTCCGGGGCAGCAGCTGCAATGAGTTCGCGGGGAGCTCTGCCCCCACCGCCTTCAAGACGGCGCTCAGACCGGCGGCCAGCCCGAAACCGACCACGATCCCAAGTATCGCGCCGACCAGGCCGATGATCAGCCCCTCGATCAGGACCGTACGGAGGATCTGGCGACGGCTCGCCCCGAGGGTCCGCAGCATTCCGAACTCGCGGGTGCGCTGGGCGACCGTGATCGAGAAGACGTTGAAGATCACGAATGAACCGACGAACAAGGCGATCGCCGCGAAGGCCAGCAGGGCGATGGTCAGGAACTGGAGGCTGTCCTTGATCTCGCTGGCGTTGCGGTCCGCGTTCTCCTGCGCGGTCTCGACCCGCAGTTCCTTCGGAACCACCTTGGCGATCCGGTCGCGCAGCTCCTCCGGCGAGACCCCGCTGTCGGCGGCGACCGAGATCTGGTCGAACTGCCCCCGCTTGTCGGTCAGGGCCTGGGCGACCGGGAGCTGGACCGCGGCGATCGACGTGCCCCCGAAGGAAGAGCCACCGAGCTGGGTGATACCGACGAGCTTGAACGGCACGGCCCGGCCACTGCCGATCAGCTGGATCGTGTCACCGATCCCGAGGCCGGCCCGGTCGGCCGCCGCCTGGTCGAGGGTCGCCTCATGCGGGCCGGTCGGCTTGTGACCTTCCGGGTAGGTGACCGCATCGAAGATCTTCGGTCCGGTCGAAGCGATGAACTGAGGCGCGAACCCTCCCCCGACCGAGTCGGCATCCTTGTCGAGGATGGCGCCCTGGGTGAAGATCGATCCGGCGGCCTGCTTGACGCCGTCGACCCCTTTCACCTCTTTCAGCACCTTGGCCGAGAACGACGGGGTGCTGCCGTCCTGCTGGTCGACCTCCGACTTCGCCGTGACGACGACATCGGTGCCGGCCAGCGAGTCGTTGAAGATCTGGTCGAAGGCCTGGTTGGTGGTGTCGGTCAGCACGTAGGTGCCGGCGACCAGGGCGATGCCGAAGATCACCGCCACCGCGGTCATCAGGGACCGCCATTTGCGGGCCCAAAGGTTTTTGAAGGTCAGGCTGAGCATGGAGCGGATCCCGTCCGGTCGCGGCTAGGCGAGGGTCTTGAGCAGCTCGATCACGTTGTCCGCGGAAACCGGCGGCGCGTCGTGGACCAGCTTGCCGTCACGCAGGGCGATCAAACGGTCGCCGTGGGCAGCCGCGTCGGGCTCGTGGGTGACCATGATCACCGTCTGCCCGACCTCGTCGACCGCTCCCCGGAGCAAGGTCAACACGTCCTCGGAGGCCTTCGAATCGAGGTTGCCGGTCGGCTCGTCGGCGAACAGCACGGCCGGTTTGGTGACCAGCGCCCGGGCCACTGCGACTCGCTGCTGCTGGCCGCCGGAGAGCTCAGAGGGCCGGTGGTCGCGGCGGTCGGAGAGCCCGACCCGGTCGATCACCTGATCGACCCATTCCTGGTCCGGCTTCTTCCGGGCGATCGAGAGCGGCAGGAGGATGTTCTCCTCCGCGGTCAGCACCGGCAGCAGGTTGAAGAACTGGAAGACGAAGCCGAGCTTGTCCCGCCTCAGCTGGGTCAGGTCACCGTCGTCGAGATGAGTGATGTCGGTGCCTTCGATCTCGACGATGCCGGCGGTCGGCTTGTCGAGCCCGGCGAGGATGTGCATCAGGGTCGATTTGCCGGAACCGGAGGGGCCCATGATCGAGGTGAACCGCCCCTCTTCGAACTCGACATCCACTCCGTCAAGCGCGCGTACCTCGGCCTGGCCTTCGCCGTAGATGCGCTCGAGGCCGACCGCTTTGACGATCGGGGATTCGGATGACTGGGACTGGTCAGGAGCCGCAAGGGTGGATTCCATTCCGCGCACCGTAACACCCCGGAAACCACGGGAAGTTCGGTTATCCCCACAACATCAAGAGCCGAATCTTGCCCTCGGTCCGAGGCGGGTGGCCATTGGCAATGGGTCGGATTTCCGTCCGTGGCACTGGAAATCCGACCCACCGCGCCTGAATAGCGGCAAGTAAGGGGTGAAATGGATCGGCGCTACCAGCTCTCGCGGCTCGGCCAGCCTCGGAGGCTAGTCGGGATCAGTGAGATTGAGAAATTGGTTCGTATAGGATCAAAAACTCAATCTCGCGAAGCAGGCTGGCGAAGCTGCTCAGGCTTTGGCGCCGCCCCGGCTAGACGTTGCGGGGCAGCAGGACCTCGCGGGCGATCACCATGCGCTGGATCTGGCTTGTGCCTTCGTACAGCTGCATGATCTTGGCGTCGCGCATGAACTTCTCGACCTCGTACTCCTTGATGAAGCCGTAGCCGCCGAAGACCTGGACGGCGTCGGTGGTGACTTCCATCGCCGAGTCGGAGGCGAAGCGCTTGGCCTCGGAGGAGGTGAGCGTGTTGCGCTCGCCGTTGTCGAGCTGCGAAGCCGACTGCCAGGTGAGCAGGCGGGCGGCGTCGACCTTGACCGCCATGTCGGCGATCAGGAACTGGATCGCCTGGTGCATCGCGATCGGCACGCCGAACTGCTGGCGCTCCTTCGAGTACTGGACCGCGGCCTCGAAGCCGGAACGGGCGATGCCCGTGGCCATCGCGGCGACACCGGGACGGGTGCGGTCAAGGGTCATCATGGCGAGCTTGAAGCCCTTGTTCTCCTCACCGAGCATGTTCTCGGCCGGGACTTCGACGTCATTGAAGGAGAGCGCGACGGTGTTGGACGCGCGCTGGCCCATCTTGTCTTCCTTCTTGTCGACGATGATGCCGTCCTGCTTGTCGACCACGAAGGCGGTGATACCGCGGCTGCCGGCATCCGGGTCGGTCTTGGCGTAGACCGTGAACCAGTCGGCGTACTGGCCGTTGGTGATGAAGCACTTGGAGCCGTTGAGGATGTACTTGTCACCCTTCTTGACGGCGCGGGTCTTCATGCCGGCGACGTCGGAGCCGGCGTCCGGCTCGGTCAGGCAGAAGGAGGCCAGCTTGGGCTCTTCGCAGAGCATGCCGAGGTACTTCTTCTTGGTCTCCTCGGAGCCGCCGAGGGCGACCGGGGCCGAGGCGAGGCCGTTGCAGGCGAGCGAGGTGCCGATGCCGGAGCAGCCCCAGCCGAACTCTTCCTCGATCAGGCAGCCGGAGAGGTAGTCGAGGCCCGGGCCGCCGTACTCCTCGGGCACGTGGGTGTTCATCAGGCCGACTTCCCAGGCCTTGTCGATCACTTCCTGGGGCCAGGTGCCGTCCTTGTCGTACTCGAAGGCGACGCTCCGCATCTCCTTCTCGGCGAAGTTGTGCGCCATCTCGCGCAGGTCCTTCTGCTCGTCGCTCAGCGTGAAGTCAACCACTTTAAGTTCAAACTCCTTCGGTCGCTTGGAACCGTTCGATTTGGTGATGCGGGGCCGGGGCGAAGGGCCGGGGCGGCTCCCGATTGACTAGTCAGTCAATAACTCTCCGAAAGGGTACCAAGCGGCTTTACTCTAGGGGGCATGGTCACCGAGTTTTCCCTTGTCCTGATCCTCCTCTGCGTCGTGGTCCTGCCCGTAGCCGCGGTGGCCTTCGCGCGCTCGGGGAAGGCCTATGACGAGATCGGGAAGGGCCGCTTCGCGGTCGACTTCGACGAGAGCGGCGGGGCCGAGCATCACGAGGAGATCCGCCAGCTGGTCGAGGCCAAGGCCTACCGGCAGGCCCGGCGTGGCGAGGAGCCGGTCGATGTCGAAGCCGAGGTGGAGCGGTTGCTGAACGGCGAACCCGAGCCGGCGGGCGAGCGTGACGCGCCGCCGACGCCGGCCGCCGAGCCAAGCGGAGGGGCCGCGGACCCCGAGGAGGCACATATCCGGGCCGAGATCCGCCAGGTCGTTCTCGCCAAGAACGAGAGCCGTGAGCGCCGGGGCGAAGAGCCGCTTGACGTGGAGGCCGAGGTCGACCGCATACTGGCCGAATTCGGGTAGGTGCGCATACCGAGCCCGTCCCGCGCTTAGTTCGGTTTGGCCCGCCCCGGTGCCTGGTTAGTATGAGCCCATGGATGACTCCACGTCCCGATACGAGCTCGAGGAGCTGGTGGTCCAGCCGGGGACCTACTTCAATCCCCAGACCGAGGTCGTGGTGGTGGTCGACGATTCGGCCTCCATCGACCAGGAGATCTTCAACATGGAGTCCTTCGAGGGGGCCGACTGGGTGAGGATCGCCGACGACGTCGCCGTCGATGAGCAGCAGCGGGACGAGCTGCTCGAGCATTTCCAAACCCACTACCACCCTGGAAGTGATGGATCGATTTCGGGCACCGCCCTCGAACAGGGCGACGAAGAACTCGACGAAGACGAAGAAGGCCAGGAGATAGGGCGCGAGGACTGATGGCCCGCGGCCCGCTGACGCTGCTTGGTGTGCCGATCGACAGCGTCGGGATCGTCGGGGGAACAGAGTTGGGCCCGGCGGCGCTCCGCGAGTTGCTGGGTGCCGACGGTTTCGAAGATGCCGGCGACACCCGCCAGCAGATCCACGGCCTGGAACGGGATCCCCGCAACGGCTGGCTCGCCTTCGACGACGTGCTCGCGATGACCGTCGAGGTCCGCGAACGGGTGGCCGAACTGACCGCCGAGGGAAAGGTGCCGGTCATCCTGGGCGGCTGCTGCACCCTGATGCCGGCGGCCCTGGCCGGAGCCCGGGACTCGCTGGGAAGCGTCGGCCTCGCCTATTTCGACGGGCACCTCGACCTCTTCACCGGTCAAACCTCGCCCACTGGCGAAGGCGCCGATTTCCCGGTAGCGGCGGCGCTCGGCATCGCGCCGGACGAGCTGCTCGAGACGATCGGCGAGACGCCGCTGGTCGATCCCGCGAACGTCGCCTTGATCGGCGCCCGGGACCAGGAGGAACTCGATCTGATCGCCCCGCTGCCTGACGGCCTCGGGATCGGCCGCATCGAGTACCGCGACGACCTGCGCCACGCGGACCTGACCCACGTCGGTGAATCCGTCGAGGCGGAGTTGACCAGCGGAGCTTCGAAGTTTTGGCTCCACCTGGACGTGGACATCCTCGACAGCGATGCCTTCCCGGCCACCGACTACCTGATGCCGGACGGGCTCAGCATGGCCGAGCTCCGCAGCCTGTTCGCCCCGCTCGCCTCCTCCCCCGCTCTGGCCGGGGTCGACATCACCTGCTTCAACCCGGAGAAGGACGATGACGGGAAGTGCGGCAAGGCATTGGCCGAGATGATGCGCTCGACCCTGGAGGTTTGAGCGCCGGTTGACCGACCCGGCCCCACCGATCTCGAAGTTGAAGGACTGGCTCGCCGATGCCGACGAGGCCGGCGTACCGCACCCCCGGGCCGCCACCTTCGTCACCGCGACGACCGAGGGCCAGCCGAGCGTCAGGACGGTAACGCTGAAGAGGCTGGATCGAGACGCCCTGCTCTTCACCAGCGCCCTCTGGACACGCAAGGTGTCCGAGCTACGCCAGAACCCGAAGGTCGCCATCGCCTTCTACTGGGCGGCCCTGGGGCGGCAGGTGCTGGTCCGGGGTGTTGCGTCCGAGGCCGAGCGCGCGCTGGCCGAGGAGCTCTTCGCCGAACGAGGCAGGGACAACCAGATGCAGACGCATGTCTCCAGGCAAGGTGAGGAGATCGAATCACTCGATCCCCTGCGGCGGAGGCGGATCGAGTTGGTCGGAGAACTGGACGGGCAGGCGGTGCCCTGCCCGCAGGATTGGGGAGTGATCCGGGTGAAGCCGGACTTCATCGAGTTCTGGGAAGAGACCCCTGACCGTCTCCATGACCGGACCGAGCACTACCGGGTCGACGGCAGGTGGGCCACCCGTCAGCTCGCCCCCTGAACGCGCGCGTAAGATCCTGCCCATGCTCGAAGAAGGCGACAAGGCACCAGATTTCACGCTCGAGGACCAGCACGGAGAGAAGGTCAAGCTCTCCGACCACCGCAAGGAGCTGGTCGTCCTCTACTTCTACCCAAAGGCGAACACGAGCGGCTGTACGACCCAGGCTTGCTCGATCCGAGACAACCGGAGCGATTACGACGCCGCCGGTGCGACCGTGATCGGCATCTCGCCGGACGAGGTCAAGGACATCGCGAAGTTCGACCAGAAGAACGACCTCGAATTCACCCTGGTCGCCGACAAGGACCACAAGGTCGCCGAGAAGTACGGAACCTGGGTCGAGAAGTCGATGTATGGCAACAAGTACATGGGGGTCCAGCGGGCCACCTTCATCATCCGGGGCATGAAGATCCTCCGGGTCTTCCCCAAGGTCCAGCCGAAGAAGCACGACGGCCTGGTGCTCAAGGCCCTGGCCGAGATCAACGAGGAGAACTGATGTCGAACTGGGACAAGGGCTCGTACGAGATCACCGCTGCCCAGCTGGCGCCGGTCGCGCCGGTGGTCGCCGACGGGGTCGAACCGGTCTCCGGCCACGCCGCCCTCGACCTCGCCTGCGGCACCGGCAACGAGGCCCTCGAACTGGCCCGCCGCGGGGCCAAGGTGACCGGCTTCGACGGTGCACCGCGACTGCTCGAGGTCGCCGGTGAACGTGCGGCCGCGGAGGGACTGTCCGCGGAATGGGTCCAGGGCGACCTGAGTGAGCTGCCCTTCGAAGAGGACAGCTTCAGGATCGTCACCTCGGTCTTCGGCCTGATCTTCAGCAGCTCCCCCAAGGACAGCGCCGAAGAGATCGGCCGGGTGCTGGAGCCGGAGGGGCGGATCGCCTTCACGTCCTGGATCGAGGAGGGGCTCTTCCAGCACATGCAGGAAATCGCGAAGGCAGCGGTCGCCAGCCACTTTGGCCAGGCTCCGCCGGAAGGCGAGGACGAACCGTTCAAGTGGGGCGATGAACTCGCTGTGCGTGAGCTCTTTTCGGAAAGCGGGATCATGCTGCAGGCCGCCAGCCACGAACTCGTGATCGAGGAAGATTCGCCGCAGACCCTGAACGACCGCTGGTATGACCACCATCCGATCTGGTTGACCATGAAGGGCCTGATCGGCGAAGAAGCCTACGAGCAGCTACGCCGCGACAGCCTGCCGGTGGTCGAAGCGGCCAACCAAGCCGACGACGGCAGCTTCCGCTACACGCTCAAGTACCTGCTCTTCGAGGGCAGCCCGGTCTGACCGAGAAAGAGAAAATGCTGGCCGGGGAGGCCTACGAGGCCACGGACCCGGAACTGGTCATGGGTCGGCGGCGCTGCCAGGAGATCCTCAGGAGTTTCAACGCCCGGCCGGAGCAAGACCTGGCGAAATCCCCGCTGGGCGCCCTGTTCGCCTCGGTCGGCGAGGAAACGTTCATCGAACCGCCGTTCCTCTGTGACTACGGCTTCAACATCTCGATCGGCCGCAACTCCTTCATCAACTACGGCGGCATCATCCTGGACGTTTCGCCGGTCACGATCGGCGACGAAGTCCGGATCGCCACCGGCGTTCAGCTGCTCACCGCCGAACATCCGGTCGACCCGGTCGAGCGGCGTCGCGGGATCGAACTCTCCCGTCCGATCACGATCGGGGACGGGGTCTGGGTCGGCGGAGGCGCGATCGTCTGTCCCGGGGTGACGATCGGAGAAAACTCGGTGATCGGCGCGGGGTCGGTGGTCACCAGAGACATCCCGCCCTCGGTCCTCGCGGTCGGAAATCCCTGCCGGGTCGTCCGCAGCGTCGGGTGACGAGCACCCTCCCCTCCCCCCGATCAAGGATGAAGTTTGCGATCGCTTCCCCAGCCGTCGCCAGCCAGCGGAAGGGCAACCGCGATGACCGCCAGACCCAAGGCGATCGGCTATAGCGGCCACCACTCGGGGACGACGGTGAGCACGAACGAGCAGACCATGGCCATGCCCAGGAAAGCGCCTGGGTACTGCCGCGGCGCGAGATCCTCCGGCCGCCTGGTCGCGACCATCACCAGCAGCAGGATGAGGAAGCCCGGGAGGACGAACAGCCCGAAGGAGAACCCGGCGAAGAACGAGAGCAGCCCGGACGCTCCGACCAAAACCCAACCCGCGTATCTGAGTGCGAACCTCATGTCTGGACCTCCACTGGACCTGGTCAGCAGATCTTACCCGCGGGGATCCCCCACCCCTGGCTAGTGGGCGCCGGAGTGGCCGGTGTCGCCGCTGAGGATCACGAAGGCCAGGAAGGCCAGGTAGAGCAGCCCCCAGACCACGATCGAGGGAAGGTTGAACTGGCCGTTCTTCCGTAGCGACCAGTAGGCGACCAGGCCACCGGCCAGGCCTAGGCCCATCGAAGCGACCGCGAACTTGTCGAGGCTCCAGTCGATGAAGATCATCCCGATCGCGACCGGGATGGTCGACTGGAAGACCATCGCCCCGGTGATGTTGCCCAGGGCGAGCGCGTCCTTGCCGTCGCGGACCCAGAAGAAGGAGTTCGCCTTCTCGGGCAGCTCGGTCGCCAGCGGGGCCAGGATCAGCGAGAGGATGATCGCCGAGACCCCGAGGCTCTCGGCCGCGTTCAGCAGCTCATGGACGAAGAGGTGGGCGCCGCCGACCATCGCCCCCAGGCCGACCAGCAGCTGGATGACCATGATCGGGTTCGGCGGCCCGCCCGCCTTGTCGGCCCGGCGGTCCATGATCAGCGGGTCCATCTCGTGGCTCTCGGCAACGTCGCCGCTGTTGCGGATCGTCTGGACGACGTAATAGAGGTAGGCGAAGAGGCAGATCACGCCGCCGGCGATCTGGACGGCCTGCGGCACGTCGACCAGCCCGACCACGAGGGCCAGGGTGAAGAAGATCATGAAGAAGATCAGGTCGCGGTCGAGGGTTTCGACGTGGACGTCGAGATGCTTGCCCTGGGGGCGGCGTTTGATGAAGGCGAGGGCGGAGACGCCGACCAGGGCCATGGCGATCGTGGCCAGCAGGAACGGGGCGCCGACGATCGCCCCGACCGCGACCTCCTCCGACCCGCTGACCCCACCGATGATCGCGACGATCGGGATCAGGGTCTCCGGCATCGCGGTGCCGACCGCGGCCAGAATCGAGCCGACCGCGCCTTCGCCCAGGTTCAGCTTGTGGCCGAGCCACTCGATCGCGTTGGTGAACAGCAGGGCGCCGGTCAGGATGACCGCGAAGCTGAGGAGGAGAAGGAGGTATTCCATTGGGCTTTCGGCAACTCTCTATCGAAGGGTGTCGCCCGAGGATTCCGGCGTCAGGCTGAACCGTATCCGGGTCGGTGGCAGTGCATTGTCCGGGTCATCCAAGGCCAGAGTCAGATCGAGGCGCCGGATCGCCCCCGAGTCGGTGTCGGCGAAGAGGTCGAAGTCGGCCGCCGAGAGCGAATCTTCGAGGTCGGTTCCGGCCCCCATGCCGGCGACTTTGCCCACCTCGCCGCCGCCCGCCTGCTTCAGTGCCTTGGCCAACCCGCCGATGTCGAGGTCGCCGGATATGTGGTCCGTCTCGGTCCCGCCGACCGTTTCCTCGCCCTCGTACTGGAGGTTGCCGACCAGGGTCCGCAGGCCGTTGTCGGCGCCGAGCGCCTCTCTGATCTGGGCCATGACCTTGGGGCTGGCCTCGACCTTCCGTTCGTTCAGCACCCGGTCCTCGTAGCCGAGGGCTTGGACCGCGACCACTCCCCCGGAGGCGTGACCCTCGGCGTTGCCGAAGCCGGAGAGGTGTTCCGGGGTCAGGGCCCTGTCGAGCACCGTGGCCGGGTCCGGATCGCTGTTGCCGCAGGCAGCGAAAGCCACGGGCAGGGCCAGCAGCAGGGCCAAGGCGAGGGAGATTCGCAGCCGTTCCAAGTCGGGGCAGGCTATACGCTCGCCTCCTAATGCCACCCCGCACCATCCTCTATACGGGCAAAGGAGGCGTCGGCAAGACCAGCGTGGCGGCCGCGACGGCGCGCCGCACCGCCGCCGAGGGCCACCGCACGGTGATCCTCTCGACCGACCCCGCCCACAGCCTGTCCGACTCGCTCGGGGTCGAGCTGGGCCCCGACCCGGTCGAGGTGGCGCCCGGCCTCTGGGGCCAGGAAGTGATCGCCGAAGCGGAGATGCGACGCAACTGGGACCGGGTCGCCGCCTGGATGAGCGGCCTGCTGCAGAGCAAGGGAGTCGACCAGGTCCGAGCCGAGGAATTGAGTGTGCCGCCCGGCCTCGACGAGCTGTTCTCGTTGCTCCAGATCAAGCGCCACTGGGACGCGGGCGAGTACGACGTGGTGGTGGTCGACTGCGCGCCTTCCGGTGAGACCCTGCGGCTGCTGGGCTATCCGGAGGTCGCGAGCTGGTGGGTGCGCAAGGTCTTCCCCTGGAACCGCAGCCTGCTGAGCAAGGCCGCGCCGATCGCCAAGGCGCTGGAGATCCCAATGCCGGAGCCGGAGCTGATGGATGAGGTCGAGCACCTGATCGAGAACCTGCTGGCCATGGACGAGATCCTTCGGGACCACGAGCATTGCTCGATCCGCCTGGTCATGAACCCGGACCGGATGGTGATCAACGAAGCCCGTCGGACCTTCACCCACCTCTGCCTCTTCGGGTACCTGACCGACGCCGTGATCGTCAACCGGGTCTTTCCCGACGAAGTCGCCGATTCTTACTTCGCCGGCTGGCGCGAGCAGCAGGCCACCCAGCTCCAGACGGTCGAGGAGGGGTTCGCCCCGGTGCCGGTGCTGACCGCCCGCTACTTCGAGCGGGAGGTACTCGGCGAGGAGATGCACGGTCGCCTGGCCGGGGACCTCTACGGGCAGATCGACCCCTCCGGCCTGCTCCACCAGGGCATGCCGCGCGAGGTCACGACCGCAGACGGCCGCACGGTGATCCGCATCCTGGCGCCCTTCACCGAGAAGGGCGAAGTGAAGCTTCAGCAGGCCGGCGAGGAGTTGATGGTCCAGGTCGGTGAAGCGAGGCGGACTATCATGCTCCCTTCCGGGCTTGCCAGACGCAGTCCGACCAAGGCCTCATTCGAGGACGAGACCCTGGAGATCACCTTCGAGGATCCAGATGCCGCCCAAGCCTGAGCAAACCGAACAGCAGCCCGGAGCCGACCGCTTCTGGGGCCAGTTCTCGCAGTCGAAAGCCGGCCGCAGTACCGCCGGTGAGGAAGCGGGACCCGAAGCCGGCGGAGCCTCCGACCCCGGCCAGGGCGGCCAGCCCGGCCATGGCGACTGCCTCGAGTGGTGCCCGATCTGCCGTTCGGCCGAACTCTTCCGCAACACCGTTTCGCCGGAGCTCCGGCAGCAGGCGGAGTCGATCCAGCACGAGGCGATCGGCGTCCTCAAGGCCTTCCTCGACGCCTACGCCGACAAGGCCGGCGGTGAGCCAGGCGCCCCGGCAGCCGGCCACGATCCGGAAGAACCTCCGACCCCCAAGGTCACCGACATCCCCCTCGATTGAGATGGGCAGTCGGTGAAGTAAGGAAAGTTGGCAATAGTTGCCAACTTTCCTTACTTCACTTCTTCGGGGGTTCGATGTCCCAGCGCCTCATGCCTTCTTCCATCGCCTCGTTTAGCGCCTCGATCACCGCGACCCGGGCGTAGCGTTTGTTCTCGGCCGGGATGATCGTCCAAGGGGCATCTTCGGTAGAGGTCTTCTCGAACATGTCCTCGACCGCCTCCTCGTAGAGGCCGCGCTTCTCGCGGTTGCGCCAGTCCTCCTCGGTCAGTTTCCACTGCTTGAGCGGGTCGTCGGCCCGAGCCTCGAAACGCTTCAGCTGCTCTTCGTCGGAGAGGTGGAGCCAGAACTTGACCAGGATCGTCCCCTCGTCGGTCATCGCCTGCTCGAAGTTGCGGATCTCGCGATAGGAGCGCTTCCACTCCTTCTTGGTCGCGAATCCTTCGATCCTTTCGACCAGCACCCGGCCGTACCAGGAGCGATCGAAGACGGCCATCCCGCCCCAGCCCGGCAGGGCGGGCCAGAAACGCCAGAGGAAGTGATGTCTCTTCTCATCGTCGGTCGGGGCGGCGAACTGGGCGACCCGGACGTGGCGGGGGTCCATCGGGTAGACGAGGCGCTTGATCGCCCCGCCCTTGCCGGAGGCGTCCCAACCCTCGAAGATCACGCAGACCGGCGGCCCGATCTTGCCCGAGCCGATCTGCCCGCCGATCGTGAGGCGCAGGGCGGCAAGCCGATCCTGTGCGGCATCCAGCCGCTCCTCCCCTTCTTCCTTGGAGTACTTGAGCGAAAGGTCAACTTCGTCGAGGCGTCCCATGACAGGCGATTATCGCGCCGCCAACGGACCGCTCGTCGTATTGTCCAAGTCATGGCAGCCACTCCCCAGACCGTTCCCGAAAGCCCCGCCGAGGTCGCCGACGCCCTGCGCGACGCGGCCTACCTGGCCGATGACTCGACCGCGCTGATCTCCTTCCTCGCCCAGCGGCTGGGCAAACCGGTATTGGTCGAAGGGCCGGCCGGCGTCGGCAAGACCGAGCTGGCCAAGGCGCTTTCCCGCTCGACCGGGCGTGAGCTGGTCCGGCTCCAGTGCTACGAGGGGCTCGACGAGGCCAAGGCGCTCTACGAGTGGAACTACCGCAAGCAGCTGCTGCAGATCCAGGCGACCGCCTCGGCCCAGGACGAGGGCTCGGACCCGGTCGGGATGGGTGAGATCTTCACCGCCGAGTTTCTGCTCGAACGCCCACTGATGAAGGCGATCGCCAACCCGGACCCGGTGGTCCTGCTGATCGACGAGATCGACAAGACCGACCAGGAGTTCGAGGCGATGCTGTTGGAGCTGCTCTCCGACTTCCAGATCACGATTCCGGAGATGGGCCAGATCAGTGCCACCACCCACCCGATCGTGCTGCTCACGTCGAACAACTCGCGCGAGTTGACCGAGGCTCTGAAGCGCCGCTGCCTTTACCTCTGGCTCGATTACCCCGCCCGTGAACGGGAGATCGAGATCATCCGCCTGCACGCACCGGAGATCGACCAGGCCCTGGCCGGCCGTCTGGTCGACGTGGTCGACATGGTCCGAGAGTTGGACCTGAAGAAGCCACCTTCGATCGCCGAGGCGATCGACTGGGCCCGGACCCTGATCCTGATGGGGGCTGACGACATCGACGAGAAGGTGTTCCGCGAGTCGCTCTCGATCATCATCAAGCACCGCACCGACCTCGACCTGGTCGCCGAGAAGATCGTTCCCCGGCTGGGTGGTGGCAACGGTTCGGCCAACGGTTCGGGTTCCAGCAACGGCACCGGCTAGGGGCGAGGCGAAGTGAGCGAGAAACCCTCAGGAATGGCGGAGCAGATCCTCGCCTTCTGTGAGGAGCTCCGCTCGGAGGAGGTCGCGATCGGCACCTCCGAGATCCAGGATGCCCTGCGGGCGCTGGAGATCGTGCCGTGGCGGTCCCCGGTCGATTTCAAGGAGGCGCTCGCGACCACGGTCGCCAAGTCGCCGAAGGACCGTGAGATTTTCGACCTCGTCTTCGACCGGCATTTCTTCCGGGCGACCGAGGAAGCGGCGCTCGAGTACTCGCCAGAAGGTGGCGAGGGCCGGAAGGCTGCGCTTTCGGACGAAGTCCGCGACGAGCTCAACATGGAGGCGTTGGCCGAGGCGATCCGGCAGGCGATCGCCGATGGTGACGAGTCGGCGATGAACGAGCTGGCCCGGCTGGCGATCGAGGCTTTCGGCCGGCAGGGCGAGAGCAGCGGTGTGGTCGGGGTCGACATGCAGCGGATCCGGCGCGGGCTCGGTCTCTCCCCCTCGGCCGACACCGGCGCCGATGGTGAGACCGAGGGCGAACCGCTCGATCGCGACCAGATCGCCCGCTTCGAGCGCCAGCTGCGCCGCGAACTCCAGCGCCAGCAGATCCAGAAGCAGGGCCAGCTGCCGCCGGCTCGGCCGCTTTCGGACCTGAATCGTTCGCTACCGATGCGCGGCGCCCAGGACCTCGCCGCGGTCCACAAGGCGGTCGCCCAGATGAAGCGCCGCCTGGCCACCCTCGGCCACGACCCGCGCGGCGCAAAGCGCGGCCGCACGGTGGATGTGCGCCGCACGATGCGTTCCTCGCTGGAGACCGGCGGCGTGCCGCTCAACCTGAAGTACCGGCCGCGCCGGCCGCGCAAGCCGGAGATCTACGTGCTCTGCGATGTCTCGACCTCGGTCAGCTCGGCCTCGACCTTCTTCCTCTCGGTCCTGCACGCGCTGCATGACTCGTTCCGCAAGCTGCGCAGCTTCGTCTTCATCGAGCGGATCTCCGAGGTGACCCAGGTCTTCGAGGACGAGCGTGACTTCACTGCGGTAGCCGAGAAGATCACCGCGACCGGCGGGGTTGCTGACATCTCCGGATACACCGACTACGGCCGGGTCTGGAACGAGTTCTACTCCGACGTCTCGGCCGACCTGGGACCACGCTCGACCGTGATCGTGCTCGGCGACGCCCGTACCAACGGCCGGCCCCCGGCCGAGGACGCATTCGCCCGGATCGCCGAGCGCGCCAACCGCACCTTCTGGCTCAACCCGGAGCCGGAGCTGTACTGGAACTACGGCGATTCGGTGATGAGCGCCTACACCCCCTTCTGCGACGGCGCCTTCGAATGCTGGAAGACCGAGCACCTCGAGCAGTTCGTCGACGTGGTCGCCTCCGGCAAGGTCGACACCGCCGGCTCCACGACTCGCAAGTACACGTCCGGCCACCGCTACTGACCCGGGTTCGCCGAATGAGCAACCGGCGAATCCGCGTCCGCCTCCAACCCAAGGCCTCGAAGAACGAGATCAAAGGCTGGAAAGAAGACCCGATCACCGGCGAAAAGGTTCTTCAAGCCCGCGTCACGGCCCCACCGGTGGACGGCAAGGCCAACAAGGCCTTGATCCAGTTGCTAGCCAAAGAGTTCAAGACCCCCAAATCGAAGATCCAGATAGTCCAGGGCGAATCTTCACGCGACAAGCTGGTCGAACTCCCGCTCCCGTCGGGGAAGTCTGGAAGCAGATGACGATGGATGATGAGCTCGAAGAATTCGGCGAGAGAATCGATGGCGCCCCGCCACCCTCCTCGTTCGTCGATCTCATGCAGCGGCCGGAGGCGAAGGAAACCATTGGCCGGCTGGTCGACCTATACCGAGGCCGAGAGTTGCTCCCCGGCAATCGTGATGTGCGGTTGGACTGCTGCTGCCCGAAGCGAGAGTCCTGCTGGCGGGACGCCCCAGCTCCCAAAGACCCCAAGAATTCCGGGATCTCGATCCCGTGGCTGGGCGCCAACTACTTTGACCACCGAATCTTGGTTGCGGGGATCAATTTCAACAATCTCGGTGGACTCCATATGCACTACGGGGTGATTCAGGACCACATCGAGAGTATGCGGCGTGGCAAGCGAGGTAAACAGGGCCGAGCGTTCTCCAGAGGAGCCATGCGGGGACTCCAGATTGTGGTTGACAGTCTCGCCAAGGTCCCTTCCGATGACTACTCGGATGCCACAAACGAAGAACTGGCCGACACGTGGAACCAGTGCGCCTATTTGCAGGCGATCAAGTGTTCTCCGGGAAGTCCCAGCTCCCAACCCTCGGCTGACATGAAACTCAACTGCCCGAGCTTCTTGCTGCTTCGTGAGCTGGAAATACTCAAGCCCCGGGTCGTGCTTCTCTACGGAAGATCAGGCCTCAGAGACGTGGTTCGTCCGATGTTGAATCGTGGAAATGACGCCGGACTCGACTGGGCACATCGAATGGAAAGGGATGATTTGGCTACGCCCTTCGGAAGCTGCACAGTCTTCTCGCTGAACCATCCGTCATCGGTCCACCCCTACTTTGACGAGTCACTCGAAGAACTCCAGCGGTCACTGGTTGATTCTCCGCTGACGCCGTTGTCAGAAAAGTAGGTCTGTTCGGACCCTCTCACATCCGGCCCGGTTTGGGAATCGATTTGGATGGAGTTGAGATGTTTGATAGGAAGCTTTCGGAGGGGAGCGGTCGCAGGTTCGTTCTGGTTCGGAACGACATGAATCCTCGACTGATCTACCGCGGAACGGCGGGCGAGATCCTCAAGGCTCTTGAAGAACGACGCCCGTGTCCAGGACATCCACGAGGCACCCGGCTGCCCCGCAACTGGGGTCCCTCTTCGGCGCGCCGATTCGATTTCACCGACCCCTACAAGGAAACATCCAGGCACGAAGCGGCCTGTGAAACGGTCGCCGAGTTTGAGCAAGCTGGAGGTTTGGAGATCCGTGACGAGGACGACTACCTCCGGGCGATGTCCGTAGCGCGTGGGAACGATTTCGAGCTCTATCTCGAGCCAGCCACGTGGCTCCTTCCCGACGAGTCGAGCTGGTTGATCGAAGGTGTCCTCCTTACGGGTCCACGGCTCGTGCTGACGGATGATCCATCGGTGAAAGGGCTCACCCCCGAGACACTGGGTCGAGCCGGGGTGACATGCACCTACGGGCTCGGCGAGGTTCCCGACCGAGCCGCATTCCTGCCTTCAGCCCGGCCGGGGGAACACCCGGAAGTCGAAACCGAGTGGCGACGACAAGACGAAAGCATCGGCGGAACCGTCGTCATGATCACCGAGCGACTCCGGGGTGGAGAGGTTGTGTATCTCTACCCTGGGCACGAGATCGGGGCATATCTGAATCTCGTTTTCGAGTTTCTCGAGAAAGCGGGCTTGGACCGCGAGGAGATCCTGCGCTTGATTCACGACCGGGCACCTCGTCCCGGTCAGCTAGCCGGGTGAGATGTCGCAGTGGGACCAGCTGCCGGTGCCGTTGTTGCGGGCTTGGCGATCGGCCTTTGCGTAGCGCGGATAGCGTTGGAAGGGGCCGTCGTAGGGGTAGGCCGAGGCGAGGCCGCGCTTGACCATCGTGAAGCCGAGGTCCTGGCTGCCCTTGTCGATGTAGGCGAGCAGGCGGCCGTAATGGTCGCGGCGGTCCTGGGTCGGGTCGGAGGTGACCGTGACCCGCTGGCCCATCGCGATGCGCTTCATCACGGCGGAGGCAGCCGGGCCGCCGCACTCCTTGCCGCCGTATACCTCGGGGGTGTCGATGCCGATGATCCGCACCGTCTCGACCGAGCCGGAAGGGGTGGTCACGTCGACGGTGTCTCCGTCGGCGACATGCGTCACCGTGCCCTTGAAGCGGCGGGGTGGCTCGGCCGCCGCCTCTCCCCCGTCGGCGTTCCCCGAGTCCGCGTCGGCACCGCCGCCGGCGGCGGTTGAACAGGGACAGGGCAGGTCGGCGCAGGCGACGCCGTCACCGTCGGCGTCGAGACGGAAGGGGTCACCCGGCAGCAAGTAGAGCTGCGCTCGGGCCTGGCTGGCGAAGTCACCACAGTCGACGTCGCCACCGCTCCGGGCCAGAGCCCGGGCGCGGATCGTGATCCGGCGGTCGACCGCCCTGGCCTTGCGGGCGGCACGTCTTGCCCTGGCGCGAGCCTGCCTGGCCTTGCGCCCCGCGGCGGCCCTCGCCTGACGGGCTCGACGCTCCGCTTTGCGCCGCACCGCGATGCGTCTCGCTCGCGCTTCGGCCCGGTTCTGCGCGGTACTCGCCGAGTGGGTCGTCTGCGGCCCAGAGCCACTTTGACTTCCGTCGGTCGCCGAACCGCAGCCGGCGGCCAGGAACATCGCCAGCCCGGCGAGGGCTGCGGCCGTGAGGCCGCGAGAAAACCCTCGCCGGGCGGAGATCACCTGAAACTGACCGGTTTGACCACGCGGCGACGATTGCCGGCCGCGTCCTTGGCGACCACGACCAGCCGGGCCCGGGAGACCTGACGTTGCCGGAGACGCTGTCGGTACCCCTTCTTGACCTTCATCAGGACCTTCTTCTTACCGGCCTTGCCGACCTTCAGTTTCCGGTTGGAGACGGTCACGTTTCGCGATCCGCGACCACGCGCACGGCGCAGCGGGGCGACCAGCTTCACCTCGATCTCGACCGGGTAGCTTTCGTCGCTCACCTCGATCATGAAGGGCTGGCCGTGCTTGACCAGGCCCGCGAGGCTGGGCCGCCCGAGAGTGCGGACCTTCAGCTTGGGCTTCTTGCGGTCTACCCGGGTGGGATCCTTTCGGGTCTTGCGGAAGGGGCCGCTGATCTCGTAGATGATCCCCGCCGCGGCCGTCTCGCCCGGGAACCTGGCCCGTTGCGAGGTGAAGTAGAGGCGGCTCCCGGTCGGGTCGAATGCCGGCCCGGTCAGTTCGGAGCCCGAATGCCCCTCGACCGAGACCTCGCAGAAAGCAGCGGCCTCTCCTTCGGTCGAGATCAGGCAGACCTGCATGCCTTCGTCGGTCGCCCCGCCCGGGTCCTCACAGACGTAGAGGTCCCCCGAGATCGGTGAGACGGTCACGTTGTCGGTGTCATGGAGCGGCGCTTCGTCACCCAGCGCCACGCCGTCGTAGAGCACCTCGAGATGAGTCGATTCGGGGTGGTAGGCGTAGACGCGGTCGTCCTGGGTGGTCGCGAAATAGACGTTGCCCGCGTCGTACCACATGCCTTCGCCACGCCGGAACCGGGTCGCTTCCGCAACCTGGTTGCGGGTGGGCGTGTTGCCCTTGTACTGCGGGTCCGGAACTTCGATCCAGATCACCTGGCCGGTCTCGTCATCGACCGACGCGACATCGAGGCGGCCGGCCGAGAGGTCCGGGTACTTGTCCGGCGTGAACCGGTAGAAACAACCGTCGCCCAGGTCTTCGGTCAGGTATGCCTGTTTGCCGATCGGGTCGATACAGCAGGCCTCGTGCTTGAAGACGCCCATCTCCGGCCGCTCGATCCAGTTCTTGCCACCGAAGGGCTTGCGGTCGAAGGGGTCACATTCGAAGACCTTGCCCCGGTCGATCTCCTCGCAGGAAAGCCAGGTTCCCCAGGGGGTCACGCCACCGGAGCAGTTGACCCAGGTGTCCTCGAGGATCGGGTAGGCGTCGATGACCTGGAAGTCCTTGTCGAACCGGATCGCCGCGGTCCCGATCTCGGCGAGGCCGGCCAGATATGGCATCTCGCTGTTGGAGGTCAGGATGAAGCCGCCATCCTTCGTCTTGAAAGTCCCCATGCCGTCGGGCAGCATGTGGAACTTGTAGGGGCGGGGGCCGATGTCCACCCCCGTGCGGGCGATCTTCCGCGAGCTGAACCCGGCCGGCAACCGCAGGCCGTTCGCGTCCGGCGCGCCGAGCGGACCGTAGGGGCCGGCGCCGATCACCGCCGGAGCACCCATCGCGTCGATCGCCCGGCCCAGCAGCCCTCCGGCCAAGGCAAGTCCCCCGGCCGCACCGGCGCCAGCCCGCAGGGCATCACGCCGCGTCAATCCAGATCGGTCAGTCAATTCGTCCGACATTCCCACTCCCTAGAAATCGTTGACAGTCTCCCTGCCAGGAGGGTACCGATCGAAAACGCGGGAGATGTAAACGCGGCAAGGGCCCGAGACGGACCGCCCGGGCTACCGGGGCAACCAGGCGTCTTTGTCGTCAGCCAACTCGCGGACGTTGTCCGGGAGGTTGCCGGTCACGAGGTCTTCGAGGCTGGTCGATTCGAGGACGTCGCGGAGGCTGGCGCGGACGGCGATCCAGACGTTCTGGAGTTCCTGGGCGCTGCCGGTGTAGGTGATCGATTCCGGCGGAGCGGACTGGACGTGGGCGATCGGCCCTTCGACCGCGCGGATCACGTCGGCGATCGAGACTTCGTCCGCGGGCTTGGCCAGCCAGTAGCCGCCCTTCGCGCCGCGACGAGCCCGCACGATCCCCGAGTGCTTGAGGTCGAGCAGGATGTGCTCGAGGAACTGCAGCGGGATGTCCTGGGAGTCGGCCAGCCGCTCACCCTTGACCGGCCCGTCCGGGGACGCGGCTAGTTCGGCTGCCGCGCGAACGGCGTAATCGGCCTTGGCGGAGACACGCATGGACCTAGTAAATCAGCCTGTCCCGGCGAAAGCGGTGACCCCGAACTGCCCGGTCACGGGATTTCGCGATCAAATCGGTCAGCAGAATCGGGAAAAGCGGTCGCAACCACGTGGGCGGGGCCGTTATTCGCTTTCAGCAAGGGGTTTCTGAGCCGCAGCCTTTTCTGCTTCTATCGCTGACTGCGGCCGGAACTTCTGGTACCAGCGGGGTGCCATGAGGATCAGGACGAAGCCGAGCCCGGCCACGATCGCGGCGATCGGCCAGACGATCGGATCGCCTTTCTGGACGGTGAAGAAACCGGAGAGGATCAGCACGACGCCGAGGGCGACCCGGATCGCGTCCTGGTTTACCCGGTTCATCAGAGCGGCGCCGACGACCACGCCCGGCACCGAGCCGAGCAGGATGTTGCCGACCAGGCCGAGGTCGACGTTGCCGTGGCCAAAATGGGCGATGCCCGCCGCCCAGAGCACGATCGCGGCGTGGAAGACGTCGGTGCCGACCACATGCTTCGGGGTCAGCCGGAAGACCGCGATCAGCAGCACGGCGATCACGGTGCCGGAGCCGGCCGAGGTGACTCCGATCACGAACCCGCAGGTGAGTCCGATCGTGACCGCGGCGACCTTGTGGCGGAGTTCGATCTTGAAATCGTCCCGTTCGCTGATCGTGCGGGCGAGGATCAGGGCCCGGGCCAGGGTGATGATGCCGACCATCAGCAGGGTTCCGCCGAGCACCGCGTAGACCAGCGAGTCGAGCTTCTCCTCCCCGAGCCGCCCCTGCAACCAGGAGACCAGCTGCACGCCGAACACGGCGGCCGGCACCGAACCGATCGAGAGCCAGAAGACGAGGCTCAGGTTGACCGTCTTCATCTTGAAGTGGCGCCAACCGCCGACCGTCTTGGTGATCGCCGCGTAGAGGATGTCGGTGCCGATCGCCGTGGTCGGCTGAACGCCGAACAGCAGGATCAGGAGCGGGGTCATCAGGGCGCCACCGCCCATCCCGGTCATGCCGACCAGGACTCCGATGCCGAAGCCGAAAAACAGGATTGCGATCGAAAAATCCAAGGGGAAAGGTGCAGTGGGCTAGGGGTGGCACGCCGGGCTAGAGGCGCTCCTGACTCTCCTTACTTCTTTAGTAAGGAGTTCAGGAATGTCGGCATACTAGCTGTTCGGGCCGTCCTCGGCCGGAACACGCGGGTTCGTGACCCGAGCCTCGCTACCTACAATCCACGGGATGACAGCGACCGTCTCCGCCCGCGGGCTCAACCACCGGTACGGATCGCTGAAAGCCCTCGAAGGGATTGACCTGGAAATCGCCGCGGGCGAGGTCCTGGCCATCGCCGGGCCGTCCGGCTGTGGCAAGTCCACCCTGCTCGAACTGGTCGGTGGCCTGGCCGGGCAATCCGAGGGGCAGATCGAAGTGGCCGGGCAGAAGGATCTGGCCGGCCGGCTGCGCGGCTGCGCCTGGATGCCCCAGCGGGACTGCCTGCTGCCGTGGTACTCGGCCCTCGACAATGCGGCCCTCGCCCTGCTCAACCAGGGACGTTCGAAGCGCGAGGCGAGGGCGGACGCGGCCGGGCGCTTCGAGCATTTCGGGTTGGCCGGGTTCGAAGGGGCCCGCCCCGACGAGCTTTCCGGGGGCATGCGCCAGCGGGTCGCCTTCATCCGCACCCTGGTCTCCGGCAAGCCGGTGCTGCTGCTCGACGAGCCGCTCGCCGCACTCGACGCGATCACCCGGGCGGAACTCCAGGAATGGCTGGCCCCGGTCCTGGCCGAGAGCGGCAGCACCGTCCTGATGGTCACCCATGACGTCGAGGAGGCGATCTACCTGGCCGACCGGGTCGCCGTCCTCTCCCCCCGGCCGGGCCGACTCGTCGCCACGATCGAGGGCGCGAGGGACGCCGACGGCGGCCGGGACGAGGTGGTGAGCTCGCCGGACTTCAACCGGCGGCGCGAAGAGCTGCTCCACCTGCTGCGCTCGGCTGGGGGTCCGGCCGCATGAAGCTGACGAACTGGCTGCCCCCGCTGCTGGTCGTACTGACCCTGGTCGGCCTCTGGCAAATCGCCGCATCGAGCGGTTTCATGGCCGACACGCTCGGCCTCGAGGAGTTCCTGGTGCCTTCGCCGTCGGAGATCGCGGACGTCCTCTGGCAGGACCGCAGCCTGATCCTCGACAACGCCGGCACCACCCTGGTCGAGATCGTGGCCGGCTTCGGCCTGGCGCTGCTCTGCGGGCTGGCAGTCGGGGTGGCACTCCGCAGCTCGGATCTGATCCGGCGGGCCGGCTACCCGCTGGTCGTGGCTTCGCAGACGATCCCGGTGATCGTGATCGCCCCGGTGCTGGTGGTCTGGTTCGGGTACGGGATCTGGCCGAAGCTCCTGGTCATCGCCCTGATCTGCTTCTTCCCGATCGCGGTCAACACGCTCGACGGGTTGCGCCAGACCGACCCCGAGGCGGTGAAGATGATGCGTTCGCTGGACGGATCCCGGCTCGGGACGTTCCGGCGGGTCGAGGTGCCGACCGCCCTGCCTTCGATCTTCACCGGGGCCAGGATCGCCGCCGCCGTGGCGGTGATCGGGGCGGTCTTCGGCGAGTGGGCCGGATCGGACAAGGGATTGGGCCACCTGATCCTCCAGGACAACGCCCAGTTGATGACCGCGCGCATGTTCGCTTCGGTCTTCGTGCTGTCGCTGATCGCGATCGCCCTCTACGCCCTGATCGGCCTGTTGGAACGGGTTGTCGTGCGTTGGCGGTAATAACCTCTAGGCTCCGCCCGAACCTGTTCACGTCCCCGGAGATGACTTGAAACGTTTCACGCTGCTCCCCCTCGCACTTTTCGTCGCCCTGGCGGTCACTGCCTGCGGCACCAAGTCCGAGGATGTGAACCCGGTCCGCGACCCGCTGAGCGTGGCGATGGACTGGTACCCGAACCCGGATCACGCCGGCTTCCTGGTCGCCCAGGACCAGGGTTACTTCGAGGATGCCGGGCTCGACGTCTCGCTCGATTCCCCGTCTGATCCTTCGCTGCCGATCAAGCTCGTCGCTGCCGGCAAGGCGGACCTGGCGCTCTCCTACGAGCCCGAGGTCCTGCTGGCCCGCGAGCAGGGACTCGACGTGGTCTCGGTCGCCACCGTGGTCGGGCAGCCGCTCACCTCGATGATCTGGCTGAAGAAATCGAAGATCAAGCGGGTCAAGAACCTGAAGGGCAAGACGATCTCCACCGCCGGCATCTCGTACCAGGACGCCTACCTGAAGACGATCCTCGCGCGGGCGGGGCTGAGCGAGGACGACGTGAAGAAGGTCGGGGTCGGCCAGGGACTGTTGCCCTCGATCATCAGCGGCCGGGCTCAGGCGACCCTAGGCCCGTTCTGGAACATCGAGGGTGTCGAACTGAAGCAGGAGGGCCTGAGGCCGACGATCAACCCGGTCGACAAGCTCGGGGTGCCGACCTACAGCGAGATGGTGCTGGTCGCCAAGGGCAGCCGGATCCAGGACGACCCGGACCCGATCCGGCTCTTCATCACCGCGCTGGCCCGTGGCACCCGCTTCGCGGTCTCGCACCCGAACCAGGCGACCCAGTCGGTGCTCAAGGCCAACGACGCGCTCAAGCCGAAGGTCACGGCCGCCCAGATGAAGGCGACCCTGCCGTTGCTGAACCAAGACGGCAACCAGAACGGCGCCTCGCTCCCGTTCGGCCATCAGGACCGGGCCAGTTGGCAGACCTTCATCAACTGGATGGTCGATCAGGGCGTGCTCGCCAACTCCCAGCGTGCGGTCGACGCGCTGACCAACGCCTTGCTGCCGACCAGCCAGGTCAACGTCTCGGGTTGAAAGCCGGCTCTGTTGATGCGTATCTCAGGCTGCGTGCCTGAGAGCTGCCTGGCGGATCCGGGTCCGGTTCCCCGGCCCGTGGACAGCTGAGCCAAGGGCCATCGCCAGGTACTCGCCGGCCAGGCCGCGCCAGGGTGCGAACGGGGCGTAGAACTCTTCGACCTCTTCGACTTCGGCCAGCCGACCGAGGCCTTTCAGGTAGCCGACCAGCTTGACCTGGCCGAGATCGCCGGCCAGCAGTGCATCGGGTTCGCCGCGGCCGCGCAGGGCCAGGCAGGCGATCGTCCAGGGTCCGATCTCGGGGATCGCCAAGAGGCGGCTGTCGCCGGCTGGATCGGCCGGGTCGACCCGACCTGAAGCCACCTCGCGGGCGACCTTGACCATAGCCACCGACCGTCGGGCGCTGAGACCGCAGGCCTCGAGTTCGGCCGGTGCGGCGTCAGCGATCGCGCCGGGCGCGGGTACGGTGGCGAGGCCCGATTCCTGCCGGCCGCGCGGCGAGTGCGGAAGCTGCCTTCCCCCATCGGACGGGCTGACCGTGACCCCGGGGGCGAGACGGACGCCGAAGCGGCGGATCATCTGACGTTGGATCCGAGCGGCACGGCGATACTCGATCAGCTGTTCGGTGATCGCCCAGAGCAGTGCCTCCCAGGCGACCGGCCGGCGCAGCGGCCGGTGCCCGAGGCGCCCGCCGAGGGCGCGACCGAGCAGGGGATCCTCGCGAAAGGCGCGGTAGAACTCGCTCAGGTCGTCGTCGACGCCGAGGCTGAAGCGCAGGGTGGCGATGCCTTCCTCGAGCGCCGTCTCGCCAGCCTCCCGCAGGGCACCGGAACCTGGGCCTTCCAACAGGGCCGGGTCGACCGGTTCGGCCGCGAAGACGAACTCGCCCCGGCCGCCTTCGCGGACCCGGACGATCATCGCCTCGTCATCGAGCACCAACAGACGCTCGAGCCAAGCACCCCGGAGCCGGAACACGCGGTCGCCGCCGACCAGCCGCGGCATCCGCAGCGGCGCGACGGGTCGGACCGCGATCTCAGCGGTCAAGCCTCTGCCCCCGGGTCGGCCACGCCTTCTAACGCCCGAGGACGTGGACGTCGACCAGGAAGGAGCGGCTGGCCACGACGTTGTTCGGTCGGGCCCGACGGCCCAGGCGACGGGACTTGCGCTTCGAACCGCCACTGACCGCACGCACGGCGGCAACCGTCGCGACTCCGGCGATCGCCCCGCCGGCCACGGCGATCGCCGCCGTGGTCACTTCGCTCTTGAGCACCGGCAGCGCCCCACCGGATTCATATTCACGAGGGAGAGCCCGGACTTCACCACCCGGCTGGGACGCCGTCACGTCCTCCTCCGAAATCAGTTCACCATCAACCTCTTCAGCCACAACTGCGACTTTACAGTCGCAGTCGGCGGCTTAACTGCAAGTCGGGCGGGGTCCGACCCGCCCTCCACGTAAAACCCGTCCGATCACAGAAATAGCTGACGGATGATCGGACTCCGCAAAGTGGTGCCGCGAACCAGCGACCAGTCGGTGTAGGCGTGGGGTCGGGTAGGCGTCTCCGGGACGCTCAAGGGGGAGGGCGGCTGAATGCCGCCCGCGACCGTCCCGGGGATGCCTGCCCGGCACCGCGGCGTATCTACTACCTAAGCGCCTTCTCGTAGATCCGGAACTTCTTGCTGACCTGCCCGCCCATCCCTTCGAGCGCCCGGTTCATCGGCTCGTTGGTCTCGAGGATCCAGCCCGCCTCGCCCTTCATCACGCCGTCCGGATCGGTGTTCTGGATGTGCTTGACGTAGAGCGCCGCGGCGACGCCGGTGTGCTGGTAGGCCTTCTTTACGCCGAGGGCGAGGATCCGGACCGAGTTGATCTTGCGTTTGCCGGTCAGGAAGTGCCACCAGCCGGTCGGGAAGATGGTCCCGCCCATCTTGGCCAGCACCTGGTTGAAGTCGGGCAGGGTCAGGGCGGCGCCGACCGTCTCGCCGTCGGCGGTCTCGGCGATCATCGCCCACGACTCGTCGATCACCAGCTTCAGGGTCTTGGCGTGGAACTCGACTTCTTCCCTGGTGATCGGGACGAAGCCCCAGTTGTCGCCCCAGGCCTCGTTGTAGACCTCATGGAAGCGCTCCATCTCGTTCGCCAGGTCGGATTTGCGCATGTTGCGGATCGTGATCCCGTGCTCGTCGAGGCTCTTCTGGGCCGACTCCATGATCGCCGGGTGGAACTCCAGCCCCTTGGCCAGCTTGCCCATCTCGAGGTGCCACATGAGCAGGTCCATCGCCTTGGTGAAGCCGGCCGCCTCGACCCGCTCCTGAAAGTAGGGCTGATGGCAGTTCTCGAGGATCGAAGGGCGTACGTCGAAGCCGGAGATCTGGATCCCGATCTCGTCGTTGGTGGTGAAATCCATCGGCCCGTAGACCTTTTCGCGACCCTTGCCGGCAAGCCACTCGCAGCCGGCGTCGAGCAGCCCGGAGGCGACGTCCTGGTCATCGATCGTCTCGAAGAAGCCGAACTGGCCGTCGTTGCCACCCCGGTACTCGTCCCAGTTCTGGTCGATCTGGGCACTGACCCGGCCGACCGGCTCACCGTCCTTCTCGGCGATCCAGAGTTCGACTTCGGCGTGGTCGAAGTACGGGTTCTTGTCCCGGTTGAGGAACTCCATCCGGTCCATGATCAGCGGCGGCACCCATTCCGGGTGGTCGCGGTGTACGAGGAACGGAACCTTGACGAACTTCTTCAGGTCCCGCTTGCTTTCAACCCTGCGGATCACGAGATCAGACATGGCGGCAAAACCTAGCAGCGGCCGAAAACACTTCGCCGGAACCCCCACCCGGAAGGCGGGGTCACGACGCCCCGAAAGACCGGGGCTCAGCCGGCCATCTCCGCCTTTCGCAAACCGCGCAGCGCCCAGATCCCGAGCAGGGCGATCATGCCGGCCGCGACCCCGTAGGCCAGCAGGATGCCGGTCGGCTCACCGGCCATCAGGCTGCGGGCGCCGTTGAGCAGGGCGGTCACCGGGTTGACCCGGGCGACCGGCTCGATCCATCCGGTCAGCAGGTCCTGTGGCACATAGACCGGTGCGAGGAAGAGGGCGATGAAGACCGGCATCTGCATCAGCGGCCCGGCCTGGAGTGAGCGGAAGCGGAAGGCGATCCCGGCCGAGAAGAGCAGGGCGACGACGTTCGAGAGCAGGCCCAGCATGTACATGCCGGCCAGGTCGTAGCCGTTGCCGCGGACCTCCATTCCGGCCAGCAGCGAGACGCCGGTGATGATGACCCAGACCACGATCAGCCGGAGCGCCGCCCCGGCCGCGTAGCCGAGCAGGATCGCGGACCGCCGGGAGGTCGCCAGCATCAGCCGCCGGCCCATCCCCTGCTCGAAGTCCGCGGCGATCGAGAAGCCGACGAAGACCCCGGCCAGGGATGAGGCCTGGATCAGGATGAAGCCGAACTGGAAGGCGGTGAAGTCGTAGTAATCGAAGCGGGGCGTGTCCCCCACCGCCGAGAGCCCACCGGCGAAGGCGGCCAGGAAGAAGAGCGGAAAGACCAGCCCGGGTATGAAGACGGCCGGCTTCGAGTAGAGGTTGTGCAGGTACCGCCAGGCGACCGCCCGGGCAGCCGAGAAGTACATGTTCTGCCCTGAGTCGTTCATTTCAGCATCCTTCCCTTGAGTGAACGGGCCGCCAAGGCGATCGAGAGCACCGCGACCACCCCGGCGATCCCGAAGCCGAGGGCCAGGGCCTCGCCGTCCCAGCCGGTGATGAACAGGCTGCGGATCGCCTCGATCAGATAGCTGACCGGATTGATCGTGGCCAGGAATCGGTACCAGTCCTGCTCGATCAGGTTGCGTGGCAGGGTCATCGAACTGAAGAAGAGCAGCACGAACATCAGCGGGAACATGCCCTGCACCGCCTCACCGGAGCCGGTCCGGATCGCCATGATCAAGCCGATCCCGCCGAAGCCGATCGAGATCACCGAGACCAGCGCCGCCAGCACGAAGTAGCCGCCGACGCCGGCCGCGAAGTCGGCCCCCGCGACCAGCCCGACCGCGAGATAGAGCAGAGCCTGGAACTGCCCCATCAGGATCAGCCCGGCCAGTTGGCCGGCCATCAGCGCAGAGGGACGCATCGGGGTCAGGACGAGGCGGCTGAAGAAGCCGTTCTCGATGTCCTGGGCCAGGCTCTGGCCGGCGCCCATGGTGGAGAAGATGGCCGCCTGGATGAAGGTGAAGCCGATCGCGAAGGTCAGGTAGGAATCGGTCGGGAAGCCGGGGATGTTGGTCGCCGCGTTGAGCCCGCCGGCATTCACGCCGAGCAGGAAGAGCGGGAAGATCACGCTGGGGACGACCAGGGCCGGCTGGCGGATCAGCCGGATGACCGAGCGGCCGGCCATCGCCCAGACCTGGATCGGCAGCGGCGACCTGTCGGTGCCGCCCGCCTGCGGTGCGGCGGCACCGGGCCCGGCCGAGATGACGGCGCCGCTCATGCGGCCCCCGCCGGCTCGGCCTCCGGCAAGGGCATCTCGCCGCTGTCGGCCTCGCCGGCGCCTTCGAGATGGCGGCCGGTCTTGGCCAGGAAGACGTCATCGAGGGTCGGCTCGTTGAGCCCGAGGCTGGCCAGTTCGATCCCGGCCGAGTCGAAGGAACGCACGATCGCGGCCAGCACCTCGATCCCGTCGTTGAGCCGGACGCTGAGCGCCTCGCCCGAGGCGGGCACCGCGGTGCCGAAGCGGAGCAGGATCTCCTCGGCCTCGGGGCGCCGGGCCGGGTCGACCGGCAGCACCTCGACGCTGGGTCGGCCGATCTCGGCTTTGAGCGCGGCGGGCGTGCCTTCGGCCGCGATCCGGCCGGCGTCGATGATGCCGACCCGGTTGGCCAGCTGGTCGGCCTCTTCGAGGTACTGGGTGGTGAGGAAGACGGTGACCCCGTCCTCGACCGAGAGCCTGGTCACCTCGGCCCAGAGCGAGGCGCGGCTCTGGGGGTCGAGCCCGGTGGTCGGCTCGTCGAGGAAGAGCACCCGCGGCCCGTGGACCAGGGCGAGGGCCAGGTCGAGGCGGCGTTTCATGCCGCCGGAATAGCCGCCGACCCGGCGGTCGGCCGCGTCGGAGAGCCCGACCCGCTCGATCAGCTCGTCGCCTCGGCGGGCCCGCTGCGCCTTTGGCAGGCCATGCAGCGCGGTCTGGAGCTTCATGTGCTCGCGGCCGGTGAGGTTCGGGTCGAGTGCCGCTTCCTGCAGTGCGGCGCCGATCATCTTGCGCACCTCCGCCCCCTGGGTCGCCACGTCGAGCCCGGCCACGCGGGCGCTGCCCGCGGTCGGCGGCAGCAGCGTGGTCAGCATGTGGACGGTGGTCGACTTCCCGGCCCCGTTCGGGCCGAGGAAGCCGTAGATCTCCCCGGGCTCGACGGTCAGGTCGATCCCGTCGACCGCGCGTGGGCCGTTCTTGAATTCCCGGACCAGGCCTTCGACCTCGATCCCGTTCGGCTGGGCTTTGCGGGCACCTTGGCCCATCTCTCGCTCCGACATAATCGTTATGTATAGCAAATATTCAAAACTTGAACTATTCAATACTCGAATGGTATACTTGTGCAAATGACGATCAGCGAACCCCTCGAAACCAGGAGCGAGCTCGAGGGCGACGTGTGGGAGGCGATGGCCCGGCTCTGGTTCTCCCGCAAGCCGGTCTTTCTGGAGCTGGCCCGGGAACTCGATCTCGTCCCCCCGCAGATCATGGTCATCCAGAACCTCGACCGGCCGAAGCCGATGCGCGACGTCGCCGAGCACCTCTCCTGCAACAACTCGAACCTGACCGCGATCACCGACCGGCTGGAGGAACGCGGCCTGGTCCAACGCACGCTCGACCCCGACGACCGCCGGGTTCGCCTGCTGGTCTTGACCGACGAAGGTCGCGAGGTCCAGCGCCAGGTGATGGAGTTCCTCCGTCGGCCCCCGATCTCGATGGACTCGCTGAGCGAGGAAGAACTGGAGACGCTGATCCACCTGTTGGCCAAGATGGCTCCGAGCGCCGACGAGGACTGAACCGGCCACCACGGTCATTCGACCCGGGCAGGTCGTCCGGTCTGCGAAACTTCCCGCATGTCCGAGAGCACCACAGCACCGACCGACCTGTTCGAGAAGGTCAAGAACCATGAGCGCCGCGAGCAGCTCGAGGCCGCCAACGAGGGTGGCCTGAACCCCTACTTCCGGCTGCTCACCTCCCAGGCCGGCCCGGTGGTCGAGATGGAGGGTCGGGAGACGATCATGCTCGGCTCTAACAACTACCTCGGGCTGACCGGCGACGACCGGGTCAAGAACGCGGCCCGCGAGGCGCTAGACCAGTACGGAACCGGGGTCACCGGCTCCCGCCTGCTGAACGGCACCACGCCGATCCACGTCGAGCTGGAAGAGCAGCTCGCCGGCTGGATGGAGACCGAGGACGCGATCGTCTTCTCGACCGGCTACCAGGCCAACGTCGGCTGCCTGCAGGCGATCCTCGGGCCCGGCGACACGGTGATCTGCGACTCCGGCGACCACGCTTCCCTGCTCGACGGCTGCAAGCTCTCCGGCGCCAAGCTCCGCCCCTTCCGCCACAACCAGATGGACAAGCTGGAGAAGATGCTCCAGCGGGCGGCCGCCGACGGCGGTGGCATCCTCGTGGTGGTCGATGGTGTCTACTCGATGGAGGGCGACCTGCCCGACCTGCCGCGCGTGGTCGAGCTCTCGAAGCAGTACGGCGCCCGGCTGATGGTCGACGAGGCCCACGGCGTCGGCGTGCTCGGTGCCCGCGGCGCCGGGGCGAGCGAGCTCTTCGGCCTCGAAGACGAGGTCGACCTGCGCATGGGCACCTTCTCGAAGAGCCTCGCCTCCTGCGGCGGCTTCATCGCCGGCGACCACGACGTGATCGACTTCATGCGGATCTCGGCCCGCTCCTTCATCTTCAGCGCCTCCGGCGTCCCGGCCGCGGTCGGCGCCGCCCTCGAAGCGACCAAGATCTGCCGGACCGAGGGTCCGCCGCTCTTCGCCCGGCTGCTGGAGAACGCCCGCTACCTACGGCACGGCCTCGAAGAGCTCGGCCTCGAGGTGGTCCAGCCGGGCACGATGCCGGACGGCAGCACCGCCGACACCCCGGTGGTGCCGGTCGTGGTCGGCGAGGACTGGACCGCGGTCCTGCTCTGGAAGGCGCTCTTCGACGCCGGCGTCTACTGCAACGTGGCGATCCACCCCGCCGTGCCGCCGAGCGGCGCCCTGCTCCGCACCAGCCTGATGGCCACCCACGAGAAGGAACAGCTCGACAAGGCCCTCGGCATCATCGCCGAGGTGATCAAGGACTTCCCCACCCTGACCGAGTAGCCATCGAAAGTGGAAAAGTTGGCAATAATTGCCAACTTTTCCTACTTCACCGCGCCTTGGGGTGTCGGCTCCGGCGCTTGGGGATCGCTCCCTCGCGCTTCCAGGCCGATTCTTTCTTCGCGGGGACGACCAGCCAGACCACGACGCCGAGCGCGCTGAGCAGGAGGCCGGCGGCGAGGCCGGGCCGCTCGCCGTAGCCTTTGCGGCGGGAGAGCCAGGAGGCGACGATCGCCGAGCCCAGCCAAAGGTAGGTGAGCCAGAGGGCGGTGATGCCGAGGGCGGCTGTCGGGATCATCGGGCTCATGCGCCGAGGTAGGCCTCCTTGACCTTGGGATCGTCGCCGAGGGTGTCGGCGGGGCCGGAAAGGACGATGTGGCCGGTCTCGATCACGTAGCCGCGACCGGCTGCCGCCAGTCCCTGGAGGGCGTTCTGCTCGACCAGGAGGATGGTCGTCCCCTCGCGGCTGATCTCGCCGATCGTCTCGTAGATCCGCTCGACCAGGATCGGGGCGATCCCCATCGAGGGCTCGTCCATCAGGAGCAGCCGGGGCCTGGCCATCATCGCCCGGCCGATCGCCAGCATCTGTTGCTCGCCGCCCGACATCGTCCCGGCGGCCTGGCCTTCGCGTTCGGCCAGGCGCGGGAAGAGCTCGAAGACGTGGTCCATGTCCTCGGCCAGGTCGTCGCGGCGCAGGTAGGCGCCGAGCTCGAGGTTTTCGCGCACGGTCATGCGCGGGAAGCAGCGCCGGCCTTCCGGCACATGGGAGATGCCGCGGGCGACGATCTCGACCGGGCTGAGATGGGTGATCTCCTCGCCGTCGAAGCGGATCGCGCCGGCGTGGGCCGGCGTCAGCCCGGAGATCGACCGCAGCACGGTCGACTTGCCCGCCCCGTTCGAGCCGATCATGGTCACGACCTCGCCCGCCTCGACCTCGAGCGAGACGCCGTGGAGCGCCTCGATCATGCCGTAGGAGGCGCGGATGTCCTCGACCTCGAGCAGCGCCATCAGGCGGTCGCCCCCCGGCCCAGGTAGGCCTCGATCACCTTGGGATCCTCGCGCACCGCTGCCGGGTCGCCCTCGGCGATCAGCTCGCCATGGTCGAGCACCGTCACCCGGTCGGAGATCCCCATCACGACCTTCATGTCGTGCTCGATCAGCAGGATGCTGAGCTTCCGCTCCTCCCGGATCCTGAGCACGAAGTCAGCCAGTTCACCGGATTCGCGCGGGTCCATCCCGGCGGTCGGCTCATCCAGCAGCAGGATCTCGGGGTCGGAAGCCAGGGCCCGGGCGATCTCGACCCGGCGCTGGTCACCGTAGGAAAGCGCGGTCGAGGGGCGATCGAGCAGCTCTGGCTTCAGCCCGACGAAGCGCAGTTCCTCCGCCGCCCGCTCCCACACCTCGCGCTCCTCGTTTCGCACCCAGGGCGGCCGGAAGATCGACCCGAAGATCCCCGCTCGCATCCGTGAGTGACGGCCGATCATCACGTTCTGCCGCGCGGTCATGGTCGGGAAGAGGCGGATGTTCTGGAAGGTGCGGGCCACGCCGAGCGCGGTGATCTGGTCGGGCCGGGCCCGGGTGATGTCGCGCTGACCCCGCCTGATCCGGCCAGAGGTCGGCCGGTAGAGCCCGGTCAGCATGTTGAAGAAGGTCGTCTTGCCGGCCCCGTTCGGGCCGATGATCGCCGCGATCTCCCCGGCCCGGAGTTCGAGGTCGACGTCGCTTACCGCGGTCAGGCCACCGAACTTCTTGGTCAGCCCCTCGGCCCGGATCGGGACCTCCGGGGCGGGCTTCGGAGCAGCAGCTTTTTCCGGGCCGGCGCTCATCCGGCCTCCCCCAGTTCGACGTCGGTGCCGGCCCCGGCCGTGTCGCCGGCCCCGATCCCGTGCATTTCCTGCTTGCGCGACCTTTCCGGGATCAGCCCCTCGGGCCGGAGGATCATCACGATCACCAGGATGAACCCGAAGATCGCGAAGCTGACCTGGGTCAGGTCGAAGTCGAGGCCGAGCTGCCCGGGCAGGCCGTTCAACACGTCGGGGATCAGCCAGCTGTTGACGTACGAGAGCAGGATCGCTCCGATCACCACCCCCCAGACCGAGCCGAGGCCGCCGAGGATCACCATGGCCAGGATGAAGATCGAGAAGAGGAACTCGAACTGCGAGGCGTTGACGGTGTTGAGGAAGGAGCCGAGGAAGGCGCCCGACATGCCGCCCAGTGCGGCCCCGGTGCCGTAGGCCATCAACTTGGTCTTGACCGTCGGGATGCCCATGCTGATCGCCGCCACCTCGTCCTCCCGCAAGGCCAGCCAAGCCCGGCCCAGGCGCGAGTCGCGCAACCGCACGTTGACGAAGAGGACGAGCAGGACCAGGCCCAGCGCGACGAAGTACCAGGGCCTCGAGTTGAGCGAGGTGAACGGGTCCATGAACGGCAGGTCGATCTTGTCGACCGGTGAGATCCCTAGCTTGCCGCGAGTCAGGGTCGCCGAAGACCCGAGATCCGGGATCAGCGGGAGCTTGCCGAGGGTCGCGTCCCAGATCGGCCCGATCTTGATCTGGTCGCCGTTGGCCGCGACCTGGCCGATGATCTCGCCGAAGGCGAGAGTGACGATCGCTATGTAGTCGCCCCGCAACCGCAGGGTCGGCAGGCCGATGATCACCCCGGCGATCGTCGTGAAGACGACCGCGGCGACCAGGACGAGCAGGAAGTTGATGTGAATGCCGGGCAGGTTCGAGGCCGCCCCGGTGACCAGGATGTGGATGCCGTCGCCACCGTTCGATTCCGAGTAGAAGGTCGATCCCAGCCAGCCCATGGTGAAGGCGCCGATCGCGAAGAAGGCCACATACCCGAGGTCGAGCAGCCCGGCGAACCCGACGATCACGTTGAGCCCGAGCGCCATCACCACGTAGGCCAGGGCGAGCACGGCGTCGTCCATGAACGGCGAACCGCTGTCGAAGAAAAAGGGCAGGAGGACCGCGAAGAGGATCGCCGCGGCGACCAGGAACCGCTGGTCGATCCGCCTGGCCCTTTCCAGCACCGAGCTCATCCGGCCTGTCTCGTTTCCTCGCCGAGCAGCCCCCGCGGCCGCACGAGCATGACCAGGACGAGGAAGGCGAAGACGATCACCGGCGTCCATTCGGGCCCGATCCGGTTGTCGGAGATCTGCTGGATGCAGCCGATGATCAGGCCACCGACCACCGCCCCGCGCAGGTTGCCGATGCCTCCCATCACCGCCGCGGTGAAGGCGATCAGCCCGGCCTCGAAACCCTGGTGAAACCAGATCGTGGTCTGGTAGAGCGCGTAGATCAGGCCGGCCGCACCGGCCATGACACCGCCGATCAGGAAGGTGGCGGAGATCGTCTTGTCGACGTCGATGCCCATCAGCCGGGCAGCGTCGGGATCCTGGGCGGTGGCGCGCATCGCCTTGCCCATGCGGGCCCGGTCGATGAAGAGCGTCAGTCCGAGGACCAGCGGGATGGTGGTCAGGATCGAGAGTGCGTCCCCGTTGGTGATGTCGATGCCGCCGACCTCGAAAAGCAGGTTCTGGGAGCCGATCAGATCGGGAACGCTGACCTGTGAGCCACCGAGCCAGAGCACCCCGACGTTCTGCAGGATGAAGGAAAACCCGACCGCGGTGATCAACGGCGCCAGCTTCGGCGCGTCCCGGAGCGGCCGGTAGCCCACCTTCTCGATCATCCCGTTCAGGGCACCGCTGGCGATCGCGCTGATCAGCAGGGTGAGGGCCAGGCCGAGGATCAGCAGCGGGATCGCGGTCGTCAGGTCGAGCCCGAGCCAGCCGAAGGCGGCGAAGGCGATGAAGGAACCGATCATGAAGACCTCGCCGTGGGCGAAGTTGATCAGTTCGACGATGCCGTAGACCATCGTGTATCCGAGGGCTACCAGGGCCCAGATGGCCCCGTTGGAGATGCCGTCCTTGAGGTTGTTGCCGATCCGGACGAGGCTGCCGTCAGCGCTCAGGTCATGGATCGCGAAGGCCACCGGCATGGCGGCCAGGAGCACGATCAGGGCGATCGTGCCGACCCGCGAGCCTGCGAGCGGGAACTTCGCTCGCAGGCTCGCCAGCCGTGCTTCTGCGCTTTCAGGAAGCAGCGGACTCAGGTGCTCGGCTTGGCCGAGATCTTCTCGTCGAAGGTGAGGTCGCCGTTCTTGATGTCGAAGACGCCGTAATCGGTCAGGGTGGTGTCTCCGTTCTCATCGATCGAGTACTTGCCGAGGATCGAGTTGCGGTCCTTGGTGTCGAACATCGCCTTCACCACGTCGGCCCGGTTGGTCGGGTCCTCGGCCCGGTCGAGCACGTCGAGGATCAGCTTGCCGGCCTCGTATCCGTAGATGGCGAACGGGCCGATCTTGTTCTCGTCCTCGCCGAACTTGGCAGCGTAATCCTTGAAGAACTTGGCGCCTTCCTTGCCGTATGCCTCCTGCGACAGGGTCGGGACCGTCACCTTGGTGCGGGACGCGACATCGGCCGGCAGGCCGCCGGCGAAGTCGGAATCCCCGACGCCGTCCGGGCCGTAGAGCTTCGCGTCAGGCATCGCGGCGCCCATGTCCTTGTAGAGCTGGACCGCGTTCGAGGCGGTGATCCCGCCGAAGACGAAGCAGTCGACGCCCTGGCTCGCGAAGTCCTTCGCGGTGGACCGGAAGTTAGCCGCCTGGGTGTCGATCGCGCCACCGTCGGCGAACTCGTAGTCGAACTTCGAGCCGGCGTCGATCACGTTCGCGGCCAGACCCTTGCCGTAGACCTCGTTGTCGTTGAGGACACCGACCTTGGTGCAGCCGTCCTCGTCCATGAGGCCGGCCAGCGCCGCACCCTGGACCGTGTCCTTGGGGACGATGCGGGCGTAGTTACGCTCGCCGGTCGGGTAGTAGATGTCCGGCTCGCCGATCCCGGTGTCGGCACCCGGTGCGTCCGAGGTTAGGCCGACCGCGGTGTTGCCGGGCGAGAGCATCGCCAGGCCCGCCTCGTTGAGGATCGGGATCGAGATCGCCGCCGCACCCGAGTTGTAGGTGCCGATGTAGGCGACCGCCGAATCGTCCTGAACGGCCTTCTTCGCGTTGGCCGATTCAGCCTCGGGGGTCCACTCGCCCGCCTGTGCGGTCGAGTCATCCAGGGGGACGAAGTTGATGTCCACCCCACCGGCCTTGTTGCCGGCCTGTTCGAGGGCCAGCTGGACGCCGTTCTGCAGCGAGATGCCGGTCGGGCGGGAAGCGCCCTGCAGGGGGAAGCTCGAGTAGATCGAAACCTCGTTGGCGCCAGTGCCGGAGCCCGACCCTCCGCCATCGTCGTCGGAGCCACCACAGGCGGCCAATCCGAAAGACAGGGCAACAACGGCAACACCGGCGGCCAGCAAGCCGCTTCTTCTCTGGGACAAGACAGCTCCTTCGGTCGTTTTTCTCCCCGCCCTACACGGCCCGAGCGGCCGTGGACGGGACAGTAGCGCAGCGGGGACCGTAGCAGGGAGACATGACGCGTGTCATGTTCTGGGCGTCTTCGTTAGCGCCCGAGTGGCCCAAAAGAAAAAACCTGCTCTTAGCGAAAGTTCGGCTGTTTGGCTATTGCCCGTTCGAGCCAACTTGTCTATGTTGCCTTTATCGCCTGAGCCGGACGGAAACACCGGCGCCAGGCGGGGGAGAAGAGCCTCCCGGGAAAGAGGATCCCGGGCCAGCTGCCCCACCCCATCCAGTCAAAACGAACCATCCCCCGAAGGGAGGACCGCCCGTGGAAGTTGCCGCCACCGCCGATTCGCACTCGATCACCAGCAGGCCGATGCCCCAGCACCTGCAGGCCCTCGAACGTGCGAACCGGGTTCGTCTCGCCCGCGCCGCCCTCAAGCGGTCGATCGCCAGCGGCGAGGTTTCGGTCACCAAGGTGATCACCGAATGTCCCTGGCAGACCGAGACGATGACCCTCTCGGAACTGCTCCGCGCCCAGTCCCGCTGGGGCCGGACCCGGACCCGCAAACTCCTGTCCTCGGTCGGCCTGAGCGAGAACAAACGACTTGAAACCCTGACCGAGCGCCAACGAATGCTCCTGGTCAGTCACCTGCGCCCTCATTGAGGCGAGGTGGCACGGATGGAGCCGGCCCAACCATCCTTGAATCTCGTGGGCCGGCGGGTTTCTGTTGTCGCCCGGCGTAGACCGGGCGACATGCAGTTAAGCCCTGGGAGGGGCTCTGTCCGAGGCGGCACGGGCGGAGCCGGCCCATCCATTCTTGAATCTCGTGGGCCGGCGGGTTTCCGTTGCGTCCCGGCGTAGACCGGGACGCTTCTTATTTAAGCTTGTAGGTGAGTCCGCCGGAGGCTCGCTTGAACTTTTCCCTCAGCTGCCAGAAGGCGAGGGCGGCGAGGGCGACTCCGATCACCATGCATTGCCAGAGCACGAGCTTCGCCACGAAGAAGGTGAGGCCGAGGGCGATCACGTAGACCATCCCGGCCATCAGGGTGGTGTGCGAGCGGTAACCGGCGAAGTGTTCGCGGATCGCGAGTTCCAGGCCGCCGAGTGAACCCAGCCCGAGGCCGATCACGAGCTGGACCGCGTTCTTGTTGATCGCCCCGAGGACGATCAGGACCAGGCTGGCCAGGACGGAGATCTGAACCAAGGGGAAGTTCCCCCAGGGCGCCGGCGGACGTTCATCGGCTGCCTTCGCTCTGCCCTTCGAGGCGACCGGACGGCCGGACGGCTCGGCGTCAGATGTCTGCTCAGCCGCCGGCGCCTGCGGGGCCGGTCGTCTGGCCTTGCGGCGCTTCCTGCTTCGCTTCTTCTGACTCGCCATCGATCAGGGAGCGTACCTGTGCCCCCAGCTTCTCGGTGTCCGTGCTGCCGATCTCAGCCGACTCGAGCACCCCACCCGGGCGGATGAAAAGGAAGGTGGGGCAGCCGCCGACCCGGTACTCGTTCGAAACGGCCCCGTCGCGGTCATAGCCGACCGGCACCTTCCAGCCGTGCTCCCGGATCAGGTCACGCACCCGGTCGCGGTCGTCGCGCACGTTGATCGAGACGAATCCGGCCCGCCGGCGGTATTGACGGGCGACCTGGTCGAATACGTCCTGCTGGTCGATGCAGCTCGACGCTCCTTTGGTGAACCAGAACGACATGACCAGCGGACGCCGGAAGTAGTCGCAGATCCTCAGCACGTCGTCACCTTCGACCGAGCAAGCCTGGTCGGGGTCGACGTTGGCGTCCCCGTCGAGGCCGGACAGGGCGAGCGGGACCGCGAACGGGGCGACCTTCTCGCCCAGCCCGACATCCCCGATCCCGACCGTCCCCGACTCCGAGGTCCGCAGCATGTTGACGAAGGCGATCAGGATCACCACGGCCATCGCGACCCCCACCACCAGCATGTAGTTGAAGGGCTTCTTCGCGCGGTCCTTCACCGACGCTCCAGCCAGACCAGCATCGCCGGCAGCACCAGCGCGACGCCGGCCAGGGCTACGGCCAAGTCGACCACGGCGATCAGGCCGAAGTCACGCAGCATCGCGACGTCGGAGGAGCCGAGCGCCGCGAACCCGGCGATCGCGGTCAGGCCGGAAGTCGCCACGGCGAGGCCGGTGCGGCCGTAGGTCTTCCGCAGGGCGCCGGCCAGGCTGGCCCCGGCCTCTCGCTCCTGGAAGTAGCGACCGGAGATGATCACGCCGAACTCGGTGGCGATCGCGGTGACCAGCACGGCGAGCACGGTCGAGAGCGGGTTGAGCGAAAGGTCGAGGGCGGCGACGATCAGGGCCGACCAGCCGCCGGCCACGACGATCGGGACCAGCGGGACCAGCACCCGGCGGGGCGAGCGGTAGGCCAGCAACAGGACCAGGGCGATCGCGACGATCCCGGCCGCGACCAGCAGGTAACGCGAATCGGCCAGTTCCTCGGCCGAGGAAGCGACCACGACCGGGAGGCCGGTCACCTCGGCGCTCACGCCCGGGGGCGGTCCTTGGCCGCCGCGAGATTCGGCGACCGCCCTTTCCATGCGTTCGATCACGTCCTGTTGCCGGTCGACCGAACCGGCCCGGAGGGCGAAGGCGAGCTTCGCCTCGGTCGGGTCGCCCTCGCCGGTGAGACCGCCGGCGACCATCGCCTTGCGTTCGCTGGCCGGCAGGGACTCGAGCACGCCACGCACGTCCTTCGCGGTCAGCCCGCGGGCGGAAGGGTCGACGAAATCGGGGATCGCCGGGCCCGGGCAGAGCTCGGCCCCGACGCAGCTCGGGTTCTCTCCCCCGTACCCGGACTGTCGCAGGATCCGGTTCCGGACCCGCTCGGTCCAGGCGATCACGGCCGGCTCGGTCACATCAGGCGCCCGGACGATCAGGTCGATCTCGCCCGAGGTGCCGGTCGTGTCCTCGACCTCGAGCAGATCCTGGACCACCGGTGCCCGCGAAGGCAGGAGCTGGCCGATCTCGGTCCGGACCTGGGCCTGGGTGCTGACCGCCCAGCCGATCGCACCGAGCAGGATCGCCAACAGCAGCACCCGGCCCGGCGCGGCGATCGCGGTGGCCAGCATCGGCTTGACCAGCCGCTTCAGCCAGTTGATTGCCCGGCCCCGGCCCGGCCCCGGCCGTTCGCGCCCACGCAGCGCCAGCAGCGCGAATCCGGCCAGGAAGGTGAAAAGGAAGCAGACCAGCACCCCGCCGCCGAGCAGCAGCCCGAACTGGGAGACCAGCGGCAGGGAGGAAAACGCCAAGGCTCCGAAACCGACCGCGGTGGCGATGCAGGCGGTGGCGATCATCGGCACTCCGAGGCTCGCCGCCTCACCGGCCGCCTCGGCGGCCGGCAGCTTCTCGGTCTCGTCGAAGCGGGCTTGGAGCTGGACCGCGTAGTCGACGGTGAGGCCGATCAGGATCGGCGCCGCCCCGAGCGAGGCGAGCGAGAACTCGCCGCCGCTGAGGCGCAGCAGGCCGGCCGCCACGGCAACCCCGCCGAGCGCGAGCCCGAGCGGCAGCAGCCGCCAGATCGAGCCGAAGGTGAGCATCAGCGCCAGGCTCATCAGGACGACCGCGACCACGGCCAGGATCAGTACCCGGATCGGCAGCTCGTCGTTGAGGCCGTCGAAGACGACCGGGGAGCCGGAGACGACCATCTCCGACCCGCGCAGCTTGACCGAGGGGTCGGCGGTGGCGTCCTTGATCAGCGAGATCGCTTCCGACCGCTGGGCATCGGTCAGGTCGCTGCGCAGGCGGATCACGATCTGCGCGGCGTCAGGTGACGGGAAGAGGTAGTTGAGCTTCGGTTTCGGCCCGGCCTTGACCCCGCCCTCGCCGAAGACGACCCTCCGCACGAAGGCCCGGTCTTCGAGGCTGGGCGCTTCGGTGATGCCGTACTGCGAGATGATCTGGGCGGCTCGCGCGATCAGCCGGTTGCGCGCAGCCTGGCCGGCCGGCGTGTCGGGAAACGATTGGAGCCGCTTGATCTGCCGGTTGTAGACCTCGGTGATCCCGGCCACGGCGCGGCCGAGGAAGGTGGCCGGGCCGGCGATCACCTCGGCCGGCTTCAGGTCGGTGATCTGGCGGCAGGTGCGGAACAGCTCCCCTCTCCCCCGCCTGATCCTTCCGGCCACGCAGGTCTCGAGCGTGGCCAGCCGGTTGAGGTTGTAGGCGCTGAGCGTATCTTCCAGTGGGCCCTTGACCAGGATCACGACCGGGTCGCTGCCGAATGACTGATCGGCCCGTGCGGTCTGTTTGTAGGCGGTCGAATCCCGGTCGAAGAAGGCGTCGGTGACCTTCTGGCTGCCCATGCCGCTGGCCGCCCAGATCGAGACCGCGGCCAGCAGCGCGGCGAGGACCAGCACCGGCCAGGGCCGGCGGGCCAGGGCCGAGGCGACACGACCGAACAACCGGCCGGACATCAATCCATCGCGAGCGGGCCGACTACGTCAGCCTGCAGGAACTGGTGGACGAACTCGTTGTCTGACTCGAAGAGTTCTTCCTTCGGGCCGCTTTCGACGATCCGTCCTTTCCAGAGCACGGCGATGAAGTCGGCGATCCGTCGGGCGGTCCCGAGGTCGTGGCTGATCACCATGTAACAGCCGCCGTTTTCGGCGTGGACTTCCTTGATCAGCTCGCAGAGCAGTGCCGTCCGAACCGGATCGAGGCCGGAATCCGGTTCGTCGAACATGACGATCTCCGGGTCGAGCACCAGCGCCCGGGCGAACCCGGCCCGTTTGCGCATGCCGCCCGAAAGCTCGTTCGGCATCTTGAAGTGCGCCTCGCCGAGGCCGACCTCGCGCAGACGGCGCGTACAGATCTCCTCGATCTCGTCCTCGCCCTTGTCGGTGTGCTGACGGAGCGGGAAGGCGACGTTGTCATAGATGTTCATCGAGCCGAACAGGGCGCCGTCCTGGAACAGCAGGCCGAACTTCTTGCGCATCTCGAAGAGCTCGTCGTCGCTCAGCTCGGGGACCGAGTCCCCCTTGACGATGACGTCACCATGGTCCGGGTAGAGCAGGCCGACGATGTGCTTGATCAGCACGCTCTTGCCGGTGCCGGAGGGGCCGAGGACCATCGAGATCTGGTCGTCGGGCAGGCCGAGGTTGAGCCCGTTGAGGATGCGGGTGCGGCCGAACTGCTTGACCACGTCGACGATCTCGATCGCGTTGTTCTCGGTCTTCTGCTTGGGGCCGGTGTGCCACTTATAGGGGTCGTGGTCACCAGGGCCGACACCGGGGATGATGAAGTCCCGGCCCAGCACCGCGCCGTCGGAGGCGACGAAGCCGATGTCCTGCTCGGGTTCGTTGGTCACCGACGCCGAGACCGATTCGGCGACCTCGTCAGCAGCCTCCTCGTCGGCCAGCTCGGCTTCGCCTTCGCCGATCGCGTCGTCGGCGGCGGCCGCCTCGTCAGCGGCTTCCATCTCACCGGCGATCTCGGGCTCGCCGCTCTGCTCAACCGCGGCTTCGACCTCGGGTGAGTTGATCGGGGTTTCGTCCGATCCCGGCGCGTCCGGGGTTTCTTCTGTATCGCTCAAGCTCTCACCCTCCAATTGGTGCTCTCGGGTTCGCACCCCAGAAAACCAGTGTTCCCAACATACCGATGATGTGCACCAGCACGATGTTCAGGACCATCGATTTCGCGGTCGCGGTCCCCACCCCGACCGGCCCGCCCGAAGCGGTGTAGCCGTAATAGCAGCCGACTAGGACGATGACCGTGGCCATCGTCATCGCCTTGATGATGCTGAATAAGACGTCAGGCGGGTTCTGGAACATCCAGAAGATCAGCTGATAGCCGCCCGAGGAAACGTCGCCGATCTGCTCGACCACCGCGATGTAGGAAGCGAGGAAGCCGACGCCGATCGCCGCCATGTACATGAACGGCAGCGTGATCCAGGCGCCGAGCAGACGGGTCGCGGCGAGGAAGGTGACCGGCGGCACGCCCATCACCTCGAGCGCGTCGATCTCGTCCGAGATCCGCATCGCGCCGAGCTCGGCCACGATGCCGGTGCCGACCTTGGCCGACATCATGTAGCCGAAGGCATACGGGACGGCCTCGCGCAGGTCGCACCAGGCGGCGAAGACGCCGGCGTAGGCGGGAGCGCCGACCGAGCGGTTGAAGTACGCGCCCTCGATGCCACAGGTCAGGCCGATCGTGAAGACCAGGCCGAAGATGACCGTGGTCGAACCGAGGATCAGGATGCCCGACTGGTTGAGCACCTCGCCGAAGTACTTGATCACCCGCCCGGAGAAGACCTGGCCGATGACGACTCCGCAGAAGCGGACGATCTCGCCCATCGACTCGAGCCATGCACGGGGGACCTGTAGCCAGCCGCCGGCCATCACTTGATCGTCTGGATGTCGGGGTTGGTCGCGAGCATGGTCTGCGTGAACAGGTAGTTGAAGACGAAGACGCCGAGCAGGGCGATGACCACGGCCTCGTTGACGGCCCGGCCGACGCCGGCCGCGCCGCCGGTCGCGGTCATCCCCTTGTAGCAGCAGACGATCGCGATGATCGCGCCGAACAGGGTGCACTTGATGACCGAGGCGGCGAGCTCGGTGGTCGATGCGTTGGAGAAGAGCGAGGCGAAGAACCCGCCGAGCGGCTGCGAGTAGAGCAGCTCGGCCCCGATGCCGCCGGCGATGCCGAAGAGCAGCGCGTAGATGTCGAGCATGCCGGTGACCAGCATGAGGGCGAGGAAGCGGGGCACGACGAGGTTCTTGATCGGGTCGACGCCGAGCACCTGGAGGGCGTCGAGCTCCTCACGGATCTTCCGGGCGCCGAGGTCGGCCGTGATCGCGGTGCCGGCCACGCCGGCGACGACGACGGCGGTCACGAAGGGGGCGAACTCGCGGATCGAGGCCAGCACGAAGAAACCGCCGAGGCGGTCGAGCGCGCCGAAGAGCGAAAGGAAGTTCGCGGCCTGCAGGCCGGGGGCGCCGAAGCCGAAGGCGACGGTCGAGATCAGCATCGGGAACCAGCAGAGCTGTAGGGCGAAGAGGAACTGCCCGATGAACTCGTTTCCGTACGGATAAGGGGGCTTGACCGCGGACAGGACAGTACGTCCGGTCAGGATCATCATTTCACCGGTTTCGGTGAAGAATTCCTTCGCGGGCTCGATCGCCTTTTGTGCGGTGTCTTTGACCATCTCTCCCGGGCACCGGCCTCGTCAACGATCCGCGGCCCGCCGTGGCGCGCAGTCTATGCGATACCTCGGCGTGTGTGACCGTCGCCACATGCGTGGTATGTTGCGGCCGACTTGAGGGGGACCAGCCTGAGAACCATGCCGCGAACCATCCTCACCGTCGGATTGCTCATCGCCGCGCTCTACGCCGTCGTTTTTGCCTACGGCTGCGGCGGCGACGATGACGGTGGCCAGTTCGCGAACCAGCCCGCCGGAGACTTCCCCGTCGAGGTCACCAGCGCTTCGCTCAAACCCCGGCAGACGGTCGCCGACACCTACGAGATGACGGTCGCCGTGAAGAACACCGGCGACGAGACGATCCCGCAGATCAACAGCGTGATCGACCTCCCCGACATGGATTCGACCCTCGCTTTCGCCTACGGCGACAAGCAGCAGGGGCTGGCCATGAACCAGCGCCCGGTCTGGGTGGTCGAGGAAGGCTGGCCGAAGCTGGCCGGCACGGTCGGCCGCGGCGGCGCCACCACCCCGGACAAGCGCACCTTCGCCTTCGGCAAGCTGAAGCCGGGCGCCACGGCCACCATGACCTGGAAGCTGGTCGCGGTGCGGCCCGGGCGTTACCTGCTCCGGTACACGATCGGGGCCGGTCTCGGGCCGGATACCAGGGCCGTGGACGCCAGCGGCGACGTCCCCTCCGGGGTGCTGCCGGTGCGGATCAGCAACTTCGCCCGGCTGACCGAGGTCAACGAGAAGGGCCAGGTCGTGCCGCTCAGCCGGGACAAGCAGGCCCAGGTCGAGGCCCAGCAGGAATCGGCCGACTCCGAGCTTTACCCCTGAGCCACTACGCAACTTGCCTGACCCGGCCGGTTTTCGGGTACCAATGGGAATCATGGGCCGCCTTCTTCCAGCCACCGCGGCTGTTCTCGCCACCTTCGTCATGGCCTCGTCCTCGCTTGCCTGCGCCGACGGTGGTGGGCCGTCGTCTGACCGCGAGGTGACGACGGGACAGACCGGCGCCACCGCGGCGACCGATGCGACCGCCAGCGCCAAGCGGCTCCGGGCGGTGCGGATCGCCCGGTTCGACCACCCGGTCGAGATCAAGCATGCCCCCGGCTATCCGCACCTGATGTTCGTGGTCGAGCAGCCGGGCCGGATCATGGTCCTGCGTCGCGGCAGGAAGCTCGCCCGCCCCTTCCTCAACCTCAAGCCGCGCGTCGATTACGACGGGGCCGAACGCGGTCTGCTCTCGGTCGCCTTCCCGCCCGACTACCGCAAGAGCAAACGCTTCTACGTCTATTACGTCGACAACGCGGGCAACATCAGGGTGGTCGAGTACCGGCGGCGGACCGCGGTCCGGGCCCGGCCGAACTCGGCCCGGCCGGTGATCCGGATCGCCCACCCGACCAACGCGAACCACAACGGCGGCCGGCTCGGCTTCCTCGGCCATGACCTCTACTTCGGCACCGGAGACGGCGGCGGCGCGGGCGATGAGCCCGGCAACGCCCAGAACCTGAACTCGCTGCTCGGCAAGCTGATCCGGATCGACCCGCGCCGCAGCGGCGGCCATCCCTACAGCGTCCCGGCCGACAACCCGTTCGTCGGCCGGGCCGGCCGCGACGAGATCTTCGCCTACGGCCTGCGCAACCCCTTCCGCTGGTCCTTCGACCGGACCAGTTCGAAGAAGCAGGTGCGGCTCGCGATCGGCGACGTGGGCCAGGATTCCTTCGAGGAAATCGACTACCTGAACCTGAGCCGGGCCCGGGGCGGCAACTTCGGCTGGAACCGCTGGGAGGGCTTCACTCCCTACAAAGGTGGCGGCGAGGGCACGATCAAGCCTTCGCTGGTCCTCCCCCATCCCCCGAACTGCTCGGTGATCGGCGGCCTGGTGGTCCGCGACCGCAGCCTGCCCGCCCTGCGTGGCCGCTACGTGTTCACCGATTTCTGCAACGGGAAGATCCTCAGCTTCAAGCCGCACCTCGGACGGGCCGCCGGCCGACCGACGGGTCTCAGCATCCCCAGCGTCACTTCCTTCGGCGAGAGCCTGAAGGGCGCCCTCTTCGTGACCTCGCTGGACGGCGGCGTCTACCGGATCCGGCAATGAGGAAGCCACACCTGGCGATTCTGCTCGGCTTCGCTCTGCTCGCTTCCGCTTTCGCCCCGGTCGCGGCCCCGGCGGCCCCGACCGCGAGCGCGGCGCCGAAGCTGGGCTACTTCAAGTTCGCGACGGCGAAGCAGCCGACCTCGCTCTCCTCGCCACCCGGCTACCCGCGGCTGCTCTTCGTGACCGAAAGGGCCGGCAAGGTCCGGGTCATGGCCCGCGGCAAGTGGAAGCGGCGGCCCTTGCTGAACCTGACCCGGAAAATCGATCCGCTGAAGATCGAGCGGGGCCTGCTCGGGCTCGCCTTTGCCCCTGACTTCCGCAAGACCGGGCGCTTCTACGTCGACTACACCGCCCGCAGCGGCAACTCGATCGTCGCCGAGTACCGGACCGTGCCCGGCAAGCCGACCGTCCTCAAGCGGAAGAGCCGCCGGCTGATCATGGAGATCCCCCGGGTCAACGACAACGGCAACCACAACGGCGGCCATCTCGCCTTTCACGGCAAGTTCCTCTACATCGCGGTCGGTGACGGCTTCGACCCCGGCGATGCCGCGGACAATGCGCAGAGCCTGGAGAGCCTGCGGGGCAAGATCCTCCGGATCGACCCGCGGAAAGACAAGGCGACCGGGAAGCCCTACCGGATCCCCGCCGACAATCCCTTCGTCGGCCTGCCAGGCCGGGATGAGATCTTCGCCTACGGGCTCCGCAACCCGTTCACCTTCAGCTTCTTCGACTCCGGCGGCGAGGCGATGATGTCGATCGCCGACGTCGGCCAGTTCCGTTACGAAGAGCTCGACGTGCTGCCCTTCGACGAGGCCCGAGGCGCAAACTTCGGGTGGAAGGGGTTCGAAGGCTTCGAGCCCTACAACTGCGGCGAGCTCTGCCCGAACGGCGCCGACCCGGTCGCGACGACCGGCCTGAAGTGGCCGCAGCTGGTCTATTCGCATGACGAAGGCTGCGCGATCCTCGGCGGCCTCAAGGTCACCGACCCGAAGCTGACCACGATCCGGGGGCGGCTCGTCTACGGCGACTTCTGCAGCGGCCGGATTCGCACCGCCGCCCCGCACAGCCCGACGATGGCCGACGACCGGCCCGCCGGCTTCAAGCTCCCCGTCAAGAACGGGGTCACGTTGCTGAACGGTTTCGGGACGGACGGCCGCGGCCGTCTCTTCGCCTTCAGCCACTACGGCGGCATCTACCGGATCATCCAGCGCTAGATCGGATCGTCCAGCGCTAACCTCTAGCGAGAGGGCAAACGAGAGAACCGGAGCAGCGAATGGAACCGACGGCAGCAACCGAGTCAATTTCCGTGATGAACCCGGCGACGGGCGAGCAGGTCGGGTCGGTCCCGGTCGATTCCGCCGGTGATGTCGCGGCCGCCGTTGCCCGGATCCGCGGCAACCAGCCCGCCTGGGAGGCGCTCGGCTTCAAGGGCCGCCGCAAGTGGCTGAACGAGCTGCGCGATTGGCTGCTCGACAACTCCGACCGGGTCGCCGACACGCTCAAGGCGGAGAGCGGCAAGGTCCGGGCCGAAGCGACGATCGAGACTCCGTACCTGGCCGACCAGATCAACTTCTACGGGTCCAAGGCGGAGAAGTTCATCGGCGAGCAGAAGGTCCGGCCCAACTCGATGCTGGCCGCCACCCGCAAGCTGCGGCTCCAGTACCGGCCCTACCCGGTGGTCGGCCTGATCAGCCCCTGGAACTTCCCGCTCGTCCTTTCGCTGGGTGACGCGATCCCAGCCCTGATGGCCGGCGCGGCCGTGGTGATGAAGCCCTCCGAGATCACCCCGCTCGGCCTGAACGAGATCGTCGACGCCTGGCGCAACGAAATCGGCGCCCCGGACGTGATGACCGTGGTCAACGGCGGGGCCGAGACCGCCACCGCCCTGATCGACCACTCCGACTTCGTCGGCTTCACCGGCTCCGACGTGACCGGCAAGAAGGTCATGGCCCGCGCCGCGGAAACCCTCACCCCGGTCAGCCTGGAGCTGGGCGGCAAGGATCCGCTGATCGTGCTCGAGGGCGCGAACCTGGAGCGGGCGGCCAACGCCGCCACCTGGGGTGGCATGCTCAACTCCGGCCAGATGTGCATCTCGGTCGAGCGGATCTACGTCGAGGACGCCGTCTACGACGAGTTCGTCGACCGTCTCACCACCAACGTCGAAAAGCTCGAACAGGGCGTCGACGGGGAAACCGCCACCTGCGACGTCGGTGCGATGACCATGATGTCGCAGCTCGAAAAGGTCGAGAAGCAGGTCGATGACGCGGTCGCCGCCGGCGCCAAGGTGCTGACCGGCGGCAAGCGCGGCGAAGGCCCCGGCCAGTGGTACGAGCCGACCGTGCTGGTCAATGTCACCCCGGAGATGAGCGTGGTCGAGGACGAGACCTTCGGCCCCGTCGTGACCGTGACCCGGGTCGCCGACCAGGAGGAGGCGATCCGCCTCGCCAACGACAGCCGCTACGGCCTCTGCGCTTCGGTCTTCGGTCCCCGTGGCCGGGCCGAGAAGGTGGCCCGCCGGGTCGAGGCCGGGGCGGTCAACGTCAACGACATGATCTTCAACATGCTCGCCCCCAGCCTGCCGATGGGCGGCTGGAAGGAATCGGGCATCGGCTACCGCAACGGCGAGTACGGGATCCGCAAGTACTGCCGCTCCGAGGCGATCGTCAGCGCCCGCACCCTGCTCGGCTCCGAACCGCTCTGGTACCCGTACAACAAGAGCCGCCACGCCCTGGTCAACAAGATGACCCGCTTCATCGGCGCCCGCGGGCTTCGCCGCTTCCGCGGCTAACTGCAGTCGGTCCGGTCTTCGCCGGACCTCCCAATTCAACCCGCCCCTCCCACTTCCAACCACAAATGGTTGGGAGGGGCTCTATCTACGGGGTTACCGACGCACCTGTTACGCCGGTGGATCCGGTGGGGCCCGTGGTGCCGGGCTTGACCAGGATCGTGCGGCCGTCGTCCAGCTGGTAGACGGTGCCGAGCGGTTCGCCCTGGCCGACCACGGTCTGGCCGGGTTGGATCTGGATCTGCTCGGTGGTCTCGTCCGGGTTGGTCACGACCGAATCCTTCGGGGCCGTGTTCGCCTGCGAGGTGTCGTTCTGCGACAGGGCGTCGGTGGTCAGGTTGAGCGAGGAAAGGGCCGCCAGCAGGAAGCCGACCGAGAGGATGATCCCGATGTCGAAGAGGTTGACCAGGCCGTCGAGCGGGTCGCCCGCGCGATCTTCTCTGCTCCGTGCCTTGGCTGTGACCTTGGCCGCCATCGCGGATCAGGGGTTCCCCATCGAGACCTGGGTGCTGTGGCCATGCTCCATGGTCGCGGGCGCGTACTGGGCGGCCAGGTGCTTGTCCGGGGCGAGGTTGGCCGCCGCGAACTCGACGTCGGAGAAGTCCTGGGCGTAGATCCGGTCGCGGATCAGGGAGACGCCGAAGGCGATCGCGCCGGTCAAGAGGCCGGCCACGGTCACGCCGAAGGCGACCCGCAGGTTGTCGGTCAGCTCGGTCACGTTGCCGTCGGCCAGCCCGGCCAGGGCCGGCGAGAGCGGGATCAGGGTGCCCATCAGGCCGAGGGCCGGGCCCATCCGGACCAGGATCCGGGTCCTTTCGAGGCGGCGCAGGGAGTTGTAGTCGTAATCGGCGAGCCGTTTGGCGATCCGGTTCTCCGCGTCGGGCGAGGGCCGGAGCACGACGATCGCCTCCATCGTCTCGCGCATCGGGCGGCTCCAGGCAACCGAGGCCAGGGCCGAGATCGCGCCGATCTGGTCACCGTGGGCGAGGTCGGCCTCAGCCTGGTCGACCGCATTTTCGAGCGAGCCGATCGACCGCCAGCGGCGACGCCAGATTTCCGCGACGAGAATCCCTACCTCGATCACCGACCAGCCCAAGGCCACGAGGGCCAGCACCAGCACGGGCCAGCGCAGGGCGTCGGAAACGGAAAAGAGGAATTCTTCGATCTGCATGCTTGGGGCGCCTAGTTTCTTAGGGCAGCCGAAGAGCCAAGATACCGGAGCAGGGCCGAAAGGCCGCGCAACTGCCGGCCTTCGAACGTGTCAGTACGCTGACCCGCCAATGTCCCACCGCCTGAAAATGGTCGTCGGCATGGCCCTGGCATTCGCTGTCTTGGCTACGCCGCAACCGGCCTTCGCCTTCGACGCCGGCGTGAAACCACCGGTGCTCGCCGACCCGTTGCCGGGTGCGGTCAGCCGGCCTTTCGAGATCCCGGTGACGCAATCGGAGGCGGAGCCCCAGCCGCTCCACTTCGAGATCGCCGTGGCGGGTTTCAACCTCGATCCGGACCCGGTGGCGGGCCGGCGGATCGGCTCGCTGGACATGACCACCGACTCGGGCACGTTCGGTGACCGGGCGATCTACTCGAACGGCCCCGGGTTCGAAGGGATCCGCTACTGGACCCTGGACTGGCGCCTCAGCAGCAACCCGATCCTGGCCACCGTCGAGAACGGAGCCGGACTCGACGCGGACGGCTTGAAGATCACCGACCCCGGCTCGACCTTGATCGGCTTCACCGTCCCCGGCAACTACCACGGCTTTCGCCTGATGGGCCTCGACCTTCGCTTCAACCAGCAAGAGAAAGGCCGGTCGACCCCAGGAGTCGGGGCCGTCAACCCGGCCCTGGCCGGCGACTATCTGATCCGCAGCCGGATCGAGTCGGTTGCCCCACCAAGCGCGGTGGCAGTGGCTTCGACCTCGGTCCGGGTCGGCCCTCCGGCCCCGAAGACGAAGCTCATGGTCGGTGTGAACCGGTCCCGGGTCCGCCCGGTTGGGCGCATCAGAATCTCGCTCCGGACGGTCAACCAGACCCGGGACACAGCCTCGGTCTGGCTGCGCGGCCACCGGCTGAGGCGACTCACGGTCGGCCCCGGGCCTCGGTATCTCTACTGGCGGGTCAAGCCCAGATTCAGGGGCCAACGCCTGCGGTTCCGGATCAAGCCATCGAACGGCCCGGCCCGTCAGCTCGTGATCCGGGTGACAGACTGAGCCAATGGATGAAGCTGGCCAGATCGAGCGGCTCGACGGTACCCTCGGCCGGATCTCCGCCGCGCGAGCCGATGGCTATGGGATCATCGTCCAGCGCCGCGACGGCCCCGGCGACGGCTGGTTTTCGGCCGCCGAACTCGACCGGAGCGGCCGCGTCCAGGCACTGTTGCTTTCCCGGATCAACGGCATGGCCGGGCCGCCGGAGGATCACATACGGGCCGAGTGGCTGCTGGAGAGCCTGGCCCGGGCGGTCGCCGACCTCGGCGGCTCGTTCCTGCTGGCCGCCGGCCAGCTGCCGGAACTGACCGGGGAAAACGTGCTGCTGGCCGCGGAGGGAGGCCTGTTTCGGGCAACCGCGGTCACCTCGGATCGCGGGATCCAGGTCGCCGACCCCTCCGGCATCTCGAACAGCACCGTTCCGGACGACCTGGCCACCCTGGCCGACGGTTTCCGGGCCGGCTTCGCCGACCTGATCGAGCCGACGATCGAGTGGCTGGACGAGCAGGGACTGAGGCCGGCCAAGACCCTGTGGCACGCAGCCGCCGATCGGCTCGCCCAGTCCCTGGTCTGGTCCGGCAAGGCCTTCGACCGGCCGGACCTCGCGCTGGAGTTGACCCGGCTGACGGTCGGCCCGGAAAGCCCGGATCCCCGCCTAGAGATCAGGGTCGAGCGGGCGGAGGACGACTGGGGCGAGGAGTACCACCTCCGCAACACCTGCTGCCTCGCCTACCGCACCGAAGGCGGCGAACTCTGCCAGTCCTGCCCCCTGGTCAAGGACCGGACCTGACCGTCCGGCTCAGCCGCGGGCCATCTCGGCCAGTTTCGTGACCGTGTTCATGTTGCGGGCCGTGCCGACCAGTTCCTTGCCGAACTTCAGCTTCGAGACACCCATTCCCTCCGGATAGTGGATGAAGATCTCCCGCGCGGCCGGCTCGAATCGCTCGTCCTGGACTCCGGTGACGATCGAGTCCAGGTCTTTCGGTGGCTTTCGGTCCAGGAACAGGGCCGCGACGCGGTTGCCCGGCTCGTCGGGATAGGGGTTTATCTCGACCAGATCCCTCATCTCGCGGGCAGTGCGAACGAACACGTCCATCTTCTTGTTCGCGTACTCGGTCAACCTCAGCTCTAGGATCTCCTTCACCTTCTCCGGCCCGTCGTCCGAACGGAGAACCACGTTTCCGCTTGCGATGTAGGTGGCCACGTCTTCGAACCCGGCCTCCTCGCACATGGCCTTGAGCTCTTTCATCGGCAGCTTGCCGGTCCCGCCTACGTTGACCGCGCGCAGCAGCGCCACATATGGGGTCGCACTCATAGCCCAAACCTAATCGACGATAGGCAAATCCCGAATCCCGATCGGGTTCACAGCATCGGTATCCTCGTCTGATGGCCGAACGCGACTATCTCAAGGCAATCCAGGACCACATCGTCGTCTTTGACGGCGGGATGGGCGCCACCTTGGAGATGTTCGACCTGACCCAGGAGGACTACGGCGGCCTGGCCGGCAAGTGCCACGAGGCGCTGGTCCTGAACCGTCCCGACGTGATCGAGGGCGTTCACACGTCGATGCTCGAAGCCGGGGCCGAAGTGGTCGAGACCGACACCTTCCAGGCCTCACGGATCAAGCTCGACGAGTGGGGCCTGGCCGACCACACCGAGGAGATCAACGTCAAGGCGGCCGAGATCGCCCGCAAGGCAGCCGGCCCGGACCGCTTCGTGGCCGGCTCGATCGGCCCGACCGGGCACCTGCCCGCCTCCGACGACCCGACCCTCGGCCAGATCCGCTTCCCCGAACTGGTCACCGTCTTCACCGAACAGGCCAGCGGCCTGGTCCGGGGCGGCGCCGACCTGATCATCATCGAGACCGCCCAGGACATCCTCGAGGTGAAAGCCGCGATCTTCGGCGCGCGGGCCGCTTTCGAAGAGGTCGGCCGCGACGTTCCGATCCAGATTTCGGTTTCGCTCCTGCCGAACGGCGGCAAGATGCTGCTCGGGACCGACATCCAAGCGGTCCTCACGACTCTCGAAGCGCTGAAGGTCGACGTGATCGGCCTCAACTGCTCGACCGGCCCCGAGGATATGCGGGACGCGATCCGCTACCTGGGAGAGAACTCGACCCGGCCGGTCCATTGCATCCCCAACGCCGGCCTGCCGCTGCAGGGTCCGGATGGCGAGACGATCTTCCCCGAGAAGCCGGAACCGCTGGCCGCGACCCTGGGCGAGTTCGTCGAGAAGTACGGGGTCAGCGTGGTCGGTGGCTGCTGCGGCACCACCCCAGACCACATCAAGGCGATCGCCGAGCGGGTCAAGGGCCTGAAGCCGGACCCGCGCCCCGAGCCGGGCGAGATCCGGATCTCCTCGATGATGACCTCTACGCCGCTGGTCCAGGAGCCCCGCCCGACCATGGTCGGCGAGCGGGTCAACTCACAGGGCTCGCGCCGGGCCAAGGAACTGCTGCTGGCCGACGACTACGAGACGATCACTCAGGTCGCCGAGGACCAGGTCGAGGGCGGCGCCCATGTGCTCGACGTCTGCGTCGCGCTGACCGAGCGCCAGGACGAAGACGAGCAGATGCGCGAGGTCGTCAAGCGGATCTCGCTGACCCAGCCCGCCCCGATCCAGGTCGACTCGACCGAGCCGGAAGTGATCAAGATGGCCCTGGAGCAGATTCCCGGCCGAGCGATCGTCAACTCGGTCAACCTCGAGGCCGGCCGCGACAAGCTCGACAAGGTCGTGCCACTGGCCAAGGCCCACGGCGCCTGCCTGATCGCCCTGACCATCGATGAAGTCGGGATGGGCAAGACGGCCGACCGCAAGGTCGAGATCGCCAAGCGGATCACCGAGATGGTCGTGGACGAGCACGGCATGGACCCCGAGTCGCTGATCTTCGACGACCTCACCTTCACCCTGACCACGGGTGACGAGGAGTGGCGACCCAGCGCGATCGAGACGATCGAGGGCATCCGCCGGATCAAGCAGGAGATCCCCGGGGTGAAGACCTCGCTCGGCGTCTCCAACGTGTCCTTCGGCGTCAGCCAGCCCGCCCGCGCGGTGCTGAACTCGATCTTCCTGCATCACTGTGTCGAGGCCGGCCTCGACCTGGCGATGGTCAACCCGAACCACATCAAGCCCTACGGCGAGATCTCGGCCGAGGAGGTCGAGCTGACCGAGGACCTGGTCTTCAACCGGCGCGAGGACGCGCTGGAGCGGTTCATCCAGCATTTCGAATCGAAGGGCGACGAGGCCGAAGAGGAAGCTGAGGACGCGACCGCGGGCATGGAGCCGGAGGAAGCGCTCCACTTCATGATCCTGCGCCGCAAGAAGGAAGGCGTCGAGGACTGGATCGATAAATCAGTCGAGAAGATCGGCGCGGTCCCGACCCTGAACGACGTGTTGCTCCCGGCCATGAAAGAGGTCGGCGACAAGTTCGGCGCCGGCGAGCTGATCCTGCCTTTCGTGCTGCAGTCGGCCGAGGTAATGAAGAAGGCCGTCGCCCAACTCGAGAACTACCTCGACCGGATCGAGGGCCACACCAAGGGCAAGGTCGTTATCGCGACCGTCTTCGGTGACGTCCATGACATCGGCAAGTCGCTGGTCAACACGATCCTGACCAACAACGGATACACGGTGATCGACCTCGGCAAACAGGTTCCGGTCGACACGATCATCGACGCTGCGATCGAGCACGATGCCGATGCGATCGGCCTCTCGGCTCTGCTCGTCTCGACCTCCAAGCAGATGCCGATCGCGGTCCAGGAACTCCATTCGCGCGGGCTCGATTACCCGGTGCTGATCGGCGGCGCCGCGATCAACCGTGACTTCGGCCGCCGCACCCTCTACCCGCACGGCAAGGAATCAGACGAGGTCTACGAACCCGGCGTCATCTACTGCAAGGACGCCTTCCAGGGCCTCGACACGATGGACGCCCTGATCGACGGCGAGGCCCGCGAGGCACTGATCGCCCGCCTGCGCCAAGAGGCCGAGGACTACCGCAACAAGCCGGTGATCGAGGAGAACCTGCCGCCGCTGACCGACGATTCGGTTCGCTCGACCGCCTCGACCGACGCGCCGATCCCGGAGCCGCCGTTTTGGGGCGTGCGGGAGATCCCGGTCGACTTCGACGATGTCTTCAACCACCTCGACCTGCATGTGCTCTTCAAGCTCCACTGGGGCGGCAAGGGAGTCAAGGGCGAAGAGTGGGAGAGGCTCGTCAGCGAGGACTTCCGGCCCCGGCTGGAGCGGATGTGGCGCGAACAGGACTACCTCCACCCCCGCGCCCGGCTCGGCTACTTCCCTTGCAACGCGGACGGCAACGAGCTGGTCATCTTCGACCCGGAGGATCACGACAAGGAGATCAACCGCCTGGTCTTTCCCCGCCAGCCGAAGCACGACCGGATCTGCCTGACCGACTTCTACCGGCCCCTGAACGAAGAGGGCGTCCGCGACGTGGTCGCCCTGCAGGGCGTCACGGTCGGACCCGAGGCGACCGAGCTTATGGACCGCCTCCACGAGGAGGGCGAGTTCGCCGAGCAGCTCTTCACCCACGGCCTCAGCGTCCAGTCGGCCGAGGGCCTGGCCGAGTGGCTCCACCAGAAGGTCCGGGCCGACCTCGAGATCGGCTCCGCCCAGGGTCGCCGTTATTCCTGGGGCTACCCGGCCTGCCCGGACCAGTCCGAGCACGAGAAGGTCTGGCAACTGCTCGACCTCGACCAGATCGGCATGTACCTCTCGGGCGGTTACGCCGTGATGCCAGAGCAGTCCACGGTCGCGATCATCAGTCACCACCCCCAGGCGGTCTACTTCGGCATGAAGTCCGGCTTCATCCCCAAGGGCGAAGCCCCGGACGAGGTGATCGCCGAATCGGACCGCTCTGCCAACCCGCCCGAAGCGGACCCCGCCGAGGGGCCGACCGAGGCGGAAGGCGAAGCTGCAGCCGCCAGCGCCTGACCGGCATTCACCGAGAACGGAGTTTTCAGACCTATTTGCTGAAAACTCCGTTCTCGCGTACCGTGTCTCGAGCGCAGCTTGGGTTTTTGAACGGTGTTAGGTAGGTTGCACCTGTCAATTCGAGCCGCCAGGGGGTCAAGTTGTTCAAGGGAATCGTCGCTTTCGCCGTAGCCGCAGTGCTGCTCGTCGCGCCATCCGGTGCTTTGGCCCTCAAGTTCACGGAGGCCTCAGGGAGCCCGATCACCGACAGCGGCAACGCGATCAGCATGAGCGCAGCCGGTGACTTCAATGGCGACGGCCGGGACGACATCGCCTTCGGAGTCGACGGCCAGAACGGCTTCAAGGTCAAACTCTCGCAGGCGAACGGCACTTTCACCGACGCAGATCCCGGCGGGCTCAGCTTCGGTACCGGACCGAATATCGGTTCGGTCGACGGCATCAGGGTCGCGGATGTCAATGACGACGGCGATCTCGACATCCTCGTTGTCATAGCGAATCGCAACTGGCAGGTCTACTTGGGCGACGGCACCGGGCGATTTGGCGTCGACCCCGACTCCTCCCTCACGATTCCCTACACCGAAGCAGACCACTACATGCAGCCCTATGGCCCCTACGCCAACGCAGTTGGTGATGTCGACGACGACGGCGACCCGGACCTCGTGGTGGGCATGCTTGACTCCGCCTTTGACGTGGTTCTCAATGATGGCGAAGGCAACTTCACCCCGCAGCCGATCACCTACCTGATCCCGGACGTGGCGGACCGAGGCAAATTCGATGCATTCAGCTCGGTCGCGATCGGCGACTTCACCGGTGACGGTGACATGGACCTGGCCCTCGGCCTTGAGAGGATCACGGGTGATCCGGTAGCCACAGTCGGCGTCTACCTAGCCGGCGGTAACGGTGACGGGACCTTCGCCTTCAGCGGAGACGCGCCGCTGCTCAGCGAGCAGCCATACCGACCGTCTTCGATCGCCGCCGTCAACCTCAATGGGGATTCATACGACGATCTGGCCGTGGTGCTGTACAACAACCAGGGCGGCCCCGAGGATGACCTCTTCACCCTGCTCGGCAGTTCTTCGGGCCTGACCGAAAACGACGCACCGGGCAGTTCGCTCAATTCGGGGTACGGCCCCCTACAGATGAGTACGGCCGATCTGGACGGCAATGGCCTTGACGACCTTGTGGTCGGGATCCGCGGCGACCACGAGCTCGCCCTGATCAGGAACAGCGGCGACGGGACCATCTCCCCCTTCGCCGGCTCGCCGGTGGCCCTGGACCCGGTCGATGGCAATTCTTTCGCCGTCAACACGGTCTTCAGCGGAGATTTCAACGGTGACGACGCGGCCGACCTCGGCGCCGACGCCAGCCACCCGACCGACACGAATCAAGCCCGCGGCATCGCGGCACTGATCAGCCAGCCCGAGGCCGCACCCGACCCAGCCAGCCTCAGCTTCGGCCTGGTAGTTCCCGGGCTGGCCTCCGACCCGCAGACCGTGACGATCACCAACTCCGGTGCGGCCCCGGCCTTCCCGGCGGCAGGCGTCACCATCACCGGAGCCGATGCCGACCAGTTCGCCCTCGGCACCAGCAACTGCGCGGGCGGCGGTCAGATACCTGGCGGCGGCAGTTGCTCCATAGGGGTGATCTTCCAGCCAAATTCCACCGGCAGCAAGAGCGCCACCCTGCACTACGCGATGTCCAATCAGAGCGACATCGATGTCCCGCTGAACGGAATCGGCGGCGAACCGAAACTGACCGTACCTTCGACCTTCCTTCACCTCGACCCGGCATACCTCGACGACACCTCGTCGGAGACGGTCACCCTTGAGTCAACCGGGACCGCGCCGGTGACGGTCGGCACCCCCTATGTCGGCAGCAACCCGGGCAGCTCCGAATTCTTTTCGATCGCCAACGACGAATGCGCAGGCGAGACCCTCGCCCCGGGAGACACATGCGACCTTGACGTTCGCTTCACGCCCACCAGCGGCGGTTACAAGACCGCCACGATCCGCATCCCTAGCAGCGACAGCGCCGGCGGAGGCACCCAGTTCTTCGAGGTGTCCGGAACCGGCGTCGACCCCGGCATCTCGGTCGCTCCGACCACCTATGACTTCGGCCCGGTGGAGATGGGGCTCTTCGGTATCCCGCAGACCAAGACGTTCACGATCACCTCGACCGGGACGACCAACCTGCAGGCTTTCCCGATTGGGATCGAAGGCGACGACAGCGACGACTTCAGCTTCGTCGGCGGTCCGTCCTGTGGGGTCGTCACGCCTGGGAACACCTGCCCGGTAGAAGTGCGATTCGCCCCTGAGGATGGCGCCCCGGGATCACGGACAGCGGAGTTGGTCATCGGGAACGACACCAGAGACGACGATCCGGTCACCATCCCGCTCACCGGAACCGCGACCGCGGCGCATGTGACTCCGGCTCCGACCAGCGTCGCTTTCGGTGACGTCGATCCCTACGAGGGAGCGACCGCCACCCGGACTCTTGAACTGCGATCCGACGGCACCGCAGACCTGATGGCGGGAGCGTTCTTCGGCGATCTCGACGGAGGAACGCCAGTCTTCGAATCGGGACCATTCTCGGTCGACGGCGATGCCTGCGCCGGCTCTTTGGAGGATCCGGTCACGATCCCGCCGGGCGAAAGTTGCGACCTGACGGTCGCCTTCGATACCTCGAAGGCGACTGCCAGCCCCAACACCGAGACGCTCCATGTTTGGTCCAACGGGAACACGGTCGACGTGCCGCTCAGCGCCAAGCTCGTCCACGGAGATGCCACGGTTAGCCCCGACGCCCTCGACCTCGGTGATGTCGAAGTCGGCCAGAGCGGATCCGCCACCGTGACACTGACCTCGACTGGCACCGCCCAGCTGAAAACGGCGGAGCCGGTGATCAGCGGCCCCGACGCGGACCTGTTCTCGGTCGAGCAGCCTTCGAGCTGCACCGGCTTGACCGCCGCCCAAACCTGCGAAGTGAAGGTCCACTTCGCACCCGATTCGGCCGGAGGCAAGCACGCAGAACTGACGCTGGCAGGCAACTTCGAGAGGGTCGGCGTCGCCCTCTCCGGAACCGGGACCAAGACCGAGGTGTCACCGGCCAAGGTGAGCCTGAAGCTGTCCGGCCCACGCAAGGTCAAGCGCGGCAAGAAACTCGTCCTGACCGCCAAGGTGAAGAAGAGCGGTGAGCGGGCGACTGGTCCGCTGACTCTCAGGGTGAAGGTACCGAAGAGGCTGGCCAAGGCGGTCAAGCCGATCAAGATCTCCTCGATCGGCGCCGGCACCAAGACCATGACCAGGAAGATCAAGGTCAAGGTGAAGAAGTCGGCCAGGAAGGGCGCGAAGCTGAAAGTGAAAGTGAAGCTTTCCGGCCCCGGCATCAAGGGAGCCGAAGGCAAGCGGGTGGCGAAGCTCCGGTAGCGCCCCGGGGCGGTCAGTCCCCTTCCAGCACCGAGCGGATCTGCTCCGGGATCGGCTGAGCGGTGTGCTGTTCGGAGTCGACGCAGACGTAGGAGATCTCGATCTCTGCGATCTGCTCGCCGGCCCGGGTGAAGTCGAATTCCAGGGTCAGCGAGCGGGCGGTCACGGCGCTGACGCTGGCCCGCACTTCGAACTCATCGTCGAACTCGAGCGGCCGACGGAACCTGATGTTCGCTTCGGCCAGCACCACGTCGAGGCCAAGGCCGTTGAACTCCGAATAGCCGCCGAGGTGCTCACGCCAAAACTCGGTCGCCACCACATCCGTATAGACGAGGTAGTTCGAGTTGAAGACGATCCCGACCCGGTCACATTCGTTGTAACGGACCCGCAGGCTGTGAGTGGTTTCAGCTGGCATTGCTGTAGGCGAGAGTATCCGTTTGATTCAGACCCATTTCTCTTCGGATTACTGGCCACCCGGCAAACCGAAGCTGACCCTGAAGTTGAGGTCAGCCGGCAAGGTCAAGCGAGGCAAGATCCTGGTCGTCAAGGCAACGGTGAAGAACATCGGCACCGCCGCCGTCAAGTCGGTGAAGATCAAGGCCAAGGTCCCGAAGAAGCTCGCCAAGACCCCGAAGGTGACCAAGGTGAACAGCCTCGCCCCCGGCAAGTCGGTAACCCGCAAGCTGAAGATCAAGGTCAAGCGGTCCGCCAAGAAGGGCAAGAAGCTGAAGGTCAAGGTCGCCGCAACCTCAGGCAGCGTCAAGCGCACCGCGGTCCGAACCGTGAAGGTCCGGTAGGGCTCCGGCTACTTCGTCGTTGACGAACCCGGCGACCAGGCCGGCGACCTCTTCCGACTGATCGAGGGCGATGAAGGTCCTGCCGTTATCGACCGGGACGACCTTCGCGTTCGGGATCATCGCGGCCAGCCGCTCGGCCAGGTCGAGTTTGAAGAACCGGTCTTTCGTTCCCCAAGGCATCAGCACGGGCTTCTCGAAACTCCGCAGGGTCTCCGCCGCATCCAGGGCCTGGCTCGTCTCCAACCCGGCGAGCAGCTTGTTGATGTCCCGCCGGATTCCAGGGTTGCGACCCGACGGTTCCAGCCACCGCTTGAGTGTCCGGTCGGAAATCGGGTCGGCGGTCAGCAGCCGATAGGTCGCCCATCGAACTGGCTTCAGTCGCGTCGCGAGGCCGAGTGGCGCGATCCCTCCTGGCATCTTCGCCATGAGGGGAAGGGCCGTGAAGGGAAACGGCGGATAGACCTCTAGCGCGTCGCAGTTGGTCAGGACGAGCGCGGCGACCACCTCGGGATGCTGGGCGGCCAGCATCTGGGCGACCGCCCCACCGGAATCACTGCCGACCACGGTGACGGGACCAGTGTCCAGCGCCTCGATGAAGTCCGCGATCAGGTCGGCCACCAGCGGTGGCGAAAGCTCGGTCTCTGGGCTGAGGGGAATGCGATGGCAGCCCATCGGGGTCTCGGGCCTGATGCAGCGGAAGCCGGCCGGGACGAGGTGCTCGACCATCCCGTCCCAGAGCGAGGAGTCGACAAATATCCCGTGGGAGAAGAGGATCGGTGGTCCTTCGCCTTCGTCCCGGTAGGCGACTGTTCCCTGCGGCAGTTCAACGGTCAGCTCGGTCATCGTGATCCCTTCGAAGTTTCACATACCAACGGTATGTATTTGTCGCAGAGTAACATACCGTCGGTATGGAAGCGGGAGAAACCCGATCGGATAGGTCCGATGCGACCCGAGCCGAGCTGATCGCGTCAGCCCGCAGGTTGTTCGGCGCGAACGGCTACGCAGCCGTTTCCCTGAGCCAGATCGTCGAAGCGGCAGGCGTCACCAAAGGCGCCCTCTACCACCACTTCCCCGGCGGGAAGAAGGACCTGATGGAGGCCGTCTACGAACAGGTCGAAGCGGAGTTCACCGCATCGATCGCGGACCAGGTACTGCCCGACCTGACCGATGGCGCCGACCCCCTCGCGGTGATGGAAGCGGCGATCCGAGCCACCCTGGAGGCCAGCCTGGATCCGGAGCTCCAGCAGATCGTCCTGATCGACTCCTTGTCGGTGCTCGGCTGGACCCGCTGGCGGAAGATTGCCGACGATCACAGTCTCTCGGTGGTCAAGGCCCTCCTGGCTGCCGCGGTGGAATCAGGCTCGATGAAGGAACTCCCCACCGACCCCCTCTCCCACCTGCTGATGGCCTCCCTCTCCGAAGCGATCCTGATGATCGCCCGCTCGGAAGACCAGGAGAAGGCGAAGGCCGAAGCCGCCGAATCCCTCGGCGCCCTCGTCGACGGGCTCCGACGCTGACATCCCGACAGGCTGCGGTTGACCTAGGCGCACCATTCTCGCCCTCGCCTTAGGTTCCGAGGTCGATCAACTCGAAGCTGAGCTTCGAGCCGTCAATCTTCGCTACGCCCATCGACTTGAAAGGTGACCGGCGTCGCTCGGTCGGGCTGCCGGGGTTGAAGATCTGAAACCCACCTGCTTCTTCGTGGAGGGGCATGTGTGAGTGGCCGAAGATGACCGCGTCACGGTCCGGGAAGAGGTCCAGCATCCTCTCGAGCCTGCCCTTGCTCGGTCCGGAGTCGTGGATGACCCCGATCCGCACCTCTTCGACTTCGACCGTGGTGACCGAAGGCAGCCAGTTTTGGAGATCCTCCGAATCTACGTTGCCGTGGACCGCGACGACCGGCGGGCCGAAGCTCCTGAACTCCTCGAGAACCGACGTCTCCACGAAGTCTCCGGCGTGGATGATCAGGTCTGATTCGCGGCAGACCCGGACGCACTGGTCGGGCAGTTCCCTTCGCCCCTTCGGCATGTGGGTGTCGGAGACGATCGCGATCGTGGTCGTGGTCGGCACCTGGCGATCTTACGATCCGGTCGAACCGGGAAACTTCCGACATGAGCGAATTCACGCCTTTTCATCGTGGTGGTAGCGGTGAGCCGCTGGTTCTGATCCATGGCTTCACCGGTACCTGGGAGATCTGGGATCCGATCATCGCTCCGCTGGAGGAGCGGTATGAAGTTTTCATTCCGACGCTGCCGATGCATGCGGGTGGGCCGGAGATCGACGGTGAGCCGAGCGTCGATCTGATGCTAGAGCGTGCGGAGGCGCTGCTCGACGAGGCCGGGATCGAGCGAGCCCACATCGTCGGCAATTCGCTCGGAGGCTATGTGGCGCTTCGTCTTGCGGCCAACGGACGCGCGAAGACGGTGAACGCCTTCGCCCCGGCCGGCGGCTGGGCGGAAGGCGACCCGGTGGTCGGCGAGACCATGGATTTCTTCCAGCAGTTGCAGCCGATGATCGTGGCGGCGGCCGAGAACGTCGATGACGTGGTCGCCACTCCGGAAGGACGCGCGATCGCGGTCCAGTTCCTGACCGAGAGCCCCGAAGTGGTATCGGCCGACCTCACCAAGAAGATCATGCTCGGCGCCGCCGGCTGCACCGAGGCGATCGCCCTGGCGGAGATGGGCCGCACCGCCGACTGGGGCTTCGACCTGGACGCGATCGAGTGCCCGACCCGGTTCGTCTGGGGCACCGAGGACAAGATCCTCGCCTGGCCCGGCGCTGCTGCCCGCTACCGCGCGGGCCTGCCGGACGCCGACTGGGTGATCCTCGATGGCGTGGGGCACTGCCCGATGCTCGACGTCCCGGAGAAGACGGTCGAGCTGATCGCCGAGTTCGCACAAGGCTGAGCGTCATCTCAGCTAACGAAACTGTCGTTTACCGTGAATATTTCAGGGCAAACGACGGTGATGTTCGCTGAGAACAGCTCAGGTCTCGTGGAAGTGAATCCGTTCACCTTCCCGGCCGAGGATGGCGATCACTTCGACCGGGCCGTCGCTGGCCCCGAACCAGTGGGGAGTCCAGGTGCTGAACTCGACCGCTTCGCCTGGTTTGACGATGAAGTCCTCGTCGCCGAGAAGCAGACGCATGTCTCCCTTGAGCACGTACATCCAGTGGTGGCCTTCGTGGACCGGCAGCTCCTTCGGCGGTTTGTTGCGGGAGGCGTGGATCTTCATCTTCGAGGCCTCGAGGCCGTTCGAAGCCCCCTGACCCGATAGCGGCCACACGGTCAGACCATCGAACTTCCTGGCGACCGGCCGGATCCGGGGATCGACCACCTTGCGGCGGGGCAAGAGGTCGTCGACTCGCACTCCGAGCGCCTCGGCCAAAGACGGCAGGTGGTCGAGGGCGAGCCGTCGCTTGCCCGATTCCAACCGACTGAGAGTCGAGGTGTCGATGTTGGCCCGGCTGGCCAGCTCCCCCAGGGTCATGCCCTTGTCGAGCCGGAGTTCGCGGAGGCGACTGCGCACCGTAGCGTCGAAATTCTCGTCCTTTGCCATTTCAGCAAATAACTTTGACACATCCCGGTCGACGTGGCAAGCTCGGACCATGAGCGAAGAACTGGAATGTGTAGTCATCGGCGGTGGGGCCGCCGGCCTCAGTGCCGCGCTGGTCCTGGGCCGAGCCCGTCGGGACACTTTGGTGATAGACGCGGGCGAGCAGAGCAACCGGCCCGACCACGGCATCGGCGGCCTGCTCGGTAACAACGGCACCCCTCCCGCCCACTTCTACGAGGAAGCCGCGTCTGAAGTTGACCAGCATCCGACCGTCGAGCGGATCAGCGGCTCGGTCAACACCGGCACCCTGGAGAACGGGCGCTTCAGGCTGACAACCGATGACGGCCAGGAGATAACCACGCCGAATCTACTCCTCGCTACCGGCATGAAGTACGAGTACCCGGACCTGCCAGGCATCGCAGAGATCTGGGGCAGAGACGCCTTTCACTGCCCGTTCTGCCACGGCTGGGAAGCCCGCGACGGCCACATCGCGGTGATCGTCAAAGACACGCCGGACGCAATGCGGGCGAGGCTCATCCAGTTGTGGAGCGACCGGGTGACCGTGCTGACCAATGGCACCGAGTTGGATGACGAGCAGGCTTCAGCGATGGACGCCGCCGGAATCCCCGTCGTGTCGACTGAGGTCGAGCGACTGGTGACCGAGGACGGCTCGCTGAAGGCGATCGACTTCGCCGACGGGAACGAGGTCGAGTTCGACTCCGTGATGGTGCCGATCACCATGCGCCACCGCTCCGACCTGGCCCATCAGCTGGGCGCCGAGGCGGTCGACAAACCGAACCCCTTCATCATCGACCCGCTCAAGGTCGACTTCCTCCAACAGACCAGTGTGCCCGGCCTCTCGGCCGCCGGCGACATCGCCACTCAGGGCGCCCCGTCAGTCGCCGCGGCGATCGCCGAAGGCCACCGCGCCGGAGCCGGGATCGTCCACAACATCGCCTTCGCCTGACAGGGTTCCGACCGTTCCCGCCTGGCGTACGGCAGCGGGGTTGAGAGGTCGTATTGACCCGCGGATATGAGTTCCGATCGCCTTGCGGACCGCTTCGATGTCGCGGACGGTCGAGGCGGTCGGACGGTAATCCGCGAACTCATCCCGGCGAATCCTACGGGCGAGTCGAGAACGCAGCTCGCTCCGAGATTGGAGCAACCTAGGAGTTCTTCTTACTGATCCGGATCTTCGTAATTGCCCGGCCCTGTTTGACCCCAGGCGCCTTGGCGACGAGACGAACGTTCAGCGTGCGTACCGACCCGGCTTTCCGGGTCAACTTGACTCGCAGCTTGATCCGCTTCGAGGCTCCCGCGCCAAGTTTTCCCTTCGCCTTGCATCCGCGACCCTTCGCCAGGTGCTTCTTGGCCTTTACGCAGAGCTTCAGCTTCTTGATCGAGCGCGTCGAACGGTTCGTCACGGTCACCAGGAGCTTCGCCCGGGATCCGGGTGCCGCCTTCTTCGGTCGCTTGACCTTGAGCACGAGGCCGGCCGAGCCTGGTCCGGTGGCATCGGTGGTGCCGGTCTTCACCTGACCCGCCTTCCAGCCCGAGACGTCACCGTCACGGTCGGACACCGACAGACCCACCTCGTATGTCCCGGGGGCTCCGAAGTCATGCCGGGTAGTCGGTTGCTTGGTCGCCAGGTCGGCTATCCCGTCGGCGTTGAAGTCCCATCGGTACTTGTCCACCCCGGCGGCGACGTGACTGGCACTGCCGTCGAGGTTGGCGGCTCCTGGGCCCGCGGGCGTCGAGGTGAAAGCCGGGCGAATCGCGGGCTGGGGCTTCAAGGTGCCGTCGCCCGGGAAGGTGAGGTTGAACCGGGAGTCGGTCGCGCCCGGCCCGGAGGGGATCGCCACCGCGCCGTTCAGCTCGTCCTCTACCTTGCCGGCGCCGATGTCCGGATGAGTGCAGTGGAACCCGCCGATCGACATCGAGTTGTTGACCACGGTCGCCGTGCCGGTGGCCGGATCATAGGCCTTGCCCTCGGTCACCGGGGGAACCTCCGGACCGGGCACCGGCGGCGCCATGTAGTAGGAGGTCATCGGGCTGAACTCGAGCGGCACGGTGCAGTCGATGTTGCCGTAGATCCAGCCGCCGGGCCACGGGATGTCGACCATGCGGACGTGGTGGGCCTCGATCCGGAGGGTCATCGGCATGTTCATCAGCATCTCCCCGTTCAGCGGGTTCACGGTTCCGGTCCAGTCGGACCGGGCGCTCAAGGAAACGATCATCGTCTCGGTCTCGCCGTTGATGTCCCGGGGGAACTCGAACGAGGCCGGCTGCGAGATGTTGCCGACCGGAATGTGAACGGTGCCGTCACCGGAGATCACGCCCTGCCCGCCCCACTGGCCCATGACCGACAGCGGCAGCAGCGGAGCCGGCAACGACCAGCCGCGGATCCGCACGAAAGCGTTGGTCGGGGTGAGCTGAAGGTTAACTGCGGCGTTTGCCTCGCGACCATCGATCCCGTCGACCTTCTGGGCGTGGGCGGTCGGCGCCACGCCAAGCAGGCCGATGGCCGCAACGACCAGACCCCACACGAGCGAACGAAGATTGCCTGCCGAAATCATGACCCTCCTCCAGTTGTCCTCAGCTGAGGACTACCCGGAGCGCATCAGTCGAAACCCGGGGTCTCCCGCGCCCTCGGCGCAGGGCTTCTCCGCTGTAGGGTCTTCACAGACGGCGTTTGCGGTAGCAGGCGAAGTGAAATGGGAAGAAGCTCAGCGAGAGCGTGTATTTAGCTCGCCGTCAGTTAGCGGTTTAGCCTCGCACGTAACATCAGCCCGGCCCCGGTGAGCGCTACCGGGGCCAGGGCGAGCAGCTCCTCGACCGGTACCGGCCCGATGTGGGCGAAGACGATCACGAGGTCGCCCCGACCGAGCCGGCGAGATCCTCCGAGGTGTACTCGTCGTGGCGGCGCCACCACTGGTACGGCGGGGTCTGGGGGTAGCCTTCGGGCGAGTCCTCCCATTCCTCCTGGCGGCCCAGGGCGGTCAGGTCGAGGTAGGCCCAGGTGCTGCCCATCGCCTCGTCTCCCCGGGCGTCGATGAAGTAGGTGCGGTAGACGGTGCCTCCGTCGTCGCGGATGAAGGCGTTGGTCCCGTGCCACTCGCCGACCCCCATGTCCTTGTCGAAGTCGTCGGTCACCGTGTACCAGGGGATCTGCTCCCAGCCCATCTTCTCCTTGAGCCGCGCGATGTTCTCCTGCGATCCCCGGGAGGCGTAGGCGAGCGTCGTGTCCCGCGTGTTCAGGTGGCGGAGGTCGGCCACCTGGTCGGCGCCGAACGAGCAACCCGGGCAACCCGCGTCCGGGTGCCCGTTCACGTCGGGGTCGAAGAAGAACCGGTAGACGATCAGCTGCCGGCGACCCTCGAACAGGTCGAGCAGGCTGACCTTCCCGTCCGGCCCGTCGAACGCGTAGTCCTTCTCGATCTTCTGCCAGGGCATCCGGCGCCGCTCGGCCGCGAGGGCATCCTTGGCCCGGGTGACTTCCTTCTCCTTGACCAGCAGTTCTTTGCGGGCGGCATCCCATTCGGCGGCCGACACGACCGCCGGCGTTTCCATGTTCTCGAACATGCTCATTCCTCTCCTTCTGTTTCAAAGTGTCGCCCGAGGCTCTCGAGGGCCTGGGTCCAGCCGGAATCGACCCCGAGGTGGCCACCGGGAGGCGCTTCGCCGAGGCGGTCATGGGTCAAGGTGACTTCGGTCGCCCCGGGCTCGGATTCGCGCAGTTCTACGGTCAGGCGGGAGCGATGGCCACCGGGATCCTGCCCGTAGCCGCCGAACTGCCAGTCCATGACGAGGCGGCTGTCCGGCACCAGCTCGGTGTACTCCCAGTTGAACCCGCCGACCTCCTCCCCGTCCATCGCGTGGATCAGCTCGCCGCGGCCGCCGACCCGGGGGTCGTTGGTCGCCGAGACCCCGGTGAAGTCGTCCGGGTGCATCCACCGGACCAGCTCGTCCGGGTCGATGAAGGCCCGGTAGACCATCTCGATCGGTGCCCGGACCAGCTTGACGATCCGTACCGAATCGCCGGTGGCGGTCATTGCTGCTCCTTTGCCATGTCTTCTTCCAGTACCCGGGCGAGCCGGTCGAGGTTGTCGCCCCAGAACTTCTCGTAGGAGCTCAGCCACTCGTTGGCTTCCCGAAGTGGCTCGGCCCTGAGCGTGCAGAGGTGCTGCCGGCCGGCCACCCTGCGGTTCACCAGCCCCGCCTTCTCCAGCACCTGGACGTGCTTGGAGGCCGCCGCGAAGGACATCTCCGCGGGCTGGGCCAGGTCGCCGACGGAGCATTCCCCCCGCGAGAGCTGCCTGACCATCCCTCTCCTGGTCCGGTTGGAGAGCGCGTGGAAGACGCGGTCGACCTTCTCTGAATCTTCAACCATGTGGTTGAAGATAGAACGTCGAGCCGGATTTGTCAACCGATTGGTTGAACGATGACGCGAGTCAGGCTGGTCGTTCCCGCCCCCGGCTTCCCGGGAGCGGGCCGACCGTTTTCATCAGGGGGCGGGCTGGCCGTCCCATCCGTTGTCGTAGCAGGGGATGGTGGCCGTCCCGGACAGGCACGGCTGAACCGTTCCGTTGGCGCTCATGAAGGCCGCCGCCTGGCTGCGTCCCTGGACGTCATCCCGCGAGTAGCTGTGCGGGTCGCCGCCGTAACCCCACTCTTCGCGGGGCGGGACGTTGTATGGCGGTGCGACCGCCGTACCGTCGTCAAGCAGCCCGGCCGCGCCGGGAGGGCCGCCGTCCCAGTAGGTGAAGGCCGATCCCGTGTATGGGAAGTCGGTCGAGGGGATCGCCGGGATGCCGAGGAACGGGTTGACATCCCAGTGCCGGGACAGAGCCGGATCGGTGCTGAGGTTGAGGGTCGGCGCCAGCCGCGGGATCCCGGCCGTCCTCGCCTCGACCTCGGCGCTGACGTTCGCGACCTGATGGTCGCCCACGTCCACCTGCATCAGGACCTGGTGCGGTGGCGTGTTCGGCAGCGGGTTGTCGGTCATGTACTGGGCGTAGCCGTCGGGTTCGCCGCGATCCCAGAGCAGCTGCATCATCGAGATCACCAGCTGGCGGTTGGCCTGGTCCGGGTAGTTGACGTAGAGGCCGAGCCCGGGCAGGTTGGCGTACTCGTCGAAGTCGACACTCCGCTGCAGCAGGGTCGAGTAGTTCATGCCGGGCACGTTCAGCACCGCGCGGGTGAAATCGGGGGAAAGCGCGGTAAGCGCGCCGCCCATGATCCCACCCTGACTCTTGCCCTCGTAGTAGAGCTGACTCGTGTCGATGATCGGCTCGGCATCCGGCGAATCCAGGTTCTCCGGATCCGCCGGGTCGACCTTGAAGGCGTCCTGCTGAACGAAGCCTTCCGGATGGATCAGGGCGCGACCCAGCATCAGGAAGTTGACGAACCCCTGCTGCATCCGGTCCGCCGCCTTGTTGAAGTTGGAGACGTCGGCCAGGGAGCTGACCACCGTGCCCGTGTCTTCCTTGGCGAACCCGGACCAGTTGGTCGCGCAGAACATCATGTCGTGCTCACTGGCGATCGTGTCCTGCGAATCGATCTGATTCAGGTCACCCAGCAGGCCGTGCCCATAGAGGCCGGGGCGCAGCTTGTGGATCACGCCGCCGGCCGAGACCGACTTCGGGATCGCGCAGACGAACTGGACATCGGTCGTGAAGTCGGGGTTGATCTTGAGGTTTCCGTCTGCGTCGAAATCGAAATACGACCCGGGCGGGCAGCCGTCCTTGTTCAGGAAACAGGGCACGTTCCGGATGTAACCGCCGACGTTCCTCAGGATCAGGCTGCGGGGCTGCTCGGGCCGCACGTCGGCACCCTCGGGCGGGTTCGGCCCGTCTTCACAGCCCGGGCCCGGGGCGGTGCCGTTCTGCTCGGTGCAGATCCACTCGACGTCGACCTGCGGGCTGTCACCCTCGACCTTGCGGTCGGCGAGCTTCGTGTCGCCGTAGTGGGCGAATGCCTTGTTGCGGATCTCCAGCGCGCGGCCGGTCAGGCTCTGGGTGCTGGCCACGGTGAAGTCCCAAGCCAGGTAGAGCCCGTTCTTCGAGATGCCGTCCTGGGCCAACTCGGGAAACACGTTCTGCTCGAGTTCGTTACAGCGGTAGAGCAGCTCGGGGTCGGTGATCTCCTCGCCGTCGCGGCACTTGCGGAAGGGCTCCGGCGCGGCGACCGGGTTGTCGTCCGCGTCCTTGAGATCCCGCAAGACCACGGTGTAGGTGTCGCCGGGGTTGAAGTTCTTCGACGGGCGGATGATCAAGTTGACCGGCCCGGTGTTGGACGGGTTGATGTTGATTCCGCCGACCCCGTCTTCGGCGTCGTCGGGGGCGACCGAAGTCGGATTGGAGTCGAGCTCGACCCAGATCGGCCAGCGCTCACCGGTCCGGTTGTCCAGCACCAGGGCCGGCGCGTCAGGCCTGGTGTAGGCGTGCATGTTGGTGATCGGCACGAAGCCCGTGTTGTCGAAGGCGGCCGGATTGTCGACGCCCGGCACCTTCAGCGTGATCAGGTTGCCCGGGCTGAAGCCGTCGGCCCGGTTCATGTCGGTCGGATCGATGTGGGCGCCCTTGATGTTCTCCGGGGTCGCCTCCTTGGGGATGTCCAGGCGCAGGCCCGTCCTCGTCGAGGGATCCTCCTTGGTGAAGAAGTTGCTCGGCCAGGGCTGCATGCAGACCGTCGGGTCGAGCGGGTCGCAGGTCGACTTCTTCGGCTCGATCGGGGGCGGCGGCTTGTTGCCGCAAAGGCTCTGGTCCTGGGTCAGCTGGCGGCTCGCCTTGGCCACCACCCGTTTGGCGGTCTTGCGGCCGTGACGGACGACCTTGCGACGGTACTGGCCCTTCAGGGCCACCCGGATGGCCCGACAGGTGGAGAGCTGGGCCTTGCCCGCTCCGGTCAGCCGGAGCTTGACCTGCTTGACGTTCCGGTTGCCGAGGCGGACCACCTTCTTCTGGAAGTAATTCCAGTGGTTGCCGACGCGGGTCGAGATCCGCACCTGGGGACCCCCGCGGCCCTTGACCTTGACGTTGATGCCGGCTTGGCTGAGCAGGGCCTTCTGGGTTCCGGTCGTGATCTTGAGGCTGGCCGTCGTCTTGACCGGCCGTTGCTTTGCCGCCTGGGCGGACCCGGTGAAAACGATGCCGGCCAGCGCCAGCATGGCCGCCGCGATCAGCAGCGAGATTGCCAGCCCGCCGGGCGTGCCTCGACGGACCTGAACGACTCGAGTCGGAACCTGCATTGAAAACCTCTCCTCGGAATTGGCGATGCCTCGATCCCTCGATCGAGTCCCTGACATCAACTTGGTCGAAGCAACCTATGAGAGTTCTCGGTCCCTGTCATCGGCTCGGATCACCAACATAAGCCCTCTGATTTGTTGATCATCAACAGTTTCTGGGGCCGAGATGCTTCTGATAGACCGATACTTGTATTGCGTACACCAAGAGCCGATACTGACCTGATGGAGGAGAACCTGTCCGACGCGCCCGCCGCCACGATCGAGATCCTCGACCGGCTCGCCTCGCGCCACGATCAGCTCGCCGACCGGGTGTTCGCCGCGGTGACCGCGGAGATCGGCGACTACCGGGGCCCTTCGGGCGAGGGATCCGGGGATCAGGATCTGAACGAGTTCTGGCGGGATGTCCGATCGTTCGGTGACAGCCACATCCGGGAAGCCCTCAGGAGCGTCCGCACCGGCGGCACGCCGTCGCCGGAAGCGCTGGAGTACGTGAAGGAGGTGACGATCCGACGGGTCGACCAAGGCGTGCCGCTGGACGCGATCCTCCACGCCTTCCGAGTCGGGCACCGCGTCGTCTGGGCGGCCGTGCTCGACGAGGCCGATTCACTCCCCGAGGGCAGGTCGGCCGTGGTCGAACTGACCCTTCCCTTCATGCGCTACGTCGATGCGGTGAGCACCTGCATTGCGTCCACCTACGCCACCCAGCAGCATCGGCTCGAGGCCGCGGCCGACCGTGCCGCCCAGGATCTGCTCAACCTGATGCTCTCGGGTGGCGATGGCGCGGAGGATGCCGCCCGCGATGCGGGGATCGAGATCGACCGGCCGCATCTCTTTGCGATCGCCACCGCCACCACGGACGGAGATCGGGGCGCCTTGCGGATGATCGCCGACGAGCTCAGGGAGGCCTTCGGGGGGACGGCGTTGCTGGTCGTGGCGGACGAGAGCGAAGTCACCTGCCTGGTGCCGCTGGGAGAAGCCGATCCCGGGGCGGTCGCCGACCGCTGCGCGGACGCCCTCGGACCCGCCTTCAGCGGGCGCCCGATTCATCACAGGGTGGGAATCAGCCTCGCCTTCCGGGGCATCGCCGAGATGGCCATCGCCGAGCAGCAGGCACGCTCTGCCCACGCCCTCGCGGACCCGGCCCGGCCAGTTTTGTACCTCGGCCAGATGAGCGTCTTGGACTACTTGCTGGCCCGGGAGGACCGGGTCGCGTCCTCGCTGATCCCCGATGCGGTCCGGGACCTCGCCACCAGCGGCAGCGCGATGGACCGGGCGCTGGTCGAGACGCTCGTGGCCTACGTCGATTCAGACATGAACGTCCAACGGACCGCCGCGGCACTCCCGGCCCACCCGAACACGGTCCACTACCGGCTCAACCGCCTCGAGGAGAAGACCGGTCACAGCCATCGCGACGTCCGGCAGGTCACCGAACTGGCGATGGCCATACGAATGGTCCGCGCCGACGTCGCCTGAGCATCGACTCATCCCATGCGCTTCGCGAGGCGGATCACCGCCCGGGCGTGACGGGCGATGACCGCGCGACGCTGAACCCCCGGCCCGAGTTCGACCACGAAGGCGGTGGTGCCGAGCGTGTGGTGCTGCCAGTTGATCGCGCTGCCCGGGTAGTAGCCACGGTCGCAGCCTCGGTCGCCGCGGAGCCCGGACAGCCGCGCGTAGAGCAGCGCCCAGGGCCGGTCGCCGTTGCAGGGGAGCAGGGTCCGCCCCCAGGGCTGGTGGAACCAGATCGCGAGGTCGAACCCGACCCGGCGGCTGAACTTCATCATCGCCCTGGTCTCCGGCTCGGAGGCCGGTCGCGGGCCGGAGTTGTAGCCGCCGTCCAGCCTGCCGTCCCAGCGGTAGGGGAAGTTGCGGTTGAGGTCGACCCGGCGGGCGTTCCTCCTCGTGTTCGCGGCGGTACCGTCCGGGTTGGCGGTCTTCACGGTCCAGAGGCCGATCCCCTTGGGCCCGCTGCGACCGGCCATGCCCTGCCGCAGCTTCGCGACGACCCGCATCCCCTGCCGCTCGTCGCCGTGGATCGACCCGACCACCAGCACCTTGAACTCGGCCTTCGGGTCACCCTGCTGCCAGCTCAGGATCGGCCGCCCGGCCACGGAGCGGCCGACCACCTCCCGGGTCGGCGCGGCGTCGGCCGAACCGACGGCGATCAGGAAGCCGGCCAGGGCGATCGTGATGAACGGGCTGGTCCGCACCCGTCCAACCTATCCCCAGCGGCTGCCAGAATGGGCCGGTGGACGAACTCGAAGACGACGGCATCGTGCGCTGCGGCTGGGCCGACGGCAGCGCGATGATGCGGGAGTACCACGACCAGGAATGGGGATTGCCGGTCGACGGCGAGCAGGCGATGTTCGAGCGACTCTCGCTCGAGGCCTTCCAGGCCGGGCTGAGCTGGGCGACCACCCTGCGCAAGCGACCGGCCTTCCGCGAGGCCTTTCGCGATTTCGACCTCGATTACTGCGCCGGCCTCGGCGACCGTGAGATCGAGGAGTTGATGGGCAACGAAGGGATCATCCGGGCCCGGGCCAAGATCGAGGCCACCCGCAACAACGCCGCCGCGGCGATCGAGCTAAGGAGCGACGGCGGACTGGTCACGCTGATCGAATCGTTCGCCCCGGCCGACTCGCCGGAGCCGGCGACTCACGCCGAGGTGCCGACCAGCTCGGACGAATCGGTGGCCCTGGCGAAGGAGCTGCGTGCCCGGGGATTCAAGTTCGTCGGCCCGACCAACATGTACGCGCTGATGGAGGCGGTCGGCCTGGTCAACACTCACCTGGTCACCTGCTTCCGCCGAAGCCCGGCCTGATCAGGCCTGCGCGGGCCGCTTCGGGGCGGCCGGGCGCCAACGCGGTGAGACCTCGCCGACCTTGTCGGGCGGAACGAGTTGACGGGCCGAGTGCTTCTGCAGCAGGTACATCAGCAGGATCACGGCGATCGAGACGAGGCTGGTCACCCGCGCGACCGACCCGTCGACGTGATGGCTGAGCACGATCACGTCATTGGTGCTGTGGGCGGCCATGGCGAGGATCCACGCGCCGATCGCTACCCCGGTGAAGATCGACTTGCCGCGCCACGCCGCCTGCCAGGCGACCGCCGCGACGAACCCGGTCAGGAGCGGGTGCATAATCTCGAACAGCGGCCGTATCGGCTGGTACTCCTTCGGTTGGATCGCGTACTCGGTCCCTTCCATCACCCCGACCGTCGCGGCCGAGATCAGGACCAGCAGGTAGCCCTCCCGCGGAATGCGGAACCTGAGCTTGATCCAGAGGATCACCGGAACCAGCAGCTTGCCGGTTTCCTCCGCCGGCCCGGCCAAGGCTGCCCAGCCGGGATCGTCCTTGATGCTGTCGCCGAAGACCTTCGGCACGAAGACCTCGACCGCGTAGGCGAGGGCAAAGGCGATCACTCCCGACGCGATCCCCCACTTGAGGATCTCCTTGCGGGTGTCGGGAGAGATCCGGTCGAAGCCGACCCGGGCGCCGATGAAGCGGAGAAAGGCGACCATGGTCAGGAAGGTGGCGATCGCGGCCAGCGGCACCCCGAGGATCTGGATCCCGTGGACGACGTCGGCCTTGCGGTCATCGGCCCAGAAGGCCGCCGCTCCGCCGATGGTGATCAGCATGGCCAGGAAGACCTTCCAGCCGCCGTTCCTCAGGAAGCGGAAGACGTGCTTCTTGTAGCCGGGCAGGGTCGCGCCCTCCGGCGCGGCGCCCACCTCGTCGGTCCAGACTTCTCCGTCCCAGCCCCGCTCGACGACCAGTTTCCCGTGGTGGTCGGGAACCGGATATCGGCCAGGCCCCGGCAGCGACACCGAATCCTCCGCAAGGTCGTGCTCGCTCATCGGCGAGCAGATACCCGTCCCGCGGATAGCTCAATCAGTAGAAGTCTTGCCGACGGGCTTCCAGCCCGGTCCCTTGAAGGCGTAGCCGAAGCGGTCGCGCCAGCTGTCAGCGGCCCGGATGTCGCGCCAGATGTTCATGTACTCGCCGTACGCGACCTTGACCGGGTGGAAGGTCTCGATGTTCTTGGTCAGCCCGTAGCGGACCCGTTCCTCCTCCGGCTCGAAGGTGCCGAACATGCGGTCCCAGATGATCAGGATGCCGGCGTAGTTCTTGTCCAGGTACTGCTCCTGCGAGCCGTGGTGGACCCGGTGGTGGCTGGGCGTGTTGAAGATGAACTCGATCGGCCGCGGCAGCTTGCGGACCGCCTCGGTGTGGAGCAGGAACTGGTAGAGCAGGCTCCAGGAGAAGGCGAGGTAGATCATCCACGGCTCGAACAGCAGCGCGCCCGGCATCCAGAAGAAGATCGAGCTGAAGGGCGACCAGTCCTGGCGGAGCGCGGTCGAGAAGTTGTAGTGCTCGGATGAGTGGTGGACCACATGCATCGCCCAGAAGAGGCGGATGCGGTGGTGGCTGCGGTGGAAGCAGTAGTAGGCGAGGTCGTCGACGAAGAAGAGCAGGACCCAGGTCCACCAGTCCGAGGGCGAGAGCTGGATCGGGCTGATCGAGTAGATCGCCGCGTAGATGACCAGCACGACCAGCTTCCAGGCGCCGGCGATGAAGAGGTGGCCGAGGCCCATGCTGAGGCTGGTCGCCGTGTCCTTCGCCTCGAAGCCGATCGGGGCCTCCGCGGCGTGCTCGTCCGGGCCGCGACCGTGGTCGTGGTCATGCGCGGCGTGGCGCAGGGTGAGGTATTCCAGCCCCATCGCCAGGAAGAAAAACGGGATCGCATAGAGGATCAGGTCGCCCATCGCTCAACTGGTTATACCAGTTCCGCGCGAAACTCGCAAGAAGTTTCAGGCGGCGCGTTCGATGTCCGCGCGGAGCATCTGGCCCGCCACTTCCGCCGCCGCATCAGGGTCACCGGCGGCGATCGCCCGGCCCAGCCGGACGATGATCTCCGCATCCCTGGCCCGTACCCGCTCGGCGACGTCGCCAAAGCTGGTCATCGCCGCCAGCAACGAGTTCAGGGAGAGGCGGTAGGCGATGTTGCCCGATCCGTCGACGATCGCCAGCCAGAACTCGGCGAAGGCCTGATCGAGCGCCTCGTGCTCCCCGGTACCGACCAGGCCGGCCGCCCTGTCCCCCAGCCCCTCGATCCCCCGACGCGCGTCTTCGTCCGCGCGGCCGGCGCACAGCCGCGCCGCATCGACCCCGATCGAGGCCCGCATCTCCAGCACCGAGCGGACGATCTCGGCCGGCGGGTCGAGCGCGTCGCCGCCGAGGTCGAGCATCACCTCGAGCCCACCGGAATCGCGCCAGTCGAGGACCCGGGTCGCGCCGCCATGGGTGATCCGGATCAGGCCGGCCTGTTGAAGCCCTTTCAGAGCCTCGCGGACGGCGTGGCGGTTGACCCCGAACTCCTCGGCCAGCACCCGTTCGGAGGGGATCCGGTCGCCCGGCTCAAGCTCTCCTTCGAGGATCTGCCGTCGCAGCGAATCATGGACTCGTCGCGAAACGGTGCCTGTTCCATTGCCGCTCATCAGGGAGGTTTTACCAATACTGGAATAGTTCGGGCATGGCATCCGAGTTCACGCCCCTCCATCGCGGGGGCTCCGGCCCTCCCCTGGTCCTGATCCACGGGTTCACCGACACCTGGCGAACCTGGGAACTGGTCATTCCGCGACTGGAAGAGGAGTTCGAGGTGCTGGCGATCACCATGCCGGGCCACGCCGGTGGCCCTCCGATCCCGGGCGAGGTCACGACCGCCAGCCTGCCCGACGGTGTCGCCGCGGCGATGGACGAGGCGGGCATCGAGAAAGCCCACCTGGCCGGCAACTCGCTGGGCGGGTTCGTCGCGCTGCAGCTGGCTTCCCGCGACCGGGCGCTCTCGGTCACCGGCCTCGCGCCGGCCGGCGGCTGGTCGGCCGAATTCCAGGATCATTTCGCGCTCGACTACTTCATCACCCAGCAGGACCTGGTCGGGAAGGCCGCACCCTACGCCGACCAGATCGCCTCGACGCCCGAGGGACGCCGGCAGGCGACCAGGTTCATCGTCGAGGACGCAAGCCTGATCACGCCCGCGATGGTCGTCCACCAACTGATCGGCGCCGCGAACTGCGACGCGGCGTTGCCGATGGTCGCGACCGCGCGCCGCGAAGGATTCGAGCTCGACTCCGACCGGATCGATTGTCCGGTCCGGTTCGTCTGGGGCACCGCTGACAAGCTGCTGCGCTGGCCCGAGACCGCGGTCCGCTTTCGCGAGGAGTGGTGCCCCCAGGCCGAGTTCGTCGAGCTCGAAGGGGTCGGCCACTGCCCGCAGCTCGAGGCGCCGCTCGAGGTCAGCGAGCTGATCGCCGGCACGGCCCGACTGGCCTGAGCGACCGGTGCCGGACCAGGGTTCAGGGCCGGCGGCCGGCGAAGACGGCGAAGCCGTGGTCCTTCAGCAGGCAGTCGACGTCGGTGAAGCCGATCTCGCCCAGCCACCCGAGCTGGACCGAGAGCGGGGTCAGGTGGTCGTGGTCCATGCGCTCGACCGTGTCGGCCCACTCGGCGTCGGTCAGCCCCTTCTCGTAGGCCTGGCGGCGATGCCACTCGGCGTAGTGGTCGTGTAAGGCCGGGGTCTCGCCGAGCACGTGCTCGGCATTGACGAAGATGCCGCCCGGCCGGAGTTCGCGGAAGACCGCCTCGTAAACGGACCGTTTGCCGGGATCGGTCATGTGGTGGATGGCGAGGGCCGAGATCACCGCATCCCAAGGCCCGGCGGGGATGCCCTCATACATGTCGCCGGCCACCGTCTCGGCCCGGTCGCCCAGGATCTCCCCCGCCTGTTCGAGCATGCTGGGTGAGAAGTCGAAGAGCGTGAAGCGGGCCTCCGGAAACGCCTCGGCGACCACGGTGGAGAGCATGCCGGTGCCGGCCCCGAGGTCGAGGATGCGGAGCGGCTTCCGGTCGGCCACCTGGGCCAAGCCGACCGCTTCGGGGACGAGGCCGTAGAAGCGGTCGATCTGGGGGACCAGTTTTTCGCGCGGACCGAGGTAGGTCGCCGCCTGCTTTTCGAAGACCGAAGTCGCCTTGCCCATCTGCTGATCCTAGAACCGCCGGGCACCCGGCGCCCACTCAACGGGGTTCGTCGCCGTCTTCCACCAGCGGCACGAAGGCGACCGGCACGACCTTTTCCCGGGAGAGCGACCCGCCCTGACGGCGCCAAAGCTCCAGCCACTGGCGCCAGCGGCCGACCGGCACGACCATGCGGCCGCCCTCCGCCAGCTGCTCCTGCAGCGCCGTCGGCACCCGGCCCTTCACGGCGGCGGCCACGTTGATCACGTCATACGGGGCTTCTTCGGGCCAGCCGCGCGAGCCGTCGCCACAGACCATTTCCACGTTCGCCGCCCCGGCCGCGGCCAGCGATCGCCGCGCCGCCTCGACCAGTTCGGGCTGCCGCTCGATCGAAATCACCCGCTTGGCCAGTCGGCCCAGGATCGCGGCGTGATAGCCAGAGCCCCCGCCCACGTCCAGCGCCAGGTCACCCGGTTCGGGCCGCAGCAGTTCACACATGCTGGCCACCACCAGCGGCTGGGAGATGGTCTGGCCGCAGCCGATCGGGAGCGGACGGTTTTCCCAGGCGAAGGGCCGCTGGCTCTCCGGCACGAACAGTTCGCGCGGCACCTCGGCGATCGCGTCGAGCACGCGCCGGTCGGCGACCTCGACCGAGAGAACCCTGATCAGCTCATCTCGCTCCATGTCCAATCGCTACCCGGACGGAGCGGCGGATATCGCCCGGGCCCGCGATCGGTCGCGGGCCCGGGCGATCCGTTCAGAACCCCCGGCGCTCGGCCCTGGCGCCACCACCGAACCGCTTCACCTTCAGGCCAGGCGAGCGCCTCTGCTGCTTCGGGCAGAACCGGTCGGTGACCCAGCCCTTCTTCGAGAAGAGCTTGGTCTGGTCGGCGTAGTGCTTCGACTTCGGGTTCTCCGACTGCGAGTAGGTGAGGATCATGCTCGCCTGCGGGCACTTCGCCCCGGTCAGGTGCACCGCCTGGATGAAGCTCGAGCCGTCGCTCACCTCGGTGATCCCCTTGCCCGGAACCCACGGGCCCCAGATCGTGTTGAACGAGCCGTACGGCTCGTAGTCACCGCCGTGGAGCGGGATCTTCACCCCGGCCCGGGTCACCGTCTGGTAGTTGCGACGGGTCGCGTCGAACGGGATCCCCTGGCTGGAGAACTCGCTCACCGTGTCGGCGAAGGAGATCGGCAGCGCCGGGTTCAGCGTGTTCAGCCCGTTCGGGGTGCCGATCGGGTCCGAGACCTGGAACGCGTTCGCGTACACCGGGACGGTGCTGCTGCTGAACAGGCGGCCGATGAAGCGCTGGAAGAAGAGGCCGCCCTTCGAGTCCAGGTTGTTGCGGCCGTCCCAGCCCTTGAGCGCGTTGCAGGCTCCCGAGGCGTCCACCGAACCGCTGGTTCCGAGCATGGTCGGGTTGGCGGCGCAGTAGTCGATCACCGGCTTGAGCAGGAGCTCGGCGCTCTCGACCCGGTCGTTGAACTCCATCTTCTTGAGCGAGGCGAGCGTGAACTTGCCGCCGCCGGCGAGCTGCTCGTTGACCATCTTGTGGCCGAGACGGGTGCGCTCGGTCTGGGCGATGTCCTCGTCGCCGATGATCTTGCCGAAGCCATCCAGCGTCTTGTGGACGTTGGCGAACCAGTACGAGTCATTCGAGTTCTCGACGTAGTCGGAGCGCATCTCGTACGGCATGTCCTTGGCCGGGAGGATGCCCGGCCCCGCCGCCCCGGGAACCTTCTTGCTCATGTCGCAGCTGGACTTCGAGCCGTCGAAGACCGGCACCCGGAAAGACGACCAGGCGATCGTGCCGAGGCCGGGCGTGTTGCATTGCGCGACCCTTTCGTCGGACGCGTTCGGCACCGCGCCGATGTCGGCGTAGAGCGCCCGGCCCTTCGAGTCGGAGACGATCGTGTTGACCCAGGGGATGCCCTGGTACTTCTTCAGGATCTTCAGGACCTGCGGAGTGCTCTGGGCCTGGTTGACCTTGTAGAAGTGGTTGATCATCCGGAAGTTGCCGGTGTTCACGTCATAGAGCGAGTAGGCAGAAACGGGGGTCCAGGGGAAGAGCTTGTTGCCCTGGAGCGAGTCGGTCATGTAGCCGTGCTCGGTCGAGTAGAGCGTGCGGTCGTGCTGGTTGCCCTCGCTGTCGGTGACCGTGACCGTGGTCGCCTTCATCGGTTTCGACTGGCCGTCGACGATGTAGCGGGTCGGATCGGTCGGGTCGAGCGTCTCCTTGTAGGCGATGAACCGCCGGGCCGTCGAGACCGTGTGGCTCCAGGCCATGTTGCGGGTGTGGCCGATCAGGATGATCGGGACGCCGAGCAGGCTGGCGCCGGAGACGTTGAGCCGGCCGGGGATGGTCAGCTGTGATTCGAAGAACCGCTGCGGACCATGCCAGGGGAAGTGCGGGTTGCCGAGCAGCAGGCCCTTGCCGCCCTTGACCGCGTTCTTGCCCAGGCCCACCGCGTTCGAGCCGAGGCTGCCGGTGAAGCTGCCGAAGTCGGGGCTGAAGTCCTCCGCCGTGACGTCGTCCGGATCGACGGCCGGGGCCTGCTGCCCGCCTTCGCCCTCGCCGGCCTTCATCAGGATCGGGGCGGGCGGCTGCGCCTCGGCGATGCCGTCCATCGAGGGGTCGGTCGAGCCGTAGCCGAGCAGCTGGTAGAAGCGATGGTAGGCGTCCATCACGGTGATCGGCTTGACCCAGGCCTTGCCGCGGCAGGTCGGGTCGGGGAGCTTTTTCACGCCGGTCTTCTTCAAGTAGGCGTTGTAACCGGCGACATATCCCTTGACCGCCTGCTTGACGTCCGGCACCGGGCCGTTCGGCGGCTTCAGGTTGGCCATCTTCCGGACGGTCCCCTCCTTGCGCACCCGCTTCCAGAAGAAGTCGGAGTCGAGGTTGGAGATCCCATTGGGCGCGTCGGCGTCGGCGCCGAAGTACTTCGAGCGCTCGCCTCTGACCGTCGTGTAGGTGTCGGCCAGGGTGCAGATCTGCTGGCTCGCGATCGCCCAGCCGTAGCCATAGCCGAGCCCGTAGGGGTTGTCCGCCAGGATTCGCGGGATCCCGTATTGGGTGGTGCGGATCGTGACCCGCGGCGGTTTCTTCGCCGCGTCGGCGGTGCCCGCCAGGGGCATCATGAGGAGCGTCAGCAACATCACTCCCGTACCGATCAGAACCCAGAAAAGACGACTGCCAGGACGGACTTCCCCGGACGACGACACCTGCCGCATTGATTCTCCTTTGGTTGATTCCCTCTAAGGCCAGCCTAACGCCGGGACGGCAGCTCCGCAACAGCTTTGGCCGAACCCTCCCGGGCCGTCTAGTCTGGGCCCATGGAGAGTTCAGCGCAGGATCAGAGGTCAGAACCGGCCGACCAGATGACCGGGCAATGCATGTGCGGCAAGGTGACTTTCGAGGTGAACCAGCCGCTGGTCGGGGTCGCACTCTGTTACTGCCGCCGCTGCCAGCACCGCACCGGTACCGCCTTCTCGGCCACCGCCCTGACCCGGCCGGGTTCGTTCCGGGTCACTTCCGGCGAGGAGCACGTCGGGACCTACGAGCCGGGTGACGGCGGCTTCAACAAGTTCTTCTGCCGGGAGTGCGGCGGCCAGCTCTACACCAGCCACCCCGAAAACCCGGAGATCCTCGCGGTCCGCATGGGGGCGCTGAACGAGGACCCGGGTGTCCGGCCCCTCGCCCACCAGTTCACCAACTACGCCGCCCCCTGGTACCCGGTCCCCGACGACGACCTCCCGAAATTCCCGGAACGACTTGACTGGAGTCAAGTCGACTTAACTTAAGTCGGGCGGGGTCCGACCCGCCCTCCACGAGAAACCCGCCAGCCCAATGAACCAACCAATGGATGGGCCGGCTCCGACTCCAAAGGGACCGGACGGGGTCCGGTGCGGCTACCCGCGTTTGGCCAGGATCTTGTCCAGCCGGGCGAAGCCTTCGTTCATGCCCTTCTCCATGCCGGCCTGGATCATCCCGTCCCGGTACTCCTTCGCCTCGAAAGTGGTGAGGGTGACCATGCGGGTGCGGCCGTCTTCGGTCGGGATCAGCTCGAGCCGGTCGATCGAGGGCGGCGGCTGGGGCTCCATGATGAAGTTGAACGTCTGGACCAGCTTGCTCGGCGCCTCGATCTCGAGGAACTCGCCGAAGAAGACATACTCGCTGCCCGAGTCCGGGTCGCGGTGGACGTAGCGGTACTTGCCGCCAGGCCGGACGTCGTATTCCTCGACGGTCATCTCCAGCCGGTCCGGGCCCATCCACTCGGCCAGCACTTCCGGGTCGACCCAGCACTCGAAGACGACCTCGGGCGAGACGTCGAAGATCCGTTCGGTTCGGATCTCGGTGTCACTCGGGAGGGTAACCACGGTCTTGTGCAGCTCTGTCAGTTCGGTCATTTCTCCTGCTCCTTTTCACGCTTACGCTTCTCGATTGCCTCTTCCAGGCGGTTCAATTGCCGGTGGCGGCGACGGTGGAATTCATCGAGCCAGAAGGCGGCTTCGTCGAAGCCTTCGGCCGCGAGCTCGCACCAGCGGGTGCGACCCCGTTTCTCGGTCGTGACGAGCTTCGCTTCCTCGAGGATCCGGATGTGCTTCTTCATCCCGGTCAAGCTCATGCCGGCCGGCTCGGCAAGCTCGCTGATCGAGGCCCCGCCGGTGCCCAGTCGATCGAGCACGGCCATCCGGACCGGGTCGGCCAGCGCAGCAAAGGCACGCCCCGCCGACTCGCTCGATTGCCTATCCAAATACTGAACCATAAGGTTCACTATAGCAAGGCTCCCTGGCTAGTCAAGACCACGCGCAGTGGGTCGGATTTCCGGTCCTGGCACCGGAAATCCGACCCACCTCATTCGAACAGCGGCAAGCGAGGGCGAAGAGAGTCGGTGCGACCGGCATCAGCCGCTCAACCGCCCGGGGCCGGCCCAGCTACGCGAGGTGCAGAAAGGGAGCGCTCTATAGCCACAATCCGCATCTCGCGGAACCTCCCCGCTCCGAGCGTCGAGGCTGAATCAGTGAGATCGAATAAATGGTTCGTATAGAACTAAAAACTCAATCTCGCGAGAGCAGACTCTCGAGGCGACGCCTGGCTTGGGCGGGTGGATGCCAGGGGCCTCCTGGCGCCGCCCGAGCCCGGGCTAACGGGTGTAGGTGATCTCTTGCTGCTTGTCCCGGTTGCGCTTGCTCGACGGGTAGGGGTCGAGCTCGACCGGGGCGCTGGCGATCGCCTGGGTTCGCAGGTCGGACCAGGTGAGGCCTTCGCGGAGCAGGGCCGGTACGCCGAGGGCGGCGGCGGTGGCCATTTCAACCGCTTGGAGGATGACGCCGTAGGCGAGCGCGTCGGCGGTCGAGATGCCCCAGCCTTTGTGCAGGACGAAGATCACCGCGACCTGGAACATGCCGATGTTGGACGGGGTGACCGGGACCACGGCGGTGACGTTGACCGCGAGGAGCACCGCGGCCGAGGCGGCCAGGCCGGCCTGGCTGTCCAGCCCGAGGGCGAACATGAGCGCCCAGCAGGAAAGCATCTGGATCACCCAGGCGAAGAGCTGCAGGGCGACCGCGGGGACGCCGTTGCGCGGGTGCTTGAACACGGTCAGGCCACGGCGGACCTGGAGCATCACCGAGTGGATCGCGGCGCCGACCCGGGCCAGGCGGCCCTCGCCACTCTGGCTGCCGAGAATGGTCGGGGCGGCGACCACCGCGAGCAGCAGCACCGCCGGGATCAAGCTGAACAGGAGGATCTGTTTGGTGCCGCCGTGGAAGACGTTGTCCATCGAGGTGAGGACGAAGGCGCCGAGCAGCAGAATCGCGAGGATGTTCAGCATCGTCTGGGAGACGATCGTGCCGATCACCACCGGCAACGTGTCCTTGGCCCGGCCGGTGTGGCGGGCCAGGCTGATCGCCCTGGCGGGCTCGCCGAGACGGGCCGGCAAGGTCGCAGACATCAGCACGCCGATCATCGTCGCAGAGGCGAAGTCACGACGCTTGAGACCGGAATGGGGCATCGCCGATCGGGCGATGAAGAACCAGGACCAGGCGCGGACGAAAAGCGAAGATGCCATCAGGGCGAGGGCGAAGAGCACCCAGGAGAGGTCGGAGCGGACCACCGTGTCGGCAACCTGGTCGACGCCGATCTTCTTGGCCGCGATCGCGGTCAGGCCGAGCCCGAACAGCGCCATCAGGCCGAGGCCGGCCTTGCGGACCCAGGACCGCCGTGGGCCGGTGCCATCGGCCGGGGCCGGATCGAGCGAGGGCAGCTTGACCGCCGGCGCCCAGGGCAGCCCGTCCGAAGGCGCGACGCCGAGCCGGCGGCGCATCCGATCGCTCGCGGCCTCCGGTTCGGGCACTTCGATCGCCCGTTCGTAGACGTCCATGACCTGGTCGGCGACGGTGCCCCAGGCGTAGCGCTGGGCGCTTTCGCGGGCGGCCGCACCCATGCGGGTGAGGCGATCGGGCTCGTGGTGGACCCGCTGCAACTCCTCGGCCAGCGCCTGAGGGTCGGCCGGCGGGACCAGGACCCCGTCGTGGTAGTTGGTCACCACGTCGTTGTAGCCGGCGATGTTGGAAGCGATCACCGGCGTGCCGGTGGCGAAGGCCTCGGTCAGGATCATGCCGAAGGATTCACCCGAGAGCGAGGGCGCGACCAGGACGTCCGCCTCATGGAGTTGCCGCCAGAGCTCGTCGTTCGAGACCCGGCCATGCAGGTCGAGGTGGTCGATCAGCTCCGGGTGGGCGAGGATCCGCTTGACGTCTTCTGGGTCGGAGCCGACCACCGAGAGCCGGGCCGGCACGTGGTCGATCAGGGCGGAGAAGGCCCGCAGCAGGACCGGCAGTCCCTTGCGCTCCTCGGGCCGGCCTACGAACAGCGCGCGCAGGTGCTCGGTCTCCGGCTTCGGGCCGGTCGGCGCGGCGTCGATGTCGACCCCGTTCGGAACGATCGTGTAGTTGCCGCCGAACCAGCGACGACCGGTCCAGGCGGCGGCCTGGGAGACGGCGATCCGGCCCGAAAGCTTGTTCAGAGTGCGCCGGGCACCGACCGCGTTGGCGAGGAAGTTGGGCAGCGGCTTGGTCGAGTAGGCGTGGAAGGTGCCGACCACCGGAACGTCGGAGGAAAGGCAGGTGTCCCAGCCGTTGGCCGGCGTGATCGGCTCGTGGAGGTGGACCACGTCGAAATCGCCCTCTTCGATCGCCCGGCGGGTCTCGACGATCCCCGAGGGGAAGAGCGGGATGTTCGAAACCGCCCCGTTCGCGTTGACGCCGAAGGTGCGTCCGACCGGGACCAGGTAGTCGGGGATCTCGCGTTCCTGCGCGTCGGCACGGTGAAGCACCTTCGAGAGGCGATCAGGTGGATCGAACGGCGCGATCACACGGACGTAGTGGCCTCGGGAGATGTACTCCTCGGCGAGCGACTGGACGTGCCGGTTTACGCCGCCCTGGTAAGTCCACGAATACGGTGTGACGAGGGCGATTCGCACAAGAGAACAGGATAAAGCAGGAGACGGTCCTCCGAGGGTCGGTTAACCCGACCTGTGGCCGGATTTTGCGGTTGTCCAGGCGAATCCCAGTACCAGCGCCAGATATAGCGTCCCAACTTGGATGAAAAGTGCCCCTGAGTCATTGGTCAGGGCACCGACCAGCGAGCCGGCCGCGGCTGCGACGACCGCGGCCTTGACCATCGGCAGGCCTTCCAGCCAGGCGAGGACCACGCTTCGTTTCCAGACTCCGGCGGCGATCGCGGCCAGGGCGACGACGGTCACCGGGATGCGCGAGACCCGGGTGAAGCTCTCCCGGGTCGCGTCGAGCCGATGGCCGATCACCTCGAAGAACGAGCCACCGCTGCCACCGACGATCGAGCGCACGAAATGGGTTTCGGAGCCGGAGACGATGTCCGCCAGACCGACCAGGAGCAGGGCCGCGAGGGCGGCGGCGAGGCCGGCCCAGGCCAACTTCGGACGGCCGCCCGCGAAGGCCGCCCCGACCACCGCCGCGACCGGGAAGACGATCGCCGCCCCGACGTCGGCCCCGAAGCGGCCGGCCGCGAAGACCACGGTGGCGAGCAGGCCGGCCACCAGGAAGCAGGCCGCGGCCCGACGCCCCTTGACCCCGGCCCAGGTGAGGGCGGCGCCGGTGCCGACCGAGGTGAGGATCATCAAGGTCGATTCGAGCTCGTTGCCGATCCCGTAGAACCGCGCGCCGAGACCCGGGTTGGGCCCGATCACCGCCCGCGGCGTGAGCGCCGAACCGGCCAGCATGTCGACCCCGTAGGGGATCACGGTCAGGCCGCAGGCCAGAGCGAGCGACAGCCAGCCGGGCGCGATCCGCATCAGCAGCGCTGCGATCGCGACCGGAAGCAGGGTCGCGATCGCCCGCTCGACGGTGAGCGAAGGCTCCATTGCCGCGGTCAGCAGCAGCACGGCGGGCAGCAGCACGGTCGAGAGGCAGAGCAGGCGCAGGGCCGGCCGCGCGTAAAGTCCCCGGCTGCCGAAGGAAACCAGCGCCGCGAGGGCGATCCAGAGCAGCAACGGGATCGCCAGGGCCGCGCCGCGCCGCTTCCCGACCTGTTGATAGCGGTTCTCGAGGTCGGCCAGCTTGTCGACCTCGAGTTTGCCGCCGGACTCGATCGGCAGGCCGGTCATCGCCTTCGGCGCCTTGATGTCGAAGTGGTCGAGGATGGTCGGCGCGAGGTCGGTCGAGAGGACGTAGCCGTCGGTCCGGGTGCTGGGCGACTCGAGCGTTCCTTTCATGTCTGGCCCGGCGATCGCGATCGAAAGCTGGTCGCCGGATGCGGCCGGCGGCCGCTCGATGAAGATCTGGAGGTCACCGGCGCGGCGGTCCTGCGATGCCTCGATCGCCGAGGCCAGGGTCATCGAAAGGACGGTGACCGGGTCGGGACAGCCGGGGATCGCGGCATCTGCACCCGGGGTGTCCGGGTCGATCCTCGAATCCGGGCCGCCGCAAGCCTCCGGCGCGCGGGCGATCACGCCGTCGCGCCGTGCCACTGCCAGCGCAGCCGCCCCGGCCGACTCGGTGGCGCTCGCGACGAGGTCGTTGCGGGCCAGCACGGAAGCCAGCAGACCCGGGACCACCGTGCTTTCCGCGGTCTTGGAACGTTTTACGGCTCTTTCCCATCCCTGAGCCGAATCTCCGCCTGGATACACTCGGTCTAACGGCGTGTCATACGCCGAGTCAAACGCCCTTGCGCCTTGGGATACATCGAGCCAGGTCTGCTGGGCGGAAACGTCACCCAAGCCGGGATTCATGAGCCCGATCGCGGCATTTTCAAGGCCGGTGAGATCCCTCGGTGAGGTACCCGGGGGCAGGACGATGATCGTGACCTGGCCGTGGTGGCCGGTCGCGGCTTCCTTCACCTGCAGGTCGTCAGCCCGGGCCGGCGCGGCCACGACAAGGGCCGCGAGCAGCAGGGCCATGGCAGACGCAACTCTCCTCCCCAGTATCTTCAGGTCTGGCATGACATCCGAAACGATAGGCCGTTCGGTCCCCGCCATCCCCGAAGTCGAGTTCGCGAAGGTCGGCGAAGTCGAAATCGCCTACGACGTGCACGGCGATCCGGACGACCCCGTACTGCTGGTCATTCCGGGCCTCGGCACCCAGATGGTCTATTGGGATCTCCCCCTGATCGAACTGCTCACCGACCGTGGCTTCCGCGTGGTGCGGATCGACAACCGCGACAACGGCGCCTCGACCGTACTCCGCCACAAAGGCAAGCCGGCCCTGCCCGCGATGATGCTCGGCATCCCGCGCGGCCTGGCCTACACGCTCGGCGACATGGCGGCGGACGCGGCGGGCGTGCTCGACCAGCTCGGAGTCGAGGGAGCCCATGTGCTCGGCTACTCGATGGGCGGCATGATCGCCCAGACCATGGCGATCGACCATCCGGACCGGGTGCTTTCCCTGACTTCGATGATGTCCCGCACCGGCGCCCGGACCGACGCCTTCCCCGGGGTAAAGGAACTGGCCGCCCTGATGCGGACCAGACCGACCGACAGCCTCGATAGCTACCTGGCGGGGATGGACGCCCTGGGGGCCGTGATCGGCTCGCCGGACTTCCCCAGCGACAAGGCCAGGCTTCGCGAGATCGCCACCATCGCCTGGCATCGCGGCATCCACCTCGACGGCACCGCCCGCCAGCTCCACGCGATCAACTGCCAGCCGAAGCGGGACCAGGCCCTCTCCCGGCTGGAGATCCCGGCCGTGGTCCTGCACGGCGCGGCCGACCGCCTCGTCTTCCCTCGCGGCGGCCGGGCAACCGCCCGCGCCATCCCCGATGCGGAGTTGAGGATCTACGAAGGCATGGGCCACGACATCCCCGAACAGCTCTGGCCCCAGTTCGTCGACGAGATCGACCGCGTCGCGCAGCGGGCTTCCTAGTTCCGACAGTCGCGGTCGGCATTCACCTATCCTTGGTGGCCGCATGAGTAACCCAGGAACCCCCGAAAATCCGCTTCGCGTAGCGATCATCGGCGCCGGCCCCTCCGGCTTCTATGCCGCCGACCAGATCATCAAGGACCCGGACACCCAGGCGCAGGTGGACCTCTTCGACCGCCTCCCCACCCCCTACGGCCTGGTCCGCGGCGGCGTCGCCCCGGACCACCCCAAGATCAAGTCGGTGACCCGGGTCTACGAACGGACCGCCGCCAAGGAAGGGTTCCGCTTCTTCGGTAACGTCGAAGTCGGTCGTGACCTGAACGTCGAGGACTTCGAGAAGCACTACCACGCGATCATCTACACCTTCGGGGCCGAGGCCGACCGCGAGCTCGGCATCCCGGGCGAGGATCTGCCCGGCAGCTTCGCCGCCACCGCCTTCGTCGGCTGGTACAACGCCCACCCCGACTACGCCGACCGGGATTTCAAGCTGGACGAAGCGAAGCGGGCCGTGGTGATCGGCAACGGCAACGTCGCCTTGGACGTCGCCCGCATGCTGGCCCTCGACGACGCCGAACTGCGCAAGACCGACATCGCCGACCACGCGATCGACCTGCTCGACGCTTCGACGATCGAGGAGATCGTGGTGCTGGGCCGGCGCGGCCCGGCCCAGGCCGCCTACACGAACCCCGAGGTCAAGGAACTCGGGGAGCTGGAGGAAGCGGACGTGATCGTCGACCCGGCCGAGGTCGAGCTCGACCCGGCCAGCCAGGCCTGGATCGACTCGGACGAGGCCGACAAGACCGCCAGGGTCAACGTCGAGATCGTCAAGGAGTACGCCTCACGCCAGCCCTCCGGCAAGCCAAAGCGGATCGTCCTGCGCTTCCTCTCCTCACCGATCGAGATCAACGGTGGCGACCGGGTCCAGTCGATCGTGATCGGCCGCAACGAACTGGTCGAGGCGGATGGCAGCCTGAAGGCGAAAGACACCGGCGAGCGCGAGGAGCTCGAATGCGACCTGGTCCTGCGCTCGGTCGGCTACACGGGCGTGCCGCTGCGTGGGGTGCCCTTCGACGAGCGCCGGGGCACCATCCTCAACCAGAACGGCCGGGTGCTGGAAAGCCACGGTGGCGAGCATCGCACCGGCCACTACACGGCGGGCTGGATCAAGCGCGGCCCCTCCGGCGTGATCGGCACCAACAAGAAATGTGCGACCGAGACGGTCGCGAACCTGTTCGAGGACGTAGCGGCCGGCAAGCTGCTCGACCCGGAGAACCCCGGCCCGAACGCGATCGAAGCGCTGCTGGCCGAGCGCGGCGCCAACTACGTGAGCTTCAGCGGCTGGGAGAAGATCGACGCGGCCGAGGTCGGCAAGGGCGAACCCCACGGCCGGCCCCGGGTCAAGTTCGTGCGAATTGAAGAGATGCTCGAAACCGCGGCCGAGCAGGCCGAGGCGGGCACGACGACGGGAGGCGAATGATGGCCGCAGACCTGGCCGAACTCAAGGGCATGATCGAGGCGGCACTGCCCGGCTCGAGTGCCGAGGTTTTCGACGAGACCGGCACCGGCGACCATCTGCGGGCCGAGGTTTCCGCGCCGCAGTTCGAAGGCCAGAGCCGGATCAACCAGCACCGGCTGGTCAAGGCCGCGGTCCGCGAGCGCTTCGACGACGGCACCATCCACGCCCTCACGATCAAGATCCTCGAGTAGGAGCCAGATCGAGGTAAGGAAAGTTGGCAACTATTGCCAACTTTCCTTACCTGGGTCTCAGCTGCAGAGCTGGCCGGCGATGAAGGTCGCGTCGACCAGCGGCACGCCTGGCCGGTAGACGAAATCGGCGTGGGAAGCGGCGTTGAGGAGGACGGCGTCGGCGCGAGCGCCGGGGGTCAGCCGCCCGATATCGGACCGGCCCAGTGCCGTCGCCCCACCGACGGTCGCCGCGCGGACCGCCTCGTCGATGGTCATGCCCATGTCCCGCACGGCGAGGGCCAGGCAGAAGCCCATGGCGGTCGTGTTGCTCGAACCCGGGTTGGTGTTGGTCGCGACCGCGACCTCGACTCCCGCGTCGATCGCCCGGCGGGCGTCGGGATACGGCTGCCTGGTCGAGAAGTCGGTCGCCGGCAGGAAGGTCGCCACGGTCGAGCCGGAAGCGAGCGCCTCCAGGTCGGCATCCTCGAGGTAGGTGCAGTGGTCGACCGAAGCGGCGCCCATCTCGACCGCCAGCTGAACCCCCGGGCCGGGGCCGAGCTGGTTGCCGTGGACGCGCAGGCCGAGACCGGCCTCGCGACCGGCCTCCAGCACCCGGCGTGACTGGTCGCGGTCGAAGGCCCCGACCTCGCAGAACACGTCGATCCACCGGGAGTGCGGAGCGCAGGCGGCCAGCATCTCCCCGCAGACCAGGTCGACGTAATCGTCGGCCCGGCCCTCGAACTCGGACGGGACGACATGTGCCCCGAGGAAGGTGACGTCATCGGTGAACTCGGCTGCAACTTCGAGGCAGCAAAGCTCGGAGGGGACGTCCAGCCCATAGCCGGACTTGATCTCGGTGTGGGTGATGCCGGCCCGGATCGCCTCGCGGCGGCGGCCTTCGGTCAACCCGGTCAGTTCCTCGCGAGTGGCCGCCCGGGTCGAGTCGGTGGTCACCCTGATCCCGCCCGCCGAGTAGGGCTCGCCGGCCATCCGGGCGGCGAACTCGCGGGCGCGGTCGCCGGCGAAGACGAGGTGGGTGTGGCTGTCCACGAAGCCGGGCATGACGCAGCGGCCGCCGGCGTCGACGTGATGGTCCGCCTGGGCGCTGCCGGCTGGCCCGATCTCCGCCACGAGGCCGTCCTCGAAGGCGATCGAGGCGTTCTCGACCATGCCGAGCGGGCCGTCGCCAAGCTCCGGGTCGTTGGTCAGGAGCAGGCCGATGTTCTCGATCGCCAGGCTGCTCACGAGTTCTCCTCCACGGCTTCGATCGAGGCGGAGAGCTCGTCCGCGACGTCGACTTGCCGGTGCCGCCCTTCCGCGACGATGGTCTCTCCGGCGACCATCACGCGCTGGACGTCGGCGGCGCCCGCGGCGAAGAGCAACGAGCCGGCCGGATCCTTCCTGGCGGTGCCGGCCATGCGCACGCTGTCGAAGCCGACCGTGACCAGGTCGGCCGGAGCGCCCGGGGTGATCCGGCCGCCCTCGGGCCATCCGAGTTGCCGGTAGCCAGCCGGCGAGGCGATCTCCATCAGCCGCCCGCAGCCGACCACGCCACGCTCGCCGGTCGCCAGGCGCTGGTCCATCTCCACCGCACGGGTCTCCTCGAAGGGGTCGATCACCGCGTTGGAATCGGTGCCGATCGAGATCGAGGCGCCGGCTTCCAACAACCCCCGGGCCGGGCCGATCCCGTCGGCCAGGTCACGCTCGGTGGTCGGGCAGAGGCAGACGCCGCCCTGGCCCAGGCGGGGGAAATCCTCCGCTTCGAGATGGGTCGCGTGTACGGCAGTGAAACGGGGACCGGTCGCCCCGGCCGCTTCCAGGAGCTCGCTCGGGGTGGCGCCATACGCCTCGCGACAGGTTTCGTTCTCGGCCGGCTGCTCCGAGACGTGGGCGTGGAGCGGAGCCTGGTGGGCGTCGGCCCATTCCGCCACCCGGGCCGCCGAGCCGGGGTCGACCGCCCGCAGGCTGTGGATCGCGGCGCCAAGCCGGGCCATCGGGGGCTCCTCCGCCGGCCCGGAAAGCTGGTCGACCTGGCCGGAGATCCGGTCGACCCGTTCCGCCCAGGCCTCGGCGTCACCATCCGAGAAACGGGTCTGGGCTTCGTCGGGCGGCGTGTCGATGCCGCCGTGGAGGTAACAGGTGTCGATCAAGGCGATCCTGATCCCGGCCCGCCGGGCGGCCTCCAGCATCGCCAGGCCCATCGCGTTCGGATCCTCGTACCGCCCACCGCCCGGGGCGTGATGGACGTAGTGGAACTCGCCGACCACGGTGATCCCGGCCTCGGCCATCTCGGCGAAGGTCGCGGTGGCCAGCGCGAGGTAGGTGTCGGGATCGAGCCCCGCCAGGGCCGAGTACATCTGCCGGCGCCAGGTCCAGAAGTCACCGCGACCGGTGTGGGTGCGGCCCCGCAGGATCCGCTGGAAGGCGTGTGAGTGGGCATTGGCGAAACCGGGCACGGTCAGGCCCGGCAGGCGTTCGGCGTCGTCCGTCGGCCGAGTGTCCGGCTCGACCGAAACGACTTTCCCACCCTGGACGCCGATCGTGACGCCGGCGTCGGCCTGCTCGCCGCCGAGCCAGGCGTATTCGCACCAGAGCTTCAAGAGCCGACCCGCTCGACGAACCGGGTGATCCGCTCGACGAACTCGTCCCGCTGGTGGCGTTCGAACTCGTCCCAGGTGGCGAGGCTGGCCGTATCGGTGACCCGGTCGAGGAAGAGCTTGCCGTCGAGGTGGTCGATTTCGTGCTGGATCGTGCCGGCGGTCAGCCCTCGTTTGACCTCGTCGTGCTCCACCCCCTCCCGGTCCAGGTACTGGATCCGCACCTCGACGTGTCGCATGACGTTGCCGCGCAGGTCCGGCACCGAGAGGCAGCCCTCGTTGATCTCGACCATCTCCGCCCCGATCGGCTCGATCACGGGATTGACCATCACCATGCGGGGGATCGGGGGCTTGTACGGGTAGCGCGGGTTGACGCCGTCGACCTCGGCTATCGCGACCCGCAGGTCGGAGCCGATCTGGTTGGCGGCTATGCCGGCGCCGTTCGCGGCCCGCCGGGTGTCGATCAGGTCGTCGATCAACTGCTGGACCTCAGGGCCGGCCAGTTCCTCCGGATCGACCGGGCGGGTCGGCTCCCGGAGGATCGGGTTGCCGACCACGGTTATCTCGCGGACACTCATCCCTGTCCACTATCGCGCATCGGGATCGTCACCCCGCGCTCGTCGGCCACCTCCTGTGCCCGGTCGTATCCGGCGTCGGCGTGGCGGATCACGCCGGTGCCCGGATCAGCGGTCAGCACCCGTTCCAGCTTCTGCGCGGCCAGGTCGGTGCCGTCGGCCACGCAGACCATGCCGGCGTGGATCGAACGGCCGATCCCGACCCCGCCGCCGTGGTGGATGCTGACCCAGGTCGCCCCCGCCGCCGTGTTCAGCATCGCGTTGAGCAGCGGCCAGTCGGCGATCGCATCCGAGCCGTCGGCCATCGACTCGGTCTCCCGATAGGGCGAGGCGACGGATCCGGAGTCGAGGTGGTCGCGGCCGATCACGATCGGGCCCTTGAGCTCGCCGGACCGGACCATCTCGTTGAACCTGAGGCCGAGCCGGTGCCGCTCCCCGTATCCGGCCCAGCAGATGCGGGACGGCAGCCCCTGGAAGGCGATCCGCTCGCCGGCCAGCCGGATCCAGCGGGCCAGCGACTCGTCGCCGGGCAGCTCCTCGAGGACGGCCCGGTCGGTGGCGGCGATGTCAGCCGGATCGCCGGAAAGCGCGGCCCAGCGGAAGGGGCCCTTGCCTTCGCAGAACATGGGCCGGATGTAGGCGGGCACGAAGCCCGGGTAGTCGAAGGCCCGTTCGAAGCCGCCCTCGCGGGCCTCGGCCCGCAGGCTGTTGCCGTAGTCGAACACCTCGGCGCCGTCGTCGAGGAAGCCGACCATGGCCGCGCAGTGGGCCGCCATCGCCTTGCGTGAACGATGGACGTACTCGTCCGGGTCGCTGACCCGCAGCGCGTCGGCCTCCTCCGGCGTCATCAGGTTCGGGATGTAGCCGACCAGGGGGTCGTGGGCGCTGGTCTGGTCGGTCACGATGTCCGCCCCGAAGCCGATCCGGCGCAGCTCCGGCAGCACGTCTGCCGCGTTGGCGCAGAGCCCGACGCTGAGCGCCTGGCCGGCCGATTTCGCTGCCTCGCAGCGGGCGACCGCGTCTTCCAGGCTCTCGGCCTGCTCGTCCAGGTAACGGGTCTCGAGCCGCCGCCGGATCCGCTCGGGATCGATCTCGATGCAGAGCGCGACTCCGTCGTTCATGGTCACGGCGAGCGGCTGGGCGCCACCCATCCCGCCGAGGCCGGCGGTCACCGTGATCGTCCCCTTGAGCGAACCGCCGAAGCGGCGGCGGGCGATCTCGGCGAAGCACTCGTAGGTGCCCTGCACGATCCCCTGGCTGCCGATGTAGATCCAGGAGCCGGCGGTCATCTGCCCGTACATGGTCAGCCCCTCCTGCTCGAGCCGCCGGAACTCCTCCCAGTTGGCCCAGTCCGGGACCAGGTTGGAATTCGCGATCAAGACTCGTGGCGACCACTCGTGGGTGCGGAACACCCCGACCGGCTTGCCCGACTGGACCAGCAGCGTCTGGTCGTCATCGAGGTCGCGCAGGCTGGAGACGATCGCGTCGAAGGCCTGCCAGGAGCGGGCCGCCCGCCCGGTTCCGCCGTAGACGACCAGGTCATCGGGCCGTTCCGCGACCTCCGGGTCGAGGTTGTTCATCAGCATCCGGAGCGGTGCCTCCTGCTGCCAGCCCTTGCAGCTCAACTCGCTGCCCCGGGGGGCGCGGACCGGACGGGCGCCGGGCAGACCATCACTCATGACAACTCTCCAATCTCTTCTTCTACCGCGGCGAGCACCTCGCCCCCGCGGACCATTTCTTCGACCGCGGCCAGCTCCGGCGATTGCCACCGGTCCGGCCCTGGCCCGGACGCCCCACCTCGCACCACCCGTAGCGCCGCGGCGGTCGCCGGAGCAGGTGCCAACGGCGACCTGAGGTCCAGCCCGCGGGTGGCGCAGAGCAGTTCCACGGCGACGATCCGTTCCAGGTTGGTGACCGAACGGCGCAGCTTGCGGGCCGCGTTCCAGGCCATCGAGACGTGGTCCTCCTGCATGGCGCTGGTCGGGACGGTGTCGCTCGAGGCCGGGACCGCGAGCCGGCGGTTGTCGGCGACCATCGCGGCCTGCGTGTACTGCGTGATCATCATGCCCGAGTCCACACCCGGATCGTCGGCCAGGAACGGCGGCAGGCCCTGCGAGCGGGTGGCGTCGAGCAGCCGGTCGGTGCGCCGCTCGGCGATCGCGCCGACCTGGGCGGAGGCGATGCAGAGCAGGTCGCAGACCACGCCGAGCGGGGCGCCGTGGAAGTTGCCGCAGGACTCGACCCGGCCGTCGGGGAGAACCATCGGATTGTCGATCGCCGAATCGAGTTCCACCTCGGCGACCTGGCGAGCATGGTCGACCGAGTCGCGGGCCGCCCCCAGCACCTGGGGCGCGCAGCGCAGCGAGTAGGCATCCTGGACCCGTGGGTCGCCGTACCGGTGGCTGGCCACGATCTCGGACCCGGCCAGCAGCCGCATCAGGTTCTCGGCGCTCGCCATCTGGCCCGGCTGGGGCCGCAGCCCGACCAGGTCGGCGGCGAAGGCGCGGTCGGTTCCCAGCAGTGCCTCGACCGAGGCGGCGGCGGCAATGTCGGCGGTGCGGAGCACCCGGTCCAGGTCGCAGATCGCGAGCACCAGCATCCCGAGGATGCCGTCGGTGCCGTTGATCAGCGCCAGGCCCTCCTTCGCGCGCAGTTCCAGCGGCTCGATCCCGGCCGAACGCAGAGCATCTGCAGTCGGGACGCGGGCGCCGTCCGCGCCCAGCACCTCGCCTTCGCCGATCAGGACCAGGGCGCAGTGGGCCAGCGGTGCGAGGTCGCCGCTGGCGCCGAGCGAGCCGTACTCCGGAACCACCGGGGTGATCCCGGCGTTGAGCAGCGCCAGCAAGGTCTCGGCGACCACGGGGCGGGCGCCGGACCTGGCCATCGCCAGGCTGCGCGCCCGCATCAGCATCAGTCCCCGGACCACCTCCGGCTCGACCGGATCCCCCATGCCGGCCGCATGCGAGCGGATCAGGGAGAGCTGGAGCTGTTCGCGACGTTCGGCTGGGATCGAGGTGGTGGCCAGCGAACCGAAACCGGTCGAGACCCCGTAGACGGGTTCGTCGCCCTCGGCGTGGCGTTCGACGATCCGCGCCGACTCCTCCATGCGCTCGATCGCACCGGGGGTCAGCTCGACCTTGGCCCCGGACCGCGCGACCTCCACGACCTGCTCGAACCGCAACCCATGGCCGTCGAGCCGGACCTCGCCGGTGGCCTGCCCCGCACTCATTCGGCCGCCTGCACGACTTGCTTGGATTCCGCGTGGATCGGCTCGAGAACTTGCCGGCTCAGCTCGGCGAAGTGGGAACCCGAGATCATCGAGAAGTCCCGCGGGCGCGGCAGGTCGATCTCGACCTCTTCCTTGATCTTGCCGGGCCGGTTCTTCATGACCAGCACCCGGTCCGAGATGTAGATCGCCTCCTCGACGTCGTGGGTGATGAAGAGCACGGTCAGCCGGTGCCGCTCCCAGACCTCGGTCAAGAGCTCCTGCATCACCCGTCGGGTCAGCGCGTCGAGCGCCCCGAACGGCTCGTCCATGAGCAGCACCTCGGGCCGGTAGGAGAGCGCCCGCGCGATCGCCACCCGCTGCCTCATCCCGCCGGAGAGCTGGCTCGGGTAGGCGTCGACGAACTCGGAAAGGCCGACCAGCTCGAGTTGCTCGATCGCGGCATCGCGGCGTTCGGCCCGGGTCATGTCCTCGCCCCGCAAGGCGAACTCGACGTTCTGCCGGGTGTTCAGCCAGGGCAGCAGCGTGTAGGTCTGGAAGACCATGCCCCGGTCCCGCCCCGGCCCGGTGATCGGCTCTCCGTCCAGCCAGGCCCCGCCTTCGGTCGGGTGGTCGAGCCCGGCGACGATGTTGAGCAGCGTGCTCTTGCCGCAGCCGGAGGTGCCGACCAGCGAGACGAACTCGTTCTCGGCGATCTCGAAGTTGACGTCTTCCAGCGCCTTGAGCTCGCCCGAGCGGGTCTTGAAGGTCTTGCCGAGGCCGCGGATCTCCAGTTTCGAGCTCATCGTTCACTCTCCGCGTAGCGGAAGAATCTTCTTCCCAGCGCTTTCATGACCTGGTCGGTGATCAGCCCCAGCACCCCGAGCACGAGGATGTAGCCGATGATCAGCTCCGTGTCGAAGAACCTTTGGGCGGTGGTGATCCGGTAGCCCAGGCCCGAGGTGGCGGCAACCAGTTCGGCCAGGACCAGCCAGGTCCAAGCCCAGCCGAGCGTGATCCTCAGCGAGTCCCAGATCCCGGGGGCGGCGCTCCTGATGATGATGCGGCCGAGGATGCCGCTGTCCTTCATGCCGAGTGTGCGCCCGAAGTCGACCAGATCGCGCGGCACCCGCTTGGTGTTGTCCATGATCATCAGGACCTGCTGGAAGAAGGTGCCGATCCAGATGATCTCGAACTTCTGCAGGTCGCTGGTGCCGGACCAGAGGATGGTCAAGGGGACGAAGGCGACCACCGGCATGTACCGGACGAAGTCGACCAGCGGCTCGATCGAGGCCTCCCAGAACCGGTAGGTGCCGATCAGCACCCCGATCGGGATCGCCAGCACCGAGGCGGCGGCGAAGCCGACCAGGATCCGGTAGATCGAGACCCGCATGTCGGCCCAGAGCTCGCCGTTGTTGACCTGCTCCTTCAGCGTGTTGAAGACCGCGTCCGGTGGCGGCAGGAAGAGCGGCTTGACCATCCCCGTGCCGCTGGTCAGCAGCCACCAGACAAACAGCAAGGCGAGGAACACGCAGGCCGAGATCAGGATGAACGAGTGGGTCCGGATGCTCCCCCCGATCTCGAACATCGCCGGCCGGCGCCGGTGCCGGGGCAGCAGCGGCCGCTCGTCCGGCGGCGGCTCCACCGGCCCGTCGATCGGGCCGGTGGAGGGCGTGTCGCCTCCGTTTGTCATTGCTGCTGGGCCTTTTCGACGAAGGCCGGATCGACGATCGAGAGCGGGTCGATCTCATCCTGCAGGTAACCCGAGTCGAGGGCTGCCTTCTGGACGTCGACCATCGTCTGCTTGGCGAAGGCGCCACCGAGCAGCTTGGCGTTCTCGGCCCCGTCGTAGAGCTTGATGCCCTTGAACGAGGTGTCGAGCGTGCCGGGCTTCGCCCCGACCGCCTTGGTGATGATCGCCTGGGCCTCGTCGGTGTTCTGGTTGTAGAAATCGACCGCGTCGTTCCAGGACTTGACCAAGGCCAAAACCTGGCCTGGTTTGTCGTTGACCATCGAATCGCTGGCCATCAAACCGTCCGAGACGAGGCCCGGGTCCTCGCCCGCCGTGTAGAGCAGGCTCATGTCCGGGTCCTGGTCGAGCGCGGCGCTGATGTAGGGCTCGTAGGTGACCGCCGCATCGACCCGGCCCGCGATCACGGCGTTGCCGGCGTCCGAGGCGTTCATCGGGACGACCTTGATGTCATCGGTGCTCATGTCGTTCTGGGCCAGCGCGTAATGGATCAGGATGTCGCTGGTCGTGCCTTCCTCATAAGCGACCGACTTGCCCTTCAGATCCTTGATCGACTTGATGTCGCTGCCGGCGATGACCGCGTCGGCGGTCGTGCTCTGGTCGAGCAGCAGGACGATCTTCGCCCCGACGTCCTTCGAACCGAAGAGCAGCATCGCGTGGGTCGGCATGTTGCTGACGTCGGTGTGGCCGGAGATGAAGGCCGACTCACGCTGCGAGTCGTTGGCGAAGTTGGTGATGTTTACGTCGATCCCGTTCTTCTTGAAGAAGCCCTTCTCCTGGGCGATGTACCACGGTCCGTAGCCGATCCACGGCTCGATGCCCATGTTGATCTGGCCGGACTCCGGCTGATCCGGGATCGAAGCGACGCTGGTGTTGCCCGAGCTTCCGGAACCACCGTTGTCATCCGAATCGGAACTGCCGCAGGCAGCCACCCCGATCACCAGCACCAGGCCCAGCAACAGGGCCATGAACTTCTTTCTTGCAGTTGACATCTTCTCTCTCCTTGTTTTCTACTTCTGGGCCTTTTCGACGAAGGTCGGATCGACGAACTTCGCCGGGTCGACCTCGTCCTTCAGATAGCCGGCGTCGATCGCCGCGTCGCGGACGTCGACCATCGTCTGGTTGACGAAATCGCCGCCGAGCAGCTTGGCGTTCTGGGCACCGTCGTACAGCTGGATCCCGGCGAAGGAGGCATCCAGCGAGCCGGGCGTGGCTCCGACCCCCTTGGTGATGATCGCCTGGGCCTCTTCCGGGTTCTGGTTGTAGAAATCGACCGCGTCGTTCCAGGACTTGACCAGGGCCAGAACCTGGCCCGGCTTGTCCTGGATCATCGAGTCCTGGGCGACCATCACGTCCGAGATCAGCCCCGGGTTCTCGCCCGCCGTGAAGAGCACGTTCATGTCCGGGTCCTGGGCCTTGGCGGCGCTGATGTAGGGCTCGTAGGTGACCGCCGCATCCACCTTGCCCGCGATCACGGCGTTCCCGGCGTCGGATGCGTTCATCGGCACGACGTTGATGTCGTCGGTGCTCATCCCGTTCTGGGCCAGCGCGTAATGGATCAGGATGTCGCTGGTGGTGCCCTGCTCGTAGGCGACCGACTTGCCCTTGAGGTCCTTGATCGACTTGATCGGGTCCGGCGCGATCACCGCGTCGGCGGTCAGGCTCTTGTCTTCGACCAGGACGATCTTGGCGGGCACCTCCTCCTGGGCGAGCAACAGCGAGGTGTGGGTCGCGATGTTGCTGACCTCGAGGTGGTTCGCGATGAAGGCGGCGTTCTGCTGGTCATCGGTGTTGAAGTTGGTGATCTTGACGTCGATCCCGTTCTTCTTGAAGAAGCCCTTGTCCTGGGCGATGTACCAAGGCGCGTAGCCGATCCACGGCTCGATGCCCATGTTGATCTGGCCGGACTCCGGCTGATCCGGGATCGAAGCGACGCTGGTCTCGCCCGAGCTTCCGGAACCACCGCTTTCATCCGAGTCCGAACCACAGGCGGCCAGGGCCAGGACGGCCACCAGGCCGAAGGCCAGGACCGCCAATCTGAGTTTTGTCTTCGACATCTTGGTCTCCCCTCGTTGTCAGTCTCGACTCGCCGCCCGGGCCCGGACCGCTTCCGCGTGCGCGGGGAACCCTTCGTGCTCGGCCAGCACGACGATCGAGTCGGCCAGGCGGGCCAGGGCGGCCTGACTGGCTTTTGCGATCGACGCTTTCTTGAGGAAGGTCTCGGCCGTGATCCCGGAGCTGACCCGGGCAAAACGTCCGGTCGGCAACGCGGCCGGCACCCCGAGCACGTAGTTGGCCGCCGCGATCGGAGTCTGCTGACCGACCAGGATCTCGCCCGCGTTGACCAGCATCCCGATCATCTCCTCTTCCCGCTCCTCGGCCACCGCGACCTGCAGGTGCTCGGGAGCGAACTGGTTGGCCACCTCGGCCGTCTCGGCCAGGTCGGAGGTGAGGATCGCGCCACCGTTGGCGAGCGCCTTGGCCGCGTACTCACGGCGGGGCTCCGGCAGCTCCGCCAGCCGGCGGGCCAGCGGCTCCTCGACTTCTTCGATCAGCTCACGCGAATCGGTCACCAGCACCGAGGCCGAGTCCGGCCCGTGCTCGGCCTCGTTCAGCAGGTCGGCGGCGAGCAGCTCCCGGTCCGCGGTCCGGTCGGCGACGATCACGCTTTCGGACGGCCCGAGCACCATTCGAGTCACGCAGCCGTAGCGCTGGCACTCGATCTGAGCGGCGGAGACCGGCGGGCTGCCGGGGCCGACCACCTGGAGCACCTGGGGCACCGTCTCGGTGCCGAAGGCCAGGGCGGCGATGCCGGCCGGGCCGTTGACCCGGAAGACGTCGGAGATGCCGAGCTCGGAGGCGACGAACAGCACCCCGGGGTCGACCTCGCCGCCCCCACCGGCGACCGGCGGCACCACGACCGCGATGTTCGCGACCTTCGCGGTGACCGCGGGGGCGCCGATCTGGATCAGGACCGAAGGGTAGGAGCCCTTGCCGCTCGGCACGAACAGGCCGGCGCTCTCGATCGGGGTCGCCTTCTCACCGACCACCAACCCTTCGGCGATCTCCTCGCGCCAGTCCAGGTCGGCGATCGCCCGTTCGCTGAAGCTGCGCACGTTGTCGATCCCGACCCGGATCGCGGCGGCCAGGTCCGGGTCGATCCCGGCCCGCGCCCGTTCGAACTCCTCCTCGGATACGCGGATCCGGTCCGGCTCCACCTCGCAGCCGTCGAAGCGGCTGAGCGCCCGCACGATCGCGTCGTCGCCGTTCTCTTTCACGTCGAGCACGATCTCGCCGACCGAACGGCTCAGTTCGGGGTCGAACATCTTCAGCGCGCCCTCGGGACGGCCGATCAGCCGCGCCCGCTCTTCGGGCCCCGCGGAACCCCACTCTGTCAATGCGATGGTCCCAGCCATCAGATGCTCCTTCCTCCGTCGATGTTCACGAGACTCCCGGTCATGTAGGCGCCGCCCTCGCCGGCCAGGAAACTGACCAGCCCGGCGACCTCTTCGCCGGAGGAAAACCGGCCGGCCGGCACGTCGGCCAGCAGCTCCTCCGCCGTGGCGGGGTCTTCCATGTACGGCGCGGTCATCCGCGTGGGCACGTAGCCGGGGCAGATCGCCAGCGAGACGATGCCGCGGTCGGCCAGCTCCAGCGCCATGGTCTGAGCCAGGCTGGCGACGGCCGCCTTGGACGCGTTGTAGTCAGCGAAGAGCTTTTCGGGCCGGATCGCGTTGACCGAAGCGTTGAAGATCAGGCGGCCTTCCCGGCCCATCAGCCGGGCGGCGCCGGTCGCCACCAGGAAGGCGCCGACCACGTTGACTTCCAGCACCCGGCGCAGATGACCGGGGTCGAGCTCGAGTGCCGGTTTGGCCTCGCCGTCGATCCCGGCGTTGATGAAGGCGATGTCGAGGCCGCCCAGGCCGGTGGCGGCCAGCTCGATCGCGGCGGCGACCTCCTCTTCGCGCGAGACGTCACAGGCCGTTCCGACCAGCGGGCCCGGGACGGCCAGGGGCTCCAACTCGGTCAGCGCGTCGGACACGGTCCGGTCGTTGGAGCCGAGCAGGCAGACCGAGGCACCCTCTTCGAGGAACCGACGCGCCGCGGCGAGCCCGATCCCGCTGGTGCCACCCGAGATCAGGACCCGGCGGCCTTCATGTCGCTTGGCTGCGGTCAATCGAGCGTCCCCTTGACGCCGGCGGTCATGCCCGCCCGCCACGGATTCGCCTGGAAGCTGGCCCGAAGCGCCCGGGCGAAGGCCCGGAAGCCCGCCTCCCAGGCGTGGTGCGGGTCGCGGCCCCGCTCCATGTCGAGGTGGACGGTCGAGCGCGAGCCTTGGCAGAAGCCTTCGAAGAAGGCGGTGAGGTCGACGCAGAGCATGTCCTCGACCCGCTCCAGACCGGCGGCCCCGCCACGCTCTACGGCGGCGAAGGACCGGCCTTCGAAGGAGATCTGGCAGTCGGCGCTGGCCTCGTCCATCATCGCCCGGGCGAAGCCGGCCGATTCGACCCCTTCCGGGATCCGCGAGCGGATCACCGCTGCCGCGGCCTTGCCGAAAGCGAGCCCGGTGTCCTCGGTGACCACATGCATCAGGCGGAAGGTCTTGACCTGGAAACTCGCGTCGACGTTGAAGTCGCCCCACCACCCGAGCATCTCCAGCATGTGGTCGAAGAAGGCGATGCTCGTGTCGAGCCGCGGCTTCCGATGCGGCCCGAGGTCGAGCGTGACCTCGAGCGAGGCCTCGTTGGTGTTCCGCGCGACCGTGAAGGCGTCGCCTTCCTGCCGTACCTCCATCTGCTCGAGCTCGGTCACTGCGATGCACCTCCGTTGTCGTGTTCCTGAAATCGTTCGATCGCGCCGCGTACCACGGCCATCTCCGGCGGGCGCCCGATCGAGACCCTGAGGTAGCCGGGCAGCCCGAGGTCGTCACCGTCACGAACCGCGACGCCGTCTCGCGCCAGCTCCGCCTGCAGGCGATCCGTGTCCTCCACGGTCAGGGTCACGAAGTTCGCCTCGCTCGGCCAGTGACGGATCCCGCGGTCGGTCAGGAAGTCCTCGAATCGCTCCCTTTCCTTGCGGACCAGGTCGATCCCGTACTCGGCCCAGGCCGGGTCGCGCAAGCTGGCGAGGGCGGCGTTCAGCGCGACCACGTTGACGTTGAACGGGGGCTTGGCGGCGTCGATCATCCCGATCAGCCCGGCCGGACCGAGCCCGTAGCCGACCCGCAGGCCGGCCAGGCCGTGAGCCTTGGAGAGGGTGCGCTGGATCAGCAGGTTCGGGTGCCGGTCAAGCAGTTCGCGGGTATCGGCGACGAAGTCGGAGCCGGCGAACGACCGGTAGGCCTCGTCGAGCACGACGACGCATCCATCCGAGACCCTGTCGAGGAATGACTCGAGGTCTTGGGCGGTGACGGCCCGGCCGGTCGGGTTGTGCGGGGTCGGCAGCCAGCAGAGCGTGGCGCCCTGCGAGGCCTCGGCCATCGCGTCGAGGTCGTGGCCCCCGTCCTTCAGCGGCACGTACCGAGGCTCGGCCTCGTGCAGCCGGGTGACCAGTTCGTCGATCTGGTAGCAGGGCTCGGAGAGGATCACCGGCGATCCGGGCCCGGTGGTCAGCATCGCCGTCAGGTAGCAGAGCTCGTCGCTGCCGTTGGTCACCACGACCCGCCCCGGGTCCAGGCCTTCCTGCTCGGCGATCGCGCCCCGCAGTTCCTCGCTGGTCACGTAGCGATGGACCTCGGGCGCGCTGGCGCAGATCGCCTTCATCGCGGCGGGCGAAGGGCCGAGCGGGTGCTCGTTCGAGGAGAGTTTGCCGGCGTCGCCTCCATCGGCTGCCCGGCCCGGCTGATAGCGCCGGATCGAGCCGGTCCGCCGCTGGGCTGTGGCCAGCGCGTTCATGGCCGGACCAGCACCTTGACCTCGTCCGGGCTGGCCAGTTGCCCCCGGATCGTCTCGGGCAGCTCGGGCAGGGAGACGGCCCCGGTGACCAGCGGCCGGTATCTGCCGGCTTCGGCCGCGAGCAGCTCGATCGCCCTCGGCAGTTCGTCGACGAACGCGTTGCTGCCGCGGAGCGTGACCTCAGACTCGACGATCTCCCGGCCGGAAAGACCGGAGGGACGGCCGTCGATCGCCAGCACCAGCACCGTGCCGCCGTGGCGGGCCGCGGCAACCGCGTCCTTGAGCGAGCCTTCGTAGCCGGCCGCGTCGACGACCAGGCCATAGTCCCGATCTTCCGGGGCCGCGTCGGTCGTCCGGGCGCCCAGGGCGCGGGCCAGCTGGGCCCGCCGCTCGGCCGGCTCGGCCACGTCGACCTCCAGGTCCTCGAAGCGGCGGCGAAGCTCGATCTGGACCAGGGCGCCGACCGGCCCGTGCCCGATCACCAGGGCGCTGTCCGGTGCGGCGTCGATGCCGGCGAGCGCGTGGAGGACCACGGCCAGCGGCTCGGCCAGCACCGCATCCTCGAGCGCCAGCCCATCCGGTACCCGGTGCACCGACCGCTCCGGGACCACGCAGTAGCCGGCGAATCCGCCGGGACGCGACTCGCCGAGAAAAGTGATCTGGGAGCAGCGGTCGGGATCGATCGCGCACTCGGGGCAATCGAGGCAGGGCAACCTGGAGTCGAGCACGACTCGCTCGCCCGGCGAGAAGGCCACCTCGGACCCGACCGCCTCGACCACCCCGGCGACCTCGTGGCCCAGCGTCGCGGGCCAGTACTCGACCCAGGTGCCGCTGCGGAACACGTGGAGGTCGGAGCCGCAGATCCCGGCCCACTCGACCCGGACCAGCACCTCGCCGGGACCGGGTTCGTCGAGTTCGCGCGTCCCGATCTCGATCTCGAGGTCCTGGCCGAGGAGCGAGGCTTCCACTTTCATCAGGCGGCCTCCCGGCCCCGGTCCGCGGTGTCGCCCGACCATCCGAGGCGGCTGGAGAGCAGCCGGCCGGCCTCGGTCACGGCGACCGCCAGGCGTTCGACCTGCTCGTCGTCGCACTGGGCGACCACATACGAGGTGCCGACCGCGGCCATCGGCACTCCCTCGTGCGAGAACACCGGCGCGGCCAGGCAGCAGATGCCGGGGGTGACCATCTGGTCGTCGTAGGCGTAGCTGCTCTCCCGGACCTCGGCCAGTTCGGTGATCAGCGAGTCCAGGTCATCGCAGTGGTGCTCGGTGCGGGAGACCAGCGGCTGGTCGGCGTAGATCGCCCGCACCTGTTCCTCCGGCAGCTCCGCGAGGATCGCCCGGCCGACCGCCGTGAGGTGGGCGGGCAGCCGGACCCCGACCTCGGTCACCAGCCGCACGTTGTTCTCCGGCGGTTCCTCCTTGTCGATGTAGAGCACGTCCGTGCCGTGGAGCACCGCCATGTGCGTGGTGTGGTTGATGTCGGCGGCCAGCTGCTCGAGGATCGGCCTGCCCAGCCGGCGGAGGGGCGTCCGGCGAAGGTAGGCCGAGCCGATCTCGAAGACCGCCACCCCGAGCCCCCAGGCCCGCTCCACCTCGTAGTAGGTCACGAAGTTCCGCTCGCGCATCAGGTTGAGCAGGTGGTGGGTACTACTCTTGGGGATGGAGCATTCCCGGGCGATCGTCATGGTCGGCGTGGGGGTTGCCCGCGTCGCCAGGAAGCTGAGCACGCTGAGTGCTCTGTCAGCTGATTTTGCGCCGGAATACATCGCTCTCCGTCACCTCCGGAGACCAAGTCTCATATATGAGACTCAAGTCTCAACTCGACTGGTGGATCGAAAGTAGCCCAGACCCGGCCCTCCGGTCAAGACGAGGCGGGCGAAAACAGTCTCAGGTGCCAGACAGGGCTGTGAGATCGCGGAGCAGAGCCGCTCCGCGCTCGCGCAGGGCCAGCACGCTTTCCACGCCCAGCAGCTGCATGGTGCGGAGGAACTGGGCCGAGATCAGCTCGATCGCCCGGTCGACCCCGGGCTCGCCCGCGGCCATCAGGCCGTAGAGGTAAGCCCGGCCGATTGCCCCCGCGTCGGCCCCGAGCGCGATCGCGACCGCGAGGTCGGCACCGTGGCGGATCCCCGAGTCGAGCACCACCGTCGCCTCCTCGCCGACCGCCGCCCGCACCTCGGCGCAGACCTCGATCGGAGGCAGGGTCCGGTCCAGTTGCCGGCCGCCGTGGTTGGAGAGGTGGACCCCCTCCGCCCCGGCTTCGACCGCCCGCCGCGCGTCTTGCGGGTTGAGCGGGCCCTTGACCAGGAGCCGGCCCGGCCAGATCGAACGGACCTCGTCCAGTTGGGCCCAGGCGACCGAGGGGTCGAACTGGCTGGTCATGTTCTCGATCGTGACCCCGCTGCCGACGCTTGGTGGGGCGTTGGCGAACTCGAGCGCCGGACTCCGCAGCATCCGGGTCCAGTAGCCCGGGTGGGCCCCGATCTTGAGCAGCGAAGTGAGGTTGAGGCTGGGCGGGATCGTGAGCCCGTTGCGGACATCGCGCAGGCGGTTGCCGGAGACGTGCGCGTCCACGCTCACCTCGAGCACCCGGTAGCCGGCATCCGCCGCCCGTTCGATCAGGTCGCGGGTCATCCCCCGGTCCTTCCAGACGTAGAGCTGAAACCAGAGCCGGTCGTGGCCGGTCGTCGCCAACTGCTCGATCGAGGTCGAGGCGACCGTCGAAAGCCCGTAGGGGAGTCCGGCCCGCGCCGCCGCCCGGCCGACCGCCAGTTCGCCGTCGGTGTGCATCATCCGCGTGTAGCCGGTCGGGGCGAGGACGAGGGGCAAGGGGATGTCATCCCCCAGCAGGCTGGTGGCCGGGTCGCATCCGGATACGTCGACCAGGCTGTCGGGGCAGAAGGCCCACCGGTGGAAGGCGCGCCGGTTCGCCTCGAGCGCAAGCTCCTCGTCGGCACCCCCGTCCACATAGTCGAAGACCGGGCCGGGGATCCGGCGGCGGGCGACCCGGCGCAGGTCCTCGATCTCGTGACAGCGGGCGAGACGCCGGGCCCGGGCATCGAGCGGCGGCACCTTGAAGCCGAGCAGCTTCCGCACCTCCGCGAGCTTCATCGGCCGAACCTCAGTTGTCCCGTGGATCTCACGACGGCGATCGAGTCTAACGGCGGGCAGCGGGGCATCCGCAATTTCCGTCCAGCCGGTGGTACGCCTCGAAGTCGGGAAAGGTGGCAATAGTTGCCAACTTTCCCGATCTCGGCGTCGGCCGACGCGGGTCAGGGTCTAACATCAGTCCCATGGCTGATCAGGAACTCACCGACCGCGTCAAGGAACTCATCGCCGAGAACGCGGTCCTGCTTTTCATGAAGGGCACTCCTTCCGCCCCGCGCTGTGGCTTTTCGATGCGGACCGTCCAGGTCCTCGACCAGATGGGGGTCGAGTACGGCGCGATCGACGTGCTGCCCGCCCTCCAGCCGCTGCGCGAAGTGACCACCGAGATCTCGGACTGGGAGACCTTCCCCCAGCTCTACGTCAACGGCGAGCTGCTCGGCGGCTGTGACATCGTCGAGGAGATGTTCGAGTCCGGCGAGCTGGCCAAGACCCTCGGGGTCGAGCAGCCCGAGCCGTCGGAGCCGGACTTCGAGACCTCAGCCCCCGGCGAGCCGTACAAGAGCCCTCCGATGCAGATCGAAGGCTCGTAGAGCCGAAGAGCTGCATCTCCCAGCGGTAATTCCAGATCGAGGGCTCGTAGACCCCCTCGGCTAACGGGAGTGGGTGCCGAAGGCCTGTTTTGGATCGGCAGCCGCTTTGAGGCTGTAGTTGGCGGAGAGCCCGGTCAGGCTCAAGCCGCCGGAGCTGCTGATCGAGGCTGAAGCCGCGTAGCCGAGGCCGCCCTTGATCCCCTTCAGGGCGAGCTTCCTCGGAACCTTGATCGAGATCTCGCGGTTGAGGGACCCGAAACCGTCGGCCCCGATCGTGATCGTGCGACTCGTCGAGTCCCAGGCGACCGGCCCGCTGACCTCGATTTCATCCATCGGGTCACCGGTCGTCTCAAGCGACTTGGCAGCAATCGCGGGGACGGCTATCGGCTCTTCGGCGGGGTCGGGCCCGGTTTCGTCCGCACCATCCGGAATGGATGCTGATTGCGCGTCAGCCAGTGAAACGATGGCGGTTGCCCAAGCGCCGAGTTGAGGCTCTGCGACGCTCTTCTTCAGCGCTGCGGCGGCGGCAACCGCGACCGATACGCCCCGGCTGGAAATCGTGAGCACGCCGCTGTCCGGGTCGATGAACGAGATCACGCCGCTCAGCTTCGTCTTCGAGGCCGTACCTTTGGCCACCAGCGTGCCGGACTGGACGAAGCTGCCGTTCGCGACCGGCTCGATGTCGATCCCAACGCTCCGGCCGACCTTCGGCCCGACCGTGGCCTGGCCCGGGTTGTGGACATAGAGCAGGTTCCCGGCGCTGTCGGCGACGGCATATCCGGCTTGGTCGGCGCCGACCACGGTCGCGACGAGGGCAGGGCCGCTGTCATCCTGTTCGTCGCTTCCATCGTCGTCTTGGTCGGTCGCGTCGGGATCTTCGGCGTAGTTCTTGGTGGGCGTATCGGAGTCGTCCTCTTGGGCCGGCTCGTCGTCGCTGGAAGTCCGGGGGTCGGTCGAGGTCAGATCAGGGCCGTCCGTGTTCGTAGCCGAGGATGCGGTCAGGTCGTTGCCGGAATCGGTTTCGGCCGTCGACCCACCGCCGGCCGGAGGCTGGAGGTCAGCAACCGCCTCGGGGCCGGTCGAACCGGTCTCCGGTTGCTCCGCCGGCAGCGCGATCACCGGGCCGGTCGGCCCGGCCTCGCCCCATCCCGGCGCGATCGCCAGCCCCACCATCAACCCGAAGGCCAGGGCCATCAGGGCAAAGGCGATCAGGTCGTTGCGCGGCGGCACCTGGTAGCGGACCGGCAGGCGCCAGTCCCGGATCCGGTCCAGCAGGCCGGGCTTTTCCGGCTCACCGGGCATCAGCCCGGAACGCTCCCCGGGCTCGCCACCGCGGGGCCGACGACCGTGCCGCGGCCCTCTTTCAGGTTGCGGCCGCAGCGCCAGCAGTACACCGCCCCACGGGCGTAGAGCGAGCCGCAGCCGGCGCAGCTTCCCGCCGCCCCGGCCCGCTCGAGCCGCGCCATCCGCTCGATCTCCGAGAGTTCCGCGTCGACCACCTGGAGCTTCGCCGCCATCGAGGCGAGCACGTCCAGGCGGAAGAAATCGCGGGCGGCCATCTCGTAGGCGGCGCCGCCGAGATCCCACTGCAGTTCGGCGAAGCGGGTGCGGAGCTCCTCGCGTCGGTTTTCCAGGCGTGACATCGGGGCCGGCACCGGGACCGGCTGTTCTTTTCTTTTTCCAGGCAGGTTCATGGCCTCATCCGATCGTGGTCACGTCAGTGCTGCCGCCGCCGGGCGCCTTGTCGTCCTTGGGCGGAGCCTTGCCCGGGGTGGCGATGGTCGGCGGCAGCTTCTTCTGGATCTCCTCGTAGTCCTCACCGGAGGCGTCATCGAGCGCCTTCAGGTCATCCTTGGACGCCTGGACCGTGCCCTTGTTGTTCGCGTTGCTGCCGTCGGTCAGGCTTGCGTCGGAGCCGTCGTCCTTGCCGGTGTTCCCCGTCGTCTTGCCGGTGCCGGCGCCCGTGGCGCTCTCGGCCGCGACCTGGATCACCTGGGCGTCGGGAAAGCTGGCGGTCAGCCCGGAAAGGGCTTTTTCGGCTTCCGGCTTGCTGGTGTAGACGCCGGAGTAGAGGACGTAGTTCCCGGCCGGCAAGCTGCCGAACTGATCGGAGTCGAGCACCCCGACCTCGGAGGCGCCCTGACCGACCAGGTCGGCCTTGGCCGACTCGACCGAAGCGGCGTCCGCGCTTTCCTTCGAGAGGGTCGCCAGTTCGATCGTGAAGCCCTCCTGGCCCTGCGGCCAGTCGGTCGTGATCTCGGTCGAGGTCGAAGTCGAAGTGCTGGTCGAGGTGGCCGGCAGCCCGGTCGAGGCGATCAGCTGCGGCGTGCCCGAGTTGCCGTGGTCGCCGCCACCGGAACGGCCGATCAGCACCCCGATCAGCAGGATCGCGGCGACCCCGCAGAGTCCGACCGCGGCCATCAACGGCGTCACTTCCCGTTCCGGCCGCAGGTCCGGTTCCTCCGGTGGCACCGGCCTCACCTCGCCCTGGCCGGGGGGCGGAGTCGAACCGTTTCCGGCACCGCCCGCTTCCGGCAGGTAGTTCTCGAACTCGATCCGGGCCTTGCCGCGGCGCTTGCCGCAGTTCAGGCAGTACCGCTGGTCTTCGGCCAGCGGCTTGCCGCAGCCGGTGCATCGTTCCGTGACCTTCTGTGGTTCCGGCAACACGGCCGTTTGATCGGTCATCAGGACCCCCCTGAGAGATTGACGGGCGGCGCGATCACCGTGATCTCGGCGCCGGTCGGATTGCCAATGAAGAAGACGTGGTAGGTCGCCGGGGTGCCGTCGGCCTTCAGTTTGGGGATCATGCCCCGGCCGGCCGCGACGATCTTGTCGTTCTTACGGCCGATCGCGTACAGGACGATGTTGGTCTGCTCGATGTCCGACTTGTTGGTGACGGTCCCGGTCACTTCGAGCCCCGAAGACGGATCGCGGTTCAGCTTCGGTGGTGAGACGACGATCTCCGGGATCTTGTCCGGCAGCGGCTTGGCTTCCCCGACCGTGACCTCGACCGAAGCGGGCTTGCCGGCGGTCGGCAGCACTTGGTCGTTCACCCAGTAGACCTCGGACTGCGGTTTCACGACCGGCACCTGGATCAGCGAAGGCTCGGTGCCGGCGAGGTCGTTCTTGAAGGTCGAGCGGCCCTTGGCGTCCTTGACGTTGACCCGGATCGGTGCGTCGGACAGGCCCTCCTGGCTCCCGTTCTTCATCACCACCGCCACGGCAGTTCCCCACTGGTCACTGAGGACCACCTTTTCGAGCACGTCGATGTGGCGGTTCTCCGCCCCGATGTCGACCTTGGTCTGCTTGACCAGGTCGGCGCCTTCTTCCTCGAGCCGGGCGCTCTTCTCCTGGGTCGACTCGCAACCCGCCAGCAGCATCCCGGCGACCGCGAACAGGATCCAGGCGCGCTTCACCCGAAGCCTCCGCCGACGTACTCCCGGGTGCGTTCCTCGCGGGGATCCCCGAACACCTGGCCTGCCGGGCCGTACTCGACCATGTCCCCGAGGTACATGAAGGCAACCCGGTCGGCGACTCGCGCCGCCTGTTGGAGGTTGTGGGTGACGATCACGATCGCGACTTCGGTGCGCAGCTCGACGATCGTCTCTTCGATGATCCCGGTCGAGATCGGGTCGAGCGCGGAACAGGGCTCGTCGAGCAGCAGGACCTCCGGGGAAACCGCCAGCGACCGGGCGATGCAGAGCCGCTGCTGCTGCCCGCCGGAGAGGGCGAGGGCAGGGTGGTTCAGGTTCGAGGACACCTCGTCCCAGAGGCCGGCCCGCTCGAGGGCATCGACCACGATCGGTTCGAGCTGCTTGCGGCGCGGCTTCTTGCTGCCCCGTTCCCGCAGCCCGTAGGCGACGTTGTCGAAGATGCTCATCGGGAAGGGGTTCGGTTGCTGGAAGAGCATGCCGACCCGGGAACGCAGCTGGGTCACGTCGAAGCCGTCGACGTCCTGGTCGTCGAGGATGATCCTCCCGGTCCGTTTCGCGGCCGGGGTCAGTTCGACCAGCCGGTTCAGCGATCGGAGCAAGGTGGTCTTGCCGCAGCCGGACGGCCCGATCAAGGCGAGGACCTCGCCCGAGTTGACCTCGAGGTCGACACCCTTTACCGCGAGCTTCTCGCCGTAGGCGATCGAGAGGTCCTCGGTTCGCATGCGTTCCTCCACCCAGACCGGCTCGCCGTCGAGGCCGGCCTGGAGCTGCCAGGGTTCCCGGCCGTACTCGGGGTCGGGCGGGCCGGCGTAGTCACCGACCCGGATCGGCACCGTCTCCGACTCGACCACGATCCGCCGCAGCGGCGGCACCTCGGCCGGCGGCGTGTTCACGTCCTGCGGCGTCTCTTCCTTCAGTTCCACTGTGGCTTGTTCCTCTTTCCGATCAATCCGACCGCGAAGTTGAGAAGCAGGACGATCATCAGCAGCACGAAAGCGGCCGCATAGGCCTTCTCCGGCGCGTTGCCCTCCCCGGACGGCGAGTTGTTGTAGACGTAGCTGGTCAGGGTGCTGCCGGTGCCCCGCAGGAGGCCGAGCGGACCGCTCTCGGGGGTGGTCTGCATCGAGGCGCCGAGCAAGACGACGACGATCGCCGTGTCACCGCAGATCCGGCCCATGCCGAGAGTCGCCCCCGTGGCGATCCCCGAGCGGGCGCTCGGCAGGAGCACCCGCCGGATCGTCGAGGCCTTGTCCTTGCCCAGCGCGTACGAGGCCTCCCGCACATGCCGCGGGATCGAGTTGAGCGCCTCCCGGGTGGAACCGATGACCAGCGGCAGGGCGATCAGAGCCATCATCGATCCGGCGGTGAGGAACGACCTTCCGAAGACCGAGCCGCCCTCCGCGGTGAACGAGAAGATACCCATGAAGGTCTGCTGGAACACGAGCAGACCGAAGATCGCCAGCACGATCGAGGGCGTGCCGGCGACGACCTCGACCCCGGACTCGACCAGACGCGCCAACCCGGCCGGCCGGCCGTACTCGGTCAGCCAGACCGCGATCCCGACCCCGACCGGGATCGCGATGGCGATGCCGATCACGGTCAGCAGCAGGGTGCCGACCAGCGGATCGAGGAAGCCACCCGACTTCGACTGGTCCATCGAAGCCTCCGGCGAGGAGGTCAGCATCTCCAGCTGGAGGTACTGGACTCCCTTCCAGGCCATGAATCCGACGATCGAGGCGGCCGCCACGCAGAGCGCGATGCCGCAGGCCCAGGCGGCGGCCAGGCCGACCCGGTCGCTGATGCTCCAGCCGCTGTGACGGGCCTGGCCCGGCTGCGGGCGCGGACGGGGATCGGTCGGGTCGGGCTGCGGTGGCCTCGGGCCGGGTGCCGCGGTTCTGACTTCGATGCTCATCGGGCACCCAGCGTGTAGCGGCTGAACGATTTGCGGGCCGCCCAGCCGGCGAAGGAGAGGAAGGCACTCGAGACGAGCAGGATCGCCGCGAAGGCGTACATCGTCTGGCCGAACGGCGCGACCGAGAGGCCTTCCGAGTTGTCGACGATGGTCGAGGCGAGAGGACGGGCCGGTTCGAGGAAGAAGGTCAAGCCATCGAGCGGATTCGGGGCGAACCCGACCGATCCGGCGACCATCGAGAGCATGATCGCCTCGCCCAGGGCGCGGGCGGTCGCCAGCACCAGGGCGGCGACGATCGCAGGCCGGATCGCTCGCAGGGAGACGGTCCGCATCGCCCGCCAGCGATTGACCCCCAGGGCGGCTGCGCCCTCGACCCACTTGTCCGGCACCGACCTGAGCGCGTCGACGATGATCGCGATCATGATCGGGCAGATCATCACCGTGAGAATGAAGATCCCGACCAGGATGCTGGTTCCGTCGAGCTGGATCACGTAGGCGACGGACTCCTTGCGACCTTCGGAGATCAGGTGGTGAGCGACGAACGGGACCACGACCAGGATGCCGATCAGGCCGTAGATCACGGAAGGGACGGCGGCCAGCAGCTTGACCACCGGTTCGATCACCTTGCGCAGCCGGACCGGCGCGAACTCGACGATGAAGATCCCGGCCAGGACCGAGAAGACGACGGAGATGAATACGGCGACGCCGGTGATCAGGGCGGTCGCGTAGAGCAGCGGCCAGGCGCGCAGGTGGTAGACGTACTGGTCCGGCTCGGCGGGCGAATTGAAGATGTCCATCAGCTGCTCGTCGACCGAGCCGCCGGCCCCGAACCAGGCCAGGCCGTTGTGGGTGAAGGACGGGAGCGCCTTGACCAGGACGAAGATGATCATCCCCGCGATCAAGAGCAAGATGGTGGACGCCAGCGCGCCGAGCAGAAGCTCGACGCGCCGGTCGGTCCGGTCTACCTCCAGGCTTGGTTCCTGGAGGGCGACCTCATTGAGGGATGCTGCCTCCATCGACTACTTGAAGGGAACCCATTCCCTGGCAGCGATCCGCAGGGCGGCCTTGTTGTTGCGGACCCAGCGGATCCACTTCGCGGCCGCACCCTTGGCCTTGCCACGGGTCACGAAGTAGAAGCTGCGGACGCCGCCGTACTGGCCGGACTTGGCGTTGCGCAGGTTGCAGGGCACTCCCTTGTAGCTGGCCACGGACAGGCCCTTCGTGAAGGCCTCCGAAAGGTAGCCGATGCCGGCCTTGTCCCGCTTGATCGACTGCTGGACCAGGCCGTTCGAGGCTTTCTGCGAGGCACCGGAGAAGACCTTGGCGTCACCCATGAAGATCTTCTGGAAGGCGTCCTGCGTGCCCGAGGCCGGGGTCCGGACGAACAGGTCGATGGTGCCGGACTGCTTCGCCCCCGGAACCTGGTTCCAGCTACGGACCGAGCCGCTGAAGATCGACTGAACCGCGTTCTGGTCGAGGTTCGAAAGCGGGTTGGCCTTGTTGGTGGCGAGGCAGATCGCGTCCTTGGCGACCCGGTTGAAGACGATTCCGCCGGCGTCGCTCGGCTTCGGGTCGCGGGAGGACATGCCGATCGTCACGCGGCCCCGGGATACATCGGCGATGCCGACGTCCGAGCCGCCTTGGAGCAGCTTGAACTTGACGCAGCCCTTGCAGGCCTTGACGTACTTCTGGGCCCAGAGGGTGGCCAGCGGGGCGACCGAGGTCGAGCCGCTGAGGGTGATGGTGGGTTTGGCGCTGGCGCTGGCCGGGACCACCACGAGGGCGACCAGAGCGGCCAGGAGCCAGACCACGCTGAATTTTGAGCGTGTCATCTTGCTTCCTTTCTTTCCTTTTCTCTTTTCAAGTCCGGGTTCAGGCGGCGTTCAGACGTCGCACCGCGGCCCTGGCCGAGGCGCAGCGCTTCTTCGCTGCCTTGCGGGCCTGCTTGCTGCCGGCCGACTTGACCTTGGCGCAGACCTTGTCGCGCTTGGCCTTGGCTTTCTTGAGCGGGTTGAGGACCTTGCAGGGCTTGGTCTTGAGCAGGAACGGCTCCGACACGAAAGGCGTGTCCGTCCCCTTGACGTCCTGCAGGGTGAGCGCGGTCGCCCAGAACTTCGGCTGGACCGCCGCTTCGCAGAGCGCCTCGCTGGTGCCGACGCTGGAGACGACCGTGTTGCCCGCGGTCATCTTGCCCTGGCAGCCGATCCCCCAGGCCGGGATGCTGCCCTCGCAGCCGAAGGACTCGCCCTCGGCGACCTCACCGTCGGCCCCGAGCACGACCGTCTCGGTTCCGAAGTAACCGATCTCCCGGTTCGAGGTGATCGAGTAGCCCTTGATGTCCTCGTTGCACTTGAGGTTGTAGGTGAGCTCGTTCTCGGCGTGGCCGTCGGTTGTGGCCTCGACCGTGCCCGAGCAACTGACGCTGCTGGCCTGGGCTTTGCCCACCCCGGCCAGGCACATCAGAAATGCAACTGCCAGTCCTGCGGCGAACACGAGCCCGATGCGGCTCCCCCGTTCCCCATCCAGACTCCTGAAGCTGTTCACTGAGATTCCCCTTTGCTTGCTTTGTCCCGTGGGCGATTCCCACGGTCAAGCGCAGTGTGGAGTCAGCTCAGCGCCCGGATGTATCCATCCGGACAACAGCCTGTGAAAGTCCTGATAACCCGGCGCTGCCGGGATGAAAATTTCAGTCGGCGGGTCGGGCCCGCGCTAAGGCAGGGGGAGGGTCAGACCGCGGCGGCTTCGGCGTCGTCCTTCACCTGGAAGGACGAGCCGCAGCCACAGGCGGCGACGACGTTCGGGTTGTTGACCTGGAAACCGGCCCCGGTCAGGCCTTCGACGTAATCGACTTCGGAGCCGAAGACGAACTGCATGCTGACCTTGTCGACGATCACGGCGACGCCGCGATGCTCGAAGACGTGGTCCTCTTCGTCCTTGGTGTCGAAGGCGAGCGCGTACTGGAATCCGGAGCAACCACCGCCACGCACGGCGACGCGCAGAGCCTGGCCTTCTTCCTCCGGCGAGTCCCCGATCAGTTCGGCGATCTTGTCGGCGGCGGCTTCGGTCAGGGTGATTGCGGTTTCAGGCTTCTCGGACATGGTTAAAGAGTAGCGGGTAGGGAACCTGATCCCTGTGATCTGGCGCACCGTCTGATACAACCGTGAGGTGTCAGGAGAGTCCACGATCGCGCTGGTGACCGATTCGACCGCTTCGCTCACGCAGGAGGACCGTGAGCGGCTCGACATCAGCGTCGTAAACCTCTATGTGATCCTCAACGGCGAGCAGAGGCCGGAGAACGAGATCGACGATTACGCCGCCTTCTACAAGGCGGTGCTGGAATCCCCCCAGCTCACCACGACCTCGCAACCTTCGATCGGCGACTTCATGGAGGTCTACGGACCCCTGCTCGACAACGGCAAGCAGGTGATCTCGCTTCACCTGTCCGGGTCGATTTCCGGCACCTGCGAAGCCGCCCGACAGGCCGCCGCCCAGCTCGAGGCCGACGGCTGCGGCGGCGAGCGGATCACCGTGGTCGATTCCCGCACCACGGCCGGCGGCCTGGCCCTCTGCAGCCTGGCCGCCGCGAACGGGATCAAGTCCGGCAAGGACGTGGCCGGGGTGGTCGAGCAGATCGAGGCCACCCGGGGGGTGCTCGACACCCTGATCATGGTCGACACCCTCGAATACCTCCGCAAGGGCGGCCGGATCGGCGGTGCCCAGGCCTGGATCGGCGGGGCGCTCAAGATCAAGCCGCTGATCACCTTGGAAGAGACCGTGAAGCCGGTCGACAAGGTCCGCACGGTCGGCAGGGCGATGCAGCGCCTGCGCGACTTCGCCAGCGAGAAGGCCGCTTCCGGCGAGGAGATCACCTGGACGGTCCAGCACATCCAGGCGCCCGACCTCGCTGCCGAGCTGGCCGCCAACTGCCGTGAGGTCTTCCAGTGCGAGGGAGCCTTCCTCGACGAGATGTCCACCGTGCTCGGCTGCCACGCCGGGCCCGGGCTGGTCGCGATCGGCACCGTCCCGACCGCTGCGGTCGGATCGAAGTTCTGATGAATCTCGCCGTCACCGCGATCGGGCGTGACCGGCCGGGCATCGTCGCCGCGATCACCAGTGCCCTGCTGGAAGCGGGCGGCAACGTGGACGACTCGCAGATGTCGATCCTGCACGGCCACTTCGCCGTGATGCTGATCTGCTCGGTGCCGGAGGATGCTTCGCTCCAGTCGCTGGAGGCGCGGCTCGACGAGGTCGGCCGCCAGTTCGAGTTGGGCGGGATCACGGTCAGCCCGGTCGAAGGCCTGGACCGCGGGGCCGGCCCGACCCATGTGCTGACCGTCTACGGTGCCGATCGCCCCGGCATCGTCCACGACACCGCTTCCACCCTGGCTTCGCTCGGGGTCAACATCACCGACTTGCGGACTCGTCGCACCGGCGACCCCGGCTCGCCGCTCTACACCCTGATGGTGGAGGTCGCAGTGCCGGAGGGCGTCGGGCCGGAACTCGACCGGGCGTTGGACGGGCTGCGGGAGTCGAAGCAGCTCGAGGCGCGGCTGGCCGAGCTCGAGTCCGAGGTCTTCTAGCCGCGGTGGCCGTTCGCGACGTCCTCACCTATCCCGACCCAATCCTGAAGACGGTCTGCGCCCCGGCTCAGTCGGGCAGCGGGGATCGCGAGGGGACCGAGCGGGTGATCGCGGACCTGCTCGACACGATGGGCTCCTTCGACCATTGCGTCGGCCTGGCGGCGCCCCAGATCGGTGAGACCGTCCGGATCGCGGTGGTCGACATCACCGGCCATCCCAAGGCGAAGGATCCGCACGGGCTGATGGTGCTGGTCAATCCTCGGGTCGTCCACCGCTCGGAGGGCAGCAAGGTGAGCCGCGAGGGTTGCCTCTCGCTGCCCGACCTGACCGCCAACGTGCGCCGGCCGCGCAAGGCGACGGTCGAGTTCCTCGACGGACGGAAAGGCTTCGAGATGAACCAGGTCCAGTTGGCCGGCTTCGAGGCCCGCTGCGTCCTCCACGAGATCGACCACCTCGACGGGATCCTCTTCCTCGACCGGGTCGCTTCGATAACCGACGACCTCTTCCGCCGACAGAATTACCGCTGATGGAGATCGCCCAGTTGCTCGGCACCGTCGTCTTCGCCGTTTCCGGCGTGGTCGCGGTGGCCGAACGCCGGCTGGACTGGTTCGGCGTCCTGGTGGTCGCCGCGGTGACGGCGGTCGGGGGCGGCACGATGCGGGGCCTGATCCTTGGCCACGCCCCGGTCTTCTGGATCGAGGACAACAAGTACATCTTCACCGCGCTGGTCGGCGGGATCCTGGCGATCCCCCTGGTCCGTCACTTCGGGCGGGACCACGAGGAGTTCGAGAACAGCCTGGTCCTGCTCGATGCCATGGGCCTCTCCCTCTTCGCGGTGACCGGCGCCCAGGTCACTCTCGACCTCGGGTTCGACGCGCCGACCGCGGTCATCTGCGGCATCCTGACCGGAGTCGGCGGTGGCGTGATCCGCGACCTCCTCGCCGGCCAGCATCCCTTGATCCTGCGCAGCGACATCTACGCGACCGCGGCCCTGGCCGGGACCGGCCTCTACGTGGTCCTGGTCGACACCCTCTCGGTCGCCCAGGCGCCGGCGATGGCGATCGGGATGATCGTGATCTTCCTGTTCCGCATGGTCGCCTACCGCCGGCACTGGAGACTCCCCTCCCTTAACTAAAGGGCGGTTCGGTCTCCGCCGAACCGCAACGGAAACCCGCCGGCCCACAGAAACAAATGACGGATGGGCCGGCTCCGGCGGGTGGCTAACGCTTGCGGAGGGCGGCTAGACCGCCGACGATGAAGCCGGTGGCCACGGCGCCGATGATGATCTGCTTGCGGTGCTTGCGGAGCTGGCCCTTCCAGTCGGTCAACTCGGTGACCCGGTCACGGAGCTGGTCGACGGATTTGCCGAGCTCGGCCCGTTGGGCGTCGATGTCGGCCCGGATCTGGGCCGAGTTGCGCTTCGGCGGCGGCGAGCCGTAGGGCGTGCCGGGGCTGCCGGACGACGGGGCCGGGGCGCCCTGGGGTGGCGTGTACCGGTTCGGGCTGTTCCCGGCCGGCGCCTCGGGGCCGCTGCCCTCGGGTCGAAACGGCTGTTCGGGACTCTCGGCCGGCTTGTCGGCTTCAGGGGTTTCGTCGCTCATGATGCGTCGTCTCCGGGGGTCAGCAGAGCCTTGGTCTGTTTGGCTTCCTCGATCGCCTCGGTCGGGATCGGGGCACCGGTCTTCTCGAAGGAGTTATAGGCGAAGTAGCCGGCTCCACCGGCGATCGCGATGAAGATCACGCCCTCCAGCAGGTAGCCGGCCCAGGCGCCCCAGCCGAACAGCGAGGCGACGCCGAGCGCGAAGGCATGCATCAGCAGGATCAACGCGAGGAAGGCGAAGACGCCGGCCGCGATGCCGACCGCCGAACCCCGGGCCAGCGTGGTGACCTTCTCGCTGACTTCGGTCTTGGCGAGTTCGATCTCCTCGCGGATCAGGTTCGAGGTCCGCTCGGAAACCTCGAAGACCATCTCGCCCACGGTCTTATCGGAGGCGGGTCGGTCCGGGTCCGGGCGGCCGGGGGGCCGCTGGTAGGGCGGCGGCTGGTAGTCCTCGGGGGCCACGGCCTATTCCGGTGGTTCCTCGTTGAAGAACCGGCGGTACGCGACGGCGGCGAGCCGGGAGGCGATCAGACTGGCCAGAGCGCTGGACGCCGTGAGCATGATGCTCCAGGTGATTCTTCTGACGATGTCGTTATCCATGTGAGATCCACAATACCCAAGCTCCCGAAGAACCAATACGAAAGCGCGGTAATGGGCGCCGCACGACCACTGGGTCGGATTTCCGTCCGTGGCACCGGAAATCCGACCCACCCCGTTCGAACAGCGGCAGGTGAGGGTGGAATGGGTCGGAGCTACCGACTTCGGCGGCTCGGCCAGCCTCGGAGGCAAGTCGGGTCAGTGAGGTTGAAGAAATGGTCCGTATGTGACCAAAAACTCAACGTCGCGAAGCAAGCTGACGAGGCTGCTCAGGCTTGGGCGGGTGGATGCCAGGGGCCTCCAGGGCGGGGCTGCCCGGCTATCTGCGTTGTAGGCCTTCGCAGATTGTTTTGACGAGGAGGTCGCGGGCCTCGTCGAAGTTCCGGTCGCTGCCGGGGATGACGCCGAAGATCCAGCCGGAGAGCAGCTGTTCGATCGCCCCGTAGAAGACCATTGCGGCGAAGGCGGGGTCGATGTCCTCGCGGAAGATTTTCTGCTTCTGGCCGTCGGCGACGATCCTGGCGATCAGCTCGTAGGCGCGGTTGATCTCCTCGAGGTGGGTCTGGCCGAACGAGTTGGCGGCACGGGTGACCTCGACGATGATCACCTTCATCAGGTCGGGGTCGTAACGGTAGGAGTCGATGATGAACCCGGCCACCGCGCCGAGCTTCTGCTCGTGGTTGAGGGTGCTCTTGTCGGCCTCGTCGATTGCCTCGATCAGCAGCGACCAGCGCTGGACGAAGAGCTCGTTGAGCACGTTCTCCTTCGAGGAGAAGTAGTGGTAGACCAACCCGTAGGCGACATCGGCCTCGTCGGCGATGTCGGCCACCCGGGTCGAGTGGAAGCCCTGGCGGGCGAAGACGCGAACCGCCGCGTCGAGGATCTGACGCCGGCGTTCCGGCGCGGCTTCACGAGCCATGTGTGACTCCTTCGCTGAAGATTTCGGGGCGGCGATGTTCGATCGCGGGCAGTTCGCGGCGGACCTCGGCCTGACGCTCGAGATCGAGGCCGGCAACCGCGTATCCCTCACCCGTCTCGACTTCGGCCAGTACCTCTCCCCAGGGATCGACGATCATCGAATGGCCCCAGGAGTCGTAGGAAGGTTCGGCGGTACCGACCTGGTTGGCGGCCAGCACGAAAGCCTGGTTTTCGATCGCCCGGGCCCGCAGCAGGACTTCCCAGTGGTCCCGGCCGGTGGCCGAGGTGAAGGCGGAGGGCACCGTGAAGGCATTCGCACCGCGATCGAGCAGGGCGCGGAAGAGTTCGGGGAAGCGCAGGTCATAACAGACGGTGAGGCCGATCCGGAGCCGATCGAGGTCCGCGACGGCGAGCTCCTCGCCCGCCTGTTCATGTTCGGACTCGCGATACTCGACCCCTCCGGCCTCGACGTCGAACATGTGGAGCTTGCGGTACTCGGCGACCAGCTCGCCGGTGGGCGAGATCAGAACCGATGTGTTGGTCGGCAGGCCTTGGGCCGCGGTCTCGGTGAAGCTCCCGGCCAGAAGGTGGATGCCGAGATCGGTCGCCCAATTGCGGGCGGCGGTGATCGCTTCACCGTCGAGGGATTCGGCTCCCTCCGCCAGCGCCCGGCCGTCACCGAGCAGCGACCATTTTTCCGGCAGCACGACCAGCTGCGCACCATCATCGGCGGCGGCCCTGACCAGGTTGCCGGCCGTTTCGATGTTGCGCGCCCGGTCCGAGCCCGAGTTGATCTGTACGACAGCAGCTTTCATCCGGTTCCCTGATTGACGAGTCAATCAACAGGATTATATGAGTGCTGAACCAGATTGAGCCCCTCCCGACCATTATTTCGTGTGATCGGGAGGGGCGGGTTTCAATCGGAGGTCCGGCGAAGACCGGACCGACTGCAGGTGCTGCCTACCAGCCCTTCTTCACTGCCTTGGCGCCACCGTTGAGCTTGGTGGTCTTCAGGCCAGGCGACTTCTTCTGCTGTGAAGCACAGAAGCGGTCGGTGACCCAGCCCTGGTTCGAGTAGAGCTTGGTCTGGTCCGCGTAATGCGGGGACTTGGCGTTCGTGGCCGCCTGCGAGTAGGTCAGGATCGTCTTCACGTCCGGACACTTCTTGCCGGTCAGCGACGCCGTGATGATGAAGCTCGACCCGTGGCGCACATCGTCGTACACGCCGCTGTCGTCGTTCCTCACTGCGGTGATCACGTTGAACATGCCCTCGCCACCGAGGCCGCCGGGGATCGGGATCTTCTCGCCGTTCCGGGTCACGTACTGGTAGTCGCGCCAGGAGGCGTCGAGCGGGATGCCCTTGCTGTTCATGTAGGACACCGCGGTGGAGAGTGCCTCCGGCACGCCGGGCTTGTCCGTGTCAATCCCCGAGGGGGTGTTGACCGGGTCGCTCACCGAGAACGGATTCGCGAACGGGCCGCCATCCACGGACAGCAGGTTGTTCAGCACCTCACGACCGAGATAGGCCCCCTTCGCGTCGAGGTTCTCGGTCATGTCCCAGTTCTTCAGGACCGTGCAGGCCGCGCTGACGTCAACACTGTCGATCGTCGGATGCGACTCGCAGTAGGTCACGAGGCCCGGGATCAGCACTTCAGCGCCGTAGTTCTTGTTGTTCGTCGTGAACTGGCGCACCCGGTCAATCGTGAACTTGTCGCCCGGGGCACCGTCGGTCCCGGCCAGCCTGGTCGTGATCTGAAGCAGGCCGTTGCGGGTCCGGAGCGACCGGGCGGTCTTCTCGTTGCCGATGATGCTCGGGTAGCCCTCGAGCGGTGCCTTCGGGTTCGACAGCCAGTAGCTGTCGTTCATGTTCGACCCGAAATCCTTGCGGATCTGGATCGGCATCGCGCTGGGCGGCAGTACGCCGGTGACCACGGCACCATCCGCCTTCTGCATGTCGCAGCTGGACTTGGAGCCGTCGAGCACCGCGACCTTGGCGCTGCTCCAGGCGATCGCCCCCGCACCCGGGGTGTTGCATTCCGCAACCCGGGCGTCGGTCAGGTTCGGTACGACCGAGATGTCGGCGTACATCGCGTTGCCCTTCGAGTCGGCCGCGATCGTGTTGACCCACGGCACGCCCTGATCCTTGAACAGAGCCTTCTTCATGTCAGCCACGCTCTGGGCGCGGTTGAAGTCGAAGAACTGGTTGACCACGCGCAGGCTGTTCGCATTCGCGTCGAACAGCGAGTAGGCGTACTGGGATCCCCAGCCGAAGAGCGGAGTCTTCTGGATCGAGATCGCGATCGGGCCGTGGACCGTCGAGTACAGCGTGCGGGTCGTGGGCTTGACCGAGCCGTCGCTCTGCTTGACGTCCACCGTGACCGGGGTCGCCTTCATCGATTTCTCCTGGCCATCGACCATGTACTTGGTCGGCTGACCCGGCACCAGCGTCTCACGGAAGAACGCGAAACGACGGGCGGTCGAGACGGTGTGGCTCCAGGCCATGTTCTGGGTGTGGCCGATCTGGATCACCGGACTGCCGAGAAGGCTGGCTCCGGAGACGTTGATCTTGCCCGGGATGGTCAGCTGCGACTCGAAGAACCGCTCCGAACCGGACCACGGGAAGTGCGGGTTGCCGAACAGCATGCCCTTGCCGGTCGAGGTCGCGTCAGACCCCAGGGAGACCGCATTCGAGCCGATGTCCGGGTTCGACTTCAGGCTGCTGAGGTCGGCCTTGGACAGGTTGCCGTGCCCGGCGGGCGCGGAAAGGGGGCTGCTGCTCGAGGGCGGTGCCGCGTTGGCGATGCCGTCAACGGCGGCACCCGCACCGGCCATGCCAGCCAGCTCGTAGAACCGCAGGTAGGCGTCGAGAGTGGTGATCTTCTTCACCCACGGCTTGCCCGCACAGGTCGTGTCCTGGATCTTCTTCTTGTTCTTGGTCAGCCAGGCGTTGTAACCCTTGACGTAGCCGTCGATCACTTCCTTGACCTGCGGCAGCGGGCCGTTCGGCGGCTTCATCTTCAGCACCTTGGGGATCGTCTTGTTGGCGATCACCAGCTTGTGCGAGAAGTCAGATTCGAGGTTGGTGTACTGGATCCCGTTGCCGGTCAGCATCCAGGTCCCGTCGGGGCCGAAATACTTCGACCGCTCGCCGCGGACCGTGGTGTAGATGTCCGCCATCGAGCAGATGTTCTCGTTCGCGAGAGCGAAGCCGTAACCGTAACCGAGGCCACGCCAGCTGTCCGCGACGATGCGCGGGATGCCGTACTCGGTGGTGCGGACCGTGACGCCAGGCCGCTTGAGCTCCTTCTGCCGTTCGCGCTTGGCCTTCGCCTTGAGACGCTTGGTCTGCTTCTTCACGCAACGCTTCTTGGCTTTGCCCCGCTTCTTCTTGCAGATCTTCTTGGCCTGCTTGGCGATGCTGGGCTTGGCCTGTGCCTGTCCAGCCGCTGCGCCGAAAGCCAGTGCAACGGCCACGGCAGCAACCAGAATCCTGATGGACTTCAAGTTCTCTCCAGTCTGTGGTGACGGGCCCCTGCGACCCCTCATTTATCCAACCCTCTAACCCCGAGCGATGCCGGTCGGAGCGGTGTCAGCATACATACGCGTCTGGTACGTGGTCGTTCGCGAAAACCGCTTCAGTTCTTCACCAGCCCGTTCTCCAGCGCCTCGATTCGGGCTCCGATCGGCGCTATCTTTTAACGGTTGGGCCAATCGGCCCACGGGAGAAACCGAGAGGGATAGGGGAGTGAAGTGAAGCGATTTCATTTGTTGTTGACGCTGGCGGGGCTGGCGGCACTGCTGTTCGCGATGCCCGCCACCGCCAAGCCGGCAAGGGAGAGGAGCCACCTCAAAGACGTCGTGAAGACCCAGGTCAAGGTCGTGAGCTCAGGCCAAAGCGGGGTCAAGTCGAGTGGCAAGCTCAAGGTGAAGGTCTCCGTGAAGATCTCCCGCAAGGCTTCGAAGAAGATCCGCAAGAAGGTCCGCAAGAAGCCGATCAAGGTCACCCTGCGGGGCAGTTCCTCGGTGGTCTGGTCCCCCCGCTCCAACACCTCGCTCTACGCGAAGACCGTCAAGGTGCGGCCCGGCAAGTCGAGGACCATCGCGATGAAGCTGAACGCGACCGGCAAGTCGAAAGCCGGTGACTGCGGTGCCCCCACGTTCAAGGTGAATGCGACCTACCGGTCCGGCAAGCGCAAGAAGGTAGCCAAGTCGAGCCGCAAGCTTTCCGCACAGAAGTCGCTCTGCGACGTCCCGGCCGACGTCGACCTGACCAACGCCGACAAGTGCGACTTCATCGCCGGGTCGGGCAACGCCTGCCTGGCCCCCTTCCCGAACGACTTCTACACGAAGGAAGACAGTTCCTCCGACACCGGCCGTCGTCTCAACCTCAATCCCGAGTCGACCCCGGCCAACAAGAACGGCACCCACGTCGCGGTGACCGCGCTGAACCAGTCCGACGGCTTCAGCCCCGGCCCGCTCCTCACCGTGCGGATCCCGGGCATGGACAACGAGGCCGCCTTCACCCAGTCGGGCATCGTCTCGATCAAGCAGATGAGCCGGGCCTTCGAGCCTTCCCAGCCGGTCGTGCTGATCGACGCCGCCACCGGCGAGCGACAGCTGATCTGGGCTGAACTGGACTCGAACGCGACCAAGGACGCGAACCGCAACCTGATCATCAGGCCGGGCAAGAACCTCGAGGACGGCCACCGCTACATCGTGGCGCTGCGCAACCTGAAGGACGCCAGCGGCAACCCGATCCAGGCGCCGCCCGGTTTCCGTCTCTACCGGGACACCGACCGCACCGACAACCCGATCGTCGAGGGCCGACGCGACCATTTCGAGTCGATCTTCGATGACCTGACCAAGGCCGGCATCGACCGGGGCTCCCTCTACCTGGCCTGGGACTTCACCGTGGCCAGCACCGAGAACCTGACCGGCCGCATGCTTTCGATCCGCAACCGGGCCTTCGACGAACTCGGGGACAAGAACCTGACCGACGGCGTGGTCGAGGGTCACGCGCCGGACTTCACGATCACCTCGGTCGAGGATTTCCCGACCGCGACCGGCAACGGCGTCGAGGACGCCCGGATCGTCAAGGGCACCTACACCGTGCCCTGCTTCCTCAACCAGGACGCCTGCCCGAGCGGTGCGACCTTCGACCTGGATGACGACCAGAAGCCGATCCGCATCCCGGGCAACACGATGCAGGCGCGGTTCTCCTGCAACATCCCGAGGTCGGCGGTCGACACCAACTCCGACGACACCGACATCTCGACCTGGACGGTCGACCACAAGGCCCGGCCTTCGCTCTACGGCCACGGCCTGTTCGGCTCGATCGACGAGGTGACCAGCAAGAACATCCGTCAGCTCGGCACCGAGAACGGGGTGCTGGTCTGCGGCACCGACTGGATCGGCATGTCGGAGATGGATCTCGCAACCGCGGTCCACGCGTTGGCCGACCTGTCGAAGTTCCCGGCTCTGCCGGACCGGCTGCAGCAGGGCTTCCTCAACTTCCTGTTCCTGGGGCGCCTGCTGATCCACCCCAACGGCCTGGCCTCCGACCCGGCCTTCCAGTACGGCGGGCAGTCGGTGATCGACACCAGCGATCTCTTCTACTACGGCAACAGCCAAGGCGGGATCGCCGGTGGCGCTCTGACCTCGGTCGCGACCGACTTCACCCGGTCGGTGCTTTACGTGCCGGGCATGAACTACTCGACGCTGCTGACCCGCAGCACCGATTTCACCACCTACGCGTCGATCCTCTACCCGTCGTACAAGCAGGAGATCGAGCGGCCCTCGATCTTCTCGCTGCTGCAGACGATGTGGGACCGCGGTGAGCCGAACGGCTACGCCAACCACATGACCAGCGACCCGCTGCCGAAGACCCCGCCGCACAAGGTGATGATCGAGATGGCCTACGGCGACCATCAGGTGGCCAACGTCGCGACCGAGGTCGAGGCGCGCACGATCGGGGCGCCGCTGCGGGTAGGGACCGGCGGCCTGAATGCCGGCGTGGTCGACCCGGACCGTCATCCGACCGGCCTGGTCGAACCGTTCTACGGCCATGACACCCTCGGTGACCTGGCCTCCAGCCAAGCGAAGAACGGCAACGCCTTCTTCGTCTGGGACATCGGCCCGCAGCGGGACGAAGGCGGCGTCCTCTACGGCACCGACCCGGCCCCGCTGACCAACACCCCGCCGACCACCGGCGAGTCCGACAGCCCGCTCGGCGAGACCAGCGGCATCGACCCGCATGACACGGTGATCCGCAGCTCCCCGCTGATCCGGGCGCAGATCGCCGACTTCATCAAGACCGATGGCGTGGTGACCAATCCCTGCGGCAACAATCCTTGCTACGCCGCCGGGTATCACGGATTCCCCTGATCGCCGAATCCCCGTAGCGACCGCCGAGATTGAAGTTATTCGCACATAGAGCGAATAACTTCAATCTCGGCCTTTGCTTTGTATGGTGAAGCGTCGTGGCTCTACGACGTAAGAAGAAGCGGGCCGAACGGACCAGGGCCCAGATGCCCCGGTGGATGTTCGAAACCCGGACCGACCAGTGGCATGAAGCCGGGTTGGGGGAACAGGTCGTCGAGCGGCCGCGGGGCCGCACCTGGCCCAGGTTGCTGCTGTTCGCGATCCTGATCGCCGCCGTCCTCTTCGCCTTCAACCACCGTCACGACATCGCCCCCGGCCACGGCGTCGAGGCCAGGATCGCCACTGCGATCCTGCTCTTCGTCCTGGGCTGGGGATTCGCCGCGGCCCTCGGCCGCACCCTTACCCCGTTCATCATGCGCCGGCTCGACCCGGGCACGGCCGGCACGGTCGGGTTCGCGATCCGGCTGATCACCATCCTGCTGGTCGGCTTGATCGCGCTCGGGATCGCCGGGGTCAAACCGGCCACCCTGGCGGTCGGCGGTGCCGCGACTGCGATCGTGCTCGGTCTTGCCGCCCAGCAGACCCTCGGCAACATCTTCGCCGGGGTCGTGCTGCAGGGAACCCGGCCTTTCCGGGTCGGGGAGCGGGTGCGCTTGACCGGCGGCCCGCTGGCCGGGTCGGTCGAGGGCACGGTCAGCTCACTTGGGCTTTTCTACACGACCATCCTCAAGGGCCAAGACCGGATGATGATCCCCAACAACGTGCTGTTGGTCGTCGCCGTCGAGCCGCTGCGGGAACCCGACTCGATCGACCTGCGGGCCCGTTTCGACAGCCACCTTTCCCCGTCCACGGTCCAGGACATGCTGCGCCAGGCGATCACCGTGCCGACCCTGCGCCCGCCCCGGATCGAACTCGAGGAGGTCGACCGCGACGAGGTGGTGCTGCGGATCAGCGCCACCCCGGTCAACCCCGGCGACGGCGCAAAGCTGGCCGAGCAGGTCGTGTCGGTCACCCGCGGCACCTTCGAGTACGAGCAGCCGGACCTGAACGGCCCCGGCAAAGAAAAGGGGCCGGACCAAAGGCCCGACCCCAACGTGCCGCACGGGCACTCCTGATTTTCGGTTACTTCTTGCGCCGGATACCGATGTTGAAGCCACCGGGCTGACCGCCGGCTACGGTGCCACTCTCGGCCCGCACCGTGTAACCGAGGTTCAGGTGGAGGCGCTTGCCCTTGACGCGCTTCTTGACCTTGGCCTTGACGGTCACCGTCCGACCCTTTCCGAGCTTGAGCGCGCCGATCTTCTTGCAGGCCTTCTTGGCCAGGCCACGCTTCGAGGTCAGACAGAACGTTCCCTTCTGAATCACCAGAGCACCGTTGTTGATGACCCGCAGCTTGAGGCGAACCTGCTTGCCGGGCCGGGCCTTCACCCTCTTGTTCAGGAGCTTGACCTTGATTCGCGCATGCCCCGACTTGATCGGGCTGGCCGTGGCCGAAGCGATCAGCGGCTTTGAAACCCGCTCGGTGTAGTTCTCGGCCTGGGTTGCGCCGTCGCTGGGCGGGCCGAAGTAGCGGGTCCGCTTCACGGTCAGGTCGTTGTGGTTGCCGAGCCGTGGATCGGTGTTCGGCGTGACCGGGCCGAGGATTCCGAAACCACTGGCCCCGATCGACTGGCCGTCACCGCCACACTGGACCTCGTTCGCACCGGTCGGGGTCGAGTCGTCGAGGTAGTAGGTGCCGAAGTTCGGGTTCGGGATGTCGGTGTCAGAGCCGACCACGGTCGAAACCGAACCCTGCGGGCCGGAAAGCTGCTGCCAGGCGTAGGCGCCGTTGGCGACGTCCGCGGTGGTGGCCGGGACGATCGAGTCCGGGTTGCCGTCGACCGGTACGCCACCGGTGTTCTTCAGGTCGCGATAGGTCATGCCGATCGCGGCCGGCGAGTAGTCGGTCCAGGCGTAGAGGTCGAGCATCGGATGGACCCTCAGGAAGATCGTGTTCTGCTCGTGGTCCTGGTAGTAGATGTGCTCACGCTGGACATAGGGGCCGGAGTTGGCGCCCATGTAGGAGCGGATCGCGCGGACCGGGCCATCGATCACCGCGATGTAGGTGCCCTCGTTGTCGGTGCTCGAGTCATTGCCCGGGGTGGAGTCCTGTTTCCAGCGGCCCGAGAAGGTGTATTCGGAGCGTCCGCAACCGGTCTTGGTCGCCTGGGCGACTTCGCGGTCGAGGATGTCGACGCCGGTCGAGTTCCCCATCGTGATCTTCATCTGGTCTTCCATCCAGCGGTCGATCGAGTGCAGCTCGTAATCGTCCGTCTTCACGGTCGAGTCCTCGGGGTTGAACTGGCTGAAGTAGCCGTAGTCGTCCTTCAAGGTCTGGCTGCCGGTCAGGTTGGTCAGCTTGAAGTCGTAATCGACGTAATCCTTGCCGGCCGACGGGTCGAGGTCACCAGCGGCCTTGAACAGATAGACGTAGGCCGAGCCACCGCCGACCGGGTCATCAACGTCTACCTTGACCGCACTGGAGCGATCCGTCCCCGAGGGAACGGATCCGACCGAAGGCGCGGTGCCACCCGCGTCGCCGCCCATGAAGGTCAGCTCGTCGTCGGCGTCGAAGGTCGCGTCCTCGTCGGCGCCGGAACGGGTCTTCGGGTCGGCGTAGACCTCTAGATCGAAGTCCGGGGCGTTGCCACCGACGTACGGTGGGAAGTCACCTTCCGGGTAGAGCTGGCGCACGTCGATCGTGTGGCGCTCGTCGACCTGGACCGGGATCTGCTCCCAGCGGCCGTTCCAGGCGAAGCCGACGATCTTGCCCGGCTCGGTGCCGACCAGGTCGCCGAGGTCGCTGCCCTTCAGCACCACCGCGTCCCCGCTGCGATCAGCCGGGGCTGCATTGGCCGTGCCGGCCAGCCCGATCGTGATTGCCGCAGCGAGGCCGAGACCAGCCAGGGTCCGCGCGAACGTCTTCATACAGTGTTCCCTTCCCATTCGGTGATCGTATAGATAACCGCGCCGGGCGGTCCCGGTTGCGGCGGGCGGCTTCAGTATCGGCTCCCCGGCTCGAGCGAGCGACTTCCGGCTACTTGCGGCGGTCCACTTCCTCCACCATCAGCTTGGTGTGAAGGGCAGCGATCAGGTCCTTGAGCGGCTCGGTGCCGGCTTCGATCAGCTCGACCGCCCGTTCCGCCGGCATCTCGCCTTCGAGGCGTTCCATCAGCACGTCGACCTCCTCCTTGACCAGGGTCTCGAGGGCGCGCTTGTAGCGGAGCGTGTCGTAGACGGTGAAGCCGATCTGCTCGTCGTAGCCGCCGGCCCGGAAGCGGGACATCGCCTCGATGATTTCTACGTCCGAGGGCGAGTAGCCGCGCGAGTTCGGGGTCAGGATGCCGATTTCGGCCAGCCGGTCCAGCACCTTCTTCGGCACCCCGTACCGCTTGACCTCGGCGGCACTGGTCCGGGTGCGCTCCCGGGCCAGGGCCCGCTCGAGGATCCGATCCTCGACCTCCAGCATCGCTTCGGCCTGGTCCGGGTCCTCCTCGAAGAGGGCCCGGATCGCCTTCAGCGGCATGAACCGCTCCTCCTGCAGCCGCTTGATCAGGCGGATCCGATCGACGGTCTCGGGCCGGTACCAGGCCATGTTGCGGCTGGTCTTGACCGGTTCCGGCAAGAGCCCCTCACGCAGGTAATGCTTGATGGTCGGGGCCGGAACCCCGGAGGCCTCGACCAGGCCGGACATCTTGAGCAGCCGGCCGTCCGCCACGGGCGCCTCGCCGACGCCTGCTCGCGCCTCCTCTGTGGCGCTCCGGCTCACGCCCGGAACTCCATCTCTCCCCCGGTCCCCGGCCCGGCGGCGACGCCGGCCTCGAAGAGCTCGTCGATCTCCTTCGGCGCGAAGCCGGCCGCGACGAGCACGTCACGGGTGTCGGCGCCGATCGAGGGGGCCGCGCTGGCCTCGGCGGCCGGGGTCCGGCTCATCTTGATCGGCGAGCCGATCTGCCGGACCGGGCCGATGCCGGGCTGCTCGAACTCGACGACCATGCCGCGTTCCCGCATCAACTCCGAATCGATCGCCTCGTCGAGTTCGAGGATCGGTTCGATGCAGCAGTCGTAGCGGTCGTTGAAGGCCTTCCACTCGTCGCGGCTGCGCTGTTTGAAGACGGCTGCGGCTTTCTCCCAGGCTTCCGAGCCCGGCCGCTCGAACTGCAGCTCGATCAGTTCCTCATGGCCGGTTCCCTCGCAGAAGGCACGCCAGAACTTCGGTTCGAGGGCGCCGCAGCTGACCCAGCCGTCGGCCGCCTCGTAGGTGAGGTAGCAGATGATCCCGCCGCCCAGCATCGTTTCCCCGCGACGCGGGCTCTGGCCGTCGACCAAGGTGGCGCCGGCGGCCATGGCCTGCCAGGCGAAAGCACCGTCGGTCATCGAGATGTCGACCATCTGGCCCTTGCCGCTCCGCCCTTTCTCGATCAGAGCGGCGAGGATCGCGAAGGCGGCGTTCATCGCCCCGCCCCCGAGGTCGCCGATCTGGCCGGCCGGTTGGATCGGCGGACCTCCCGCCTGCCCGGTCATGGCCAGCATGCCGGTCGCGCCGAGGTAGTTGATGTCGTGGCCGGCCCGGTCGCGCGAAGGGCCGTCCTGGCCGTAGCCGCTGATCGAGCAGTAGACGAGCCCCGGGTTGATGTGACGCAGAGCTTCGTAATCGACCCCGATCCGCTCCGCGACCCCGGGCCGGAAGCCTTCCAGCACCACGTCGGCGGTCGGGACCAAGCGGTGGAACGCGTCCTGGCCCGCCTCGCTTTTCAGATCGAGCCGGATCGAGCGCTTGCCGCGGTTCAGCGAGAGGTAGAGGCCGGAGCGGGTCGCGCCTCGGTCGGCGCCGGCCTCCGGGTCGGTCACGTCATAGAGGGGCGGCGCGTAGCGGATGTAGTCGCCGGGACCGGTGTCTTCGACCTTGATCACCTCGGCCCCGAAATCGGCCAGCATCTGCGAGCAGAAGCCGCCCGGCAGGAGCCGGGTCAGGTCGAGTACCCGGACGCCGCTCAGTGGCAGCTCCTCGCTCATGCCGCCTTCAGGCCGAGCATCTCGCGGGCCTCGGCGATCGTCGCCACCCGGCGGCCGGCGTCCTCGACCATCTGCCGCGCCTTGCCGACCAGCTCGCCGTTCGACTTGCACATGCTCCCGTCGGGCAGGTAGAGGTTGTCCTCGACCCCAGCCCGCACGTTGCCGCCGAGCGTGATCGCGGCGGCGAGCAGCTTCCACTGGGCGCGGGAAATGCCGATCACCTGCCAGTTGTTCGGTCCTTCGGCGCCGCCCGGCACCTGGTCGGCCATCACCTGGACGTTGCGGGGGGTCGGCCGGATGCCACCGGTCACGCCCATGACCAGCGAGATCTGCGAGGGCGGCTTGATCAGCTCCATGTCATAGAGCGGGTCGAGGTTGGCCACGTGGCCGGCGTCGAAGCACTCGTGCTCAGGTTTGATCCCGAGCTCGTTCATCGCGGTGATGAACTCGATGATCGTGTCGAAGGAGTTCTCGAAGACCGCCTTGAAGACGAAGTCCTTGCGGTTCCTCGAGTACTTGGCGTAGTTCATCGAGCTCATGTTGAGGGCGGCGACGTCCGGCCGGCAGGCTTCCAGGTAGGCGATCCGCTTCTCGATCGGGATCCCGATCGCGCCGGTCGAGTAGTTGATGATCACGTCCGGGCATTCGGACTTGATCGCCTCGGTGATCGCCTGGAAATCCTCGATCTCGTAGGAGGGTGTGCCGTCCGGCTTGCGCGCGTGGATGTGGATCTGGCTGGCGCCCTCGTCGACCGACCGGCGGGCCTCCGCGCCGTACTCCTCGGGGGTGTACGGGATGGCGGGGCACTGGTCGCGGTTGGCGATAACCCCGGAGATCGAGTTGCTGATGATCACCGGGTCTTCGAACTTGCTCATGCTTTCTCCTGAATTGCTGCGTTGACGGCGGCGACGAAGTTCTCGATCTCCGGCTGCTGCTCCTCCGGTGGCTCGATCGCCCGGTTGTAGCCGAGGGTTCCCTTGCCACCCTTGAAAGTGAGAGCGGGCTGGGAGAGCAGTCCGCTCTTGAAACTGACGGTCACCTCTGTGAGCAGATCCACCGGCATCCGAATCGAGTGGACGTCGTTGAAGCCGAAGATCTCGACCACCTTCCCGTCAAAGGTGATCAGCCCATCCATGGGCGGCTGGGCATGCCTCAGTCTCAGTTCGCGCCACTGGCTCATACCGGCATCACCCCGTGCTTCTTCCAGGGCCGCTCAACGTGCTTGTCCTTGGCCATCTTCAGGCCGCGGATCACCGTCTGACGGGTCTCGCGCGGGTCGATGATGTCGTCGATCATCGCGTTGCCGGCGGCGATGTACGGGTCGATCTGCTGGCGGACCGCGTTCAGCATCGCCTCACGGGTCGCCTCGGAGTCGTCGGCCGCCTCGATCGCCGAACGGCCGATGATGTTGACCGCGCCCTCTGCCCCCATGACCGAGATCTCCGCCCCGGGCCAGGCGACGATCAGGTCCGGCTCGTAGGCCCGGCCACACATCACGTAGTAGCCGGCCCCGTAGGCCTTGCGGACCAGGACCGTGATCTTCGGCACCGTGGCGCGGCTGACCGCGTAGAGCATCTTGGCGCCGTGGCGGATGATCCCCTGCTGTTCGACTTTCGAACCGACCAGGAAGCCGGGCACGTCCTGCAGGAAGAGCAGCGGGATGTTGAAGGCGTCGCAGAGGTTGATGAACCTCGCCGCCTTGTCGGCCGAGTCGACGTCGAGCACACCTCCCAGCACCTTCGGCTGGTTGGCGACGATCCCGACCGGCATCCCTCCCATCCGGGCCAGGCAGGTGATCAGCGACTTGGCGAACTTCGGCTTGATGTCGAAGTAGTCGCCGTCGTCGACGATCTCCTCGATCACCTCATACATGTTGTAGGGCGTGCGAGGCGACTCGGGGATGATCTCGAGCAGCTTCTCGGAGCCGCGGTCCTCCGGGTCGCCGCTGTCGGCGACCGGCGGCTTCTGCTCGCAGTTGCTCGGGAAGTAGCTCAGGTACTTCTTGATCGAGGCGATGCATTCGGGGTCATCGGCGACCTCGAGGTCGCCGACCCCGGACTTGCGGCAATGCACCTTGGCCCCGCCGAGATCCTCCATCTCGATCTCCTCGCCGGTCACCGCCTTGACCAGATGCGGCCCGGCCAGGGCCATCGCACCCTGCCCGACCACCATCGGCACGAAGTCCGAGAGGCCGGGGATGTAGGCGGTCCCGGCGGCGCAGGGCCCCATCATCGCGGCGACCATCGGCACCACGCCGGACATCTGCACCTCCTCGCGGAAGAGGTGGCCGGAACCCGCGAAGAGCGAACCGGCCGCCTCCTGGATCCGGGCGCCGGCCGAGTCGAGCAGCCAGACCAGCGGCATGCGCTTCGTGAGCGCCATCTCCCTGATCCGGGTGACCTTGATCTCGCCGGTCTGGCCCATCGAACCGGCCATCACCGTGAAGTCGTAGGCGACGATCGCGACCGGGCGGCCGTCGACGTCGCCCCAGCCGGTGATCACACCATCGGCCGGGGCATCCTTCTCCTGCATCGCCGGCTGGGAGTAGTGCGGACGGCCGTGGATGCCGATCTCGTTGAAGGTGCCCTCGTCGACCAGCAGGTCGATCCGCTCGCGGGCAGTCAACTTGCCGCGCTCGTGCTGCTTCTCGATCTTGTCGAGGCCGCCCCCGAGCCGCGCCTTTCCACGGCGCTCGTGGAGCTGCTCGGTCAGGGCGGCCAGCGAGGCCGTGCCGGGCAGCAGGTTCTGCGGGGTCTCCTCGGCCGCGGCCCCGTTCTCGTTCTCGTTCTCGCCCATCAGCGTCCCTTCCATTCCGGTTCGCGCTTTTCGAAGAAAGCCTTGACGCCCTCGATCGCATCCTCGCTGGAGAGCTCGATCGCGAGCTGCGAGCGCAGGTAGTCGAGAGCGGCGGCGAGGTCCATGTCCATCTGCCGCCACATCGCGTCCTTGCCGAGTTTCATGATCAGCGGCGACTTCGAGGCCAGCATCTTGGTCCAGTCCTCGAGCACCAGGTCGAACTCCTTCGGCTTGGCGACGTGGTTGACGATCCCGGCCTCCTTCGCTTCTGCCGCCGACATCCGGCCACCGAGCAGCAGCATCTCGTTGGCCTTCTTGCGGGGCACGTTGCGGTAAATCAGCGCCATGATCATGAAGGGGAAGAGCCCGACGTTGATCTCGGGGGTGCCGAAGGTCGCCTCGTCGCTGGCGACGATCAGGTCGCAGGCCAGTGCGAGGCCGAGCGAACCGGCCAGCACGTGGCCGCGGGCGGCGACGATCGAGGGCTTGCCCAACTGGCCGAGCAGCTTGAAGGCTTCGACGAAATTTTCAGCTCCCTCGAACTTCTCGACCGCATTCGCATCGCTGCCGAAGGCGGCCAGGTTGCCGCCGGCCGAGAAGACCTTCTCGTGTGAGGAGGCGAGCACGACGACCCGGACTGCGTCGTCGACGCGGGCCAGCCTGAGGGCTTCGATCAGCTCGCCCAGCAGCTGGTCGGAGAGGGCATTGCGGGTGTCGGGGTCGTCCAGGGTGATCGTCGCGACGTAGTCGGCGATCTCGTACCGGATCTTCTCGAAGGTGGGTTGGCTCATGGTGGCAAAGATACCAGTAAGTCGAGAGTAGAAAGTGCTACTGTCCACTTCATGTCTACCGAAACCGTCATCAAGCCCGACCACGAAGCCGGCCGCAAGCACTTCATCTTCACCCAGGAGCACGAGGATCTGCGCGAGTCGATGACCGACTGGGTCAAGAAGGAGCTCTACCCGCACCGCAACGAGTGGGAAGAGACCAAGTGGCCCGACTCCGCCATGCAGCGGGCCGGCGAGCTCGGTTACCTCGGCCTCTGCTTCCCCGAGGAGTACGGCGGACAAGGCGGCGACTACTACTACTCGCTGGTCCGGGCCGAGGCGCTCAGCCACTCCGCCAACGGCGGCCTCGGCATGGGCTTCGCGGTTCAGACCGACATGGTCCTGCCCCCGGTCCACCTGCTCGGCACCGAGGAGCAGAAGCAGAAGTACCTCGCCCCCGGCATCCGCGGCGAGAGGATCGGCGCGCTCGGGATCACCGAGCCCGGGGCGGGCTCGGATGTGGCCGGCATCCGCACCACCGCCATCCTCGACGGCGACGAGTACGTGATCAACGGCTCCAAGACCTTCATCACCAACGCCGCCCGGGCCGACTTCATGGTCCTGGTCACCAAGACCGACCCCGACGCCGGCCACGACGGCATCACCCTGATGCTGATCGATATCCGCGATGAAAATGGTAACGACCTGCCCGGCTTCTCGGTTGCCCAGAACCTGGAGAAGATGGGCATGCTCTCCTCGGACACCGGGGAGCTCGCCTTCGAGGACTTCCGAGTCCCGGCCGACTCCGTCCTGGGCCAGGTCGGCAAGGGCTTCTACCACATCAGCTGGGAGCTCCAGAGCGAACGGCTGGTCGCCGCCGCCGGCTCGAACGCCTCGGCCGAGCGCCTGCTCGAGACCGCGATCGAGTACGCCAAGGATCGCAACGCCTTCGGCCGCCCGATCGGCAAGTTCCAGGCGATCCGCCACAAGATCGCCGACATGGCGACCAAGATCGAGGCGTCCAAGCAGTTCACCTACTCGGTCGCCTGGCGGGTCAACAACGGCGAGTATCCGGTCCGCGAGATCTCGATGGCCAAACTGCTCTCCGCCCAGATGGCCTGCGAGGTCGCCGACCAGGTGATCCAGATCCACGGCGGCTACGGCTACATGAAGGAGTACGAGGTCGAACGGGCCTACCGCGACCTGCGTCTCAACCGGATCGGCGCCGGCACCGACGAGGTCATGCTCGAGGTGATCGGCCGTTCCTACGGCCTCTAGCGGGGCGACCCACCGGGGCGGGTGCTTTGACTTAGTTCAGTTCTCGCTAATCAAGTCGATGCACCCGGACTAGAGTCCTAGCTATGGCCAACGGGCATACCGAAGAAGTCGATGTGGTCATCGTCGGTGCCGGGATCTCCGGCATCGCGATGGCCCGCCAGGTCAGCCTCGACCACCCCGGCCTGAGCTATGTCGTCCTGGAAGGGCGCTCCCGGGTCGGCGGCACCTGGGACCTCTTCCGTTATCCCGGCATCCGCTCCGATTCGGGGATGGGCACCTTCGCCTACTCGTTCCGTCCCTGGCCGGGCACCAAGCATTTCGGCACGGGCGAGCAGATCCGCGACTACCTCGAGGAGACCGCGGCCGAGTACGGGATCGACCAGCACATCCGTTTCAACCGCAGGGTCAAGGCGGCCGATTGGGACAGCGAGACTGCCCGCTGGACGGTCACCGTGGACGACGGATCCGGGGAAACGAGGATCCGCAGCCGATTCCTGATCGGCTGCACCGGCTACTACCGGTATGAGCAGGGCTTCTCGCCGGCCTTCGAGGGCGAGGAAGACTTCGAGGGCGAGCTCTTCCACGCCCAGCACTGGCCGGAGGATCTCGAACTGAAGGGCCGGCGCTTCGTGGTTATCGGCAGCGGCGCGACCGCGATCACCGTGGTCCCCGCCCTGGCCGAGGCCGGCGCCGACGTGACCATGCTGCAGCGCTCGCCGAGCTACGTGGTCTCGATCCCGACCGAGGGCGGGATCGCCGACTGGATCCGGGAGCATTTCTCACCCAGGCGGGCGGCGTTCCTGCTGCGCTGGTTCGGGATCCTGATGGAGCTTGCCCAGTTCAACCTCGCGCGTCGTTTCCCCAACCTGTTCCGCCGCCTGTTCATCAGCGGCGCCCGCAAGCAGCTTCCCGCCGGGTACGACAGGCGCCACCTCAACCCGGCCTACGACCCCTGGGTCCAGAGGGTCTGCTTCGCCCCCGACGGCGATTACTACGCCGCGCTTTCCGGCGAGCGGGCCCGGATCGAGACCGGCAACATCGAGCGGATCGGCGCCGACCGTATCCACCTGCGGGAAGGGTCCGAGATCGAGGCCGACGTGATCGTCAAGGCGACCGGGCTCGACCTGCTGATCTTCGGCGACATCGAGATGAGCGTCGACGGCGAGCCGATCGACCCGGCCGACCACCTGGTCTACAAGGGCGCGATGCTCTCCGGGGTGCCGAACTTCGTCTTCGTGGTCGGGTACACGAACGCCTCCTGGACCCTGAAGAGCGAGCTGATCGCCCGTTTCGCGAGTCGCTTCATCGCGACAGTAGAACGCAGGGGCGGCGGTTCAGGCACCGGCTCGGGAGTCCCGGTCGCGCCGGAGGGACCGATGGAGACGGTGCCTCTGCTCAACCTCCAATCGGGCTACATACGCCGGGCCGAGTCCCGGCTCCCGAAAGCGGGTGACGTCTCCCCGTGGGTGCTCCACATGAATTACTTCTCGGATCGCCGCGAGTTGCTGCGTGGCGACCTCGAGGACGGCGCGATCCGCTTCAGCTGAACCCAAGTCGTCGGGAAAATACCTAAATTCCGATTGGATTCGCGGGTAATATCGCTCGGGCAGCAACGGTCAACCACGAGACGGGTCATCGACCCCGGGAGACCCATGAGCGAACACCACAGAATCGTCATCGTCGGCGGCGGCACGGCCGGAATCACGGTGGCGGCGAGGCTCCATCGCGCACTAGACAATCCCGACCTGGCGGTCATCGAGCCTTCCGCTACCCACTACTACCAGCCACTCTGGACCCTGGTCGGAGGCGGCGTGGCGAAGCGGGAAGCAAGCGCCCGGCCGATGGCCGGCCTGATCCCGGCCGGAGCCAGATGGATCCAGGCCGAGGTGACCAGGCTGCGGCCGGAAGAGAACGGGCTCGTGACCGGTGACGGCCGGGAGATCACCTACGACTACCTGGTCGTCGCCCCGGGCCTGGCCCTGCGCTGGGACCTGGTCGAGGGCTTGGAAGGCCGGGTCGGTGCAGACGGCATCTGCTCCAACTACGAATACGACCAGTGCCCCAAGACCTGGGAGACGATCCGCTCCTTCGAAGGCGGCACGGCGCTATTCACGATGCCGCCGCCACCGATCAAGTGCGCCGGGGCGCCCCAGAAGATCATGTACATGGCCGATGACACCTTTCGAAAGAACGGGGTCCGCGACCGCACCGAGGTGATCTACGGCGCGGCCACCCCGGGCATCTTCTCGGTCAGGAAGTATGCGGAAACCCTGGACGAGGTGATCCGCCGCCGCGGAATCGATGCCCGCTACCAGCAGCGGCTGGCCGCCGTCCGCGCTGACGAGCGGGAGGCGGTCTTCACCGGCGGCGACGGCAAGGAGTCGGTGGTCGGCTACGAGATGCTTCACCTCGCCCCGCCCCAGGGACCACCCCGGTTCGTCGCCGAGAGCCCGCTGGCCGGCGAGGGCGGCTGGTGCGAGGCGGACCGGGCGACGCTTCAGCATCCCCGCTTCCCGAACGTCTTCTCGCTCGGCGATGCCTCCGGCCTGCCGACTTCGAAGACCGGTGCGGCGATCCGCGCTCAGGCACCGGTGCTCAGCCAGAACCTGACCGGGGTCATGGCGGGCGGCCAGCCGACCGCGACCTACGACGGCTACACCGCCTGCCCCCTGATCACCGGCTACGGCAAGCTGCTGATGGCCGAGTTCGACTACGACCTGAACCCTGCCCCCTCGCTGCCCCTGATCGACTCGGCCAAGGAACGCTGGAGCTGGTACCAGTTCAAGCGGTACGGGCTGCCCTGGTTCTACTGGAACGTGATGCTCCGCGGCCGCGGCTGAGTCCGGTCGGTCTAGGATGCGGGCATGAAAACCCGCCGCCGTTTCAAGCTTGCCGACCGGATCAACTGGAGCCACCCGACCGCCCGTCGGATCAGGCTGGGACTGGCCGGCCTCGGCCTCCTCGCGCTCGGCGGCGTCGGGGCCGCGGTCGCGGTCTCGGCCACTTCCGATCCGCCGGCGCCGAAGTACAACTCGCTGGCCCGGGTGGTCAACCCGATCGGTGCGAAGGGCCGTGCGCTCAACCTCGCCCGGATCGTGATCCAGCCGGGTGCGAAGATCCCGCTGCACTACCACCAGGGCACCCAGGTCGGCTACATCCAGTCGGGCGTCCTCACCTACCACGTCCAGGCGGGACAGGCGAAGGTGATGACCGGCGCCGGAGACGCCCCGAAGCTGGTGCGTCTGATCAAGGCGGGACAGACCGCAAGGGTGAAGCCCGGCCAGTGGCTGATCGAGCAGCCCTCCGACCACCACCGCGCCGCCAACAACGGCAAGAAGCCGGTGGTGATCCTGCTCTCGAACCTGCTCCTCAAGAACGCCAAGCCCTCGAAACTCCTCCCCTGACACTGCTTCACAGCCGGAATATTGAATCTGTCAGCGCTATCTACTGACAGATTCAACATTCCGGGGGACGAGGCTCAGGCGGTCGGGGTCACCTCGGCCGTGCAGTGGGCGCAGCGGGTTGCCTTGTTCGGGATCTCGGAGAGGCATTCGGGGCACTCCCGGGTGCTCGCTTCCTCGTCCCGCTTGAGGTGGTTGAGCGGCGTCACGACGAAGAAGTAGACGACCGCGGTCACCGAGAGGAAGGCGATCAGGGCGTTGATGAAGTTGCCGTAGGTGAACTCGGAACCGCGGATCGTGAAGCTGAGCGCCGAGAAGTCCGGTTCGCCGATGATCGCGGCGATGATCGGAGTCAGCAGGTCCGCGACCATCGAGTTGACCAGTGCTGTGAACGCGGCGCCGATGACGACCGCGACGGCAAGGTCGATCACGTTGCCGCGGCTGATGAACTCCTTGTAGCCCTGAATCAACTTCATGGGCCGAAAGCTACCCGGCGACCCTGACACAAAGCAGGGCCGCCGGGCATCTCTCACTTGGGCCTGGCGGTGAAGCTGGTGGAACCGGAGCAGATGTAGATCCGGGCGCCATAGAGGTCGGGGATCAGGAAGGAGAAGTTGAGCTTCAACTTGCCCGAGACGACCCGGCCGCGCTTCTTCAGGGTGACCTCGTAGTTCTTGGTCGCCTTGGCGCCGACGTTCATCGCGGCCGGCTGCAGCGCCTTGCTCTTGACGGTCTTGCCGATCTTTCCGGCCGCGACCGGCTGGAAGAGTTCGCTGCCGGCCCGCGACGCGTAGCCACCGGTGGTCTCCAGGCAGAGGGTCGGGACGACCGTGCGGATGCCGGTCACCTTCTTGCCCTTGAGGGCGAACGTGACCGAGCTGCCGCCTTTGGTCTTGCCCTTGTAGGGGGTCGCCGCGGCGAAGTCGGCGGCGAACATGAACCAGGCCAGGAAGAGACAGGTGAACAGCGAGATCGCGCGGCTCATCGGGTCACCTTGACCTTGCTCTTCGAGTTGACCGTCTTGATGCCAGGGCCCGAGGCCGAGACTCGGATCGGGTAGCTGCCCCTCGCCTTACGGACGGTGCGGATCGCCAGGGTCGTCCGGGCCGTCTTGCCGGCGCCGATGCCCGGCAGCGTCTTGCAGCCGGCCGGCTTGACCATCTTGCGGGCCTTGCCGGTGACCGTCGCGCAGACCTTGATTTTCTCTGCGGCAGCGCCGCTAGCGCTCACCACGGCGGTCAGCTTGGTCTTCCGCCCCGCCTTGACTTTGGCCGTGGCCGGGTTCACCTTGAGCGCGATCCGGGGCTTGGCCGGCCCGGTCGGCCCGGTGGGACCGGTCGGTCCGGTCGGGTTGGTCGGGCCCGTAGGCCCGGTGGGGTTGGTCGGACCTGTCGGGCCAGTCGGGTTGGTCGGGCCCGTCGGTCCGGTCGGGTTGGTCGGTCCGGTGGGCCCGGTCGGCCCGGTGCGCTGCAGGGTCGCCTGGCCGAAGGCCGGCTCCTTGCCGCTGCCGACCTTGACCGGGTTCAGGGTGCAGTTGCCGCCGTTGTTCTGGGTGGGCACGTTCGCCACGTAGACCGAACCGCGGTCCTGCCAGGTGATCATCGATCCGTCCGGGGAGAAGCGCGGGTAGGCAGGAGACTTGGCGACGTTGACCGCCGAGCAGCGGTGGGTCGGGCTGCCGGCCGGCGGGGTGCCGTTCGTGTTCCAGAAGGCGAACTCGGCGGCGTCGGAGCCTTCCGGCGTCACCTCGAGCACCGCGATCCCGGTCGTGGAGACGTCGAAGCTCAGCATGTCGCCACCGTTCGGGTCGTTGAAACCGAGCCAGGCGGCGGGCTGAGAGCTGCCGGCCTTCTGGACCCAGATCCGGTTGAACTGCGTATCCACGAACCCGGCGTAGGGAGTGCCCGGGATCCAGCGCGGCCGGACATAGCCGACGTGGCAGTTGATCAGGCAGGGGTTGGTGGTGCCCGGCCCGGCCAGGAACGAGATGCGCTGGTTCAGGGTGCAGGGATAGGTGCCACAGTCGAAGTAATGCCAGTCGTAGACGAACACACCTCCGTCCGGCGAGATCGTGCCCCCATTGAAGGGCGCGAACGAGCCGGCCCCGGTCTTGGCCAGGATCCACGTGTCCTTGACCTGGCCGGTCGCCGGGTTGATGAAGTAGGCGAAAGCGCTCGAGCTCGCCTTCTTGATCGCCACGATCGTGCCGTCGTTCTTCTGGGAAGGAGTGACGTAGGCGGTTTCCGCGGTCCCGTCGCTGGTCACCTTCTCGGTCAGCGTCCCGTCGGGCGAGGTCCGGTAGACGTTGCCGTCGGTCCCCACGTAGGAGACATTGGCCGCCTGGGCATGGGGCACATGGGCAAACCAGGTGAACAGCCCGACCAGGAAGGCGAGCGACAAGATGACGCTCGGCCCGGTGCAGGCTTTGCTGATTCGGCGATTGGTTTTCATGGGACGGGACCTCCGGAATCGGGATTGCTGATGACGGCAGCTTCCGATCCGTCCCTTGCGATGACTTTGCGGCCATGTTGCGAGGCCCGCAAGAAGCTCGGGAAGGGGCGGTTCAAGGGCGGTCGTTTGGCTCTATAGTGCGGCTTACAACCAATCCAAGGAGCGTTTCTTTCGATGGGACTACTTGAAGGCAAGAACGCGATCGTCACCGGGTCCGCCCGGGGCATCGGCCGGGCGACTGCCGAGCTTTTCGCCGCCAACGGCGCCAGGGTTCTGATCAACGACCTCGATGCCGACGTCGCCGAGCAGACCGCATCCGAGATCGAAGGCGAGACCGCCGTCTTCGGTGGTGACCTGACCAAGGGAGACGCCTGCGACCAGCTCGTCGCGACCGCTCAGGACGCTTTCGGTTCGATCGACATCGTGGTCAACAACGCCGGCTACACCTGGGACGGCGTCGCCCACAAGATGACCGACGACCAGTTCCAGGCGATGCTGGACATCCACACCATCGTCCCCTTTCGAGTCGCCCGGGCGCTCGCCCCGCACTGGCGCGAAGCCGCCAAGGCCGAGGCCGCCGAAGGCAACGAGTACTTCCGCAAGCTGATCAACGTCTCGTCGGTCTCCGGCACCATGGGCAACGCCGGCCAGGCGAACTACAGCGCCGCCAAGTCGGCCGTGGTCGGCCTGACCAAGACCCTGGCCAAGGAGTGGGGCCAGTTCAAGATCAACGTCAACGCGGTCGCTTTCGGCTTCGTCGAGACTCGTCTGACCGCCGCCAAGGAAGGCGACGCGGAAACGATCAAGGGTCCGGAGGGTGAAGAGATCCAGCTCGGGATCCCCGAGCAGATGCGGGCGATGGCTTCGATGATCATCCCGCTGGGCCGTCCGGCCTCACCGGAAGAGGCGGCGGGCCCGGTCCTCTTCCTCGGCTCGAACCTCTCCGATTACGTCCACGGCCAGGTGCTCAACGTGACCGGCGGCCAGTTCGGCGGCATGTACACGTAGTCAAATGAAGTCAAATGAAAAGGGCCCTCACGCTGGTGAGGGCCCTTTTCGTTGTCGAGTCTTCACCTAGAACAGCCATCGGGACCAGAACGGCCCGACTCCCCCGTCTCCCCCGTCCCCTCCAGCTCCGCCGGTTCCGCCGGTTCCGCCAGTAGCCCCGGTCGTGCCCGTCGCTCCGGTACCTCCGGATCCTCCGGATCCCCCGTCTCCGATCCACCCGATCCCCCCGTCTCCTCCGGCCCCACCGGTGGCCCCGGTCGTACCCGTCGCTCCGGTACCTCCGGATCCTCCGGATCCCCCGTCTCCGATCCACCCGATCCCCCCGTCTCCTCCGTTCCCACCGGTTCCCCCAGTTGCACCAGCGACGCCGGTCGGTCCGGTCACGCCGGTCGGTCCGGTTTCCCCAGTGGTTTCGGTGGGGCCGGTGGGTCCGGTCGGGCCGATCGGGCCTGTGAACCCGGTTTCTCCCGTGAGGCCGGTCGCGCCGGTTTCGCCCGTCGAGCCCGTGGCCCCGGTTTCCCCTGTTGAGCCGGTCAGTCCGGTGGGTCCGATCGGGCCGGTCGCCCCCGTCTCACCCGTAGCCCCGGTCGGCCCGGTGCTTCCGGTCGCGCCCGTGTTGCCCGTCGCCCCGGTGCTGCCCTTGTCGCCGGTCGCGCCATCTTTCCCGGGCGGCCCTGACGCCATCCGGACGATCTTCACTTTCTGGGCACCGCAGCTGGTGCCCGCCTGACTCTTGAAGCAGGAGACGAGGCGATACCGGCCAGGCGAAATCGCTCGCTTGACCTTGGCACCGGCCAGGACCGCCTTCCGGCCGCGGGGAGCAACCCCGGCAACCTTGCGTCGACCCATCAGGAAGGGGCCGGGCCGGCCGCTGGTCGAAAGGGTGATCGAGATCCGCCCGCGGACCGTCCTCGCCGACGGGTTGCGGATCACCGAGGAGACGACGTAGGCGCTTCCCTGGGCCATCTTCGCCGGCGCCCTTACCTTCATCACATGCGGTTTGGCCGCACCTTCAGCCGTTCCCGCCAGCAGCAGCGATGCCGCCAGCACCATCAACAGCGCTGCCTTCAGCGCCCCGGCCTTGTGCCCGTATCTCGAAACAGTCATCGGTCCTTCCTCCTACGGATCCCCCTCGGATCAGCATAGTCGTAGAACCGACCGGAAACAAGACAGCGGCGCCTACCCGGGGCTCCTGACCCGCAGACGGTGGTAGACCACTGCCTTGCGGGGGCCATGGGTGGCGCGGCGGGCCTTGACCCGCATCTTCAGGAAGATCGTCCGCCGTTTCACCTTTGACAGCTTCTGGAGCCGCTTCAGGAAGGGCCGTCGCACCTTCAATGCGGCGCGCTTCCAGTGGCCGGAACGGACCTTGACCCTCAGGGTCTTCGTCATCGCCTTGCCCCGGCGTTTCTTGGTGACCACGGTTGCCCTGACCCGGCAGGCGGGCCGGAAACGTTTCGGGCAGTGGACCCGCACGTAGAGCCGGCCTTTGTAGAGGAAGGCCAAGCCTGGCTTGACGTTCCTGGGCGGCTTGGGCGACGGTTTCGGGTCGGGGTCCGGGTCAGGGCCTGGGCCACCGCTCGGCCCGAAGTCGACCATCGCGACCGGGCCGGGGTTGCCGGATTCGTCGACCGCCCGGATCGCGGCGTAGCGCTTGTGGCCGGTGAGCGCGAGCGTCTCCTCCGCACCGGGTTCCGCCGGGGCTTCCGTGACCCGCAGCCGATCGGCATCGCCGAACCCGTCGGCGGCAATCGGCTTTTCCGAGGACACCGCTTCGTAGTGATCGGCTTGGCCGCACCGTCCGTCGTCGCCGGTCGCCTCGAAGCTCACGCCGGACGCCCCGGGCTTGGCATCTCTCAGCGGTCCTGGGGCGGTTCCGTCGTGGTCATAGTTGCCGGACTGCTGCGGATCGTGGCGGAAGCCCGGCCACTCGCTCTGGCAGGCAGGGATATCGGGTCGCGACCATTCGAAGAGGTAGCCCTCCCTGGTGAAGGCGGCGATCCGGCCATCGTCGGAGATCGCCGCCGGCGAGAAGAGCCAGCCGCCGGTCACCTTCGGGAAGCCGGGTGCGTTTGCCCCGGTCAGTCCGTCGTAGGCATTGACCAGGCCGAGTCCGGTCCCGGCGATCACCTGGTTCGAGGTCGGGTTGCCGGTCACGTTGGCGATGGTCGAGGAGGAGAGGAACTGGTAATCCTCGGTGACCCGCGGGAAAGCCGGCTGCGACAGGCCGGTCACCGGGTCATAGGCCCCGATCAGGTGGTTGTAAGGCAGGTTCTGGCCGACCAGGAGCAGGTTCAGCACGGCCGGCAGCCCGAGCCCGTACTTGACCACGCTGGGGTTCTGGCCGGGCACCAGTTTGCCCAGCGAGGCCGACTCGAAGAGGTTGATGCCGCCGACCGGCAGCGCTCCGTCGGCGGTTGAGGCGGCCCCTGGGATCGATTGCTGGATGCCCCGGGACAGCGAGCCGTCGGTGCCATACACGCCGATCGTGGCCGAGCCGGTGGCCGAGGCGACCACCCTGGTCTCGCCGTCCACTTTCATGATCGACGGATCCTGGCCGGGGCCGATCATCGGCAGGGTGTCCTGGATCGCGCCGTTCGGCTTGATCGGCCAGCCCGCCAGGAACGGCTTGCCATCGTTGTCGGGGTAGTCGTTGCCACGGGAATCGACCGCGTAGACGCGGTTGGACCCGCCGGCTGCGTTGGCGAGGATGTCGGTCAGGGCGCTGCCCAGGAATCCGCTGGCCAGGCTTTCGAAGTCCGGAGCCTGGGCGTCGTAAGTCTCATTCGAGGCGACCACGATGTCATCCCGGCCGTCTCCGTTCAGGTCGCCGACCGCGGGCGAGGTGATCGATTCGGCCAGCATCTGCTGGTCGGCCGGGATGTCCGGGTCCACCAGTCGCACCGGGAAGCCCGGCACCGTCCCGCCCCGCGGCGTGTAGGCGTACAGGTACCCGTCGAGTCCCGGCACGACGATGCTCGGCAGACCGTCTGGCCCGTCGAGCCGGGCCAGAGCCGGACTGGCGATGAAGCCACACTTCGGATGCGAGATGTTCGGTTTCTGGAGCTCGGGCCGGCAGTTCGAGAGCGGCGGGCCGACCGGGAATCCATCTTCGAGCCGGCCGTCGGCGCCCCACGCGTACACGTGGTAGCCCGCCGTGGTCACGACCTCGGTCTCACCGTCGCCGTCGATGTCGGCGACCACCGGCCCCCGCGGCGGCTCACGGGGCGGTGCCTCGGCGGCGAGAGCCTTGAAGCCGTTCGCACCCTGGTGACCACCCGCCTGATGCATCAGGCGGGTCCGCACCGGCCAGCCCGGGAGCTCGGAGCCGTCCTGGCGGTAGGCGTGGATCTCGCCGGCCATGGTCGGCACGACCAGCTCTTCGGTCCCGTCGCCGTCCAGGTCGGCGTACCGGATCGGCGCCTCCCCTCCGGCTCCCATCCGTTTCGGGAAGCCGTCGCGAAGGTCCTCGTCCCGGGCGGAGGTGAAGACCCGACGGTCGATGCCGGGCGTGTCGATCCCGTCACCGTTCACGATCAGGCGGACCGTGAACTCGTGGTCGAGCGGGTCGGTGCCGGAGGTGGAGAAGATCGGGCCGCCGGAGTCCTGGCCGGCGTCATAGCTGGCCAGGGCCTGGCGCACCTGGTCGAGCTGGATCGTGCCGAAGTCGGTCACCGTGCCGGAGGAAGTCCCGGAGCCGACCTGATGCCAGGTGTCGGGTTCCTGTCCGGTCCCCCACTCCAGCTTCCAGGTGAAGTGGCCGCCGGTCGCAACCCGGGCTCTCGCCAGGCCGCGGACCTGCAGCGTGTCCCCGGTGAGCGGCGCGTACCAGTCGGGCGACGTGATGGTCGCTTCGGGCGGCAGCTTGCCGGAAGCGGCGACCGAAACCGCCGCGCCCAGGTTGACTCGGCCCCAGCCGAAATGCGAGGTCCACTGTGATTCCCGCGGGGCCGCGGGATCTGCCGCCGGATCGGCCACCCCGAGGCCGGAGGTGTTGGCCAAGGGGTTGGCCGAGTTGCCGGTCACCCGTTCGGCGGTCTGCTCGAGGATCGCCCGGGTCTCGTCCGGGCGCAGCTGGATCCCGTGGTCTCGGGCCGCACTGATCACCAGGGCGGCCGCACCGCCGGCCTTGCCGGTGTTCTCGGAGCCGGAAGCCCCTTCCATCGAGATCGAGCTCTTGCCGCCGAACTGGGTCGTGTTGGCTCCGCGGAAGTAGGTACCGACCGGCAACTGGCTGCCGAGGCAGACGCCGAGGCTGGCCAGCGGCTGGCCGCAGAGCGCCGAGCGCAGCTCCGGACCGACGTCGGTGCCGAGGCCTTCGGTGTCGGTGACCACCCCCTGGATCAGCATCGCATGGCCGTAGTTGGCCGGGTAGTTGTGATTGGCGGTGTTGAGGTCGTCACCGGAGTAGGTCTGCACCACGCCGTGGCTCCAGGCGTAGTTCGAGGCCGCTTCGGCGAAGGCCGAGTGATAGATCGATCCGTTGGCGGCGACGATCACCTCAGCCCCGGAGTCGGTCGCATAGAGCATGCCCATGCCGACCGTGTTGCCGTCGGCGACGAAGGTGTCCCAGATCCGGACCGGGATCACCTGGCAGCCGGGACAGACCCCGAGCTCGCCCTGGCCATCGTTGCCGCGTTCGGCGGCTTCCATCATCCGGCCGCTGCCGTGGCCCGAGGCGGCGAAATAGCTGGAGGCGTCGAAGGGGTCGTTGTCGTTGTCGAAGAAGTCCCAGCCGGCGATGTCGTCGACGTAGCCGTTGCCGTCGGCGTCGCTGCCGTCGGAGAAGGTCGCGATCAGGTCTTCACCGTCGATCTCGGCGGAGCCGTGTGGGCCGGCGGCGTGGTCGACCCGCGGGTCGGCGGCATAGTCGGCGACGTTGAAGGCGCCGTCGCCGTTGCAGTCGTAGGCGGAGCAGCCGGCGCCGCCGGCCTTCTGCGGCAGGGGCAGCTCGTTCCGGTTGAGTGCCACTTGCAGCCGCAGGCCTTCCCGGTCCCATTTGATGCCGGTGTCGAGCACGGCGATCTGGACGTCGGGACGGCCCCGGGTCACCTTCCAGGCGCCGGCCGCGTTGAACCCGGAGACCTGTTTCTTCAGGGCGTTCGGACCTTCGCGGTAGAGGGTCAGCGGGGTTTGGGCGGAGGGAAAGCCGAACAGGTCGAACCGCTCGTCGTAGAGGTTGGTCGCGGCACCGCCATCCTCGTCGTCGGGTTCGGCCGGGTCGTATCCCGGGTCGTTCGGGGTGTCGTCGCGCTGGACGTTGCCGTCGAGCGGGGGCGGCAGCAGCGGGAACTGCTGCGAGCTGTCGTTCGAGGCCGGGTTCCAGAAATCGCGCGCCGCCGAAGCGGTCGCGACGGTTCCCAGCAGAATGGCCAAAGCCAGCAGGACGGTACCGGCGAGTCTGTTCACTTCTCCCTTGCTCCCAGTCTTCGTGGACGGCTACACCTGCCTGTATGTGCAGATTCGTCGATTCCCAAACAGGGAGTTCCTGAAAGCCGGCGTAACGGAAAGGGCCCCGGTCTCCCGGGGCCCTTTCCTACGGTCGATCCGGCTTCGGTCAGAAGTTGCTCGGATTGATCGTCGGCATGGTGGAACCGTCCAGCCACTGGGAGAAGAACTCGTCCCAGCGTGCGTCGCGGGTGTGGCCGTCCATCTCCTTGGTCAGGGCGATCCACTGGGCGCGGCCGGCGTTGCCGTACGCGTAGCGGGTCTGCCACTGTGTGATCAGGTTCTGGAACGCGGTTTCACCCATGATCTGGTGCTGCGCCTCGAACATGATCCCCGGCCTGGTGTAGGTCGGGAAACCGTCGAACAGCGACGCGCCGTCGACGCCCGTCGGCGGCGTGCACCACTTGTTGGCGCCCGGGCAGGTTCCGCCGCCCTCGGTGTAGTTGGTGGCGAACGCCGTGGCCGGCGTGGTGGTGCTGCCGTTCTCGGCGGTGCCCCACCACCATGCCGCCCAGGTGGCCCAGCCCTCGTGGAGCCAGAGGTCATGCCAGGTCGGCCCGGTCACCGAATCGCCGAACCACTGGTGGGTGGTCTCGTGTGCGAGGGTGCCCGCGCCGACCGACCGGGTCGGGAAGTGGATCTTGCTCTGGACTTCGAGCACGTATCCGACCCCGCTCAGCTGGTCGACGACGGCGCCAGCCGAATCGAAGGGATACGGAACCCCGAACTTGGTCTGCAACGACGCGATGATCGCGTCCTCACGGGCCAGCGTGGTGTTGATCGCCTCCTTCTGTTCGGTCGTGTTGTTGTTGCTGATCGCGTTGTAGAGCGGCAGCCCGGTGGTCGCTCCGGTCGACTCGGTGTACTCGTAGTTGCCGACCGAGGAGGTGCTCAGGTACGTGGCCATCGGGTAGTCCATCGACCAGTTCCAGGTCCAGGTGCCGTCACCGTTGTCCACCCGGCTGTCGAGCTCGCCGTTGGCGACCGCGATCCGGTCGGTCGAAACGGTGTTGTGGAACTCGAACGTCGCCTTGTCGCTCGGCGTGTTGTTGTTCGGGAACCAGGTCATCGAGCCGATCGGCTCGTTGACCACGAAAGAACCCTCATAGCCCGGGGTGCTCACGCGCAGCCAGCCTTCGGGGGTGTCGTCCGGGTCGACGATCGAGACGCCGGGACCGGCGTAGCTCACAGCCACGGTGAAGGTGGCATCACGGCGGATCTTCGTCGCCGGTTCGATCACCAGCTTGTTCTTGTAGTCGGGACCGGTCTCACGCCAGTAGTCGGCTTCGACCCCGTCGACCTTCACGTCGCTGACCTCGGGCCCGGCGTAGTCCATGCTGAACTGGAACAGGCCCGTGCCCTGCGTGTTCTTCGCCGTCATCACCGTGTTGGTGCCGGCGAGGAAGTCGTTGGTCACGTAGTCGTAGTTCAGCGTGATTGCGTAGTGCTGGGCGTCGTAGCCGCTGTTTCCGACCTCCGGATAGACGGGATCGGGCGGGGTCACGGTCTGCGCGCCAACCCCGTAGACGGGCCCGGTCGCGCCGGTGGAGCCAGTCGAACCGGTGGTCCCGGTGTCCCCCGTCGCGCCGGTGTCCCCGGTCGGGCCGACCGGCCCGGTGTCGCCGGTCGCGCCGGTGTCACCAGTCGCGCCCGTATCCCCGGTCGCACCGGTTGGCCCGGTCGGGCCATGGCCGGAATGGAGCACTCTGGCTGCCTTGGCAGCACAGGTCCTGCCGCCGCCACCCTTGAAGCAGGCGACGATGAAGTACTTGCCGGCCTTCGCCGACTTCTTCACTTTCGCGGTCGTCAGCAGGCTCTTGGAACTCCGGGCGGGCAGCCCGCCGGTTATCCGACGGCCCCCGAGAGCCATCGACCCGGGCTTGCGGTTCTTCGAGAGGCTGATCGAAACCTTGCCCTTGATCCGCTTCGCCAGCGGGTTCCGAACCTTCGTCGCAACTACATACTGGCTGCCCGGACTGAGTTTTCCTGTCGCGGTGACCTTGACCGCTTTCGGCTTGGGTGCCGCGGAAGCGGCATCAATGGACAGGCAACCGCAAAGACAAAAGAGGAGACTGACGACAGCCACCCTCCAAAGGCCCCCTGCGGCCAACCTGGATGGGTACGAGACCAATTTCTGGCCCTCCTTCGATGTATTGGTGGAGGCCGCTTCCCTGTGAACCAGCAGCTCCACGCGATGCACCCTTACCTCTACCCGATTCGCGACCCATGTACCGCGGTACAAGCCCACCCCGTGTGTTCGTCAGCTATTTCTTGCGCTCTTCGGCCCGGATCGTGCCGCCCTCGGCAGCCAGCGCGGGTGGCGGCCAGGGCCCGAACCAGTTGTCCCGGGCCCCGTCGAGCGTGATCACGGAGCCGGAGTGGAAGGCTCCGGCATCGGAGGCCAGGAAGGCGACCAGCCAGGCCATCTCCTCGGACTCGCCGGTCCGGCCCATCGGGATCGACATGCCGACCGATTCGACCATCTCCTTCGGGTACTTGTTGACGAAGGTGTCGGTCGCGAACTGGCCGGCGGCGATCGCGCAGGTGCGGATGTTGAAACGCGACCACTCGATCGAGAGCGTCTTGGTCATGTTCTCGACCGCCGCCCGGGCGGCGCCGGAGTGGACCATGCCGGGCATGCCGTTGTGGGGCGAGAGGGTGACGTTGATGACCGCACCCGACTCCTGCGGGATGAAGGCCTTGGTCGCCGCGGCGTGGGTCATCAGCCAGGTGCCGGTCACGTTCAGCTCGATCACCGTGCGGAAGCCCTTGGGGTTGATCGCTTCGGCCGGGCTGAGGAACTGGCCGCCGGCGTTGTTGACCAGTACGTCGATCCGCCCGTGCCGTTCGACCACGCCGTCGAAGAAAGCGTCGACCGCGTCCTCGTCACGGATGTCGAGGGTGTCGTGCTCGAAGCTGCCCGGCAGCCCCGCGGCCAGCCCGGCGGTCTCCTCGAGCGGCTCCGGCCGGCGCCCGCAACCGATCACGGTCGCCCCGAGCCGGACCATCTCCAGGGTCGCTTCCCGGCCCAGTCCGGTCCCGGCTCCGGAGAGCACCACGACCTTGCCCTCGAGCAGGTCTTCGCGGAAAATCTCTGAGCGTACGTTTTCTCCCATCGGCTGGCGCGAATCCTATCCCGGAGCGGCACAGCGGTAAGGTCACGCGCGTGAGCATCCACGCTGAGTCGAGACCGCTTGAAACCCCGCTCCCGGGCGGGAAGGAAGGCGCCACCGTCACCGTCGAGCCGATCGTGACGGGAACCTTCAGCAGCCCGCCGATCCTGCATGACAACCCGAAGGGCAAGGCCGGCTCGCTGGCGGTTCTCCGCTCGGCCCGGCAGCAGCGTGAACCGACCCCGATTCCCTGCTTCCTGATCCGTCATCCCTCGGCCGGGCTGATCCTGGTCGATACCGGCCTCCACCCCTCGGTCGCCTCCGACCCGGCCAAGAACCTCGGCCGCTTCACGACCTGGCTGATGCGGCCTGCCCAGGAGCCGGGCCAGGATGTGCTTTCGCAGCTCCGCGCCAAGGGAATAGACCATTCGGACATCCGCATGGTGATCTTCACCCATCTCCACTACGACCACGCCTCGGCGATCTCGGAGTTCCCCGAATCGACCCTGATCGTCAACGCGGTCGAGTGGCAGTACGCGGCAACGGTCAGGAGACCGGACTTCAAGGGCTACCGGCGCCAGCAGTTCGACTACGCCTTCGACTTTCGCACGATCTCCTTCGACTCGGACAAGGTCAGCTCGTACGCCAGCTTCGGCCGCACCCTCGACCTCTTCGGCGACGGGTCGATCCGGGTCGCCTTCACCCCGGGCCACTCACCCGGCCACCAGTCCCTGATCTGCCGGCTGAAGGAACGCGACCTGGTGATCAGCGGCGACGCGATCTACGAGGAAAGCAAACTAGAGGCAGGAGCCAACCTCCCCGGCTCGATGTACGACGAGCACAACTACAAACGCTCGTTACAAGAACTGAAGCTCTTCCGCCAAACCTACCCTTCGGCAGTGATCACCGCGGGCCACGACAAAGCCTTCTACGAGAACGCCCCCGACCGCTGGGAGTAGCTACGGCTCGATCGTGCGACCAGGCTCCGGTGAGACCTTTTCGCGCAGCGCCTGCCGGGCTCCACGCCGACCCTTCTCGTCCAAGGTCGTGTACATCGTCTTGACCTGATCGAAGACCGTCTTCGCGCAGTCGAGCTGCTGCTCGCGGCTCGGCTCGGCGACCACCGGGAAGCTCATCGGCTCGCCGAACTGGACCGTGACCTTCGGCAGCACCAGCTTCTTCCACTTGCGCACCGAGGCCGATCCGTGAATCGCGACCGGGACCACGGGCACCCCGTTCTCCAGCGCGATCCGGCCGATCCCGGGCTTGGCCTCGCCGAGGCCACCGGTCCGGGAGCGCCCACCCTCCGCGTAGACCAGGACGCAGCCGCCGTTCTCGAGGATGATCCGGGCGGTCTTGAAGGCCTCTTCGTCCTTGTGGCCGCGCCGCACCGGGAACACGCCGCCGTATTTGAAGATCGAGCGGAGGACCGGCGGCTTGAACAGCTGGGATTTCGCCATGAAGCGGATCTTCCGGCGCAGGTAGACCCCGGCGAAGAAGTGGTCCATGTTCGAGAAGTGATTCGGGGCCAGCAGGACCGGCCCCTCGGTCGGGACGTTCTCGGTCCCGATCGCGCGGGTCCGGTAGAGGCCGACCGCGATCGGCGTGAGGATCGCCCGGACCGCTTCGTAGACCCAGTTCGGTTCGTGGTTCCGCGACCGCTCGTGAATGTGGTCGAAGTACTCGGCGGGCTTTTCGTCTCTGTACTTCTGCGGCTTGATCTCAGACATGGGCTAAACGGTCGTTACCCCAATCCGCCCCGGCGGTTACACGGGCAGAGCCCCTCCCAACCATTGGCTATTTCAAGTGGGAGGGGCGGGTGTCACATGGAGGGCGGGTCCGACCCCGCCCGACTCCTGTTAAGTGGCCCAGCTGCGGGATCGCTCAAGGGCGCGGTGCCACTCGCTGAGCAACGACTCAGCCTGGTCGCGGCTCATCTTCGGTTCGTAGCGGGCGGCCGGCTTGTACATGCCGCGGATCTGGTCGATTGACCAGGTGCCGCTGCCGAGGCCGGCCAGGCAAGCGGCGCCGAAGGCCGTGGTTTCGCTGATTTCCGGGATCTCGACCGGCACCCCGAGCAGGTCGGCCTGGAACTGCATCAGCCACTTGTTCGCCACTGCGCCACCGTCGGCCCGCAGCACCCCGAGCTGCTCGCCAGAGGCCGCCTCCTGGGCCCGGACCGCATCCACCGTCTGGTAGGCGATCGCTTCCAGCGCGGCGCGGGCGAGGTGGGCCCGGGTGGTGCCGCGGGTCAGCCCGACCATGGTGCCGCGGGCGTAGGGATCCCACCAGGGCGAGCCGAGCCCGGTCAGGGCCGGCACGAAGTAGACCCCGTCATTCGAGTCGAGCGAAGCGGCCAGCGGCTCGGTCTCCCGGGCGTCCTTGATGATCCCGAGGCCGTCACGCAGCCACTGGACCGCGCTGCCGGTGACGAAGACAGATGCCTCCAGGGCGTAATCGACCTCGGTCGGCCGGTCGTCACCGCCGCCGACCCCCCAGGCGATCGTGCCGAGCAGCCCTTCTCCCGGATCGGGCTTTTCCTGGCCGGCGTTGAGCAGGACGAAGCTGCCGGTGCCGTAGGTGTTCTTGGCCATGCCGGGCTGGTGGCACATCTGCCCGAAGAGCGCGGCTTGCTGGTCGCCGGCGATCCCGGCCACCGGCACCTCGCCGCCGAAACCGGAGGTGGTGCCGAAGAGTCCGGCCGAGGGCCGCACCTCGGGCAGCGAACCCGGGTCGACCCCGAAGACCGAACAGAGCTCCGGATCCCAGGTCAGTTCGCCCGTGTCGAAGAGCATGGTCCGCGAGGCGTTGGTCAGGTCGGTCACGTGCTCCCCGCACATCCGGTGGACCAGCCAGGAATCGATCGTGCCGAAGACCGCCCGCTCCGCCCCCTCGACATTGCGGGTGAGCCACTCGATCTTGGTCGCCGAGAAGTACGGGTCGAGCACGAGGCCGGTCTTCTCGCGGACCAGCGGTTCGACTCCTTCCGCTCGTAGCTCGTCGCAGCGTGCTGCGCCCCGCCGGTCCTGCCAGACCAGGGCGCGGTGGAGCGGCTTGCCGGTCTCCGGATCCCAGGCGACCACGGTCTCGCGCTGGTCGGTGATCCCGATCGCATCGAGGTCCGGGCCGCTGATCCCGGCACCGGCCAGGGCCCGGGCGGCCACGCCCCAGGTGGTTTCCCAGATCTCCTCGGCATCGTGTTCCACCCAGCCGGGCTTGGGGAAGTGCTGCCGGAACTCGGCGTAGCCGCGGCCGACGACCTTGCCGGAACCGTCGAAGACGAGTGCGGTCGAGCCGGTCGTGCCCTGGTCGATCGCGAGGATCATGCCGGCCGCCTTCCGCCCGGGCCGCGACCACCCCGGCGCGCCCACCAGACCCGCGCGAAGTCGGTCAACTGCCGGAAGCGGTGGATGAAGCCCTTGAGGCTCTTGCCGGTGGCCTTGTGGGCGAGGTCGATCTCGTACTCGCCGAGCCGGTAGCCGGCCCGGACCGCGTCAATGGTCATTCCGGTCTCCATTCCGTAGGAAGGGGCGAAGGGCAGAACGGCACGGAGGACTTCGAGGCCCATCGCCCGCTGGCCGGAGATCGGGGCCTGCGGCTCCGCCCCGCTGCGACTCCTGATCGCCCAGGCGGAGAAGGCGAGCGCGAAGCCGAAGCCGCCTCCCACCCGTTTCGCGAACATCGCCACCGCCAGGTCGCATTCGTCGTTCTCGACCGCGTCGACCAGCGGCCCGAGCTTCCCCGCCGAGCCGGCCAGGTCGCCGTCGCACAGCAGCACGTACTCGGGCAGTTGCGGCTCGGAGAGCATCGCTTCGGCGCAGGCGGTCATGTTGCCGCCCTTGCCGTGGGCCTTGCCCCGCCGCACGACCTTCGCCCCGGCCGCCATCGCGGCTTCGGCGGTGCCATCTTCGGAGGCGTCGTCGGCCACCCAGAGGGCGGCGCCGGGGAAGGCCGCCTTGAGCGAGCCGATCGTGTCGGCGATCACGTCGGCCTCGTTGCGCGCGGCGATCAGGACTGCGAGGGAATTGGGGCCGGAGCTCTCCACCAGGGCCGGACTCTATCCCGGTCGGTACAGGTAAAGTCCCGGCCCATGGCGAACATCGAAGCTCACATCACCGGGAACGTCTGGAAGATCCAGGTCAAGGTCGGGGACGAGGTCTCCGAAGAGGACGAGGTGATCATCCTCGAGTCGATGAAGATGGAGATCCCGGTCGAGTCCGAGGACGACGGCGTGGTCAAGGAGATCCTCTGCGAAGAGGGCCAGTCCGTGACCGAAGGCGATGTCCTGATCGTCCTCGAGTAGCCTCGGAGCCCTGAGCGGCCGAGGGCCATGACTGACCTGACTTCAATCGAAACCGGTACCGAGAAGGTCCGGCTCGACTTCCCCGCCGAGGCGGTCGCCCGCCTCACGATCGCGAACCCGCCCAAGCGGAACGCGCTCGACCACGAGATCCTCGACGCGATCACCGCCACAGTCCCGCAGCTGGACCAGGGCATCGAGGTCCGCTGCCTGATGGTCACCGGCGAGGACCCCGTCTTTTCGGCCGGCTACGACATCGGCGACATCCCGCCGGAGAGCTTCGAGACCGACGCCGAAGCGCTGGTCGCCCACCCTTTCACCGCCGCCCTCGACGCGATCGAGGCCTTCCCCTTCCCCACCGTCGCCGCGCTCAACGGGCACTGCCTCGGCGGCGCCCTGGAGATGGCGGTCACCTGTGACCTCCGCGTTTCCGCGCCGCATGCGAAGCTCGGCATGCCGCCGGCCAAGCTCGGCTTGATCTACGGCCACACCGGCCTGATCCGCTTCATCCGCACGATCGGCCTGCCCCGCACCAGGGAGCTCTTCTTCACCGGGGACATGCTGCCGGCCGGGCGCGCCGACGAGATCGGCCTGGTCAACCGGGTCATCGAGGGTCCCTTCGAAGAGGGGTCGGTCGAGTTCGCGGCCAGCATCGCCGCCAACGCCCCGCTCTCGATGAAGGGCAACAAGCAGGCGATGGAGACGATCATCGAGAACCCGGTTCTCTCCGAGGAGCAGGTGGCGGAGCTGGTCGCCCTGCGCGAATCCTGCTTCACCAGTGCCGACTTCCTCGAAGGCATCACCGCCTTCGGCGAGAAGCGCAAGCCCCGCTGGACCGGCCGCTGAGCCGGAACCGCCCGACGTTCAGCCGCCCAGGCTGGCGCGGAGTTGGAGGGTGCGGTTCGTCGCCCGGGTGAACTGGGCGCGAGGTAGCTTGCCGGTGCGGAGACGGGCTGCGATCGCCTGCTCGCCCTGGCCGGCTGACTGCCAGTCTCCGTAGAGCAGGATGTCCATGCCGGCGTGGGCGGCGGCGATCGCCGAGCGCTTGGTGCCGCCGAAGTCGCTGACCGCGACGCTGCCCATCGCGTCGGTGATGGTCACGCCCTTGAAGCCGAGGCGCAAGCGCAATTCACCGCGGACGACCTTCGGTTCGAAGGCAGCCGGCTTCGGGCCGAGCGCCGGGTAGATCGCGGTGCCGACCATGACCAGCTTGCCGCCCCCGGCGATGTACGGCAGGTAGGGGGCCATGTCCACCTTGCGGAGCGCCGCCCTCGAGAGACGGATCCGCTGCACCGCGAAATCGGTGTTCTCGCCGGCCGCGCCCAGGCCCGGGAAGTGCTTGGCGGTGGCGGCGACCCCGGTTCGCTGCAAGGCCCGGGCGAACGGGATCGCGGTGGCGTTCACCGCCTTGACGGTCGAGCCGAAGCCACGGTCGGTGTCGGCGATCACGCCGCCCGGCCGTGCCACGTCGAGCACCGGCGCCAGGTCGACGTTGAAGCCGGCGTTCTTCAAGTTGCGCCCGGCCAAGGTGCCCTGGCGGCGAGAGAAGGCGGTGCCGCGCGCGCCCATCTGCGCCGCGGAGGCGTTGGGGGCACCGGAAAGCCGTTTGACCAGGCCGCCCTCCTGATCGACCATGATCAACAGTGGGTAGCGGCGCAGCCCGTCGGGCCGCGGGATCCGCTGAAGTGAAGAGGTCAGTCGCTGGACCTGCTTGCGGGAACCGAGGTTGTCGGCGAAGAGGATCACGCCACCGAGCAGGCCGGCCCTGACCCTTCGCCGGATCACCATCGGCACCGTCTTGCCCTCGAAGCCGGCGACGATCCGCTGGCCGGCCAGCTGATGGACGGTCAGCCCGGCCGAGAGGTTCCGCGTCAAGGGCGGGAAGGGCGAGCTCGCCGCCTCGGCCTTCACGAAAGGCCCGGCCCCGGCGCTGCCGTCGCCTCCGCCCGTCGTAGAACCTGAATCGCCACCCGGCGAGGAAAGCAGCAGGAGCGCAGCCAAGGCGGCCAGCACCAGGATGAGGCCGATCGCAGTTCCGGCGGGTGATTTCCTCAGGACAGAGGCCACGCTTCGATCATACGCAGGCCATTCGACCGAGCTAGGTTCGATTTGCAGGTGCTATGGCCTAGCAAGTCGAACCAAGCCCCGTCTCTCAGCCTGGTTCGATGACGTCGAGGGTCTTTTCGGTCAGCTCGACGTTCATGCCTTCGGCCTCCAGCAGGCCGGCCAGGGTTTCGAGATCCTTCGGCATCGAGCGGGCCGAGAGGGCCACCCGGGCCACGTCGCCACGGACTGCCTTGGCCATGTGGGAGATCGCCTTGCGCTGGCCGCCGGTCTCGGTGAAGCCGCGGACGGTGACCAGGCGGGCCCGCTTCGGCTTCCAGGCAGCCGAGTAGGCGCCGGAGCGCATGTCCAGCACCAGCCCACCGTCCTCGTCGTGGCCGGCCGCCTCCATCGCCGCCGCCAGTGACTCACGCCAGAAGGCCGGCAGGCCGCCGACCTTGGGCAGCTTCGCCTTCATCGAGAAGCGGTAGTAGGGGATCCGGTCGCCCGGGGCGAGGAAGCCCCAGAGGGCCGAGGCGATGAGCAAGTTCTTCGAAGCCCGCTTCTTGCCGGTGGCCGTGAGCGAACCGAAGTCGAGCCGGTCGTAGAGAACCCCGGTATAGACCTCGGAAGCCGGGGCGGCCGGCGCCGAGGCCAGTTCGGCGTCGCGGGCGATCTCACCCGCCTGGCCGGCCGAGATGCCGAGCGCTTCGATCGCCTTCTTCTGCGGTCCCCTGCCCAGCTTCTCCAAGGCGGCGAGCAGCGCAGACCGTTTCGCACCGAGGTGGTCGGCGAAGGCAAGGGAGTCGAGGTCGAGACGGGCCTTGCCCGAAGGCGAAGCCTTGCCCTCGGACGGCGGAAGCAGGATGAGCACGGGGGAAATCTATTACGCGCTGATCAGCCCTTGATCCAGCGCGTAGCGCACCAGTTCGGCGCGACTGCCGAGATCCAGCTTCTTCTGGATGCTGGCCCGGTGGCTTTCGACCGTGCGGACGCTGAGGAAGAGCTGGTCGGCGATCTCGGCGTTGGTGTGGCCCAGGGCGATCAGCCTCATCACCTCGACCTCGCGGTCGCTGAGCGTGCGCCCGGTGCGGCCCTCGGCCCGGTCCTTGTCGGCGAGGTGCTGGTAAAGCGAAGGCTGCAGGTAGGTGTCGCCCGCGGCGGCCCGACGGACCGCCAGCACCAGTTCGGTGTCCGCCGCTTCCTTGAGCACATAGCCGGTCACCCCGGCCCGCAGAGCCTGCCGGGCGAAGGCAGGTTCGTTCCGCATGGTCAGGATCACGATCTTGGTCTCTGGAGAGGCGGCCTGGATGTCAGGGATCGCTTCCAGGCTGGGCCGGCCGGGCATGTTCAGGTCGAGCACGAGCACGTCGGGCTTGTGGCCCCCGACGTAACGGATCGCGTCGTCGGCCGTGCCCGCTTCCGCCACCACCTCGAGGTCGGGCTCGGACTCGAGCAGCACTTTCAGGGCCGACCGGACGACGGCGTGGTCGTCAACCAGGACAAGGGTCAGCTTCTCAACAGGGCTTTCCACCTCTGACTCCACCAAGGAAAGGCTACTTGCCGCGGCACCCGGTGGTTTCCGTACCTTTCCGCAGACTTCTAGAATGGCCCCCGTGGACGAGACGAGCGTCAGCCTCGACGAGGCCAGGCTGGGAAGGTTGATCGAGGTGGGCCGCAGCCTGGTGGTCGAGTCCGACCCGGAAGCGGTCATCCACGATGCGCTGGAGGTCGCGCGGGAATTGACCGGCGCCCGCTACGCCGCCCTCGGCGTGCTCGACAGCCGACGGGCAGAGCTCGAGCAGTTCGTCACCCGGGGGATCGAGGATCGGCTGCGCGACAAGATCGGCCACCCGCCCCACGGCGGCGGAGTACTCGGACTGTTGATCGAAGAACCCGAGCCACTGATCCTCGACGACGTCAGCCTCCACCCCCGCTCCCAGGGGTTCCCGCCCAACCACCCGCCGATGAAGTCCTTCCTCGGCGTGCCGGTGAAGATCCGCGGCGAGGCCTGGGGCAACCTCTACCTGACCGAAAAGGACTCCGGGCCGTTCGACGAAGCCGACATCCAGTCGGTGATCATCCTCGCCGAGTGGGTCGCGATCGCGATCGACAACGCCCGCTCGGCCGCTGCCGAACGCGTGCGGTTGACGATCGAGGCGGCCGAACAGGAGCGTGGCCGCTGGGCCCGCGAGCTCCACGACGAGACTCTGCAGAACCTGGCCGGCCTGAGGGTGCTGCTTTCCGGCACCCGGCGCCGCACCGCGATGAGCCCGGTCTCCCCCATCCTCGACCAGGCGATCGAGCGGATCGACGAGACGATCGTCGAGCTGCGCCGCCTGATCGCCGACCTGCGCCCGGCCGCCCTCGACGAGCTCGGGGTCGCGCCGGCACTCGCCTCGCTGGTCGAAAGGCTCTCCGCGACCGGGGTCGAGATCGACCTCTACGTCGAACTGGGATCCGAGGACGACGCGGCCGGACGTTACGAAGCGCTGCTCGAGGACACGGTCTACCGGCTGGTCCAGGAATCGCTGAACAACGCGATCCGGCACGGCCATGCCCTGAGGGCGATCGTCGAGGTGATCGAGGAAGACGGCGAGATCCGGATCCGGGTGTCGGACGACGGGTCCGGGTTCGACCCGAACCGCACCGGCGGCGGTTTCGGCCTGCTGGGCATGAGGGAAAGGGTCAAGCTGACCGGAGGCAACCTCGACATCCGTTCCAGCGAGGACGGGACGACGATTACCGCCGCCCTCCCGGCCCGCCGTCCCTGATCTCGCGAAAGGTTCCGTCACGGAGTTCGAGCACCCGGTCGAAGGCATCCGGGTCGGCCAGGGTGTGGGTGATCACCAGAATGCCGCAGCCCTGGTTGCGTCGGTCGACCAGGCGGCGTTCCAATGCCGCCGCGCCGACCGGGTCGAGGTGCGCGGTCGGTTCGTCGAAGATCAGGAAGCGGGCCCGCGAGAGGAAGGCGCGGGCCGCGGCGATGCGCTGGCGCTGGCCGCCGGAGACCTTCGCCCCGTCCTCGCCCACAGTCGCGTCGATCCCGTCCGGCAGCGAGTTGATCCAATCCTCCAGCCCGGCCTCGGCCAGGGCTTCGGTGATCCGTTCACGGTCGGCCTCGGGCCGGCCCAGCTTCACGTTCTCGGCGATGGTGGTGTTGAACAGATAGGCGTCCTGCGGCGCCAGCCGGACCGCCTCGCGCAGCTCCTCCTGGTCGAGATCCCGCAGGTCGGTGCCGCCGAAGGTGATCCGGCCCTCGTCCGGATCGCGAAAGCGGACCAGAAGTTCGGCCAGGGTGCTCTTGCCGATCCCGCTGGGACCGGTCAGGGCGACCGCCTCGCCGGGGGCGAGCTCCAGCTCGGCCCGGTCCAGCAGCAACCCGTCACCGCCCGGGTAGGCGAACCCGACCTTTTCGAGCCGGATCGGGCCGCCGGCCGGGATCGGCCGCGGGTGGTCGAGGTCGATCACCGGCACCGGCCGTTCGGTGACTTCTTCGATCCGACCGGCCGCCGCGTCGGTCGCGTCGATCACCGCCGCGGCCTGGCTGAGCGGGGTGATCGCCTCGAACGAAGCCATGGCCAAGAGGGCCAAGGCGGCGAGCATGACCCCGTTCAGCTCGCCGGAATGGACGGCCGGGATCGCCGCCGCGGTGACCGCGACCGCGGCCCCCACCGCCAGCAGGGTCCCGAGGCCTTCGGCGAGGCCGCCGCTCATCGCGTCGCGGAGCTGCAGCGAAAGCAGTTCCGCATCATCGTCCGTGGCGCGCCTGAGCCAGTCCTCTTCGCGGCCGGCCACCGCGATCTCGGCCCCGCCGAAGGCGATCTCGTGCAGGTCGCCGGCCAGGTGGCCGCGGGCCCGGGCCTGCCGACGACCGGCGTGGCGGGCCGCCCAGCGGGTCAGCGCGGGGGCGGCAATGCCGCCGAGCAGCAGCATGACGGCGAGGACCAGGCCGGCCATCGGCAGGATGACCGAGGCCAGCGCGACGCAGAAGACGGAACAGAAGATCGCGACCAGCGGCGGCGAGAGCGCCCGCAGGTAGACGTCCTGGAGCCGGTCGACGTCGCCGACGAAGCGGCTCATCAGGTCGGCCCGGCGCGAACCGTCGATGCCGGCCGGGACCAGCGGGATCAAGCGGTCGAAGAAACGGCCACGGAGGTCGGTCAAGGTCCGGAAGGCGAGGTCGTGGGAGCTCAGCCTCTCGCCGTATCGCAGCAGGGCGCGGGAGATCCCGAAGAAGCGGACGCTGACGATCGCCACGGTCAGGGAGAGGATCTCGGGTCGCTGGGCGGCACGGCTGATCAGGTACCCCGAGGCGGTGAGCAGGCCGACCGCGGCGAGCACGGTGCCGGTCGCGAGCAACACCGAAAGCGCGAAGAAGCGCCAGCGGTTCCGGGTCGCCAGGGCGGCGCGGCCGAGCGGGGTCCGCTGAAGGCGGGCGGTGATCATGCCGCCACCCTTTCGCTCAGGCCGTGGCCGTCGAGGACCAGGGTCCGGTCGGCTCGGGCGATCGGTTCCTCCCGGTGGGAGATGATCAGCGCGGTGCGGTCCCTGGCCGCCTCGTTGATCGCCTCGGAGAGCTCGCTTTCGGTCTGGTGGTCGAGGTGCGCGGTCGGCTCGTCGAGGATCAGCAGGGGCGCCTCGGAAAGCAGTGCGCGGGCGAGGGCGATGCGCTGGGCCTGGCCGGCCGAGAGGCGCCGGCCACCTTCGCCGACCATCGTCTCGAGACCGTCCGGCAAGCCGGCGACGAGGTCGCCGAGCACGGCGACCCCGATCGCCTCGGCCAGCCGCTGGTCGCTCGCCCGCGGATTGAAGAGGCGCAGGTTGTCGGCCAGGGTGGCGGCGAAGATGGTCGGCCGCTGGGGCACCCAGGCGATCCGGCTCCGCCAATCTCGCGGTTCGACCGCGGCCAAGTCCACCCCGCCGCAGACGATCCGGCCCGCGGCCGGTTCGGCCAGCCGCAGGAGCAGCGAGGCCAGCGTGCTCTTGCCGCCCCCGCTGGGGCCGACCAGGGCGACCTTCTCGCCGGGCGCAAGCTCGAGGTCGACCGACTCCAGCACCCGCTCCCGACCCGGCCACGCATATGAAATGCCCTCCATGGCAACCGACCAACGGGCCGGGTCGGGAGCGGGTACTGGTTCGGCCGGCGCGGTCACCGCCGCCGGCTGGTCGATCACCTCGAAAATCCGTTCGGCCGCCGCCATGCCGTCGGCGCTGGCGTGGAACTGCGCGCCGAGCTGCCGCAGCGGCAGGTAGAGCTCCGGTGCGAGAAGCAGCACGGTCAGGCCCGCCACCAGCTCGAGGTGACCATCCGCGAGTTGGATCCCGATCGCCGTGGCGACCATCGCCACCCCGATCATCGCCAGCAACTCCAGCACCAGCGAAGAGAGGAATCCGATCCGCAGCGCCCCCATGGTCTCGCGCCGGTACTCCTCGCCGACCGCCTCGATCGACCCGGCCTGGGAGTAGGCCTGGCTGTTGGCCCTCAGGGTGGCCAGGCCACCGACCAGATCCAGGAAATGGGAAGAAAGGCGGGACATGCGCTCCCAGCGCTTGCGGGTCCGCTGCTCGGTCAGCAGGCCGATCAGCACCATGAAGAGGATGATCAAGGGTGCCGTGACCGCGAGGATGATCGCCGATTCCCAGTTGTAGCGGACCACCCAGGCCAGCACAGCGATCGGCACGATGCCGGCCAGCACCGCCTGCGGCAGGTAGCGGGCGAAGTAGTTCTCCAGCGCAGCCACCCCGTCGATCGCGGAACTGACCAGGTCGCCGCTCTGCTGGTCCTGCAGGGCGCCGGGCCGGTTCAGCAGCAGGTGGCGGGAGAGTCTTTGCCGCAGTTCCGACATCACCCGGGCGGCGCCGAAACGGCCGGCGCTCTCGAAGCCGGCCGAGGCCAGCCCCCGGCCGGCTGAGATCACGGCCAGCCAGGCCAGCAGCGGGGCGACCTCGGCGAAGGACTCGCCATCCATGAAGACGCCGGCGATCACCCGCGCCAGCAGGGTTGCCTGAGCGATGACCAGGACGGCCTGGATGAAACCCAGGCCGACCGTGACGATCAGATGGTTGCGGGCGACGCGGCTGGAGCGAACCAGGCGCCGCTGGGTTTCACGAGCCTGCCGGCTCGCCCCCGGTGCCCTGGTCTGAGCCTGAGCCACCCGCGGCCTCCTTCTTCTTGTCGAGCAGGTCCAGCGGCGTCTTCACGTCGCCCACGCCCTCGGCCGAGAGCCGGTGACGGAACACCCAGTAGGTCCAGGCCTGGTAGAGCAGGACCACCGGCACCAACAGCACCGCGACCACGGTCATCACGGTCAGCGTGTAGTTGGTCGAACTGGCCACGTTCAGGCTCATGTCGTAGGCCGAACTGACGCTGGAGACCATGGCGTTCGGGAACAGGTCGATGAACTGGGCGATGAAGTAGAAGGCGATGCCGACCGCCGTGCCGGCAAAGGCCTTTTGCGGCTGGGTCTTCGCCTTGAGCGCGGCGAAGACGAAGGCGGCCACCGCGATCGCCGCGGCGATCAGGGAAAGGATCTCCAGCGAGTCCTGCCGAATCAGGGTCCAGGCCATGAACAGGGTGGCCAGGCCGGCCGCGACCGGGGTCGCCTTGACCGCCATCGCCTGGGCCTTCCGGCGCACCTCCCCTTCGGTTCGCGCTTCGAGGAAGAGCGCCCCGTGAGCGAAGAAGATCGCCAGCGAGGCGACGCCGCCGAGCAGTGCGTAGATCGAGAGCAGGTCGAAGAAGTTGCCGACGTACTCGAGCGAGTCGACCCCGTTGGTGGCGACCGGTTCGATCGGCGTCCCGCCGATGATGTTGGCCCAGGCCACGCCCCAGAGCAGGGCGGGCACGAGGCTGCCGAGTGCGATGCACCATTCCCAGCCATTCCGCCAGGCGGCGGAGTCGCGCTTGCCCCACATCTCGAAGCCGACGTTGCGGACGATCAGGGCGACCAGGATCCCGAACAGGGCGATGTAGAAGCCGGAGAAGAGGGTCGCGTACCACTCGGGGAAGGCGGCGAAGGTGGCGCCGCCGGCGACGATCAGCCAGACCTCGTTGCCGTCCCAGACCGGCCCGATCGTGTGCAGGATGGTCCGCTTCTCGTCGTTGCCGCGGCCGATCAGCTTCATCAACATGCCGACGCCGAAGTCGAAGCCTTCGAGGATCAGGTAGCCGATCCAGAGGATCGAGATCAGCAGGAACCAGACGAACTGGAGTGTTGTTGTGTCTTCCATCAGTCTTCCTCCGGGCTCCTAGTAGGCCATTCCCAGGTAGGGCTTGTCTTCGTCGCCTTCCTCGATTTCGGCCGGGCCCTTGCTGGCCGTCTTGAAGAAGAGCTTCCCGGCGAACACCGCCAGCACCCCGTAGAGCAGCGTGAACCCGACCAGGGTCAGCCAGACCTCACCGGAGCTCACGGTCGGCGAGTTGGCGTCCTGGGTTCTGAGCAGGCCGAACACCACCCAGGGTTGACGGCCCATCTCGGTGAAGATCCAGCCGGCCGCGGCGGCGATGAAGGGCAGCGAGGCGGCGGGCAGCGCGACCTTCAGGAAACGGCGCGAGTCGGCCAGTTTGCCCCTGCGATTCAACCACCAGCCGACCAGGCCGAACAGGGCCAGGGCGAAGCCGCAGCCGAGCATCACGCGCCAGGACCAGTAGGCGACCCAGACGATCGGGGCGTAGTCCATGTCCTTGAACTCGGACCCGAGGTAGTCGGGGCTGTCCGGGTCACCGAAGCGTTGGCGGTACTCGTCGTTCAGGTTGTTGACGCCCTTGACCTCGGAATCGGGCTTGCCGGTCATGATGAAGGAGAGGGCGTTGGGCAGCTTGACGTTGCGGTTGGTTTCTTCCGGGTTGCCCTTGAACTCACCGGTCGCGAAGAGCGAGAGCCCGACCCCGCTCTCGGTCTTGAAGACCGCGTCGGCGGCAGCCATCTTCATCGGCTGCTGCTCGCTCATCAGGATCCCGTTGAAGTGCCCGACGGCCAGGGTCGCCAGGCCGGCGACCGCGAGGCTCGGCAGGGCGATCTTCATCGAACCACTGAAGACCTCGACCTCGTTCTTCTTCAGCAGGTGCCAGGCGGAGATGCCGGCGATCACCATGCCGCCGGTCAGGGCCGCGGCCAGCATCGTGTGGGTCATCGCGTAGAGCGCGGTGCTGTTGGTGAGGACGTCCCAGATCGAGGTCAGCTCGACCTTGCCGGTCGCCTTGTTCAGCTCGTAGCCGACCGGGTGCTGCATCCAGGAGTTGGCGGCCAGGATGAAGAAGGCGGAGAGCATGGTCGAGAGCGACACCGCCCACATGCAGGCCAGGTGGACCTTCTCCGAGAGCCGGCCCCAGCCGAAGATCCAGAGGCCGAGGAAGGTCGACTCGACGAAGAAGGCAGCCAGCCCTTCCATCGCCAGCGGCGCCCCGAAGATGTCACCGACGAAACGGGAGTACTGCGACCAGTTCATGCCGAACTGGAATTCCTGGACCAGGCCGGTCGCGACACCGAGGGCGAAGGAGATCAGCATCAGCTTGCCCCAGAAACGGGTCGCCCGCAGCCACTTCTCTTCCTTCGTCCGGTACCAGCGGGTCTGGTACCAGGCGGTGAAGAAGGCCAGCCCGATCGTGAGCGGCACGAAGATGAAGTGGTAGAGGGTCGTGATCCCGAACTGCCACCGGGCCAGTTCGAGGCTGGTCATCGCAATAGTCATCGGCACACCTTCATGGGACCAGATTAGCCCGGCGAGACGACAAAATCATGCGGAAAATCACTTCAGTACTTGCGGGCAATTACTGAGGCCCGAGCAGCCCGAGCGGACCCCGCTCAGCGAGGGCAGCGACCGGCGTCGTGAAGTGCCTTGCGATAGCGGCGCATCGAGGCGTGGCGGAAGTCGCCGTGGGTCTGGTTCTTCATCGACGGGACCAGTTCCCGGTGGAAGCGCGAGCTGAGGCTCTCGTTGTGGCCGATCACGTCGCCGATCGCGATTCCGTAACGGCAACGCAACCACTTGGTCAGCCGGACGGAGGCCCGCATTTGGTGGTGGTTCCCGAGCACGTCCCCGTCCCGGTAACCGGTGTGTTCGATCCCGATCGCCACGTGGTTGAGGCCGACCGTGTGGCGGCAGCGGATCCCCAGGGGCACCAGCTGCACCACCCTGCCCTGTCCCGAAACCACGAAATGGGAGCAGGTGTTGGGCAGCTCGTGGAACTCGGGGTCGGGCCGGTCCGGCGCGAAGGAGTGGATCACCTGGGCAACGGTGGAGGCCACGGCGACGTGTTCGACGATCTGGCGGGGGTGCTTCAGCCGCCAGGCCCGCACCCCGTAGTGACGGAGCGAGTAGCTGGCCATCTGGTGCTTGCGCTTCGCCCCGAAGGGAATGAAGCGCTGGTGGATCCAGGATGGGATCTTCTGTGGCGACGCCGCGCTGCCCGCCGGCTCGGAGGCCGTGCCGACGCCAGGCTGAGCGGCCAGCCCGACGGCCAGGGCTGCTGCGACCGCGGCCGTGACCAGTCGCCTCATGCCGATCCCGCCTTCGGGATCAGTCGGCCGATGCCGGCGCGGCCGGGTCCAAGCCACCGGTCGGGCCGAGGTCCGGGCCGAGATCGCCGCCCGCCTGCTTCACCTTGTAGCCGGCGACCTTCCCGCGGAAGGCGTTGCCGAAGGTGTAGACGGGCATCCCGATCTCGGTGATGTTGTAGATCCGCGGCTGGTCCGAGATGAAGGTCCGGAGGCAGCCGTGGCTGGCCGGGTAGTCCGGCACCGAGGCATAGCCGTGGGTCGCGTACCCGCGGATGAAGTAGGACGAGTAGTACATCCCGTGCGAATTCATCCCCGGTTCTTTCCAGTAGAAGCTGTAGGTACCGAGGATGGTCGGCGTCGACGCCTTTCCGGAGGCGATCGGGAAGATCGCGTAGGGACGCTTGCCCTTGGAGAAGACGATGACCTGCTTCGAAAGCGGCGCTTCCATGTGGTCGCCGAGGCTGGGGCGCCGGACGTGGTAGCCGCCGTTGCCGTTGAAGACCCGCTGGACGATCGTCTTCGAGGCGCGGGCGTTCCGCGACATGTCGTTCAGCTTGCGGTAGGCGAGCACGGCCCGCTCCATCTTGCCGTTGAAGCAGCGGCCCTGAGCCGGGACCAGGGCGAGTCGGTTCAGCGCCTTGCGGAAGCCGGCGACCACGCGGCCGCACTGGTCGTGGGCCAGCCCGACGTAGCGGACCCGCCATGACTTGTGGTCGGTCGTGTCCTTGCCGACCGCCTTCTTGCCGGCCTTGCCCCAGTACTTGGCGCGCACCCCGTAGCGGTTGCCTCCGCGCATGCGGATCGCCGCGGTGAAGGTCCCGTAGTTCTTGCCCGCCTTGTGGACCTTGACCGTGCGGGTCGAGAACCGCTTGCCGTCCTTGTAGAAGTAGACCTTGACCTTCTGCAGGTTCCGGAATGGCTTGAGCGAACCCTTGACCGTCACCTTGTTCATGACGGTGGCCTGATGGTTCTTGAGCCCGAGCACCCTGATCTTGACCGTGGCCTTGGCCGGCCCGTCGTCCGGGGCGGCGCCGCCGTTGGCGGCCTGGGCATTGGTGGCGATCAGGAAGAAGCCGGCGAGAGCGCAGGCCAGGGCCAATGCGATGCCAGTGCGGTTGGTCATTTCAGTCAGCTTTCGGACGTGCAAGGAATGCTCCTGCGATTCGGCGACAAGTCCCGGAATTGTAGAGATGCAGCCGGTTCAAGCCACCGGCGAGGCGGCTTCGGCAATTTCGGCTGCCTCCTGGGTCTGCTCGTCGATCGATTCGGCCTTGTCGCCGATCATCAGGAAGGCGACCAGCACGCCGACCACCGCGACCCCGACCGAAAGGGTCATGGCATGGGTCAGGCCGTAGATGAAGGCATCGTGGCCGATCGGGATCAGTTGCTTGGCCTGGGCGGCCGAGACCCCGTCGATGTGGGGCGCCCCACCGGTCAGCTGGTGGGCGAAATCGGAACGATCGCTGGCGCTGAGCAGGGCCGCGTCGGGGTTCGAGGCCAGCCGGTCCTTCGCCTCGCTCTGGAAGAGCGCACCCAGCGCGGCGACGCCGAAGGTGCCGCCGACCATGCGGAACATCGAGAGCACGCCCGAGGCGACCCCGGCCTTGGTCTTCGGCACGGCGTTCATCGCCGCGGTCGACATCGGCGACATGGTCAGGCCGATGCCGGCCCCGAGGATGATGAAGCTGGGCAGCACGTCGCTGAAGGTGGTGCCGTCGGTGATCTGCGAAAACAGATACAGCGAGAGGGCGATCAGGGCCATCCCCACCACGATCGGCCAGCGCGGGCCGATCCGGTCGGCGAGTCGGCCGGAGATCGGCGCCGCGACCATGATCACCAGGGTCGTCGGCAGGAACCTGACCCCGGCTTCGAGGGCGCTGTAACCCAGGATGTTCTGCATGTACAAGGCGAGGAAGAAGAAGACGCCCATCATCGCGAAGGAGATGATGAAGGCGACCACCACCGAGCCGATGAAGTTCCGGCTCTTGAAGAGCGAGAACTCGATGATCGGCGCGCTGACCCGGTTCTCGGTGACGATGAAGGCGACCAGGCTGACGATCGAGACCGCGATCAGGCTGATCACCGCGGTCGAGTCCCAGCCCCAGCTGTTGCCTTCGATCAGGGCGAGCACCAGGGAGGTGAGGCTGATCGTGGCGATCCCGACGCCGGCGTAGTCCACCTTGCGGCCGACCGTGGTGTCGCGCGACTCGCGGACCACGAAGAGGGCGGCCATCACGGCGAGGATGCCGACCGGCAGGTTGATGTAGAAGATCGAGCGCCAGGAGACGTGCTCGGTCAGGAAGCCGCCGAGCACCGGGCCGACCGCGAGGGCGAGGGCCGAGACCCCGGCCCAGGTGCCGATCGCCTTGCCCCGCTCCGAGGGCGGGAAGGCGTCGGTGATGATCGAGAGGGTGCCGGGCATCATGAAGGCGGCACCGATCCCCTGGAGCACGCGGCTGGCGACCAGGGCGAAGTTGCTGGGGGCGAAGCCGGCCGTGGTCGAGGCGGCGGTGAAGATGATCACGCCGAAGACGAAGGCCTTGCGCCGGCCGAAGATGTCACCGATCCGGCCGCCGACCGCGAGCAGCACCGCGAAGGAGAGCGTGTAGCCGTTGACGATCCATTCCAGCCCGGAGATCGAGGTGTCGAGGTCGCGCTGGATCGAGGGCAGGGCGACGTTCACGACGGTGTTGTCGAGCATCACCATGAACAGCGCCAGGCACATCGCGCCCAGCGTCCACCACTTGCGGTTCTCGTCGGTAATCAGGTGCTGGTATCGGCTCACTGGGGTACTGCTCCTTCCAACTGCTGGTGAATTGAGGCAAGGTCTTCCCGCTCGATCAGGCGCGAGAGCAGGGAGTCCAGTTCTTGAAGGTCTTCTTCCGAGAAGCTGCTGGCCAACTTCACGGCGCCGACGGCGCGGCCCATCAGGGCGGCGTTGGTCACCTGATGGCCCTGGTCGGTCAGGCTGACCAGCCGGCGGCGGCGATCTTCCGGATCCTCGACCCGGGAGACGAGGCCCTTGCGGACCAGGCCGTCGATCGCCCGGCTCATGGCCGGCATCGAGGCCCCGGTCGACTGGCTGATGTCGGCGAGGCAGAAGCTGTCTCGCGACTCGAATACGCCGAGGCTCATCAACGCCTTGAACTCGAGGAAGGAAAGCCCGTGGGCATCCGCTTCGAGCAGAGCGGTCGGCGCGGCGCCGAAGGAGAGCATGCGACGGAAGAGGGTTCCGAACTGGAGCGCCACCCGAAGCGCCTCGGGCGAGGCTTCGTCGATCACGTCCTGGCTAGCCGCCCGGGCCGCTTCGACGCTGTTGCCGGCACTGCTGTCCGGCTGGTCGGCGCCTTCGTCTGCGGCTTTCACGGCCTCGGTATCGGTCATGACGAAGATATTTGCGCTTTCGCAACTATTTGTCAATTGGAAATGTTGTCAATGTGATGAATATCACAGCTCCTACCCCTGCTGTTCCGGGGGCGTTTACCCACGGATTCCTTGGGTAAACGCCCCCGGAACACGGCGCGAACCGGCTTCCCGGGCGTGGTGGGTCGGTTTTCCGGTGTATCGACCGGTTTTCCGACCCACCACGTCATCCGCGCCGCCTCATGCCTGGTTGCCGGCAGGCAGTGGGTCGGATTTCCGGCGGTCTGGCCGGAAATCCGACCCACCTGGTTCGTCGTCTCCTTCGGTCGTCGCGACCGGGGCGGGGACTCCTTCCAGGTTGATCTTCGGGAGCCACTCCAGCCAGGCCGGCAGGTACCAGTTCCACTTGCCGAGCAGCTTCATCGTCGCCGGGACCAGGATCCCGCGGACGATCGTCGCGTCGATCAGCACCGCCGCCGCCAACCCGACGCCCATCTGCTTGAACTCGAGCATCGAGAGGGTGGCGAAGATCGAGAACACGGCGACCATCACGATCGCGGCCGAGGTGACCGGGCCGGCGGTCCGCCGCAACCCGTACTCGATCGACTCCGAGGTGCTGCGGCCCTGGTCATGCGCCTCGCGGATCCGGCTGAGGATGAACACGTGGTAGTCCATCGAGAGCCCGAAGAGGATCACGAAGAGGAACATCGGCAGCCAGGCGGTGATCCCGCCGATCGAATCGAACCCGAGCAGCCCCTCGAGGTGCCCTTCCTGGAAGACCCAGACGAGCAGCCCGTAGGCCGCCCCGACCGAGAGCAGGTTGAGCAGGATCGAGGTGGCCGGGATCACGACCGAGCGGAAGGCGACCATCAGCAGGATGAAGGCGGCCATCAGCACGAAGGCGAAGACCAGCGGGCCCCGTTCCTTCATCAGGTCGTTGAAGTCCTTCGACCCGGCGGTCATGCCGTTGACGTTGGTCTCGGTGCCGGCGACCTGGCCGATCGTCTGAGGGATCACCTCTTCCCGCAGCTCGACCAGCGCGTCGTCGGAAGCGTCGTCGGTCCCGCTCCCGGCGAGGGGCACGTTGACCACTTCGACCTTGCCGTTCGGGCTGACGACCGAAGTCACCGGCGTACCGAATTCCTTCGGGCCGTCGACCGCCTGTTTCAACGCGGCGATGCCCTGCTGGACTTCGGGAGAGCGGACGTCATCGGCCTCGATCACCACGTTGGCCGGCTCGGGGCCACCGGGGAAGGCCTCGTCGACCTGGTTGTAGGCCTTGATCACCGGCAGGTCTTGAGGCAGTGCCTCTGCCCCGGGCACCACGGTGTGGAGCTTGAAGGCCGGCAGCGCCAGCAGTACGAGCAGCCCACCGGCCAGGAGGGCCGAGAGTGCCGGGCGACGCAACACGGTCCGCACGAAGCGGGCCCAGAAGCCGCCATCCCTGGTGGCCAGCACGCTCTCCTGGCCACCGACGCGCCGGATCCTTCGCCGCCGACGCAGGCGGTCGATCAGCGGGATCCGGCCCTTGTCGACCCGGTCGCCCAGCCAGGCGAGGATCGCCGGCAGCACGGTCAGCGAGCCGACCACCGCGACCGCGACGACCAGGATGGTGCCGGTCGCGAACGAACTGAAGGTGGCGTCGCCGGTGATGTACATGCCGGCCATCGCGATCATCACCGTGATGCCGGAAACGATCACCGCCCGGCCCGAGGTCGCCGCGGCCGCTTCCAAGGACGCGGACTCGGACCGGCCGGCAGCCCGCTCCTCTCGTTCGCGGCGCAGGTAGAACAGCGAGTAGTCGACTCCGACCGCGAGGCCGATCAACAGGATCACCGAGTTGGCCGCATCCGACATCGGGGTGATGTGACTGACCAGTGCGGTCAGTCCGATCGCCGCCGCTACCGCGGTCAGGCCGAGCAGCAGCGGTACGCCGGCGGCGATGAAGGCGCCGAAGGCGAGCACCAGGATCAGCAGCGTGACCGGCAGCGAGGTGAACTCGGCCTTCTGGAAGTCGTCCTCGAAGGCCTGGCCGATCTGCTCGTTCGCCGAGGCATCGCCGAACTGCGCGAAGCTGTACCCGGGTGCCCGGGCGCGAGCCTCGTTGACCGCGTCCTGGGTCGCGCCGAGCCGGTCGCCCAGTTCGTCGTCGTCACCGGCCAGGTCGAAGGTGACCAGCCCGGACTTGCCGTCCGAAGAAAGCTGGGCCTGGTTGCCCGGGGCGAACGGGCTCTCGACCCGCGAGACATACGGCGTGTCCTTGAGCTCCCGGCTGAGGTGGGCAGCGGCGGCGCGGAAGCCGGAGCTCGTGTTCGAGCTGTCGGCCGGAGCCTTGATCAGGATCTGCTCGGTCGCCTTCTCGGGGAAGTTCTCCGAGGTCGCCACCTCGGCGCGGCCGGATTCCCCGACCCCGCTTTCGGCGTCGGTCTGGGTCCTGGTCCCGACCATTCCTCCGAGGACGACGGCCAATATGACGAAGAGGAGCCAACCCCAGATCGCGGTCTTGCGATGGGTCGCGCTCCACCTCCCGGCCCGGGCAGCGATGTTGTGACTGGTATCCATGCCAGTAAGACTGCCTTTGGCATGGCCGCCGGGAAATGGGGATGTCTCCTCTTTTTGCCGTGTGCTGACTGCCCCTTAGGGGTGCGGAAAACCGCACCGTGAACGGATCGAATCGGGTGCTGTCTACACCAACGATTCCCTTGCCATCGGTCAGAATCAAGCTATGAGCAGCGTCTCGAACCTGCGCCAGAAACTGAACTTGCTGATGGTGCTCGGAATCCTCGCCGGGGCCGGCGGGGCGGTCATGATCGCGCTCGCCCATCAGGAAGTCGACCATCCGGTGGTCGAGATCACCCTGCGGGTGCTCACCGGCTGGACCTGGCTGGCGGTAGGAATCTTCGCCTGGTGGCGCCGCCCGGACAACCCCTTCGGCAAGTGGATGGTCTTCACCAGCTTCGCCTGGATGGCCCAGTTCCTGACCTATGCCAACTCTTCGCTGGTCTTCACCTTCGGCCTGGTAATCGCGTATGTCTTCCCATTCGCGCTGATCCAAACCCTGGTCCGGTTTCCGACCGGCCGGATCGAGTCCCGTACCGACCGCTGGGTCCTGCGCCTGGTCGTGGTCGCCCTGCTGCTGGTCCTGCTGGCGATCTTCTTCACCACGACGGACAACTTCGGCATCGAGGACGGGCCGCGGAACCTCCTGCTCCTGACCGACTCGCCGACGGTCTCGGCAGTGCTGTTCATCATCGCGAACGCCTGCGCGATCGTTCTCGTACTCGCCCTGATCCACAGCTTCACGACCAAGTACTCGGCCGCCTCGCCTCCGGTCAGACGACTGATCGGGCCCGTCCTCTGGACCTCCACGGCACTCCTGGCTCTGCTCGGCGTCTCCTCGATCTTCTCGATCGCCGAGCTCGACGCCGCCGAGGTGATCACCGGGATCGTCAGTGCCGTGACCGCCATGCTGCTGCCGCTCGCGTTCCTGGTCGGCCTGGCCCGCAGCAAGCTGGTCCGGGGCCAGGCGCTCGGACGGATGCTCGAACGGGTCGCCCACGAAACCGATCCGGTGAAGATGCAGGAAGCGGTGGCGGAGGCACTCGGCGACCCTTCGGTCGAGCTGGCTTTCTGGTTGCCTGACACCAGGCAGTACGTCGACGCCCGGGGCTTGCCGACCTCCGAACCGGAGCCCAATTCCGGCCGGGCCGCCAGCGTCGTCTCGATGGACGGCCGCAAGGTGGCGCTGATCGTGCACGAAGGGGCGTTGCTGGAGGAGCCGGAGAAGATCGAAGCGGTCAGCCGCGGCGCCGCGCTCGCCTTCGAGAACGCCCGGCTCGAGGCGGAGGTCCGGGCCAACGTGGCCGAGCTGCGGGCCTCCCGGGTGCGGATCGTCGAGGCCGGCGACGCCGCCCGCCGGGAGATCGAGCGAAACCTCCACGACGGCGCCCAGCAGAACTTGATCTCGCTCGCCCTGAAGCTGCAGATGGCCCGCTCCCGGGTCGAGTCGGACCCGCGCGGCGCGATCGAGATCCTCGACGGGGCCGGCGCCGAGCTCGAACAGACCATGGCCGAGCTGCGAGAACTGGCCCGCGGCATCCACCCCGCGGTGCTGTCGGACCGCGGACTCGACGCCGCCCTGCTGGCCCTCGCCCACCGGGCGCCGCTGCCGGTCGAGGTCGGCGAGATGCCCGACGGCCGCCTGCCGGAACCGGTCGAGGCCGCCGCCTACTACGTGGTCGCCGAGTCGCTCACCAATGTTGTCCGCTACGCCGAGGCGAGCCGGGCCAAGGTCGACATCTCCCGGGCCGGCGGGATCGTCCGGATCCGGATCGCCGACGACGGGGTCGGTGGTGCCGACCCCAGCCAGGGCTCCGGCCTGAACGGCCTGGCCGACCGGATCGCCGCGCTCGACGGCAGCCTCGCGCTCGACAGCCCGATCGGTGAAGGCACCGTCGTGGAGGTGGTGATCCCGTGCGGGTAGTGGTCGCCGACGATTCGATCCTGCTCCGTGAGGGAGTGGTCCGGGTGCTGGAGGACGACGGCTTCGAGGTCGTCGGCCAGGCCGGCGATGCCGAAGACCTGCTGCGCAAGGTCGGCGCCCACCAGCCGGACGTAGCGGTGGTGGACATCCGCATGCCCCCGAACCTGACCGACGACGGCCTCCAGGCCGCGAAGAAGATCCGGGCCGAATATCCGGGCACCGGGGTGCTGGTGCTCTCGCAGTACCTCGAGGAGAGCTACGCCCTCGACCTGGTCGCCGACTCGGCCGAAGGCGTCGGCTACCTGCTGAAGGACCGCGTCGCCGAGATCGACCGCTTCACCGAATCGGTGCGGAGGGTCGGAAGCGGCGGCTCGGCCCTCGACCCGGAGGTCGTCTCGCACCTGCTCGGCCGTCGCCGCCGTGAGGATCCGCTCGAGGTCTTGACCGCCCGCGAGCGCGAGGTCCTCGGGCTGATGGCCGAGGGACGCTCGAACATCGCGATCGCCGAATCCCTCGTGGTCACCGAGCGGGCGGTCGAAAAGCACGTCACCTCGATCTTCAGCAAGCTCGACCTCGCCCCGACCGCCGAGGACCACCGCCGCGTCCTCGCGGTCCTCACCTACGTCAAGGCGATCGGCGAGTAAGGCCCGGGCCGCCGGCCGAAGTAAGGAAAGTTGGCAATAGTTGCCAACTTTCCTTACTTCGCCGGTCTCATTCGTCTTCGAGGACGCGGCGGCGGGAGCGGCGGACCCAGGCCCGGTTGAGAGCGAGGGCGATCAGGACGACGATGCCGATCGGGATCGCCACGGCCAGGGCCAGCACGGTGACCCCGGCGGCGACACCGAGCAGATTGCCGGCGTCATCGATCGCGTCGCCGAGGCCCCAGCTGGATGACCCATCGTCGGACGCACTGTCGCCACCGGTTTCCACCTTGAGCGAGACCGGGGTGTAATCGGCCCGGCGCTGAAGCCGGTTGAGCCGGGTCTCGTAGTAGCTCAGGTCGTTGCGCGCCCAGCGGATCTTCTGTTCGATCTGGGCCCGCTCGCCCTCGTCGTAGGTCTCTTCGAGCTGGCCGAGCAGGCTCTTGATCTTCGCCTTCGAGTCGGCGACCTTGTCCTCGGTCTTGGTTGTAGGAGCGGTGATGTCGGTCAGCTCCTGGCTGCGGGACTTCAGGTCGGCGATCTCGGAAAGATCGGCCACCGCCGACTCGATCTGGGCCGAGGGGATCAGCAGGCTGAAGCTCGCCCCGGCCGTGCCCTCCTTCCCATCGGTCACCTTCGAGTCCATGACGATCCCGTTGTGGTCATCGGTCACCTCGACCACCTTGTTCGCCGCATCCTGAACCCCATCGGAATCCGTACCAAGGGTGATCTCGGCCTCGCGGGCGACATCACGGTTCCGTCGGGGGAACTTGGCAGCCATTTCGGTTTGCTCATCAAGCTGAATGCCGCCGGCCGACAGCTGCGCCGAAGGCCGCGTGGGTCCCTTCAGGTCGGGCTTCGACTGGATCGACTTGATCTCGGGGGGCATCGCAGTATCGGCGCTACTCTGGTCGCCGAAGGAACGGCTCTCGGTAGCAGCGTCTGCCGCTGTATTCCCGGCCCCTTCGCCGGCCGCGTTTTGGGAAGCCATCTTCGGGGTGTTCGTGGTGGACGCGGAGTCGCTGCCGGCACCGCCGAAGTCCGGGCCGGAGTTGGCGTTGACAACGACCACGGCGACGATGAAGAGCACTCCGACCGTTCCGGCGAAGGCCGGGATCATCGTCCGGTTGCCGGCCAGCCAGCGGCGGAAGCGTTCGCCGAGGGTCCCGATCCCTCCCTTGCCCTGCTTTCCCAGGGCAGTCTCGTCCGCCCACTCCGGCGGAAAGTGGTCGGCGACCGCCTGGTCAAGGCGCTCCGTGAACTCCGGTTCCGGAGTCGGCCGGTTCTCGCGGAGGGCCTGGGCCAGGCCGGCGAACTCACGCTCGTTGAAATCCTCGTTCATCTCGAAATCCTTTTCGTCTTCGCGGCTCATTTGGCCACCTCCTCGCTGGATGCGGTGCCGTCCGTTTCGAGGGCACTCCGCAGTCGGGTCATCGCCCGGCTCAGCCGGGTTCCCACATTGGTCGGTGAATAGCCGGTCGCCTCGGCGACCTCGACGTTGTTCAGGCCGGCGAAGAACTTCAGCGCGACCATCTCGCGATCGGCCGGTGAAAGCGTGCCGAGGGCCGCGAACAGGTCGGCCCGCTGTTCCCGGGCGACCACGCTCTCCTCGACCGGGATCGAGGTGCCGGCCACCGAGCCCCGGGCCTCCAGCCCGTCAGGCTCGATCGCCGGCACCTCGCGCTTCCGCTTCCTCAGCTCATCCAGGGCGGCATTCCGGGCGATCCCGAAAAGCCAGCCGCGGGCGCTGCCCCGTTTGGGGTCGAAGCGGTCCCACTTGCGAAAGGCCCGCTCGAAGGCGAGCGCGGTCACATCCTCGGCTGCGATCCGGTCGCGAAGCAACCCGGCCACATAGGCGTAGAGGTCGTCGCGACTGCCGCGGTAGAGATCCTCGAAGAGGGGCCGCGGCCCGGTCCGGGGAGCATCACGAAGGGACGAGTCAGGTTCAGGGACAGCTTCCAGCATGCCGTTCATACCCAATCTACGGATGGCTTCGCCATGTGTCACATAAGTAAGTCGGGCGGGGTCCGACCCGCCCTCCACGAGACACCCACCCCACCCACTGGAACAAAGGAATGGTTGGGTAGGGCTCCGGTGGGCGGCGCTTCGGGGTTAGCCCTAGCCCTCGTAGGGCTCGAAGTCCTGCTTGCGGGCTCCGCAGACGGGGCAGAACCAGTCTTCGGGGATCTCCTCGAACGCGGTACCGGCGGGGATGCCGCCGTCGGGGTCGCCCTCGGCGGGGTCGTAGATCCAGCCGCAGGACTCGCAGATCCAGAGGCTGGTGGTCATGGTGCTCATGGCCGGTCAGATTACCGGTACCGTTCAAGACGTGAATTCGTTTCCGGAAGCGGGCCCTGGGGAGGCGATCAACCTCGGCAAGCCTTCCGAGCCCCGGCCAGCCGCCACAATCCTGCTGCTTCGCGACCGCGAGGAAGGCGGACCCCGTGAGGAAGGGGTGTTGGAGGTGCTGATGCTGAAACGCTCGGCCGAATCACATTTCATGCCGAGCGTCTGGGTCTTCCCCGGAGGTTCGCTTGATCCCGAAGACGGCGAGGGCCTCGACGGGCTCCGCACCTGCGCCGTGCGGGAACTCCACGAGGAGGCGGGGATCCACCTCGACCTCTCGACCGAGCTGATCCCGCTGGCCCGCTGGGTCACGCCGGAGGTGGTGAAGACCCGCTTTGACACTTGGTTCTTCATCGCCCGGGCGCCGCTTGGGATCGAGGCCGAGCCGGACAACTTCGAGATGACCGAGGCACTCTGGGTCAATCCGGCTGACGCTCTGGCTGCCGCCGAGGGAGGCGACATGGCAATCGTCTTCCCCACGCTCAAGCAGCTGGAGGCCCTGGTGCCCTCCGCCCATACCGATCAGGCGCTGGAACGCGCGGCGGCTGACCCGAACGCTTCCCGGATCGTCCTGCCGAAGGTGATCGGCAACGAACGGAACGCCCGGGTCGTCCTCCCGCACGAAGACGACTACCCGGACTGAGTCCTCACCCTGAAGAGGTCGCGTGCCCGCTGGTTGAACCGCACGCTCAGTTCGGTCAGGTACGCGAGGTTCTCGAACAGCCAGATCCGGGCGATGCCGGCGCCGAGCCGGTCCTGATCCAGACGGGCGATGAGTTTCTGCGCGATCTCCGGGTCAACGGCCAGCGGAGCCGGTGGTGTTTCGCGGCCCTCGATCGCGTCGCCAAGCTCGGAATACCAGCCGGCGACCTGCCCGATCATCGCTTCCAGCCTCGGGCTGGAACCCAGGCCGGGCGTCTCGAACCACGGCTCGGCCGGGATCAGGTCAATCCCGTCCGCCACTCGCCGCAGCCGCAGCGCGGTTGCGGCGAGGGCCATCAGCGCTTCGGGATCGACCAGCTCGCCGGAAGCCTCGTCCAGGTATTGGCGTAGCACCGCGTCGAGCCGGTCGGTGGCGGCAACCGACTCGTCTCGTGCCTGGTCGAATCCCCCGGACTTGCCGCCGAGCACCTCGAATGCCCGGGCCTTGACCAGCGCCGCGGAAGCCCGTAGGGAATCCCCGAGCGAGCGGCGGATCAGGTCGGCTGCGCCGCGGGGCCAGATCAGCAAGCCGACCACCAGAGCGACCCCGCAGCCGACCGCGACGTCCTGGATCCGGATGATCGCGACCTGCCAGCCGATCGGCTCGATCAGGTTGTAGAGCAGGATGACCAGGACCGCGAAACCGGCCTGGCCGGCGCCGAGGGAGATTGCCCGTGGCGCGTACGCCGCGAACAGGACGGAGAGCGGCAGCGCGACCCAGAGCGCGACGTCCGAGCCCCCGATCAGCTCGAGGACCAGCGAACCGATCACGATGCCGATCAGGGTTCCGCCCAGCGCGTGGCCGATCGAGCCACGGGTGCCGAGCGCGTTGTTACGCAGGATCGACAGGGTGCCGAGCACCACCCAGAAGGCGTTCTGGACGGAGAGCAGGTCGGCCGCCGCCACCGCCAGGGCTATCCCGATCGCCCCCCGGATGCTGTTCTGAAGCCAGGACGAGCTGAGATCGGCATGCTCCGAGAGCATCCGCCCGGTCGCCCTTACCTCGCGCCGGCCCCTGACCCAGACCCAGTTCCAGAGCTTGCCGAGCACCCCGGGGGCCGGTTCCCTTTCGGTTGCGACCTCGACCATCCGGGCCGTGTCGAGTGCCGCATAGGCGACCTTCCTGAGCCGGAATTCGTGTTCGAGCTGCCGGGCGGCGACCTCGATCCCGTGATCGCCGACCTGCACCAGCTCGCTCGCCGAGTGGTCGACCAACTCCTTCAGGCTGGCTGTGACCGGCCCGGTCGGCAGTTCCGCCCGGCCGCCGGACAGAGCCTCTCCGCAGGCGTCGAGCAGGTCGGCGGTCGCTTCCCTCAGCTGTTTCGCGCGGTTGCCGTCGGCGTCGATGCCGGCGCCGGGGGTGGTGACCAGCCCGAACAGCCAGCCGAGTTCCTCGACCAGGGAGGCGATCGCGGCGCTGACCCCGGTGGCTCCGGTCGGCCGGTGGGGCGTGGCGAGGAACCGGCGCCGCAGGGTCCACACCCGCTCCCGGGCCTCCGCGCGGAGCGGCTCCGACCCAGGATCGCGAACCAGTCTGCCCAGGGCGCCGCAGACCCGGGCCGCCTGCCGCCGCAGTTCGCCGACCCAGGGCAGGCGCCAGAACAGGTAGGTGGCGGGGATGCAGACCAGGGCCGCCAGCAGCCAGCCCTCGAGGCGGGCCGGGATCGCGGAGTGTGGCGCCTCGATCATCAAGGGCAGGGCGAGCAGCAGCACCGCGCCGTTCCGGGCCGCGGCGATGTACGGGTTGACGATCCCCAGGAAGAAGATCAGGAAGGAGACCAGTGCCGCGACGAGCACGCCGATTCCGGCCGCGGTGGTCGAGAGAAGGGTCCCGATGACGATGAACGCGCAGCCGGTGAGCACCAGCGTTGCCCAGGCCACCAGCCGCGGTCCCGGGCGACCCGCGAAAGTCACCATCGCCAGGATGATGAAGCTGCCGAACGCCGCGAAGGGAGTCGCCTTCTCGTCGAGCAGCAGGAAGGCCAGTGCGAAGCAGGCCGGCATGAAGATCGCGGTCCGCAAGGCGACCTTGAAGGCCGCCGGTTCGATCCGGTCAGTCAGCCGGGAAGGCTTGAAGCCCCGCATTCCATGGTCCGGCCGGGTAGGTGTGGATCCCCTCTTCCTCCATCTCGGCGTGAAGCCGGCGGAAAAGCTGCCCCGCGTTGACCAGGGCAAGCTTGAGTTCCTCGGCCGAGCGTTCCTTCAGCCGCCAGAGAAACCAGAGCTGCCGGTCGTTGATGCCGAAATCGACCTCGCGGTCGATCGTCGTGGTCCATTCGAGGAAGCCGGGTGAGAAAAGCTCACGCAGCGCGATCGGGTCGTGGTCCTCCGGCACGGTCGCGAGGAACCGCTTGTTGAACTCGAGCGATTCGAACTCGACCTTGCGCCGCGAGACCTTCTGTTTGACCACCTCGCGGGCCTCGATCGACTCGACGTTGAAGGCCGGCACCACCTTGGCCAGGTCCGGCATGTGGGCCTTGGCGAGGATCGCGGTCGGCACCAGTTCCTTGCGCATGAAGCCGCCGACCTCTTCCTCGTCGGCGTCGCAGCTCGCTCCCCAGAAGTCCGGGGAGAGCTGGCCGGTCAGCCGGTTGCTGCCGCCGACGCAGAGCGCCACGGGCCCGTCGACCGGGTTGATCCCGCCGACCGGTTCCCACTTCACCTCGCCCGCGCCCTCGTAGGAGGAGACGATCTGCTGCCAGTTGTCGGATTCCTTGCCCACCGGCGATCACCCTATCCGTAACCGAGGCGAATTCCTGGTCCGGGCCGGAATCTGTGGGTAGGATGCTCCCCACATTGATTTCAACCGAGGGGAACACCAAATGCTCTATGTGCTGATCGCGATCGTCGTGATCATCCTTATCGCGGTGCTGTGGTACATCGCGACGCGCAACGGCATCATCGCTTCGCGCAACCGGGTCGATGAGTCCTGGAGCGGGATCGACGTCCAGCTGAAGCGCCGGCATGACCTGGTCCCGAACCTGGTCGAGACGGTCAAGGGCTACGCGACCCACGAGCAGAAGGTCTTCGAAGAGGTCACCAAGGCCCGCGCCGACGCGATGGCCGCCCAGAGTGTCGGGGACACCGCCCAGGCCGAATCGGGTCTCAACCGCTCGCTGGCTGACCTGCGCGCCGTGGCCGAGCAGTACCCGGACCTGAAGGCGACCGAGAACTTCCAGCAGCTCAGCCGGAACCTCTCCGAGCTCGAGGATGAGATCCAGGCATCGCGCCGGATCTACAACTCGAACGTCCAGAGCTACAACACGAAGATCCAGCAGTTCCCCGCCTCGATCGTCGCCAACCAGGGTGGTTTCACGGACAAGGAGTTCTTCGAGATCGAAGACGCCGCCGAACGCGCCACCCCCGAGGTCAGCTTCTAGCTTCCGCCTTCTGAGTCTGGTGGGCCGAACAAGGCGGCCCACCAGACTCGGGTCAGTGAGGAGGCGACCTCGTTCGGGTCTCCTTCGCCTTGGGCGAGGTGGACCTGGAAGCTTCGCTCGGTCATCAGGACCAGGCCTTCGGCCAACGCCTCCGGGTCGAGCGACCCGCTGATCGCGGCGGCCTTCTGCAGCCGCTCGATCTCTTCGCGGGTGCCCTCGGTGATCGTCTCCAGCACCGTTGACCAGAGTTCACGGACCTCTTCGTCATAGGTCGCCGCCTCTCCGGCCAAGGCGAGCAGGGCCGAGCTGTCCGCATAGACGCGGGCCATGCCGTAGATGCCCCGCTCGATCTCACGGCGGGGGGCATCACCCTGCTGCCAGCAACGGCCGAGCCGGTTCTGATGGGAAGCGATCAAGTCCTCGAGCGCGCCCAGCAAGAGCTCTTCCTTGTCGCCGAAGTAGACGTAGAAGGCGGAGCGGGCCACCCCGGCTTCGCGGGTCACGCCCTCGACGGTCAGATCCTTGAAGGAACCGGCCGCGGACTGGTTCAGCGCAGCCTCGATCAGCTCCTGTCGGGTCCGCTCATGGCGGCGACGTCGGTTATGTCGGCGCTCCAGCGAGGTCGGCACCGGCAAAGCATAGGCATCGACCCCGCCGGAAACTCAGCGCCGGCGGTGCGAGAAGACCTTGACCGGTAGCCGGGCAGCCGACCTTCCGGGTGAATCGAGGCTGCCGTCATACGGAACGAAGCTCGCCCGCAGCTGCAGCTTCCTGCCCTGGAGCCGTCTGACACCAGGCTTCAGTTTCACCGCGCCCGGGCGCAGCTTGATCCGAATTCGGATCGCCTTCGATTGCTGGACCTTGACGGTCAGCTTCCGGCCCCGGACCTCGACCTTCTGCTTCCCGCCCGGCATCGCGGCCGCGACCGACTTTCGCAGCAGCCCGGCGTTCTTCACCCTCAACCAGCCCGGCAGCGTAAAGGCCAGGCTCTGGGTTCCCAGGCCGAGTTTCGCCGGCACCGGACCGAGCCCCGCCTCGATTCGGAGCCACGGGTGGGAAGATCTCGCCCCGCCGAGCTCGACCGATCCGCGGATCTTTGGGGGACGGAGCCTGCACGCGTCCCAGTCCCCTCGGCCATCGACCTTTCCCCAGCTGCATTCGTTCCCGGGAATGACGACCTTGCCGTTCTGCCCGAAACTCGAATCGATGGTTCCGGACCCACCCACTTTGAGCAGGGCCGCCCGCGAACCGGACCGGCACTTGCCCGAGGGCGGGCATACCCGCCCGCTGGTTTCGCCCACTGCCAGCAAGGAACCATCGGCGAGCGGCGTCGTCCCCTCGACCTGGGCCGGGGACTCGCTGTCGGTGAAGAAAGCATCGACCTTGCCACCCCAACTGGTGGCCCAGACGTTGAAGCTGGGGGTGGGATCGAATCGATCGGCCGGCATCGTGTAGGCGACCCCGTTCCCGAACAGAGAAACCGATCCGATCGCCTCGGTCTGCATCAAGTTGGGCAAGCCCGGTAGCGGATTGCCGGACGGATCCACCCCGGTGACGAAGGAAGGGTGGACGTAAAGATCGAAATTCCCCCGTCCAAATGCGTACAGGTTGCCGTCAGGCCCGATCTCCAGTCGGTCCACCTCCAGCGGGAAGAAGGAGCCGGGTGGTGCCGGATCCACGTCGAGTTCCACCTTGCCGTTGCCGTCGGGACCGAAGTCGGGATCCGGTGAACCGTCCGGCAGCAAGCGGATCGCCGTCCTGTAGTCGACGAGATAGATGCGTCCCTGCGAATCGACCGCCGGCCCGACCCCGCTGTCGAACGGGATCTCGAGCCGGAGCTGCCCGTCGGTCCCGAATCCGTCATCCGGAGTGCCGTCCAGGTTGAACCGGCCGAGAGTCCGGTCGGCGTCGCCCCAGAGCACGTAGAGCTTGAGGTCCGGGCCGATCAGGGCCTGGCGTATATCCGGGCGGGTCAGCTGACCATCGTCCCCGAACGACGAGTCGAGTTGGCCGTCGGCCCGATAGGAAACCAGCGCCTCACCCGACCTGACGATCACGCCACCGTCCGGCCGGCCCAGCAGCAGCGAGTCGGCTCCGTTGGGGACGCCGACCAGCCCGCCGTTGCCGAAGCCCGGCAGCAGCTTTCCGTCAGGTGAGACCGCGACCAGGAAAGCCCACCCGGGCGGCGCCAGGTTCCGATTGCAGCCATCGGTGCTGCCGATCGCCACGATCGAACCGTCCTCCCGCTCGATCGCCTTCTGCAGCGAGCTGCATCCGAGCAGGTCGTCAGCCCCGGCCGCCTGGCTGAACGACGGGAAAGAGAGCCATAGCCCCGCCACGGCAAACAACAGCAGCAGGCAACAACGCGCCGGCACGTCTCGAACCCCAGCGACCCAGCCTCTTGTCCCGATCGATCGAACCATCAACCCTCCGTCGAATTCCTGCCGCGAGCCTAACCCTCGCGGATGGCGGTGTCTACTTCTTGCGTTTGTGACGCTTGATCGTAAAACGCAAGGGGATGTCCTCAGTTGCGTTCTGGACGCTGTCCTCGGCGCGGAAATAGGCGAGGTAACGGCCCGGGACCGCCTTGAAGTTCGCCGACTTCCTGGCGAAGCCGACCCGGTTGATCCCGACGTGGCCGTTCCACTGGCCATAGCCACGGTAGATCCTGACCGTGTGCTTCTTCTTGCCCTTGCCGCGCTTGACCAGCTGGTAATAATCGGCGGAGGCGGTGGCGGGTTCGCTCAGTGAAAAGCTGAATCCGATACCGCGGCCCCGTGGCCCGACCACGGGCGCGACCGGGGTCGAGCCGTCGGCGGTGAAGAAGTAGTCGTCCACGTGGGGCGACTCGAAGTCGAAGTTGATCTTCGGTTTCGGACCGGGATCGGATGCCGGGTCGCCGGGCATGTCGGAGACGGTCACCTCTCCCCGGACCACCGAGTGGAGCTTGCAGGAGAACAGGTAGGTGCCGGGATGGTCGAAGGTGACCTTGAATTCGTCACCGGGCCGATGATTCGGTTCATTCTTGCCCGCGTCGGAATCCCACTGGCTCGCGTCGGTGGTGGTGATCGGGTCGAAGGCCGAGTCGTTGGGCGCCCGCCCGGTCACCGAGTGTGCGGTGTCGGGGCCGGCCCAGGTCCAGGTGACCGATTCACCCAGGTCGATATGCGGGTTCTTGTCCGACCACTTGAAATCCGAGATCGAGACCCAGGTGTTGGAAGCCGAGACGGGCGGCGCGAAACCCGCGAGGAACGCGGCGGCGACCGCGGCTGCGAAAACGGTCCGGAGTCTCAGTGCTTCTTCTTTTTCTTGCCGTTGATCGTGAAGCGGATGGTGAAGTCCTTGGTCGAGTTGGACTCGTTGTCTTCGACCCGGAAATACGCCACGTACTTGCCCGCGACCGGCTTGAAGGTCTTCGAGCGTCGCGCGAAATGCACCTGGTTGATGCCGACGTGCACGTTGTTCCACTCGCTGTAACCCTGGAAAAGCTTGAGCTTTCGCTTTTTCTTGCCTTTGCCGCGCTTGATCACCCGGTAGTAGTCGGCAGAGGCCCGGCCGGCCTCGTCGACCGAGAAGGTGTAGCCGATGCCCTTGCCCTTAGGCCCGGCGAAAGGCGGGGCGTGGTTGACCCCGTCGTTACTGAAGAAGTTGTCGGTGACGTTCGGCGGGTCGGTGTCGAAGTTGATCGGCGGCGGCGGGCCGGGATCGGAGTTGGGATCACCCGGGGTGTCCGAAACGGTGACCGTTCCGCGGACCGACTGATGGACCTTGCATACGAAGAGATAGGTGCCCGGGTGGTCGAAGGTGACCTTGTAATCGCTGCCCGGGGTGTGATTCGGGAGGTTATTGCCCGGATCGGAATCCCACTGAGTCGCGTCATCGGTCCGGCCCGACCCGAGATCTGGCGGGGACGCGGGCTGGCCGGTGACCGAATGCTGGGTGTCCGGGCCGGTCCAGGTCCAGATCACCGACTCGCCCAGGTCGACATGCGGGGTCTTGTTCGACCACTCGAAGTTGGCGATCGCGACCCGGGTGTTGTTCGCTGCGGCCGGCGAGGCGAGCACGGAGACCAGCAGCGCGGCCGCCAGGGCGACCAGCGCGAGGCGGACAGCCCTGACGGGACCGGATGTCAGTCGACGATGTACCAACCGCTCATTCCCGAGGCCAGATGGGTGAAGACATGGCAGTGATAGAGCCAGCGGCCGGGATTGTCCTCGATCCAGCGGACCCGGAACGAATCGGCGGGACCGAAGGTCTTGTTGTCCACGATCGTTCCGTCCGGCTCCTTCCAACGGTGACCGTGGATGTGGAAGGTGTGGAAATCGTTGTCCATGCCGTAGACGTGCATGGCTACGTCGTCGCCGACGGTCGCTCTCAGCGTCGGCGTGTTGCCCGTATAGGCCCGCCCGTTGATCGAGCTCAACATCGACTTGAGCGGGAAAAAGGTAGGTGAGAACGAGTGAAAGGCGAGGAAGTACTCGCGGTCCGGCAGTGGCTCGTCCGGGTCACGGATGATCAGCGGCCCGAACAGCCCCTTGAAAACCGAAGTCGCATCGAGGGGACCGTGGTCGTGGTAGTGCCAACTGCCCTGGGTGCCTTCCGGGCACTCCCAGACGTACTGGAAGGTACGGCCCTTCTGCACGAATCCACCCGGGTCGGTCCAGTAGCCCTTGTAGGCGCCGTCCATCTCGTTCGAGTAGAAGGCGCCATGCGGGTGCATGGTCACCGGGATCGGCAACGTGTTGCGGAAGTTCACGACCAGCGTGTCGCCGACCGTGACGTCCAGCAGCGGACCCGGAATCGTGGCCGGGCCCAGTGGCTTGCTGAAGTCCTTGTCGTAGAGGCGGTACGCGTAAGCCTGAACTTTCGTCCGGCCGACCGTCTTCTTGATAGACGTTCCCATCATCTGGTCGCGCCGCTTGGGCACTGGATTCCAGGTCACGGGTTCGGCCTGGATCCAGTACTCCTTGCGGATGCCGGAGATGTCGGCGGCCTTGGTCAGCCGGACATCCCGGTTCGCAGCCGCAACCTTCGGCGGCACCTCGATCTTCTTTGCCAGGGCACCAAGATCGGTGTTGCTGTCGATCTTGTACTGCTTGCCGGCGATGGTGCAGAGCAGCGCACCACCCGCCATGCCGAGGAAATTCCTACGGTCCACTGGATCCAGTCCTCTCTGGCCGTTGCCAGACGCTAGGCGCGCCTAGTTGGTCACCTTGACCGACATCACCATGACGGTCGAGTGCAGCGAACAGACGAAGTCATACGTGCCCGTCTTGTTCAGTACCTTCGGCCCGAAGGTGTACTGGACCGCCGGTGAACTCGGCGTGGTCAGGTCGTACTTCTCCTTGGCGGTGAGGCTGCCCGGTCCGGAAACCAGGGTCACGTTATGGGCGTTGGCGTTGGCGTTGTTCCAGACCCACTTGATGGCCTGGCCCTTCTTCATCGTCGTGCCCGAGGGCGAGAAGTAGTCGTCGTTGACGCCGACGTTGATCGCCACCTTCGGCTTAGGCTTCGGCTTGAAGCGCTGGTTGACCTTCTTGACGCACTTCTTGCGCTTGGCCTTGTTCTTGATCTTGTAGCACTTCTTGAGTGCCTTCTTCTTGGCCTTCTTCTGCTTGGCCGTGAGGCCCGAGGCCGTCGCCCCGGTCTCCGAGGTGGCCGTGGCGGGGGTGGGTGCTGCGCCGGCGGCCCCCAACGCCAGCGCAATCGCACCCACAGACAGCACTCCTGCTGCTCGCTGAATGAACTTCTTCCTCATTTTGTTTCTTACCTTTCCTGCCTAATTATTGATGGGGGCTATTCGGTTACTGGACGACGCCGGTGCAGTCCACCGGGTCGGCCCGATCCTCGGTGTAGCTGACGCCCTTGGCGTCGGTGTACGCCGGGTGCGGGGTGCTGACGTTCATGTGGCACTCCTGCTTCTCCGGCGGGTGCTGGGTCACGTATCCGAAGATCGTGGCGCCGTCACCCGGGCCGTTCGACGGGTCACCGTCGTCCACGTACGAAGGGAGATTGATCTGCAGGCCGGCGCCGGTGTTGATCGGCGAAACGTCCTTCTGGCCGACCACCGCCTGCGGGCAGCTGCTCGGGTAGATCGTGGCAACCGGAACGGAGCCGTTGCCCGGCGCGAACGTCGAGCCGGCAGTGTTGCCCTGCCAGCAATTGCCGCCGCCCGAGTAATCCGAGAAGAAGTCGTACGTCCCGTTCGGGTCGGTGCCGTTGCGGCCCATCTTGTTGTTGGTGAACTGGTTGTTCATGTTCATCGCGTCGTTGCCCTTGTTGACGCCGAACGCCTCCGGGCCGGAGAAGGTGGCTGCGCCCCACTTCTCGTTGCCGAAGATGTTGTTGTCGTAGACCTCGACGCTGTCGGTGCCGTAGAGGACGACGCCGATGCCGATCGGGTAGTTGACGTCACCGATCGTGGCGACGGTCTTGAAGGCAGACCCGGTCGAGTAGTAGTTGTAGTTGTTCCAGAAGATGTCGTTGTCGTGGATCTTCAGCCAACCGCTCGGCTCGTACAGCTCCGAGTCGAGGGTGTTCGGCACGATGCCGGCACCGTTGTTGTAGAAGGCCGAGTCCTTGATCTCGACGTACTTCGAGTTGGTGCCTGAGTAGCCGAGCACGTTGGCGTGGCTCTTCACGTTCTTGATCACGGTCCAGTCCGGATCGGCCTGGCAGGGCTTGCGGTCGGCCGCGGTGGTCCGGTTGGTCCAGTCGTCCGAATCGCAGGGGGTCTGGCCGATGTAGACAGCGGAGTCCCCGTGGTGGTAGCCATCCGAGTTCTCGATCACGCCACCGAAGCAGTTCCGGGCGAAGAAGCCGTAGGAACGGGTGTCCGAGGAGATCAGGTTGTCCATCGTGTAGTCGGCGCAACGCTCGGTGCCACTGGTCGGGTCAGCCCAGACGAAGAACGTGTTGTTCTGGTAGTGGCGGGCCCACATGTTCTTCATGACGAGGCCGATGATGCTGCGGCCTTCGATCGCGTTGTTGGCGACTTCGGGCTTGCCGTCGATGATCGTCTTGGCGTTCTGGCCCTCGAGGATGACCTGGCTGGCGTCCTTGGCCGGCTTCTTGGCCTTGGTCACGCCCATGATGGTCAGGCCGTTGTAGTTGTAGCTCGGGTTACGGCCATCGAGGAAGACGCCCTCGACGTAAGTGCCCGGCTGGATGCGGACCGTGGCCTTGCGCTTCTTGTTCTTCAGCTGCCACTTGCCGGCCGCGTCGGCGCCTTGCTGAACGGTGCGGTACTTGCAGCCGTGCTTGCAGACGTCGAAGTACTGGGCGGCGTTGTACTTCTTCAGCTTCTTCTTGAGACGAGTCGCGTTCTTCTTCGCAGACTTGCAACGCTTCTTGGCCTTCGCCTTCGCCTTGCCGCGCTTGGCCTTCTTGACCTTCTTGCAGACCTTCTTGGCCTTCTTGTTCGCCTTCTTTACCTGCTTCTGCAGCTTGACGGCGCCCGCATCTGCGGCCTGCGCCGGTCCGGCGACCGCGAACGCTCCGATAAGGAACGCGGCGAGAATGCCGACGATTACACCCACACGTTGCTTCATCTCTCTCCTTGGAAAAGTGATCTTGAAAATGCTCTGTACCCGCGCGTTTGCGGGAAACCCATCCGGACACTCTAAACCAACTCCCAAGGAAAGGTTTCGGTTGCGACCTTCACCCGGATCGGATGATTTCCCGCTACGGTGCGATTTTCGGCCGGTCGCCTGGATTCCGGCCCTCTCGGCTTCCCCGATTCTCGGCAGCAAATTGACATGAATCCTTGTCGGATACACTTGGCTGCCATGGCTCACGACTACGACTGGGTGATCGTCGGCTCCGGATTCGGCGGCAGCGTATCCGCCCTGCGACTGGCCGAAAAGGGGTACAAGGTCGCGGTGATCGAGGTCGGCCGCCGGTTCGAGGACAAGGACTTCGCGAAGACGGCCTGGAACCTGCGGCGCTACTTCTGGCTGCCCAAGGTCGGCCTGCGGGGGATCCTGCGACTCTCGATGTTCAAGGACGTCAACGTGGTCTCCGGCTGCGGGGTCGGTGGCGGCAGCCTCGGCTACGCCAACACGCTCTACCGCCCCCGCCCCGCGTTTTACACCGACCCCCAATGGGGCAGCCTGGCCGACTGGGAGGTCGAGCTCGGCCCCCACTACGTGACCGCCGAACGGATGCTCGGCGTCACGCTCTACCGCGACACCGGCCCGGCCGACCAGCTGCTCCACGAGTACGCCGACGAGATCGGGGCCAACGGGACCTACTCGAACACCCAGGTCGGCGTCTACTTCGGCGAGCACGGCCGGACCGTTCCCGACCCCTACTTCGGCGGCGAGGGACCGGACCGGACCGGCTGCATCAAGTGCGGCTCCTGCATGGTCGGCTGCCGCTACGGGGCCAAGAACACCCTGGTCAAGAACTACCTCTACTTCGCCGAGAAGCTCGGGGTCAAGGTCTTCCCCGGCCGCGAGGTGACCTCGGTCAGGCCGATCGGTGGTGCCGACGCCGACGGCTCCGCGGGCTACGAGCTGGTCACCGACCGCTCCGGCGCCGTGCTCCGGCACCGCCGCAAACGAGTCACCGCGAAAGGGGTGATCTTCTCGGCCGGCGCGCTCGGCACCAACAAGCTGCTGGCCAACTGCCTGCACAACGACGACCTGCCCCGGCTTTCGAACCGCATCGGCCACGTGGTCCGGACCAACTCGGAATCGATCCAGGCGGTCACCGCCCGCGACGACGCCCGAGACTTCAGCGATTCCGTCGCGATCACCTCGAGCATCTACCCGGATCCGGACACCCACATCGAGGTGGTCACCTACGGCCAGGCCGGCGACGTGATGGGCCGCATGTTCACCATGTACACCGGCGACGGCAGCCGGCTGACCAGGCCGCTCAAGTTCCTCGCCGCGATGGCCCGCCACCCGCTCGACACGCTCCGCCTCGTCTTCAACCCCAGGCACTGGTCGCAGCGCACGGTGATCCTGCTGGTCATGCAGGCGCTCGACTCGGCGATGCGGCTGAAGCCGGTCAAGAAGAAGTTCGGCAAAGGCGTCCGCCTGCAGACCGAGCAGGATCCGGAGCGCCCCAACCCGACCTTCATCCAGGCGGCCGAAGACGCGACCAAGTGGTTCGCGAAGCGGACCGGCGGCATTCCCCAGGTCTCATTCGGTGAGTCGCTGTTCAACATCCCGACCACCGCCCACATCCTCGGTGGCGCCGTGGTCGGCCACGGTCCCGAAGACGGGGTGGTCGACCGCGACAACCACGTCTTCGGCTACGAAAACCTGATGGTCTGCGACGGCTCAGCGGTGCCGGCCAACCCGGGCGTCAACCCGAGCCTGACCATCACCGCGATGACCGAACGGGCGATGAGCAAGATCCCGCCGAAGCAGCCGGGCAGCGAGCCCCTCCACCTCCCGGACGAAGCCCGCCCCGCCCGGACCATCGACAACACGCCACCGGCCCGGGAACCAGGCCCTTCAGAACCGGCCGAGTCCTGGACCCCGCTCGACCCCTAGGCGCCTAGAGGCCGTTCTTCTTCTTGAGCTGCTCGACGTCCGAGCGGAGCTCGTCGACCCCGATCGCGCCTTCGATCCGCTGCTCGATCGTGCCGTCCTTGTTGATCAGGAAGATCCACGGCTCGCTTTCGAGGCCGAAGGCGGTGAGCTGAGGGCGGACGCCCTTGCTCATGTCGTTCTCGTTGTAGACCTCGTTGTGGATGAAGACGACCCCGTCGCCGACCTCGTCCTTGACCTGTTCGGCCACGTCCACGACCGGGCCACAGACCCGCGACTGGCAGAGCGCCGGCGTGGCGAAGATCAGGACCACCGGCTTCTTGCCGAGCACGTCCTTGAGGTCGTTGTCATGCATGTCGTCGGGCGGCTGGCGGGTATCGATCTTCGAGAGGTCACCGCCGACGCTGGCCGCGGTCGGCGTGCTCACCCGGGGGGCCTTCTCGCCGACGGAGGCCGTATTCGGGAACTGTCCGACTACCGGGCTCGGCGTGACCCGGGCGGCCTCGGTGCCGTCATCGGTCTTGATCACCGCGATCGCCAGCCAGGGGCCGTTGCGGTCAAACTTCACGTGGGTCAGGTAGAAGCTGTTCGCCTCACCAGGACCGCCGGCGCCTTTCGAACGGAAGGCCGGCTTGGTCTCGAGCGAGACGGTCTCGGCCGGCAGCGGACCTTCGACCGGCGCCTGCGGTGACTTCGCGAAGTAGAGCGCGATGTCCGCGTCGTCTACCTGTGTGCGATCGACCTCGAAGACGCCGAAGGGAAAGCGGTTCTTGCCGAGTTCGAAGACCCGGGCCGCCGGAGTGACCACCAGGTCGCTCGGGGTCTGGTCGTTGAGGAGCTGCTCGATCGTCTTGCCCTGGGCCGACGGGAACTCGGAGGCCGAGGGTGCGCCCCGGGCGACGTCGTCGCCGCTCTCGCTGTCACCGCATCCGGAGACCAGCACGCCGAGGCCGGCGATCAGCAGCAGAACCAGGAAGAAGCCCTGCTTGAGGGGAATGGGCAGTACCGCCGTCTTGGTGGGAAGGCCGATCATGAAACGGTCAGGCTACAGAAATTATTAGTCGGCGAGCTTCGCTCCGCCTCCAAGTAGAACCCGCCCGCCCAAAAAATCAAAGAATGGATGGGCGGGCTCTACCGGCGGTACTTCGAGGATTAGGCGGCGAAGCGCTCGGCTACGTAATCCCAGTTGACGACGTTCCAGAAGGCGTCCAGGTAATCCGGGCGCTTGTTCTGGTACTTGAGGTAGTAGGCGTGCTCCCAGACATCGGCCCCGAGCAGCGGGGTCTTGCCGTCGGTCAGGGGCGAATCCTGGTTCGGGGTCGAGACGATCGCAACGCCGTCGCCGTCCTTGACCAGCCAGACCCAGCCGGAGCCGAACTGGCCGACGCCACCGGCCTTGAACTGCTCCTTGAACTCGTCGAAGGAACCGAAGGCGGCATCGATCGCAGCCGCGAGGTCACCGCTCGGGGTGCCACCGCCGTTCGGGCTGAGCATCTCCCAGAAAAGCGAGTGGTTGTAATGGCCACCGGCGTTGTTGCGGACCGGGCCCTGCTTGTCGGCGGGCAGCGAGGAGAGGTTGGCGATTACCTCTTCGACCGGCTTGTCGGCCCACTCGGTGCCTTCGAGGGCGGCGTTGGCCTTGTCGACATAGGCCTGGTGGTGCTTGTCGTGGTGCACCTTCATGGTCGCCTCGTCGATGTGCGGCTCGAGCGCGTCGTAGGCGTAAGGGAGATCGGGGACTTCGTATGCCATCAGGGGACTCCTTGTGACTGGTTTTTGAGGTTCGTGACAGGTACTTGAACCCTAACGGTCCGCGACTCTCTGCCCCGCCCGGGGCACAGCCGAAGACCTATCCGTTTGCTCCGCGACCCTGCAGCGCAAACCCCGATATGAGCGCGGAGACGGCAAGCAAGGCGATGCTGACCGCGATCGCCGTGTGGTAGCCGGACATGAAGGCGAGCTTGGCCGTCTCGATCAGCGGCTCGGCCACCTGGCTCGACATCCTGCCGGCCACCTCCAGCGCCCGGGCCAGCGATTCCTGGGCATTCGCGATCCCGGTGCCGCTGATCCCCTCGAGCGAGCCGATCCTGGCGGTATAGACGATCGCCAGGATCGAGCCGAGCACCGCCACGCCGAAACCCCCGCCCAGCTCATAGGCGGTTTCCTCGATTGCCGCCGCCTGCCCGGCCTCGTCGGCCGGGACCGAGGAGATGATCACGTCGTTCGCGGCGACCAGGGCCACTTCCAGGGAGAAACCGATGACCAGGAAGGACGGCCAGAGCAGGATGTACTCGTCACCCAGGCCGAGCGCCAGCATCGGGACCAGGCCCACCCCGGTCCCGGCCAGGCCGAGCGAGATGGTCCAGCGGGTCCCGAGCCGGCCCAGCACCCGCGCGGCGAGCAGGCCGCCGGCCAGCGTCGAGAGCATCAGTGGCAGCAGCCGCAGGGCGGCGTCGAAGGGTTCCAACCCGAGCACCAGCTGCAGGTACTGGGCACCGAAGAACTCGATCCCGACCAGGCCGAACATCGAGAGCAGCACGCAGCAGACCGCGACGGAGAACTCACGCCGGGCGAAGAGCCGCACGTTCAGCAGTGGCTCGGGGGCCGCCAGCTGGCGCCGCGTGAACCAGATCAGGCAGCCGATCCCGGCCAGCAGCGAAACCAGCACCTTGGGGTCGATGAAGCCGTACCTGGCCCCTTCCTTGAAGCCGAAGGCGAGGCCGAGGATGCCGACCACGGTCGAGGCGACGGCGAGGCCGTCCCAGGGCGGCGGCTTGAGCGCCCGGCTCTCGGGCAGCAGCCGCACCGCGACCGGCATGATGGCCAGCACGATCGGGACGTTGATCAGGAAGACCGCCCCCCACCAGAGATGCTCGACCAGGAAGCCACCGACCAGCGGCCCGACCGCTGCGCCGCCGGCACTGACCGCACTCCAGATCCCGACCGCCCGCACCCGCTCCTCCCGGTCTCGGAAGACGTCGCGGATGATCGACATGGTCGGCGGCATGATCATCGCCCCGCCCACCCCGAGCAGCGCCCGGGCAGCGATCAGGGCTTCGGCGGTCGGAGCGAAGGTCGCGGCCAGCGAAGCAAGCCCGAACAGGGCCATGCCCGCAATCAGCAGCCGCTTTCTTCCCAGTCGGTCGCCGATCACGCCCGAGGCGATCAGCAGTGGCGCGGCGACCAGCGGGTAGACGTCGATGATCCAGAGCAGCTGCAGCGCGGTCGGGTCGAGGTCTTCGGAGATCGCCGGCGCCGCCACATGCAGCACGGTCACGTCGATCACGACGACCATCAGCGAAGCGCAGATCACCCACAGGATCGCCCAGCGCCGAGGATGTGAGGGGGCCGTATCGACCATCATCTCCCCTTGGCGGTGAACCCGCCCAAGATCGCCTCGCGGATCAGGCGGGGCACTTCCCTTTCCCCCGCGTAGCCGTCCTCGACCAGGTACCAGACGGACATCACCTGACCGCTGAACGAGTAGGCCATCCAGTGTGAGGAGAGGTCGGACCGGAAGATCCCTTCCGCCTGGCCCCGGGCGAAGAACCGCTCCAGCCGGAGGTCCTGCTGCTCGAGCCGTTCGCCGATGTCACCCGTTCGTTCGAGGCTGGGGGTGGCGGTGAGCAGCCAGTAGGACTGGGCCAGCGGATAGCAGTCCTCGATCAGGCGGTCGAGGGCCGGCTCGACCTCGCCATCATCGATCTCGGCCGCGTCGAAAACCTCGTTGCAGCGGTCGAGCAGCCAGCCGTAGACCGATTCGACCAGTGCTTCCCGGTCGCCGAAGACCCGGTGAAGGGTGGCCCGGCTGACCCCGGCCGCCGCCGCGATGCCCGAGGTGGAGGCACCCGGATTCGCGACCAACGCCTTGGCCACGTCGTGAAAGAGCTTTTCCTGCCCGGTTTCCATTCCGGACATAATCGTATCAACTGAGACAGTTTTGTCTCACGCGATTTTCACTCGCCCGGACAATTGACCGTGCCGTAGTCGCCGTACATCCCGATCGTGCGGGCCAAGCGCAGGTTTCCCCTGACCGCGCGGATGCTCAGCCCAAGCCGGTTGGCGACCGCCCGGACCGACCCAGTTGCCTTGAAGGCCTGCTCGACCTTCTTCATCCGGCGGATGTCGGAGGCCGGGAACTGCGCCGCGGGGAGGTCACCTTCCGCCTTCGTCTCCGAAAGCAACCGCAGGGCACCCACTTCCTTGATCCCGCCCTTCGATCCACCGAAGATGATGATCACCGAGCGGCCGGAGATCAGGTAGACGAGCCGCCCGATCTCCCGGTCCCTGAAGACCGAGACCGGCCGTCCGCGCTGGAACCTGGCCGGTCTGCCGACAGCGGCGGTCGAGGGAAGGGCACCCTTGGCGTCGCAGATGTCTGCCTGGAGGATGTAGAAGGGCTTGCCGCAACGGGACGACCGCTGGTTCGAACAATCGAGATAGGTCAGGTACGGAGCTCGCCCGTCGTAGAAGATCCCCGTGTACAGCCTCGAGTCGATTTTCGGCCCGGCCCAGAACATGTCGTCCAACCCTCCGCTCGGCCGGGGCTGCTCGACGTCCAGGGTCAGGGCCGGTCTCGCCCCGCATCTGGCGGGACGGGTGCTTGCCTTGCCCGCCTCCCCCGTCGGGTCGACCCAGGCCGGGCCGAGGCTGGCCGGGGTGCCGTCAGTCAGCATGGTCAGGCAGTTGCCGTCCGGCTTGACCGTGAAGGCCTCGTAGGCCTCGGCCGCGTTGGCCATGTTGCCGGCGGACTGGAAGACGATCCGGCCGTCCTCGGACCAGTCCGGGCTGCGCTGGTCGCCACCGGTCGAGACCAGCGGTCGTGCGCCGGTGCCGTCGGCGTCGATGACCTTCAGCCTGCCGCCGTCGTTGCACACCGCTGTCTGGTCACCGCAGACCTCGACCTCCTCGTCCCAGGTCAAAGCGGTGAACACGACGCGCCGGCCGTCCGGGGACCAGGCGCCGTCGAGTGCCTGTTTGGCCAGCAGCCGCGACTTGCCGGTTTCTAGGTTGAGAACCATCAGGCGGCTCCAGGCCGCGTCGGGGAACTCGCCCTCGGTTGTTCCGTAGAGCACCTTCTTGCCGTCCGGCGAGAAGCGCGCATCCCTGAGATAGGTCCACTCGCCGAACCGCTTCCGCTGCTGCCGCTTGACGAGGATCTTCCTGCCGATCGCCCCCGAGTCGGTGACCCTGGCCAGTCCGGTCTCGGCTCGCCTGCCCTCCCGGCGGAAGTATGAGACGACCAGCTCGCCGGCCGGGGTGAAGGTCGGGTCCGCGTAAAAGGTCCGGCGGTCTGCCCGGAGAACCCTCCTGGCCCCGGTTCCGTCGCCGTCGGCCAGCCAGATGTCGCTGAACTCGGTGCCTTTCGATTCGCGGATGAAGGCGAAGGCGAGTTGCCTGCCGTCCGGCGAGACCTCCGGGTTGACCGCTCCGAGCTGATCGTTCACGGGCCGGCGCGACTTGCCGAACAGGACCTGCCGGTCGCTGCCGTCGGCGCCCACCGAGAGGATCCGGCCGCCGCTGGCGAAGACGATCTCGGCCGGGTCGGCGGCGGATGCCAGGCCGGGCAGAGCCAGGATCAGCGTCGCCGCGAGGCCCGAGATCGTGGCGCGGCGCCGACTCATCAATCGATGCCCCAGGGGTCGCTGGTGTCGGGGCACCGGGCTCGCCCGAAATCGCCACCGAGCCGCTTCAAGTTGGCGTGGAAGTTGAGTTCGTCGATCACCCACCTCCGGCTGACCTTGTTCGCTCTCATGACCTCGGCGATCGAGGTCAACCGGACCAGTTTCTTCACGACCCGCGCCAACCGATAATCGATGACCGGGATCTTGAGCCTCGACAGGCGCGGTCTCCATTTCTCGCCTTCGACCCGGAGCTCATCGAGCAGCGCCCTTTGCTGATCGACCCTCAGTTCGGACGACTTCCCGCGACCCGCGTCGACAGCCCCTGAGATCGTGGTCGTCCTTCGGCCCGAGTAGATGGTGGTTTCCAGGGATCCACGCTTGCGATTCGCGGTGAACCAGACACCTCGCGCCTTCTCCCGCCGCGAGTTGACGAGGCCCTGAAGGATCTTGGCCCAGCTGCCCATGTCGAAGCAGACGGGACTGGTTGAAATGGTCGCGCCCGGCTCGCAGTCGGAGGCTTTGACCGCACCGCAATCACCGTAGACCGAGAAGGAGAGGAAGACGAGGTCTGCGTCCGCCGAAAGCAGGCCCTGGCTGGATTCGGGCCCGAGCCAGAGCCGCTTGCCGAAGCCTTTCTTCTCGACCGGGTTGAGGCCGGTCTCGGCCAGGGCCGGACGGTCGATCGACCGGCATGTCCCCGGGGCGACGATTTCACCGGAAGCGGGAACGAACTCAGGGTCGAGGCTGGCCGGCGAGCCGTTGGTCAACCGGACCGGGCAGGTCCCGTCGGCGCCGATCGAGAATAGCTCGGCGGTGCTCCGGTCGCCCGGGCGCAGGAACGTGCCGCTGAAGGCGATCCGGTCCCCGTCCGGCGCCCAGGAGGGGGAAGCCTCGTCCCGCTTCGTGTCGGTCAGCCGGCTGACCCCGCTGCCGTCGACGTTCGCGGTGAAGAGATCCCCGCTGGGGACGCAGTCGACATCGAAGTCACAGACCATGAGCTTGCCGCGGTCCTTGACGAAGACGAAGCGACTGCCGTCCGGCGAGAAGACCCCGGAGTGGGCGCCCTTGGCGATCAGTTTGCGACTGCCGGTGGCGACATCCACCAGTTCGAGGGCGTAGCCATACTCGCTCGAGGAATCCATCCGCGTCATCAAGAGGCTCCTGCCGTCCGGTGACGCGGCCAGGCGGACGGCTCGTGCGGTATCGACCAGGCCTGGGTAACCGCTCTTGCGCGAACGGAAGCGGAGAATCACGCGCTCCCCGGTTCCGTCCAGCCGGACCGAGACGACCGAGGCCTTGCCGGTCTTACCGATCTTGGACGCGACAACACGATCGGTGCCCGGGAGCCAGGCCAGATTCTCGTACGAGACCCGCTTGCTGCCAGCCAGCACCTCGCGGACCTTGCCAGTCGCCCGGTTCAGCACCATGTTCCTGCCATCAGGCAGAAAGATGTCGTCGGACGAAAGCCGTGCCGTATCCCGTATGAACAGCACCTTGGTGCCGTCCGGCGAGACTCGAGGGAAGCGGTCCCCGCCCAGCCCGAATCCGCCCGGGGTCTTCACCTTGCCGTGGCGGGTGAGAACCTTGCGGTCAGAACCGTCGGCGTTGACCTGGACCAGGCGGCCGCCGTTCGTGTAGGTGATCTCCGCCTTGTCGGCGGGCGGTGGGGTAAGGGCCCGCGAATCGCGGCCGAACGCAGCCAGCGAGAAAACCGCCGCAGCCAGTGCTCCGCCGAAAAGCAAAGTGAGCGATACGAACCGCCCGCTTTGGCGATATTCCTTCTCCCCTGATGTCGACATCCAGCGACCCGTCTTTCTGTTGTTCCGGATCCGATCCGGCCCCCATATGCGAGAAATTCTACCGTCGGAACACGGCCTTCGGGAACTGCGAGGCGTGCGCTCCCCGTCACAGCACGGCTGACGGAGGACGCACACCCCTAAACACGGTCGGATGAAGAAGTATCGGGGCGCCCGGATTTGAACCGGGGACCTCACCGACCCGAACGGTGCGCGCTACCAGGCTGCGCCACGCCCCGAGGAAAAGTGAGCCTACAGAAAACCGGGCCGAGGACTCATCCTCGCCAGCGGCCGCGCGGGCAGGGAATGGCCCTACTGGACCTCGGAGATCGCCGCCTGGATCTCGGCCAGGTCCGGGGCGTCCTGCACGGTCACCGTGCCGCCGGGCCCGTTCACGACCACGGCCGGCTTGTCGCGGATCTTGAGGTTGATCGCCAGCTGGTCCTGGGCCTGAAGGTCGGCGTTCATGGCGCTGTCCGGCTGGTTGCCTTCCTCGAAGTCCTGCTTCCACTGGTCGATGTCCATGTTCTCGATCGTTTCCGCCAGGTGGGTGAGGAAATCCTCGTCCAGACCCTGCTTCTTGGCCAGGTCCTGGTTCATGAACATCAGATAGGCGAACTGCCAGCCGTACCCCTGTTCCTGGGCGGCCTCGATCCCGTAGAAGCTGAGTTCGGTCGCGTTGCGGGTCAGTGAGCGGTTGCGGTAGAGCAGCTTCAGGCTGCCGCCCCGGACCGGGCCGTTGACCAGGGCGGGAATGGTCTCCAGGAACTGGTCGCGATAGGTCGCGCTCTGGGCGTCGAGGAAGACCTGCATCTGGACCGGGGCGTCGTCAGAACCGAGCCGGTCGTCGAGCTGCCGGACCCCGCCGAAGATCTGGCGCATCTCCTGGCCGCCCTGGACGTCCTCGTACTCGTTGCTGGCTTCCCGGGTCGCCATGCCGATCAACGCGATGAGCAGCGCCCCAACCGCCACCACGAGGATGATCAGTGTCCGGAACTGACCGGGGCGGCGCTGCCTGAAAACTCCCATCTCAGCCGGTTACCGACTTGTAGTACCGCACGGCCAGGCCGGTGATCAAGGTCTTGAAGGCTTCCTCGAGCTCCATGCCTTCCTCCTCGGAGAAGCGGACCAGGCCACGGTCCTCGATCGCCACGCTGCGCTCGATCAGCTCGTCGATCAACTCGGGGTTGCGATCGGAGAAGTAGGCACCCATCGAGTAGAGATCGGTGTCCATCAGCGACTCGATGAAGGCGTCGCTGGGGGCAGCGACCTCGGTTTCCTGCTCTTCAGCCACGAAACCATCTTAGGGACAGATGCCCGCCGCTTATATGGTGGGGCCGTGGCCGACCGCAACGAGATCATCGCCTTCTGTGACGAACTGCTGGAGATCGACAGCTTCGGCGACTACGGGCCCAACGGCCTGCAGGTGCCGGGCCGGACCGAGATCGGCCGCGTGGCGACCGCGGTATCGGCCCACCTCGCCTCGATCGAGGCCGCGGTCGAAACCGGGGCCGACCTGCTGCTCACCCACCACGGCCTGTTCTGGGACTTCCATCCCCGCGCCCTGACCGAGGCGATGGCGGAACGGCTGCGGGTCGCCCTTCGGAACGGCCTGAACGTGGCCGGCTACCACCTGCCTCTCGACGGGCATCCGGAGATCGGCAACAACGCCCTGATCGTCCGACAGCTCGGCTTCGAGGTCGCGCCGGACGAGATCGGCGAAGCGAAGGGCCGCCACATCGGCGCAGTCGGCCGACGGGCCGAGCCGATCGCGGCGACCGACCTCTTCGAGCTCGTCGCCGGTGAGCTCGGTCGTGATCCCCTGGTCTTCGCCGAGGGCCCGGAAGAGGTTTCTTCGATCGGGGTGGTGACCGGGGCCGGTGCCTCTGACATCCACGAGGCGATCGCGCTCGGGCTCGACGCTTTCCTCACCGGCGAGCCTTCCGAGCACGTGATGGCAGATGCCCGGGAAGGTGGAATCCACTTCATCGCCGCCGGCCATTACGCGACCGAGGTCTGTGGCATCAGCGCGCTCGGTGAACTGGTTTCCCGGCGTTTCGAGGTCGAGCACGAGTTCCTCGACCTGCCGAATCCGATCTGATGTGGCAGGATCAGTCGATCAATTTGGACGAGATCCGTCTAGCCGTGCCACATAGCCAACCAGGAGAGAGAGTTGTCCAGCACCTACCAGCCGACCAATCGTTCCCGGACCCTCGCCGACCTGCTGCCCAATTCGGCGGCCCGGCACGGCTCGGACGGAGCCTTCCTCTTCAAGAACGACAGCGGCAGCTGGGAAGAGTCCTCCTATGACGCAGTGGTGGCGCAGGTCCAGGCACTGACCCTCGGCTTCGCGTCGCTCGGCATCCAGCGGGGCGACAAGGTCGCGATCCTCGGCAACACCCGGCCGGAATGGACCCTCTTCGATTTCGCCGCGATGAGTGCCGGGGCGACGGTCGTCCCGATCTACCAGAGCAACTCGCCGGCCGAATGCCAGTACGTGCTCGATCATTCGGAGGCGCGGGCGATCGTGGTCGAGGACGATGAGCAACTCGCCAAGATCATCGAGGTCAAGGACTCCCTGCCCGCCCTCGAGTTCGTCCTGATCATGGTCGGCGAGGCCGAAGGCGCGATCGGCATGGACGAGCTGCGCAAGATGGGCGAATCCGGCACTGCCGAGGAGTACAAGGCCAGTTACGAGGCGGTCGAGCCAGGTGACCTGTGCAAGATCGTCTACACCTCCGGCACCACCGGCCCGCCCAAGGGATGCATGATCTCCCACGGCAACTACCGCGCCATGCTCGACATGGCCGACACCGTGAACATCATCCAGGAGGGCGAGACCAGCTACCTGTTCCTGCCCCTGGCCCATGTCTTCGCCCTGCTGATCCAGTACGGGATGGTCGACATCGGCGGTCGGATCGCCTACTGGGAGCGCGATCAGCTCAAGATCGTCCCCAACCTGGTCGAGGTCAAGCCGGAGTCCTTCCCCTCGGTCCCGCGCATCTTCGAGAAGGTCCACGACACCGCGCTCGCCTCGGCCGAATCGGAGGGCGGCCTCAAGGCGGCGATCTTCCGCTGGGCCTTTCGGGTCGGCAAGCGTTACCGCAAGGCCGAGGCGCAGGGCAAGAAGCCGGGCTTCCTGCTCACCAAGCAGTTCAACTTCGCCGACAAGGCGGTCTTCTCCAAGATCCGCGCCATCTTCGGCGGCAACCTGCGGGTGGCGATCAGCGGCGCCGCCCCGATCGACCCGGAGATCCTGCGCTTCTACGAGGCGGCCGGCGTGCCGCTCTTCGAAGCCTGGGGCATGACCGAGACCTCGACCGGCGGCACCACCAACATGCCGGGCGCCAACCGGATCGGCACGGTCGGCCGCGCGGTGGACGGGATCGACGTCAAGATCGCCGAGGACGGCGAGCTGATGATCAAGGGCGACAACGTCTTCCAGGGCTACTACAAGAACCCGGAAGCGACCGCCGAGACGATCACCGACGGCTGGCTCCACACCGGTGACATCGCCTCGATCGACGATGACGGCTACATCTCGATCATCGGCCGCAAGAAAGAGATCATCATCACCGCCGGCGGCAAGAACATCACCCCGGTCAACATCGAGCAAGAGGTCAAGCGGCATCCGCTGGTCTCGCAGTGCGTGGTGATCGGTGACCGCAAGCCCTACCTGATCGCGCTGATCACCCTCGACCAGGAAGCCCTGACCCGATTCGCCGCCGAGCAGGGCATGCTCGACGAGCCGGCCGCGATGGTCAACAGCCCCCTGGTCCGCGAGACCCTCGAGAAACACATCGAAGAGGTCAACAAGAACTTCGCCCGGGTCGAGCAGATCAAGCGTTTCCACATCCTCCCGCACGACCTGAGCCAGGAAGGCGGCGAGCTTACCCCCACCCTGAAGATCAAGCGCCCGGTCGTCGCGACCAAGTACGAAAAAGAAATCGAAGAGCTCTACGCGTCTTAACTGCAAGTCGGGCGGGGTCCGACCCGCCCTCCAAGTAAAACCCGTCCGATCACAGAAAAAGCTGATGGATGATCGGACTCCACCCCGCGGCGCTACACAAGCACCCGGGCTAGGTCGTACCGGTTTGCCTTAGCAGGGCGCCCGTGGTCTGTTCGAAGATGCGTCGCCAGACCGAGGCTTCGGTGGTCTCTTGCTCTTTGACCTTGCGGACGACTCGGCGTAGGCGGGTGGCGGAGATCTCGACGCCGTGCTTTTCGGTGACTTCGGTGTAGTAGGCGTAATCCTCGGCCAAGCGGGCGGTCACCGTCTCGAAGCCGTGCGTGGCGATGTCGAGGCGGCGCGAGTAGTCCATGATCGACGTGCCGAACATCAGCTCGTCGTCGGGTTCCGGCTCGAAGAGCAGGATGTCCACCCCCGGGTAGCGCTCCTTCCAGGATTCGACCGCGATCGCGAGTCGTTGGTGGAGCAGGAGGCGGAAGGCCTGGTTGGCGATCGCCGGCAGGCCCATGTCGGCGATCCGGCGGACCTTGCTGCCGGAAACGGTGGGCAGACCGACGTTGCGGTCGTTGACGTAAGGGACGAGCGGGTTGATGACCACGATGAACTCGGCCCCGCGTTCCACCGCGACGTCGACGTTGGTGGTCGAGTAGATCCCGCCGTCGACCAGGGTGCGGCCGTTCACCTCGACCGGTTCGTAGACCAACGGCAGCGCGGTCGAGCATTCGACCGCCTTCGAGACCGGGATCCCGGACCAATCGCCGTCCTTGTCGCCGAAGACGACCCGTTCGCCCGAGTCGAGGTCGGTGCCGGTCAGGTACAGCTCGCGGGGGATCGCGTCGAAGGAGTCGACGATGCCCTTGGTCGCCAGCGCCTCCTTGACGTAGGCGCCGATGCCGGCGTTGGAGTACAACCCGGTGGGCAGGTGCTCGGCGAGGCCGTAGGCGATGTCGATCACCGAGAGGTCGCGGAAACGGGGCACCATGCTCTTGACCATGCCGGCGACGTGAAGCGGCAGCGTGACGGCCCGGCTCACATACTCACCGAGGTTCGGGCGCAGGACCGTGTCCTGGCTGATCCGGTCGATCGGCGGGCCCTCTTCGTCGGTCAGTACCCGCATCATCTCCTCGGGCGTGACCCCAGCGGCGACCATGCTGCCGATGAAGGATCCGGCACTGGTGCCGACGTACATGTCGAAGTCGTTGACCGTGTAGTTCACGGCGAGCAGGTCGAGTGCCCTGAGGGTGCCGATCTCGTATACGCCGCCGGTGAAGCCACCGCCGCCCAAAACCAGCGCGGAACGCGACCGCTTCCTGGCTTTTTTGGCGTTGCTACGCCGTTTCTGGGATTCCTCAATGTTTACGACTTTGCCCATCAGGCTCCAATTATGTCAGCAATCCATGTCAACATCCGCTACCTTCGGCCTGCGGTTTGTTGCAACTGAAGATGAAACACGCCCTCCCGGCCATGGCTGCGGCGCTGCTCCTGACCCTCGCGGCGCCGGCCCAGGCCTCACCCCCCAAGCCCCTCCCCAACCCGGATCGGCCTGCGGTCACCCCCATGCTGCAGGACTCGGAGGCCGGCACCTCGGCCTCGGCCAGCGCCGCCCGGATCTGCCCCGCCCTGCGCCGCCTGGCCCGCCGCGGCAACCGGTCGCCCGGGCTGCGGGTGCTGAACCTGAAGACTGGCAAGAGCATCTGCACCCTGAACTCGCTGGCCCGCCGCTCGCTCGCCTCGAACAACAAGCTGTTCACCACTTCGACCGCGCTGGCCCGACTCGGCCGGAGCCATACCTTCCGCACCCGGGTCTTCTCTTCCGGGCCGATCAAGAACGGCACCCTGGACGGCAACCTCTTCCTCAAGGGCGGCGGCGACCCCAGCTTCGGCACCTCCGCCTTCGTCGACTCCTACCTGGCCGGGGTCGGGACCGAGGTCGAGAAGCTGGCGGCACAGGTCAAACAGGCCGGCATCAAGCGGGTGACCGGCCGGGTCGTCGCCGACGACACGGTCTTCGACCGGCTGCGCGGGGTAGCCGATTCGGGCTACGCGACGAGTTCTTGGATCGGCCCCCTCTCCGGCCTCTCCTTCAACGCCGGCTTCACCTCGGCCAGCATGACCCGGTTCAGTTCCGACCCGGCCCGTCTGGCTGCCCGCAGCCTGGCCCGGGCGCTGCGGGTCCGCGGGGTCAACATAAGGCTCGAGTCCGGCCTGCGGCAGACCCCGGCCCGGGCGATGAAGAACCTGGTCGCCCGCCAGGTCTCCCCCGACATGGGCTGGATGGTGCGGATCACCAATCTCAACTCGGTCAATTTCTGGGCCGAGATGCTGCTCAAGGATCTCGGCGCGACATACCTAGGCTCGGGGACCACGGCCAATGGGGTCAAGGTGGTCCGCCGGACCATGGCCTCGCTGGGCGTGAACGTCTGGCCGATCGACGGCTCCGGCCTCACCTTCGGTAACCGCTCAACCGCCCATGACGTGGTCAAGCTGCTGATGCGGGCCCGCAGCCAGCCCTGGGGCAAAGCGCTGCTCGACTCGCTGCCGACCGCCGCGGTCGACGGCACGCTGGCCGACCGCATGCGCGGCTCGGCCGCCCAGCGACGCTGCCACGCGAAGACCGGCACCTTGACCGGGGTCTCTGCCTTGTCCGGCTACTGCTTCAACGAGTCGGGACGCCAGTTCGCCTTCTCGATCCTGATGAACGACGTGACCAACCTGTACACCGCCCACCTGGCCCAGGACCGCATAGCCGCCTTGATCGCGCGGCTATAGCTATTTACGAAGCCACTGTTCGACTTCGGCGTAGTCGCCGGGGGCCTTGAGGTACTTGATCTTGCCGGTCTTGAGGGTGAGGACGCCGATCTTTCTCTTTCCCTCGGTGCCCTGGCTGAAGGCGACCAGCTTGCCGTCCGGCGAGTAGAAAGAGTCGAAGTTGACCGCGCCTGTGCGGGTCAGCCGTTTGGCGCCCTTCCCGTTGAGATGCGCCTTGAAAACCTCCCAGGCGTCGCCGACCGGTGCGGTGTAGGTGATCCACTTTCCGTCAGGTGAGAACGTGGCGCTGAGGGCCGGTCCCTTCGTCGCCACGGTGTGGCTCTTGCCGGTCTTCGTGTCCAACAGCCGGATCTTCGAGGCGTCCTCGTCGTTGCCGCGGTTGTAGGCGAGAAATCGCCCGTTCGGCGAAACGTCGGAGAGGCCCCAGTCTCGTTTCTGGTCCACCTTGAACGCCTTGGTCTTCTTGGTCTTGAACGTGTACCGCATCAGATGCCAGAAGACGCCGGAATCCAGGTAGTACTTCTTCGAGAAGTAGATCGACTTGCCGTCCGGGGCGTAGACCGTGTCCGTGTTGAGCACGTCTGCTTCTTCCGGGGTGATCGCCTTCGCCTTCTTCGGATTCGAGAAAGGACCGAGCCACATCCGGTAGCCGGGATAGACCGAGTAGACGATCTGGCGGCCGTTCGGGGAGACCGCCGGGTCGGAATATGACTGGTCCAGCGTGCCGAGCAGCTTCTTGGCCTTGCCGTTCAGCATCTCCGTGAAGATGTTGCTCGTATTGCCGTTGATTCCACCCTCGACGTAACCCGAGACGAGCAGCGGCCCGTTCTTCCCCGGCAAGGTGGCCGAGGCGGTCGCGGTCAGCAAGGCGAACGCAGCGACAACCGTCAACGCCAGAACCTTCCCGGCACCCCCCGATGAGTTCATGCGGTCCAGCCTATTCGGCCGGGAGCTCGTCGGCAAGGAGTTTGTCGAGGCCTTCGCGATCGAGCACGGTCACCCCTAGCTTTTCGGCCTTGGCCAGCTTGGAGCCGGCCGACTCCCCGGCGACCACGTAGTCGGTCTTCTTCGAGACCGAGCCGGTCACCTTGCCGCCGGCCCGCTTGATCATCGCCCCGGCCTCGTCGCGGGTCAGGTCGGGCAGGGTGCCGGTCAGGACGACCGTCTTTCCCTCCAGGGGGCCGCCCTCGGGCCGGCGCTCGTCCTCGCCGAGCTCGAGCTTGAGGCCGGCGGCCTTCAGCCGCTCGACCAGTGCCCAGGTGCCTTCGTCGGCCAGCGACTCGGCGATCTGACGGGCGATCACCGGGCCGACCCCTTCGGTCTGCTCGATCCTTTCCGGGTCGGCGTCGTGGAGGCGGTCGATCGAACCGAACTCGTCGGCCAGGGCCTCGGCGGTGACGGAGCCGACCCCGATCAGGCCGAGCGCGTAGAGCACCCGGGGGAAAGGCACCTGGCGGGACTTCTCGATCTCGGCGATCAGGTTGCCGGAGGAGGTCTCCCCCATCCGGTCCAGTGCCTCGAGCTGCTCCTGCTTCAGGTCGTAGATATCGGCGACGTCACGGATCAGGCCCTCCTCGAGGAAGCGGAGAACCTGCTTCTCGCCGATGCCCTCGATGTCCATCGCACCGCGGGAAACGAAGTGCTTGATGTGCTGGAAGATCTGGCCGGGGCAACCGGAACGGTTCGGGCAGATCGAGAAGACCGAATCCTCCGGCTTCACCACCTCGGTGCCACAGGCCGGGCAGGTCTTGGGCGGGGACGGCTTCTTCGCGCCCTTCGGGCGCTTCTGGGGCAAGGCCGAGATCACCTGCGGGATCACGTCCCCGGCCCTCAGCACCACTACCTCGTCGCCGGCCCGGACGTCCTTGCGTTCGAGGTCCTCCTCGTTGTGCAGGGTCGCGTTGGAGACGGTGACCCCACCCACCCGGACCGGATCGAGCTTGGCCCACGGGACCAGGTGACCGGTCCGGCCCACGTTCCACTCGATTTCCAGCAGTTTCGTGGTCGCGGTGGTCGGCGGGAACTTCCAGGCGATCGCCCAGCGCGGCTCCCGGCCGGCGTTGCCGAGCTCGTTCCAGAGGCCGATGTCATCGACCTTGATCACCACCCCGTCGATCTCGAAGTCGAGATCTTCACGGCGGTCCAGCCACCAGTGGCAGCGTTCCAGCACCGCCTCGATCGAGTCGTGGACGGCGATGTCGGGGTTGACGTGGAAGCCACGCTCCCGCAGCCACTCGATCTCCTCCGAATGGCTGGCGAAACTGACCCCGTCGGTCGCGCCGATCCCGTAGGACCAGACCGCCAGCGGCCGCTCCGCCGCGGCCCGGGGATCGTTCTGGCGGATCGACCCGGCGGCCGAGTTGCGGGGGTTGGCGAAGGCAGGCAGGCCGGCATCGACCCGCTTCTGGTTGAGCTCGGCGAAGTCGGGGATCGGCAGGTAGACCTCGCCCCGGACCTCGATCAGCGGGGGCGCGTCATCGATCTGATCCGGGACGGTCTTGATCGTCTCGATGTTCCCGGTGACGTCCTCCCCCACCCGGCCGTCACCACGGGTCGCGCCCTGGACCAGCCGGCCGTTCTCGTAGGTGAGGGAGATCGCCAGGCCGTCGATCTTCGGCTCGGTGACGAAGGTGATCTCGCCGGGGTCGACGTCACGGCGCAGCAGATGGTTGCGGACCCTGGCCTCCCAGGCGGTCAGCTCCTCCTCGGTCCGGGCGTTGGCGAGCGAAAGCATCGGCACCGCGTGCTCGACCGGGGCGAAGCTGGTCGAGGCCGGGGCCCCGACCCGCTGGGTCGGCGAGTCGCCGGTGATCAGCTCGGGATGTTTTGCCTCCAGCGCCTGCAGTTCCGAGAAGAGCTGGTCGTACTCCTCGTCGGAGATCTCCGGGTCGTCCTTCTCGTAGTAGAGGTAGATGTGATGGTTCAGCTCCTCGTGGAGCTCGGCGATCCGTTCGGCCTCGGCACTGTCCGATGCCCCGGCGGTCAAGAGGAGGCCGCCCCCAGCAGCCGTTCGAAATCGCGGTCACGGAGACCCTCGATCTCGTCGTGGTGGGTCCAGTCGAGGCTGAGCGGCGTGACCGTGATGTGGCCGCGGGCGATCGCCCCGATGTCGGTGTCAGGCTGGTCGTCCAGGCCGGGCTCGTAACCGTAGATCCGGTAGCTGGTGCGGCCGTCGTCGACTTCCCGCTTGACCTTCTTCAGCTCGTCGCGGTAGAGCCGCTTGCCGAGCTTGGTGATGTCGATCCCCTCGGGGTCGACCCCGGGTGCGTTGATGTTGAGCAGGGTGTCGTCGGGGAGCGGGTTCTCGATCAGCTCGCTGACCAGGCCGGCGGTGAACTTCGCGACCACGTCGAAGTCGTAGTCGCGCTGGGGCATGTAGCCCATCTCGCCCTTCCTCGACTGCTGCGAGACGGCGATCGCCGGCAGCCCGAGCAGGATGCCCTCGAGTGCCGCGGCGACGGTGCCGGAGTAGGTGACGTCATCTCCGATGTTGAGGCCGTGGTTGATCCCGGAGACGATCAGGTCGGGTTTCTCGCCCAGCAGCCCGACCTGCGCAAAGCGCACGCAGTCGACCGGGGTGCCGTCGGTGGCGTGGCCGAGATCCCCGTCCTCGAAGTTGATCTCTTGGACCGAGAGCGGTGAACGGGTGGTGATCGAGCGGGCCGAGGCGCTGCGGTTCGAGTCCGGGGCGATCACGTCCAGGTTCACGCCTTCGATCTGCCGCAATTCACGACGCAGGGTCTGCAGGCCCTGCGCACCGATCCCATCATCATTGGTCAGAAGAATCCTCACGCAGCCAAGGATATGAAACCCCCGACCTGTCCAGGCTTCTCAGCCGGCGACTGGGAGCGGCGGTGGCTCGGGGTAATCCACGCGAACGAAGAAAAGCCCTTGCGGCGGGGCGGTCACCCCGGCGTCGGGTCGCTCAGCGCCTTTCAGGAGATCCTCGAAATTGGCGAGGCTGCGGCTGCCGTCGGCCACTTCGAGCATGGTGCCGACCAGGATCCGGACCATGTTCCGCATGAATGAGTCGCCGGTGATCCAGAACTGGAGGGTGTCCCCGCCGGCGGTCGCGCCGGTGGCTGGGTCGGTCAGCCCTTCCTCGTCGAGCCATCTCGCCGAGTGGATGATCCGTTTGAAACGCTTGTGGTAGGTCTCGGTCGGCGTGAAGGCGGTGAAGTCATGCTCACCGGTCAGCCCCTTCGCACAGGCGTCCAGCAGCGCGCGGTCGATCGGCCGGGATACCCACCAGGCGCGGTCTACGGCGAAGGGGCTGTCGGGACGGCGGGTGAGCACGCGGTAGCAGTAGGTGCGAGAGACGGCATCCCGGCGGGCGTCGAAGCCGGAGACCGGGGTCACGGCCCGTACCGCGATCCCGCGCGGGGTCAGGCCGTTGAGGCTGCGGACGATCATCGGCGGCATCTCGCCGCCGAACTCGAAGCTGGCGACCTGGCCCAGCGCGTGGACCCCGGCGTCGGTACGCCCGGCCACCGTCAGTTCGACCGGCTCGTCAACCCTCAGGGCGATCTTCAGGGCTTCTTCCAGCCGCGCCTGGACCGTGTCCACGCCCTCCTGCTTCGCCCAGCCCCGGAACGCGGAGCCGTCGTACTCGATGTCGAGGCGCCAGTTCAGCGGCGGATGTAGAGGATCTTCTTGCCGTGGTTGCCCCAGGCCTGGGCAGTGATCGCCACCTTGCCACGGGCACGTTTGCTGAAGAAGATCGTGACCGTGCCGGTGACCGTCCAGCCGGGGGTGATGATCTTGGTGTTGAAGCCGCGCTTGACCACCACGCTGGGCCGGCCGGAGAGGGCCTTCTTGCCCATGTAGGTGAAGACGTTGCGAGCGCGCAGCGTGCCGCTGTTCTTGATCGAAACCTTCATGTTGACCGCTTCGCCGGGATGGACGACGCTGCCGCCGCCCTCTTTCCAGACCTTGACCGGCTTGATGATCGCCTGCTTGGGTTTGCCCTTGCCACCGCTCTTCTTGCCGCCGTTACCGCCGTTGCCGCCATTGCCGTTATTTCCACCGTTGCCGCCGTTGCCACCGTTGCCGCCATTCCCACCTGGGTTGATGACGGGGCCGGTCGTGGTACCGGTCGGCCCCGTCGGGTTGGTCGGACCGGTCGGGCCCGTGGGGTTGGTCGGCCCGGTGGGGCCGGTCGGGCTGGTCGGGCCCGTGGGGCCGGTGGGCTGGGTCGGCCCGGTGGGGCCGGTCGGACCGGTCGGGCCGCTCGGCGGATCCCAGCGGTCGACCCGGTTGTTCCAGTAGTTGGCGACGTTGATCGTGGTTCCGGGGCCGATCGCAACCGAGGTCGGCTGCGAGGTGACGAACGGCGAGGGCACCGGCCACTCGCTGAGGAAGGCTCCGCCGGTCGAAAGCCGCTGGACCCGGGAGTTGCCCTGGTCGGCGACGAAGAGGGTATTGCCGGAACCGATCGCCAGCCCGGCCGGGTTGTTGACCTGGCCCTGCGCGGAACCGAAGGTGCTCCAGACCCCGAGCACGTTGCCGTTGGAGTCGCTCTTGACCAGTCGACTGTTGCCGGAATCGGAGATGTAGACGTTGCCCCCGGGATCGGTGGCCACGCCGAGCGGACCGGAGATGCCGCCGATGTCGTTGGCTCCCGAATCGAAGGTGAACTCCGACCCGCACCAACCCCAGGCATTGCATTTGACGATCCGGTTGTTGTCGGTGTCGGCGACGTAGACGTTGCCGCCGCCGTCGACCGCGACGTCGCCCGGCTGCTTGAACTGGCCGAGGCCGCTGCCGAAGGTGCCCCATTCGGTCTGGTAGCTGCCGTTCGGGTAGAAGCGCTGGATCCGGTTGTTGCCGGTGTCGGCGACGAAGATCGCGCCACCGGACTCGACCGAGATCCCACCCGGCGAGTTGAACTGTGCCTGGCCGTTGCCACCGTTGCCGAAGGCCATCAGCTGGGTCCCGGTCGGGCTGTACTTGACGACCCGGTTGCCGACCCGCTCGGTCACGTAGAGGTTGCCGCTGCTGTCGGTGGCGACGCCATAGGGGCCGTTGCCGTAGATCGGGGTACCCCAGGCGGCCTGGGCCGGGGATGCGCCGGCAAGCAGCAGCACGAAGGCAGCCGCGAACGCCGCGAGTACCGACGCGAGTGAAGTCGCCCTATTTGAGTACAGCCCCCTGTTGAAATTCAATGCCTGGCCCGATCGATTCGGAATTCAGTAATTGCCCAGTATAGGCGCAGTCTCACAAACACCGGGGATTCGGAAAAGGTTCGCCTCACGGGGTCGGAGCAAAGGAAAGGGGAGCCGTCGGCTCCCCTTTCGCAATCTCGCTCGCTTCCGAGCCTGTCCGATCCGGCTCAGACGAGCTCGAGGAAGACCATTTCGGTCGAGTCGGACTTGCGCGGGCCGATCTTGACGATGCGGGTGTAGCCACCCTCGCGTTCCGCGTAGCGCGGGGCGATCTCCTCGAACAGCTTGTGGACGGCGAACTTGTCCTGGCGCAGGACCGAGAGGGCCTGGCGCCGGGCGTGGAGGTCACCGCGCTTGCCGAGCGTGATCAGCTTCTCGATCTCCGGCTTGGCCGCCTTGGCCTTCGCCTGGCTGGTCTTGATGCGCTCGTGCTCGATGATCTCCTTGGAGAGGTTGCTGAGCAGCGCCTTCCGGTGGGCGGAATCCCGGCCCAGCTTGTTTCTTTTCTTTGCGTGGCGCATCGTTTCTCCTTGAGTCTTACTAGGTAAAGCTAGTCCTGGCGCAGGTGATGCCCGCGGCCCTCGAGGTTCTCGACGACCTCTTCGATCGACTTCGAACCGAAGTTCGGGATCGCGGCGAGTTCGGACTGGGACTTGGCCAGCAGCTGGCCGATCGTCTCGATGCCGGCCCGCTTGAGGCAGTTGTAGGAACGCACGCTGAGCTCGAGCTCGTCGATCAGGATGTCGTTCTCGCCACCGGTGGCAGCGGGAACCCCTTCGACGGCGACGACGCCCTCGGCGACGACCGGCTCGCGGGCGGTCAGTTCCTCGACCCGGTCCGGGTCGCTGAAGATCGCGAGGCTCTTGATCAGGATCTCCGAGGCTTCACGGAGCGCCGTGTTCGGCTCGATCGAGCCGTCGGTCTCCAGCTCGAGGGTGAGCTTGTCGAAGTCGGTGCGCTGGCCGACGCGGGCGGCCTCGACGGTGTACGAGGCGCGACGGATCGGCGAGAAGATCGAGTCGATCGGGATCACACCGATCGGCTGGTCGGAATCCTTGTTCTCCTCGGCCGGGCGGTAGCCACGGCCGCGGCCGATGGTCACGTACATCTCGAGGCGGGTCTTCTTCTCGAGGGTGGCGATCGGGGCGTCGGGGTTGAGGATCTCGACGCCGGCCGGCAGGTCGATGTCGGCGGCGGTCACGCTGCCCGGACCCGTTGCCACGATGGGCGCCTCGACGGCGTCGGCGTCGGTGTGCATCCGGACGACCAGGTCCTTCAGGTTGAGGACGATGTCGGTGACGTCTTCCTTCACGCCGGCGATGTTCGAGAATTCATGCGAAACGCCCTCGATCCGGACACTGGTGATCGCGGCACCGCCCAGCGAAGAGAGCAGCACGCGACGCAGGCTCGAACCGAACGTGTAGCCGAAGCCCTTGTCCAGCGGCTCGATGGTGAAGACACCCTTGTTCTCTTCGACCTGCTCGGACGAGATGGTCGGTACCTGGAAATCTGTGCTCATTGGATCCTTTTGTTGCGGGGGGAGGGGAAGGCTGGCGGGGCGTCGGTCAGATCAGACGCGACGGCGCTTGCGGGGGCGGCAGCCGTTGTGGGCCTGCGGCGTCACGTCCTTGACGCTGGTCACCTCGAGGCCGGCGGCCTGCAGCGAGCGGACCGCGGTGTCCTTGCCGGAGCCGGCACCCTTGGCGAAGACTTCGACCTTCTGCAGGCCGTGCTCCATGCCCTTCTTGGCGGCGGCGTCAGCGGTCACCTGGGCGGCGAAGGGGGTCGACTTGCGCGAACCCTTGAACCCGGCGCTGCCGGCCGACTCCCAGGCGATGACATTGCCCTCGGGATCGGTCAGGGTGACGATCGTGTTGTTGAAGGAGGTCTTGATGTGCGCCTGGCCGACCGCGATGTTCTTGCGGACGCGACGACGGGACTTGGCCGGTTTCTTGGCTGCCATGAAAGTTCTCCAGCTCCTTACTTGGCGGGCTTCTTCTTGCCCGCAATGCTCATGCGGCGGGGGCCCTTGCGGCCCCGGGCGTTGGTCTTGGTGCGCTGGCCCCGGACCGGCAGGCCACGACGGTGGCGCAGGCCGCGGTAGGAGCCGATCTCCATCAGGCGCTTGACGTTCTGCGAACGTTCACGGCGGAGGTCGCCTTCGACCTCGTACTTCTCGACCGCGTCGCGGAGCTTGATGACTTCGTCCTCGGTCAGGTCCTTGACCTGGGTGTCCGGGTCGATCCCGACTTCTCCGAGGATGTCAGCGGCGGTGGACTCACCGATTCCGTAGATGTAGGTGAGGCCGATCACGGCCCGCTTGTTCAAGGGGATGTTCACCCCGGCGATACGCGCCATCTAATTAACCCTGCCTCTGCTTGTGTCGCGGGTTCTCACAGATCACCAGGACGCGTCCGCGCCGGCGAATAATCTTGCACTTCTCACACATCGGTTTTACCGAGGCTCGGACCTTCATCGTCCAGTCATTCCTTTGGAAGAGATGTCCCGCAAGTCCCAGTAAACGGACTCCGGGCGTGAAAAATCGGCCAATTTTGGCCGAGTAGGAACAATAGCAGGCTCCCCGCCAAAGGGCATCGCCACGATGCTCAGCGGGGACCAAATCCGCCGAAGTCGGAAAAGTTGGCAATTATTGCCACATTTCGCGACCTCGCGACGTCATCCCTGTCCTCTGGCCTCCTCCAGCCTCTGCGAGGTGATCGGCCTGGAGTGGGATGATGTCGGTCATGCCTCACCAGCCCGACGTACCGCCAGAGCCGTGAACTCGCGACTGAGCACGATTGCCTCTTCCATCAGCTGCCCCGGAGTCTTCGAGCGATAGTCTCGGCGCAAGGCATCCCGCTCTGTGCGCCGGCCCGGCGACCAGTTTTCTTTGCCCTTCACTTCCACGAACAAAGCGGAGTGGGTCACTTCGCCAAGTCAATGAGATTGACGTTGCTGCCATATAGCGCACCAAACTCGTATCTCAGTGCGGTCGGGCAAGGCTAGGAGGTCAACGCCGCGCGGTGACAGGTACCTTGCGAGAAACCTTCTGATTGCCGACGGTCAGCTGGATTCGCAGTTTGGTCTTGCGGGTTCCCTTCTTCACCTTGCGAACCCGGAGCGGCAGCTTGACGGTGGTCTCTTGACCCGGCGCCAACGCCTTCACCGGCCGGCATGGCACCTTGCGGGCCAGCCGCTTCGGGTCGTTCAGGCAGAGCTTGCCGGCTTGGCTTGGGGCTTCGCCGAAGTTTCTGATCGTCACCTTGATCAACTTGGGCTTCTGACCCTTGAGGGTCAGCCGGGCCGGCTTGGCCTGGATCGCGAGGCGAGACGATCCGGGGCTGGGCGCGGCCTTGCCAGCGCCCGACAGGCTGCTACGACGGGTCGTCAGCCCATCACCTTCGATCACGAGCTCGGCCTTCTTCTCGCCCACGGATCCAGGAGTGAACACGACGCTGAAACTGCAGGCCGCCGCGGGGGTGAGCGGCTTGGCCACACAGGACTCCGAATCGGCCAGCTCGAACTCGGCGCGGTCGGACCCCGTGAGACCGATCGAGCCGACCGTGGCCGTGTCCGAACCGCTTGAGGTGACTACGAACGCCCGGGATGCCGTGGTACCCGTTTCGACCTGACCGAAGTGATGAATGCCCGGGTTGAGGCTGATCTCCTTGATCAGAATCACCGGGGGTTCGAGGCCGGTGCCGGCGAGCGACGCCTGCTTCGGGGCGAGACCCTCGGCGGCCACGGTCAGGGTCGCCTGACGTGGGCCGGTCGCTCCAGGTGTAAAGGTCACGCTAATCTCGCATTCGTCGCCCGAGGCCATCTCGGCCAGGCAGGCGCTCTGACCGGAGAGGCTGAAGTCGCCGGCGGCGGCACCGGTTACGGCGATCGAGTCGATGTGAGCCGGGGCATCGCCGGTCGAGTAGATGCGGAACGTCTCGGCCGCCGAGGTGACCCCGAGGACGGTGACTGGGAAGGCCTTCTCGCTCGGGTCGAGCTCGATCTCCGGGTTGGGATCAGGATCCGGGTCGTCCTGAGCCTGGCCTGTGCCAGAGAGCGACGACGTGCGGTCGCTTGTTCCCTGGGTCGTGACCCGCAGGGTCGCGGAACGAGCGCCCACCGCCGAAGGTGAGAAGGTGACCGTCACCTGGCAGTTCCCACCCACCGGGATGTTTGCGTCCACGCATGAGCCGGCATCGGTCACCGTGAAGTCGCCGGGGTGGGTTCCGGCCACGGCGATCGAGGTGATCTTCGCGGTCGCTTCCCCGTTCGAACTGATGGTGAATGTAGCCGGCTCGCTTGCGCGTCCGACCGTAACCCCCGGGAAAACGTGGGTGGAGGGTGTGAGGCTGACTTCAACAGTCGGATCTGGCTCGGATGGCGTCTGGCCGGTGCCGAATATCGAAGTCGACTTCGCGGTCAGGCCTTCAGCCTCGACTCGCACGGTTGCCGATCGCTGGCCCGTGGCGGTGGGGGTGAAGAGAACCTGAAACTGGCAGGTCTGGTTCGGGTCGATCTCGACTCGGCATTGGTCCGCGCCGGCCACCGAAAAGTCGGCGGCCGCGGTTCCCGCGATCGAGATCGAACCGATCATGACCGGGGCGTTGCCGGTCGACTTGACGGTGAAGGCCTTGGGGGCGGACGTCTGTCCAATCTGGGTCGCGGCGAAACCGACCAACGGCGTTGGGCTCAGCGTGAATGCCGGGACCAGCGGTTCGGCGACGGCGAACTGCCTGGTGGCGACCTCACTTTCGTTGCCGGCCCTGTCGATCGCCTTCACCGCGAAGGTGTGCTGACCGGGAGCGAGATCCGACTCGGGGGCCGATAGCGATTCGCATTCTTCGAAGGCCGCACCGTCGAACCGGCAGAAAGTGGCCTCTGGATTGCTGTCTTCCACCTCGAAGCTGAACTGGGGGCGAGTCTCGCTGGTCGCTCCTTCCGGACCGCCGGTGATCGTGACCACCGGGGCGACCGAGTCGACAGTCAGCACCCTGGTCGCCCAGTCACCGGTGTTCCCTGCCTGATCGGTGGCCCGGACGCGGATCAGATGCTGGCCCTCGGTGAGCTCGACTGCCTCCGACTGGCTGTACGAGGTCCAAGTCGAGTCACCATCGAGCTCAGTCTCGAAGGTGACACCACCCGTTTCCACGCTGGCCTCACGGGTGACCGTCACGACCGTCTCGGGGGTGACGGGACCGCCGACATCGAGCGAGGTGATGGTGGGTGCGGACTGGTCGACGGTGATCACCGTCTGGGCGTGATCGGTCCCGGCGATTCCGTCGCGGACCGAGCGGGCGATGATCAGATGCTCGCCTTCCTGCAGGTTCTCCAGCTCGATCCTGGAACGGCCGAGCAGCGGGGTGACCTGCTCCGGCTCCTCGGCTTCCAGCCAGGTTTCCCCTTCGTCGAGCGAAACTTCGACCCGATCTAGGTGCCGACCGATCGATTCGATCACGAAAGTGGCTTCGTTCAGCTTGGTGTATGGACCGTCCTCGGGACCGATCCAGGTCGATTTGGGCTCGATCTGATCGACATCGAACTCGACTTCGCCGAGCGCTTCGACGGAGGTGACCGGGGTTCCGTCGGGGAGGGTGACCGTCAGTGAGTCCACGGAGATCGTCCTATCGGCTTCGGCCAGATCCTCGGCGGGGATCTCGAAGCTGATCTCGCCCGCGCCTTCGGCCAGGTCCTTGCGGCTGGAAAAGCTGCCGGCATCAACCGAGCCGCCTTCCGAGGTCAGCTTGGCCGAGGCCAGCACCTCCAGGGGCCGGGCGGCTTCGACCGGCACCGAGAGGGTCACCGACGAAGCAGCTTCCTCGATCTCTTCGATCCGGGGCGTGCCGGAAACGGTTACCGCGGGGTCCTCCACCGACACATATAGGGAGGCGAGTTGGTCACCCTTTTCGGCGAATCCAAGCCATTGGCCGGAGCCCAGCTCCAGGGTTCCGGTGAACGTCCCGTCCCCGGCGGCCTGGTCGGCTCCGTTGCCGTTGTCGTTCAGGTTTCCGGTGACCTCTTCCTGGTCGACCGAACGGGACACCCTGACCTGGATCGTGCCGCCACCTACCGGCGAGGCGACGCTGACAGTCACCGGACCAGAAGCGACCGGTGTCTCAGGGGCCAACTGTTGGAATGCGTCTTCGTCTCCGGAGTCGAGCGTCTGCATGCTCTTGGCGGACTTCGCCGCAACCTTTGAGGCCGACCCTCCGGAGCCCTTCCCGGGGGTGGTCAGCATCTTCTCCGCCTTGTCGGCGATCTCGGTCAATGCCTTTGAGTCGTTGACGATCGACTTCCGGCTCGGGTCACCGTCACTGTTGTGGTGGCGACCATCGCCCCAGCTTCCGTACTTCTGGCAGGAACCGGTGACAGCAGGCACACTCATGAAGGTCGTCCATACACCCGGCGTCGCGCAGGCGCTGACCGTCGAAACAGTGCCATCTCCATCGGTCGGGAGATTCCCGCTGATCACCGTCAACGGAGACGTCAACACCGAGGGGGTCGCGTGGCCACTTCCGGCAAAGGTGTGCAACTCTCGCGCCTGCTTGCGATTGGCATCTGAGTTCAGGTCGCGCATACCGAACCAGCTGCTCATGCGGGCCCAGGCACGTGCTTGGGCGAGTCCTCCGCTGACCACCTCACCGTCGAGGTACGTCTCCCCACCTAGGTGAGGAGTGGCCACCGTGGTAACGCCGACAACCTTGGGCCCACCATCCATTCGCGGCAATGAGAGACGCGCGAGCAGCCCACCCATGGAGTGGCCGATGATCGCGACGTTCTTGATGTCGCGATGAGCTTCGAGCCATTTCAACCACTTCGCGACATACCGAGCTTCTGAGACCGGATCATTGACCGACGAGATCTGACGGATCGCCCCGTCGACTGAACTGGGGTCCTTCGCAGCTTGGGTCGGAAGCTGGACAACCCGGATTCCGTCCCTCACCAAGCGCTGATAGAGAAGCCCGAAGGCCTGCCCCTCCTCGTATTGGAGCACGGTCCCGAAATCGTCTTTCCGTGCCTCACCGTCACAGGCGTCTGGATAGACAGAGCAGAGAGACCCTGGCTGACCGATCTCAGCTAGAGAATCCAAGAACTTGGCGTTCGACTTCAAGCCTTGCAGCAACACCACTGCGCTAGTTGGCGGCATGATACCGATCGGAACTGTTGTTGGATAATACTCTGCGCTGAGGTCGACATCGAAATAGGATCTCCCTCGTCCTGGCAACCCAAGCACCGTGTTGTACGTCTCGTCCATTGACATGCCCAATAGACCAACGCAACCTTGAATCGGTGGAAATTCGACGTCATCATCGACCAGGCGCCCTTTTCCTTGCTGATCTATCTGCCTTCCCGAGAATCCGTGAGATCCATTGTTGGTAGATAGGCCAAGCTCGATCGGATCGACTAGTGAACCAATCCAGCAATTGTCGCCTACATCCAGCATAGAAGATCCAGATAGCTTCGAGATCCGGATCATAACCCTCATGTTCAGACTGAAGCTACCGTTCAGTTGATTATAGACTCCAGTAACAACTGAATTTGGCAAGGGAACGACGTCCATACCTATCACGCCGTGTACATTTCCGATGGTAGGAATATCTACATCCACCGGACTCTCGATACGTTGGATAGAGAGCGCCTCCGCATCTACGGTGAATGTACCTGGGAAGCCACCTCCTACTCCCAGCGCCCAAGGTGAAGTTGGTTCTGACGCATAAGGCGGGAAACCTTCAGCCGTTGACGATGGGAAGTCGAGACCCTGTGTGGGTCCCGATATGGTGGCAGACCTCGCTGGGCCCGCGGCAGCCAAAAAGACAGTCGAGATGCCAACCACGCTCAGCGCAGTGCGGAGGACTGATGACAAGGACTCAATGGTCATGGATGCAGGCTCAGACGAGTTGAGCGGTATCCCGGGATTGAATCAGAAAACCGAGGCCTCGAAACGGGAGAGTGACGATCGCCGAGAGCCAATTGCGCGATAGCCAACACCCAAGGACACATCCGAGCCCGCAGCAATGCCCGCCAACGGGTCAAATGTGCTGAACACCTCGGCCCTTCTATCTCGTGAAGTTGAAGGAAACGCCACATAGGGCCCCAAACTTCAACCTCATTGAGCTCAGTCTCGGTCCCAGGGAGTGAGGATGCGAGGGCCGTCAGCCGTGGCGGCGACCGTGTACTCGAAATGGGCGGCCATGGAGCCGTCTTCTGAGTAGACGGACCAGCCGTCGTCGTCCATGTAGACGTGGGGGCCGCCGACGTTGACCATAGGCTCGATCGCGAAGACCATGCCCTCCTCGATCTCCGGGCCGCGACCGGCGGTGCCGTAGTTCGGGATCTGCGGTTCCTCGTGCATGTCCTGGCCGACCCCGTGACCGACCAGGGTGCGGATGATCGAGAAACCGTTCGCCTCGACGTGCGACTGGACCGCGTGCCCGATGTCCCCCACCCGGTTGCCCGGCACCATCTGGGCGGCGGCGAGGTCGAGCGACTCCTTGGTCACGGTGAGCAGCTTCTGCGTCGTTTCGTCGATCGGGCCGACCGGGATCGTCGAGGCGCCGTCGGCGACCCAGCCGTCGAGGGTGACCCCGATGTCGATCGAGATGATGTCGCCCTTTTCGAGCGTGTAGGGACCGGGGATGCCGTGGACGACCATCGAGTTCGGCGAAGCGCAGATCGAGCCGGGGAAGCCGCGGAAGCCCTTGAAGGTCGGAACCCCGCCCTGGGAGCGGATGAACTTCTCGGCTGCCTCGTCGAGGTCGGCCGTGGTCACGCCGGGCCGGACCTTCGAGGTCAGCATCTTCATGCAGCGGGCGTGGACGGCACCCGCAGCTGCCATCTTCTCGATCTGATCGTCCGTCTTGCGGATGATCATCGGATTGGGGTCAGCTGCCTTCTTCGAGGCTGAGGGTCGAGACCAGGGTGCGGATCTTCTCGCTGACGCGATCCGGGTCGTCGGCGCCCTCGACCTGGTTGAGCAGGCCCTGCTTCTTGTAGTAGTCGACCAGCGGAGCGGTCTTCTCCTGGTACTGCTCGAGCCGGTGACGGACCACTTCGGGCTTGTCGTCGTCGCGGATGTAAAGCTCGGAGCCGTCCACGTCGCAAACCCCTTCCCGCTCCGGCGGGTTGTGCTCGACGTGGTAGACGTGCCCCTTTTCCTGGCACACGCGGCGCCCGGAGAGGCGGCTGACGATCTCGTCGTCGTCGACGTCGATCAGGATCACCGCGGTGAGTTGCCGGCCGAGCTTCTCCAGTTCGGCGTCGAGCGCCTCGGCCTGGATCACGGTGCGGGGAAAGCCGTCGAGGATGAATCCGTGGTCGGCCTCACCGGACTCGAGCCGCTCGGCGATGATCCCGATGATCACCTCGTCCGGAACCAGGTCGCCCCGGTCCATGAACTCCTTCGCGGCCCTGCCGACCTCGGTGCCTTCCTTGACCGCGGCCCGGAGGATGTCACCGGTCGCGTAGTACGGGTACTCGAGGTCCTCCTGCAGGCGCTCGCCCTGGGTGCCCTTGCCGCTCCCGGGGGGCCCGAGCAGGATGAGGTTGAGTTCTGCCATTGCGTGAGAACCCGGTGCTTCCTATTTCAGGAAGCCCTCGTAATTGCGCATCATCAGCTGCGCCTCGAGCTGCTTGACCGTGTCCAGCGCGACGCCGACGACGATCAGGATCGAGGTGCCGCCGAAGAACAGCCCGCCGCTGCCGACGTTGTTGAAGAAGATCGTCGGGAACGCGGCCACGGCAGCCAGGTAGATCGCGCCGGGGAAGGTCAGGCGCGAGAGCACGCGGTCCAGGTACTCGGCGGTGGGCCGGCCCGGGCGCACGCCCGGGATGAACCCGCCGTACTTCTTCAGGTTGTCTGCCTGGTCCACCGGATTGAAGGTGACCGCGGTGTAGAAGTAGGTGAAGATGATGATGAAGAAACACTCGCCGACCACGTAGGCCCAGCTCGAGGGACTGAGGAAAGACGCGAAGTCCTGGGCGGCCGGGGTGTTGATGAGCTGACCGATGGTCGGCGGCAGCGCCATGATCGAGGCGGCGAAGATGACCGGGATGACGCCGGCCATGTTGACCCGCAGCGGCAGGTAGGTGGACCCGCCGGAGGTCATCTTGCGACCGACCACGCGCTTCGCGTACTGGACGGGAATCCGCCGCTGGCCTTCCTGGACGTAGACGATTGCGACGATCACGCCGAGCACGATGAACGGCAGCATCACGACGAAAACCTGGTCCGGGTTGTTCCACCAGGTCTGGATGCCAGGCAGCACGCCGGAGACGATCGAGGCGAAGATCAGCAGCGAGATGCCGTTGCCGATCCCGCGCTGGGTGATCAGCTCGCCGATCCACATCAGCAGGGTCGAGCCCGCGGTCAGGCAGATCACGATCAGCAGCACGTTGCCGAAGTTCATGTTCGAGACGACGCTGGTGCCGCCGGTCGAGAGCGAGTTGAAGAGGAAGACGTAGGCGAAGGACTGCATCGCCGAAAGCCCGACCGTGAGGTAGCGGGTGTACTGCGTGATCTTCTGCTGGCCGACCTCGCCCTCCTTCTGGAGCTTCTCCAGCGAGGGCATGACCACGGTCAGGAGCTGCAGGATGATCGAGGCCGTGATGTAGGGCATGATGCCCAGCGCGAACAGCGAAAGCCGCGAAAGCGAACCGCCCGAGAACAGGTTCAGGAACCCGAGGATGTTCGAGCCGGTGAGCTGTGACTCAAGCTCCTTGACGGCGTCGACGTCGATGCCCGGGGCCGGGATGTAGGCGCCCAGCCGGTACAGAGCCAGCATCGCCGCCATGAAGAGGAGCTTGCGGCGGATCTCCGGTACGGAGAAGGCTTTCGCGATCGTCGCCAGCATCAGTCAATCAGCTCGCAGCTTCCGCCGGCGGCCTCGATCTTCTCCTTGGCGGCAGCCGAAAAGCCATGTGCCTTGACGGTCAGGCTCTTGCTGATCTCACCGCGGGCGAGGATCTTGACCGGATCCTTGCGGGTCGCGAGACCGGCAGCCTTGAGCGACTCCGGGGTGACCTCGGCGCCGGACTCGAAGCGATCCTCGAGATCGCTCAGGTTGACCGGCTGGGTCGCGGTCCGGAAGTTCTCGAAAGGCATCGACTTCTTCATGTGCGGGCCGCGCAGCTTGCGCATCCGCATGTGGATCGGAGTCTGGCCACCTTCGAGGTTGACCTTGCGCTTGTTGCCGGAACGCTGCCCCTGGCCGCCGTGTCCGCGGCCGGAAGTCTTGCCGGTGCCCGAACCGGGTCCGCGGCCGACCCGCTTCTTGGGACGGCGCGAGCCGGGCTTGGGGCTCAGGTTGTGAAGGCCGATTTCTTCTTCGCGGCTTTCCTGCTTGTCAGCCATCAGGCCTCCTCCACCTCTACCAGGTGGGAGACCACCTTGAGCTGACCCTGGAGCTGGGGGGAATCCTCGCGCTCGACCGTGCGGCCGCGCTTGCCCAGGCCCAGGGCGGCAAGGGTGCCACGCTGGCTCGGGTTCGTGTTGATGTCAGAACGAATCTGGGTGATCGAGAGCTTGGCCATCAGGAGTTGTTCTCCTCCGCCTTCTCGGCATCCTCGGCCACCTCTTCGGTCGCCTGGACTTCTTCCGCCGCCTCAACGACGGTCTCGGACTGCGCCTCTTCGGCGGCGACCTCGGCCTCTACCTCAGAGGCAGCGGGTCCGGTCGGCTCCGGAGCCGGCGTGTCGGCAGTTTCCTCGGCAGCCTTCTCCTCGACCGCGGCGATGTCGGCCGGAGCTTCCGCCGGAGCCTCACTGGCTTCCTCGGCCGGTGCCTCAGCAGCTTCCTCGGCCGGAGCCTCGGTCGCGGCAGCGGCGTCGGCGGCTTCCTCGACGGCAGCAGCGCTCTCGGCATCAGGCGCACCACCATTGGTGGAGCCCTCGTCCGCGGCTGCTTCCGCCTCCGCTTCGGCTTCCTTGTCGATGCCGAGAACCTCGGTGATCGTCAGGCCACGCAGTTCGGCGACTTCCTCCGGCCGGCGCAGACGGATGATGCCGTCCATGGTCGCCTTGACCAGGTTGATCGGGTTCTGGGTGCCGACCGACTTGGTGAGGATGTCGCGCACGCCGCCCAGCTCGAGCACGGCACGGACGCCGCCGCCGGCGATCACGCCGGTTCCCGGGCTGGCCGGGCGCAGCACCACGTGACCGGCGCCGTAGCGGCCGATGATCTTGTGGGTGATCGTGTCCCCGTACTTGGGGATGCGAATCAAGTTCTTGCGGGCGTTCTCGACGGCCTTCTGGATCGCGAGCGGAACCTCGCGGGCCTTGCCGTAGCCGATCCCGACGACCGACTCTTCATCGCCGACAGCGACCAGGGCCGTGAACGAGAAACGACGACCGCCCTTGACCACCTTGGCCACGCGGTTGATCTCGATCACACGCTCCTGCAGGTCGAGCCCCTTCGGGCTGACCATCTCAATGCGGGCTGTATCCATTCCCTTCATTTCAGCTCTTCACCGTACTGGAGTTCCCTAGAACTCCAGTCCACCCTCTCTCGCACCTTCGGCCAGGGCCTTGACCCTGCCGTGGTAGCGGTAACCGCTTCGGTCGAAGACACAAGTCTCGACGCCTGCCTTCTTTGCACGTTCGGCCAGCAGCTCGCCGGCCTTCTTCGCCTGCTCGGTACCCCGCAGCTCCTTGAGCTCCGGTTCGGTCCAGTTGGCCGCGGCCAGCGTCTTGCCATCGATGTCGTCGATGAGCTGCGCGAAGACGCCGCGGTTGGAGCGGTACACGGACAGACGGGGCCGCTGGGCGGTGCCGGACACCTTGGCCCGGACCCGGTAGCGACGCCGCTGCCGGCGCTGGCGCTTGGTAATGACGGTCATACTCGCTTACCGACCTTCCTGGCGACGTGTTCGCCGCGGTAACGGATGCCCTTGCCCTTGTAGGGCTCCGGCGGACGGCTCTCGCGGATGTTCGCCGCGACCTGACCGACCTTCTGCTTGTCGATCCCCTTGACGATGATCTCCGTCGGCTGGGGAAGTTCAAATTCGATGCCCTCCGGCGCCTCGATCGAGACCGGATGGGAGTAGCCCAGGGCCAGTTCCAGGTTCTTGCCCTTGGCGGCCGCACGGTAACCGACGCCCTGGATCTCCAGCACCTTGGTGTACCCGTCGGTGACGCCGACGATCATGTTGGCGATCAGGCTGCGGGTCAGGCCGTGGAGCGCCCGGTGGTTGGGGCGGTCCGTCGGACGCTCGACCGTGATCGCGCCGTCCTCCGTCTTCACGGTCATGTCGGTCGAGACTTCCTGGGTGAGCTCGCCCTTCGGGCCCTTGACCTTGATCAGTCCGGGCTTGATGTCGATCTCGACCCCATCGGGGAGATCGATCGGCTTTTTTCCAATTCGACTCATTGATTCCTCGTTACCAGACGTAGGCGAGCACTTCGCCGCCGACGCCTTCCTTCTTGGCTTCGTGGCCGGTCATCACGCCGTGCGAGGTCGTGATGATCGCCGTGCCGGTGCCACCGTGGACCCGGGGAACCTCACCGTGGCCGACGTAGCGACGACGGCCGGGCCGGGAGACCCGCTCGAGGCCGGTGATCACCGGCTGGTGGTCCTTCGTGTACTTGAGCTCGACCGTGATCTTCTCGCCCACGTCGGCAGCGCTCTTCTCGAAGCCCGAGATGTAGCCCTGCTCGGTGAGGATGCGGGAGACCTCCAGCTTCAGCTTCGAGCTGGGCACCTCGACGGTGGCCAGGCCGGAACTGAGGCCGTTGCGGATCCGGGTCAAGTAGTCGGAGATGGGATCGGTAAGCATCAGGTCACCAACTCGACTTCGTCATGCCGGGGATGTAGCCCTCGTGGGCGGCCTCGCGCAGGCAGATCCGGCAGATGCCGAACTTCCGGTAGTACGCCCGGGGGCGTCCGCACCGGCGGCACCGGTTGTACTCGCGGGTCGAAAACTTCGCCTTGCGCTGCTGGCGCACCTTCTGTGACGTCTTGGCCATTAGGCCTGGTCCTCCTGCGTTTCTTCGGCCCCGGCCTCGTCGGCGGGAGTCTCATTTTCGTCTGCTGCTTCTGCTTCCTCTGCGGGAGCCTCTTCAGCTTCGGCCTCGGCCGGAGCTTCTTCGGCAGCAGCCTCGGGGGCTGATGCCTGTTCGGCTTCCTCTTCGGCACCCTCGGGGACCGGGCGGCCTTCCTTCGCGAAAGGCATGCCCAGGCCGAGCAGCAGCTCGAAAGCCTCGTAGTCCGTCGGGGCGGACGTGGTGATCGTGATGTCGAGACCGCGGGTCTCGTCGACCGAGTCGTAATCGATCTCGGGGAAGATCAGCTGTTCGCGGACGCCCATCGAGTAGTTGCCGCGGCCGTCGAACGAAGTCGCCTTGAGGCCGCGGAAGTCACGGATGCGCGGGATCGCGATCGAGGTCAGCCGGTCGAGGAACTCCCACATCCGGGCACCCCGCAGGGTCACCGAAGCACCGACCGGCATGCCTTCACGCAGCTTGAACGAGGCGATCGACTTCTTGGCGATCCGGGTGTTCGGCATCTGACCGGCGATCGTGGCGAGTTCGCCGATCGCCTTCTCGCGTGCCTTGGAGTCGACCGATGAGCCGAGGCCCATGTTCAGCGTGATCTTTTCGAGGCGCGGCGCCCGCATCGGGGTCGAGTACCCGAACTTCTGCATCAGCTGCGGGAGCACCTCGTTGTTGTAGGTGTCCCGGAGCCGGGGCGGCGGCGCTGCCTGCTGGGTTGTCGTTGCTGCTTCCATGGGTTCCTAAATGGCCTCGCCGGTGCGCTTGGAGAAGCGCTGGCGCTTGCCTTCGTCGGTGGTGCGAATGCCGACGCGAGTCGGCCGGTTGTCAGAGGGGTCGACCAGGGCCACGTTGGAAACGTGGATCGGACCCTCCATCTCGATGATCCCGCCTTCCTTGCCCTGGCCGCGCCCGTCGGGCGAAGGCTGGGCGCGCTGGTGGCGCTTGATCATGTTGATGTCCTCAACGTACACGGTTTCGGCCTTGGGGTCGGTCCTGAGGACCTTGCCCTGCTTGCCCTTCTCCTTGCCGCTGATGACCTGGACCTGATCGTCGGTGCGAATGCGCATCACAGCACCTCCGGGGCGAGCGAGATGATCTTCATGAAGTCGCGGTCACGCAGCTCACGGGCGACCGGTCCGAAGATACGGGTGCCACGCGGGTTGTTCTGCGCGTCGATCAGCACGGCTGCGTTCTCGTCGAAGGCGATGTAGGTGCCGTCGTTGCGGCCGAGTTCCTTCTTGGTCCGCACGATCACGGCCTGGACGACCTCGCCCTTCTTGACGTTGCCCTGCGGGCTCGCCTGCTTGACGGTCGCGGTGATCACGTCACCGATCGAGCCGTACTTGCGATGCGAGCCGCCCTTGACGCGGATGCAGAGGAGTTCGCGGGCGCCGGAGTTGTCGGCGACGCGGAGTCTGGATTCCTGCTGGATCACCTTCTACCTCGCCTTCTCCACTACCTCGACCAGGCGCCAATGCTTGGTCTTGGAGAGCTTGCGGGTCTCGATCACGCGGACCACGTCGCCCTCGTGGGCTTCGTTCTGCTCGTCGTGCGCGTGGATCTTGTGCGTCTGACGGACGATCTTCTCGTAGACCGGGTGGCGGCGGGCGGTGTCGATCTGGACCGTGATGGTCTTGTCGGTCTTGTCGGAGACGACCGTGCCCTGACGCTCCTTCGGCTTGCCGGTACGGGTCTTCTCGGCGCGCGGCGTGCCGACGCCGTCACCCTTCCGCTCGGCCTTGATCTCCTCGCGGCGCTTGCGGCGGACCGCAGCCTTCTTCGCGCGGGCAGCCTCACGGTCGGCCTGGCGCTGCTCGGGGCTGCGCTCTGGGCCGGCCGGGCCGGACTCGCGGGACTTGAGGACGCGTCGGCGTTCCTTCCAGGGGAGTTCGGCCAGAGGATCTTCCTCGGCGGGCGCTTCTTCAGCGGCCTCGGGCGCAGCTTCTTCGGCGGGAGCCTCTTCAGCCGCAGCCTCGGGGGCTTCCTCGGCCGGAGTCTCCTCTACCGGAGCTTCAGCAGCGGCAGCATCAGTTGCCTCTTCGGCCGCTGCCTCTACGTTTTCTGTGTTTTCAGTTTCTTCTTCTGACATGGGTTCCTACTTGTGGCTCGTCTCGCGCTCGAGATCGATGTTGCGCTGCTTGGCGATCGTCAGGAGCCGGGCGAGATCCTTGCGGGCGCGGCCGACAGCGGCCGTGTCCTCGAGTTCACCGGTGGCGTGACGGAGACGCAGGTTGAACGATTCCTCGCGGACTTCCTTGAGTTTCTCGACCAGTTCGACGTCGCTCATGCTGTGGGCATCGGCGGCTTTCACTCTCCCGCTCCTTCCCGCTGGACGAACTTGGTCTTCAGCGGCAGTTTGTGACCGGCGACGCGCATCGCCTCACGGGCCAGCTCTTCCGGCACGCCGGAGACCTCGAACATGATGCGGCCGGGCTTGACCACGGCAACCCAGGCTTCCGGGTTGCCCTTGCCCTTGCCCATCCGGGTTTCGGCCGGCTTCTTGGTGATCGGCTTGTCGGGGAAGACGTTGATCCAGACCTTGCCGCCACGCTTCATCTTTCGGGTCATCGCGACACGGGCAGCCTCGATCTGGCGGTTGGTGATCCAACCGCGCTCGAGGGACTTGAGCCCGTACTCGCCGAAGGTCACGGCGGTGCCGCCCTTCGAGTTGCCCTTGCGGCGGCCACGCATGACCTTGCGGTGCTTGACCCGCTTCGGCATCAACATCAGCGACGGCCTCCCCTGCGGTCATCGCCACGGCCGCCGCGGCGGTCGTTGCGACGATCGGGACGATCGGCCGGCGGCTCGTCCGAGGTCCGCGAGGACTCGAAACCCTCCGGCATGACCTCGCCCTTGTTGATCCAGCACTTGACGCCGATGCGGCCGGTGCCGGTCTTCGCCTCGACGAATCCGTAATCGATGTCGGCGCGCAGGGTGTGGAGCGGCACGCGGCCGTCCGAGTAACCCTCGGTGCGGGCCATCTCGGCCCCGCCCAGGCGGCCGGAGATCTGAACCTTGACGCCCTTGGCGCCGGAGCGCATGGCGGAGGTCAGGGCACGCTTCATCGCGCGGCGGAAGGCGACGCGGTTCTGGAGCTGCTCGGCGATCGACTGCGCGACAAGCTTGGCGTCGAGCTCGGGGCGCTTGACTTCGCGGATGTTCACCTTCACCGGCGAGCCGGTGATCTTGTGAAGGTCCTTGCGGAGCGCGTCGACCTCACTACCCGACTTGCCGATCACGATGCCCGGACGGGCGGTGTGGATGTCCACGGCGACCTCGCCGCGGCGCTCGATCGTGATGTCGGAAAGCCCGGCGTGGGCAAGCTTGTTCTCGATGTGGTCCCGGATCGCCAGGTCCTGCATCAGCAGGTCCGAAAACTCCTTGTCGGCGAACCAGTTGGACTTCCAATCGTGGATGTAGCCGACGCGGAAGCCTTCGGGATGGATCTTCTGTCCCATTGGTCTTCTATTCCTCGTCTTCCGGTGTCAGCGCCACGGAAATGTGGCAAGTACGCTTGTGAATCGGGGTGGCCCGGCCCATCGCCCGCGGCCGGAACCGCTTCAGGGTGGGGCCTTCGTCGACCCGGATCTCGGCGACGATCATCTCGTCCCCGATCAGGTCGTGGTTGGCCTCGGCGTTGGCGGCGGCGGACTCGATCACCTTGGCGATGTCGTCAGCGGCCGTACGCGGTGAAAACTGCAGCAGCGAGCGGGCGTCGTCGATGTGCTTGCCACGGACCTGATCGGCGACCAGGCGGGCCTTGCGGGGTGACACGCGCACGTACTTCGAGGTGGCCCGGACCAGCACCGGCTCGGCCGCCTCTTCCTGCTTCTTGGTCTTGGCGGCCATCAGTCCTTACCGCCGGTATGCGACTTGAAGGTACGGGTCGGGGCGAACTCGCCCAGCTTGTGACCGACCATCGACTCGGAGATGAAGACGGGCACGTGCTTGCGACCATCGTGGACGGCGATCGTGTGACCGACCATCTCCGGGAAGATCGTCGAACGGCGCGACCAGGTCTTGACCATGTTCTTGTTGCCGGCCTCGTTCATGGCTTCGATCCGGCCCATCAGCCGCTCTTCCACGTACGGGCCCTTCTTGGTTGACCTACCCACGGTCTACCTACCCTTCTTCTTTCCGCGACGACGGCCGCGCACGATGTAACGGTCGGACTGCTTGCCCTTCTTGCGGGTGCGGTACCCGAGCGTGGGCTTGCCCCACGGGGTGACCGGGTGGCCGCCGGGAGTCTTGTGGGCCTCGCCACCGCCGTGCGGGTGGTCGACCGGGTTCATGGCGATGCCGCGGGTCTGCGGGCGCTTGCCCTTGTGACGGCTGCGGCCGGCCTTGCCGATCTTGACGTTCTGGTGCTCGGCATTGGACAGCGTGCCAATAGTTGCCCGGCACTCCGCGCGTACCATGCGCATCTCGGACGACGGGAGCCGCAGGGTGACCATGTCACCCTCCTTCGCGACCAGCTGGATCGCGGTCCCGGCGCTGCGGCCGAGCTTTCCGCCCTGGCCCGCCTTCAGCTCCACGTTGTGGACGGTGGTGCCGACCGGCATCTCGCCGAGGGCGAGGCAGTTGCCCGGACGGATGTCCGACCCGGGGCCGGAGCTGACCACATTGCCCACCTCGATCTGCGAGGGGGCGAGGATGTAAGCCTTCTCGCCGTCCGCGTAATGCAGCAGCGCGATGTAAGCGGAGCGGTTCGGGTCGTACTCGATGGTCGCGACCTTGGCGGGGATCCCGTCCTTGGTCCGCTTGAAGTCGATCTTCCGGTAGCGGCGTTTGGCCCCTCCGCCGCGGTGGCGGGAGGTGATGCGGCCGTTGGAGTTGCGGCCACCGGACTTCTTCAGCCCTTCGACCAGGCTCTTCTCCGGCTCGGTCGCCGTGATCTGCTCACGCAGCTGGTACGTCGCGAAGCGGCGCCCGGGGCTTGTCGGTTTTGTCTTGCGAATTGCCATTACGTAGTTATTCCTTCAAGCCCTTACTCGACCGCCGCGCCTTCGAACAGCTCGATGGTGTCGCCGGGGGCGAGTTCGACGATTGCCTTCTTCCAAGAGCGGCTACGGCCCTGATGCAGGCCGCGGCGCTTCGGCTTGGAACGGACCTTGGAGGTCCGGACCTTGACCACTTCGACGCCGAATGCCTTCTCGACCGAGTCCTTGATCTCGAACTTGTTGGCCCGGTCGTCCACCCGGAAGGTGTACTTGCCGGCCGCGATCAGGGCGTATGCCTTCTCGGAGATGACCGGACGGATGATCACGCTGCGGGGATCCATCACTCACCGTCCTTTTCGGTCTCGGAACCGCGGGTCGGCTCGGCCGACTGGGCGGCCAAAACCTCGAGGGCGGCTTCGGAAACGACGATCGAAGCGGCGCCGATCACGTCGACGACTCCGGTCGCGCCGACTTCCATCACCGAAACCCGGGGGATGTTGCGGAAGCTCTTCAGCAGGCCGGTCTCTTCCCCGAGGATGATCACCAGGGTCGAGCGCTTGGCGCCCCACTTCGTCAGGGCCGCCGCGGCGTCCTTGGTCGAGGGGGTCTCGAAGTCGGCCGCCTTGACCACGGCGACGCTGCCGCGCTCGGCGTGGACCGAGAGGGCGGAGCGCATCGCCTTGCGACGGGCCTTGCGGTTGACCTTGACCGTGTAATGCCTCGGCTTCGGGCCGAAGGCGGCACCGCCGCCGTAACGGTTCGGCACGCTGAGGGCGCCGACGCGGGCGCGGCCGGTGCCCTTCTGGCGCCAGGCCTTGGCAGTGGTCATCGAAACTTCACCGCGGGTCAGCGACGAGGCCGTGCCCTGGCGACGCGCATTGGCGTCGGCGCGGGCGGTCTCGTGGACCAGCGACTGGTGGAAGGCCTCGTCGAAGAGGCCGGCCGGCAGATCGGCCTTGGTGGTTTTGCCCAACACGGGGGCCTTGGCGCTAGCCATCGGTACGGATCTCCACAATCGAGTTCTTGGCGCCGGGAACGGAGCCCTTGATCAGCAGCAGGTTCTTGTCGGCGTCGATGCCGGCAATGGTCAGGCCGAGCTGGCTGCGGCGCTTGCCGCCCATCTGGCCGGGGAGCCGCATGCCCTTGAAGACGCGGGCGGGCCAGGCCGAAGCACCGATCGAGCCCGGGGCGCGAACGTTGTGCGAGCCGTGCGATACGGGGCCGCGGCCGAAGTTGTGCCGTTTGACGGTGCCCTGGAAGCCCTTGCCGATCGTGATGCCGGCGACCTTGACCTTCTGGCCTTCCTCGAAGGCGTCGACGGTGACCTTCTGGCCGAGCTTGACCTCGCCGGCCTCGCCCTCGGCTGAGGGGGCGGGGAGTTCCACGTCGCGGAACTCGACCAGCACGCGCGAAGGCGCAGCGTCGGCCTTGGCCAGGTGACCCAGTTCGGCCTTGCTCAGCTTCGACTCCTTGACCTCGTCGAAGGCGAGCTGAATCGCCGAGTAGCCGTCGCGGTCTTCGCGGCGGATCGCGGTGACCGGACATGGCCCGGCCTCGATGACTGTTACGGGAACGACCTCTCCGTCTTCTCTGAAGATCTGGGTCATTCCAAGCTTTTTTCCGAGAATCGCCGACATGAGCTACCTACAGTCGGATCTCGATGTCGACGCCGGCCGGGAGCGAGTCCAGGCGCTGGAGCGAATCGACGGTCTTGGGGGTCGGCTGCTTGATGTCGATCAGACGCTTGTGGGTTCGGATCTCGAAATGCTCCCGAGAGTCCTTGTCCTTGAACGGCGAGCGGATCACGCAGTAGATGTTGCGCTCGGTCGGCAGCGGAACGGGACCGGAAACGGTCGCGCCGGTGCGCTCGGCCGTGTCGACGATCTCGCGAGCGGCGCGATCGATGGCGTCGTGATCGTAGGCCTTGAGCCTGATCCTGATTTTCTGTGCGGCAATAGCGGCCACTTTGGCTTCTCTTCTTACTTTCTTCTACTGGCGCTGAACAGCCACTGACGGACTGACGCGCTGATGTCAAGGTCCCCCGCCGCCTGCGGCTCAGTTCCCGCCTCGGAGGCGGGATCCAGTGCCGTGGTTCGACAATCCGGGGTACTTCAAAGGTCGTATCTGTTACTGGTCCTGCTGGTACTTCTCACTGCGGTACTGCGTAAAAACGGGGCGGACCCGAAAACTCTGTCTTCGGGTCCGCCCCGGGCAAATCCAGTCGTTACTCGATGATCTCCGAGACGACGCCGGAGCCGACCGTGCGGCCACCTTCGCGGATCGCGAAGCGGAGGCCCTGGTCCATGGCGATCGGCTGGATCAGCTCGATCTCCATCTCGACGTTGTCACCGGGCATAACCATCTCCGTGCCCTCGGGCAGGTTGGCGACGCCGGTCACGTCGGTGGTCCGGAAGTAGAACTGCGGCCGGTAGCCGGAGAAGAACGGGGTGTGACGTCCGCCTTCTTCCTTCTTGAGGCAGTAGACCTCGGCCTTGAACTTGGTGTGCGGGGTGATCGAACCGGGCTTGCAGAGAACCTGGCCGCGCTCGATCTCCTCACGCTTGGTGCCGCGGAGCAGGCAACCGACGTTGTCGCCGGCGCGCCCCTCGTCGAGGATCTTGCGGAACATCTCGACACCGGTGATCGTGGTGGTCTCGGTCTTCTCGTGAATACCGACGATCTCCACTTCGTCACCCGTGTTGACGATGCCCTGCTCGATACGACCGGTGGCGACGGTGCCACGGCCGGTGATCGAGAAGATGTCTTCGACCGGCATCAGGAACGGCTTGTCGAGGTCACGCTCCGGCTCCGGGATGTAGGAGTCGAGGGCCTCGCCCAGCTCGACGATGCGGGCCTGGAAGTCAGCGTCACCCTCGAGCGCCTTGAGCGCCGAGCCCTTGATGATCGGGGTGTTGTCGCCATCGAACTCGTACTCGTTGAGGAGGTCACGGACCTCTTCCTCGACCAGCTCGATGAGCTCCTCGTCGTCGACCTGGTCGACCTTGTTGAGGAACACGACGACGTGCGGCACGTTGACCTGACGGGCGAGCAGGATGTGCTCGCGGGTCTGCGGCATGACGCCGTCAGCGGCGGAAACGACCAGGATCGCGCCGTCCATCTGGGCGGCACCGGTGATCATGTTCTTGACGTAGTCGGCGTGGCCGGGGCAGTCGACGTGGGCGTAGTGACGGTTCGGGGTCTCGTACTCGACGTGCGACGTCGCGATGGTGATCCCGCGCTCCTTCTCTTCCGGAGCGTTGTCGATCTCCTCGAAGCTCTTCTTGTCTTCGGAGAGAGTGTTGGTGATGGCCGCGGTCAGGGTGGTCTTGCCGTGGTCGACGTGACCGATGGTGCCGACGTTTACGTGCGGCTTATCGCGCTCGAACTTCTCCTTGGACATGCTCTCCTGGGACCTTTCTCGTCTGTTTCTCTTGGAACTTGGTTTCTACGTCTGGTTGAACTGCTAAAGCTTGGTGGCTCAGGACTTTCGCCCATTTTGGGCGAACCTCTGGAATATAGCCATTTAGGCCGCTCGGGGTCGAGCAGCTTACGCTTCGGCACCTGCCTTGGCGCCGGAACGGGTTTCCGCGATCTCTTCGGCGATGCTGGCCGGCACCTCTTCGTAGCGCTCGAACTGCATCGTGTACTGGGCCCGGCCCTGGGTCGAGGATCGCAGGTCGGTCGCGTAACCGAACATCTCGCTGAGCGGCACGTAGGCCTGCACGGCCAGCGCGTTACCGCGCTGCTCCTGGCCCTGGACCTTGCCGCGTCGCCTCGAAAGGTCGCCGATCACGTCGCCGAGGTAATCCTCGGGAGTGGTGACCTCGACCGCCATGACCGGCTCGAGCAGGGTCGGGCTGGCCTTGCGGGCAGCTTCCTGGAGGGCCATGGAACCGGCGATCTTGAAGGCCATTTCCGAGGAGTCGACGTCGTGGTAGGAGCCGTCGATCAGCTCGACCTTCACGTCGACCATCGGGTAGCCGGCCTTGACGCCGTTCTCGAGGGCTTCCTTGATGCCCTGCTGGACCGCCGGGATGTACTCGGTCGGGATGACGCCGCCCTTGATCTTGTTGTCGAAGATGAAACCTTCGCCCGGGGCCGGCTCGATGTTGATGACCGCGTGGCCGTACTGGCCGCGACCACCGGTCTGGCGGGCGAACTTGCCGCTGACCTTGGGGACTTCCTTGCGGATCGTCTCGCGGTAGGCGACCTGCGGCTTGCCGACGTTGGCCTCGACGTTGAACTCGCGGATCATGCGGTCGACCAGCACCTCGAGGTGCAGCTCGCCCATGCCATGGATCAGCGTCTGGCCGGTCTCCTCGTCGGATTCGACGTTGAAGGTCGGGTCCTCCTCGGCCAGGCGCTGCAGCGCGGTGCCCAGCTTCTCCTGGTCGGACTTGGTCTTCGGCTCGATCGCAACGGCGATCACCGTGTCCGGGAAGTCCATCGACTCGAGCTCGATCGGGGCGTCGGGGGCCGAGAGGGTGTCACCGGTACCGGTCTGCTTGAGGCCGACGCCGGCGCAGATGTCGCCGGAGTAGACCCGCTCGATTTCTTCCCGCGAGTTGGCGTGCATCATCAGCAGGCGGCCGATGCGCTCGGTCTTGCCGGTGGTCACGTTGAGCACGCGGCCGCCGGCCTCGAGCGTGCCGGAGTAGACGCGGAAGTAGGTCAGCTTGCCGACGTACGGGTCGGCCATCACCTTGAAGGCCAGCGCCGCAAAGGGGCCGGAGTCGTCGGCCGGACGGCTGCCTTCCTCACGCTCTTCCTGACCCTTCTTCAGCGGCAGCATGCCTTCGACCGGCGGAACTTCGAGCGGCGAAGGAAGCAGGGCGACGATGGTGTCGAGCAGCGGCTGCACGCCCTTGTTCTTGAAGGATGAGCCACAGAGCACGGGGGTGACGTCGATCGCCAGGGTGGCCGCCTTGAGTGCGGCGATGATGCGGTCTTCGGCGATCTCTTCGCCTTCGAGGTAGAGCTCCATCAGCTCGTCGTCCTGGTCGGCGACGGCTTCGAGCAGCGCGGTCCGGTACTCCTCCGCCTGGTCGGCCATGTCGGCCGGGATGTCGACGACCTCGAGCTCCTGGCCCAGGTCGTCCTTGTAGATCGTCGCCTTCATGGTGACCAGGTCGATGATCCCGGCGAACTCGGCTTCGGAGCCGATCGGCAGCTGGATCGGCACGGCGTTGGCGCCGAGGCGATCCTTGATCGTGTCGACCGACATGTAGAAGTCGGCCCCGGTGCGGTCCATCTTGTTGATGTAGGCGATTCGCGGAACCGAGTACTTGTCGGCCTGGCGCCAGACGGTCTCGGACTGGGGCTCGACGCCGGCGACCGAGTCGAAGACGGCGACGGCACCGTCGAGGACGCGCAGCGAGCGCTCGACCTCGACCGTGAAGTCGACGTGGCCCGGGGTGTCGATGATGTTGATGCGGTGGCCGAGCCACTCACAGGCGGTAGCGGCCGAGGTGATCGTGATCCCTCGCTCCTGCTCCTGCTCCATCCAGTCCATCGTGGCAGCGCCCTCGTGGACCTCGCCGATCTTGTGCGAACGGCCGGTGTAGAACAGGATGCGCTCGGTCGTCGTCGTCTTACCGGCGTCGATGTGAGCCATGATCCCGATGTTGCGGGTTTTTTCAAGGGGGAAGGAGCGCGCCACTTTTTCTCTCTGGTTCCTGGAAGTTTCCGTTGCGTTACCGGTTGGCCGCCCGGCCATCTTCTGGCGGGGCCAACCTCTTTCAAATTCGACCGGCCGAACCCAGCTGGAGTCCCGCCGATGGGCTCAGGGCCAATAAAAAGCCCCGCAGGAAGCAGGGCCGACCCGAGCGACGGGCGACTATAGCAGGTAAATGGCACCCCGATCAACCTTGATCCCACCGCCGGACCCCCGCACGCAACCTATGCGCGACCTCTGACTGCATTAGGCTGCAACCCGCCTTGTCGCCGGAGGAGAGACCGCGTTGAACCCGGAAACACCCAAACCAGAAGACCGTGAGGAATCCGCTTCCGCGGTGGGGAGTTCAGCCCGTGACCGGGCCGAGTCGCTGACCGCCAGGAAACCGGATGCTGCCGCGTCCGAAGGGGCCGATGATCAGGCCGGCAAGCCCCGGCTGACCGAGCAGCAGCGGATCGAGGCCCGGCGGGCCAGACAGGCTCGACGCCGCCGCCGGCCGGTCGAAGGGAATCCCCTCTCCAAGGGCATGCGGGCGACTGGTTTCGAGATCCGCCGCACCGCCGCGTTCATCGGCAACAGCATCGTCGCCGGCCTGGCCGCGCTCGGCCCCGCCTTCTCGGCCGTCGGCGTCGGGCTGGTCTGGCTGATCGAACGGATCGGGGCCAGCCTCAAGGCGTTGGGCAGGCTGACCGGGCGGGCCGTCGCGAGCCTGGGCCGGGTCGTCGTCGCGCTGGACCGGGTGATCACCCCTCAGCGGGCCGCCCTGCTGGTCGCGGCGATCGCCGCACTCTTGCTCGGCGTCTCCCAGTTCAAGGGCCTGGGCCAGATCGAGATCGGCCAGGCCGGTTATTCCGGTTTCCAGGATCTCGCCCGTGCCCCGGCGATCGACCACACCACCCCGGCCGGCGTCCACACCCGGATCCTCATACCCGTTGCCGCGGTCGCCCTGGCCGCGGTGGTCCTGATCGCGCTCGGCAGTTTGCCCGCCTATGCGAAACGGCTGGGCCGCTTCCGTCGCCTCGCCTCGATGCTCCTGGTCACGATCGGCCTGTTGAGCCTGGTCGTCGCCCTGCTGGTCGACCTGCCGGACGCCACCGATACGACCGAGGCCTCGCTCGCCTACTCCGGCGTGAAGGCGGTCATCCTCTCCGGGTTCTGGCTGGAGCTGGCCGCCGGGGCGGCGCTGACCGTGACCGGCTTCGCTCTGCTCTTCCAGCCGGCACCGGGTCGGGCCCGCGAGCGGCGCCGCGAGAGCCGACCGGGCGCCGAACGGTCGAGTCGGTCGCGACGGGCCTCCGGGCCGGCCACCGGGAGCCACGCATGACCGGCCGTCTCGCCGCGATCACCGCGCTGCTCGGCGCGGCCGTCGTGATCCTCTCCCAGATGGTCACCGCATACTCGCTCCAGAACGAGCTCGGCGAGGTGCTGGACACGGTCACCCTGCTCTCGAAGCACGGCGTGATCACCGCGATCATCGGCCTGGTTGCCGCGCTCGCCACGATCTACGCGGTTGCGGCCGGCAATCGCTCGGCCAGCATCGTGGTCATCGGCATGGGTGTCGCGGTGATCCTGATCTTCCTCTTCGTCGATGTCCCTGACATCGGCAGCACCGGCATGTTCAACACGCCGACCGCCGGCAACCTCGACGCCACCGCCAAGGCGGAGGCGGGACTCTGGCTGGAGCTGGTCGGGGGCGTGATCCTGATCCTGGGAGGCCTGGCCCTGCGCACCCTGAACGAGGAACAACTCAGATCGATCGGACCGCGGATCTCGGGAGAGTCCGCCGAAGCAGCGTCCGTCAAGAAGGAGAATGCCCCCTAGATGAACCCGTCTCGTCCCCGCCTGCCCCGTCCGCAGCTGATCCGCTTTGCCGTTCTCGTCGCCGCCGTCACCTTGACCGCCGCCCTCTTGGTCGCCGGCTGCGGCGGCAGCGACGATGACCAATGGAAGGACGAGACGATCTCGATCGGCTCGCTGTTCTCGACTACCGGTGACGGCGTGCCGTTCGGCCCGCAGCAGGTCAAGGGCGCCCAGCTCGCCGTCGATGAGATCAACGATGACGACGACGGGATCAACGGCGCCGAGCTGACCCTCACCCAGCGTGACGACGCTTCTGACCCCGCCACCTCGGCCAAGGAGATGAAGTCGCTGATCGGCGAGCAGCAGGTGATGGCCGTGCTCGGCCCGACCTTCTCGAACTCGGCGGCCGAGGCCGATCCGGTCGCCAACCAGGAGCAGACCCCGGTCCTGGCCGTCTCCAACACCGGCCCTGGCATCGTCGGCGACTGCGACTACCCCTGCGATTTCATCTTCCGTGACTCGCTCGGCGAGGCCACCGCGATCCCGGCCAACGTGAAGAACTTGGTCGCAGGCAACAAGCCGACCCGGGCCCTGGTGCTCTACGCGCCGGATGACGACTTCGGCAAAACATCCGCCCAGACCGCGGCGAAGGCGTTCCAGGAGGCCGGCGTGAGGACGGTCTCCGGGGAGACCGGGCGGCTGAAGAACCTGCTCGGCACCAAGCCGGGTGTGGTGATGATCACCGCTTCATCCGGTGAGACCGGTTCGGAAGTGGTCCAGAAGCTGCGCGGCGAGGGCTACCGTGGCCCGATCGGCGGCGGCAACGCCTTCAACTCGCCGCTGGTCGCGAAGAGCCTCGGCAAGGTCGGCAAGGGCGTCCAGTCCGCTTCCGCCTGGTACGCGGGCAACGCGTCAGAGGAGAACCAGGAGTTCATCGCCAGCTACCAGAGCAAGTACGGCGAGGCACCAGACCAGTTCGCCGCCCAGGCCTACACCGGGGTCAAGCTCCTGGCCGAAGCCGCCGAGGACGCCGACCTCGGCTTCGACGACCTCGCCGCCGACCGGAAGGCGCTCAAGGCCTCACTGGAGAAGGTCAGCGAGGAAACTCCGCTCGGCCAGTTCAGCTTCACCCCCGACCATGACGTCAACCAGCCGATCTGGATCGTCGCCATGGACGGCAAGGGCGGCTACACCCTGGTCGAGAAGGTCAACCCTTAGTAGTAGCGGCCGCCAGTCGCAAGCCGGTGACGCAGGTCTTGCGTCGAATCGACACAAGACCTGCGTCACCGGCTCTCACCATTTGGCCTTGTCCATCGCGGCCGCCGTCCTCAACTCCAGGGCGTCCGACGTGAACCAGATGGCCGGGGAATCGTCTTCGCCCAGGACGATCCGTGTCTCGAGCACGCTGCCGCTTTGGGGGTCGATCAGGATCTCGAACTGGGCTGACCGTTCGCCGTCGGCGACGATGCGTGCTTCGTCCTCGCTGAGGTCCATCGACGTGGAGATCAGGATCCCCTCCTGTCCCCCATCGGTTTTCGCCTGGCCTTCGTTCGCCACTTCCACCTTGGCGCTGCCGTCGTTCCGGTACCAGCCGGGGGCGGTAGCGATCAACTCGTAGAGCGTGGATCGCTGATCGCCGGTCAGAGGAGCTTCCATGAGCAGGTTGGAGAGGCTCATCAGCACGGCGAAATCCGAGCCGAGAACCTTGGTGGAAGGCCCCGCTCCTTGGCTCCGGTCGGCCAGGCGCCTGGCCACCGCGCCGCGAATGTCCGCCAGGGCGGGGTCAGGATCGTCCGGGATCGCCTTCAGTCCGCGAAAGCTGAAGATGGCGCGCCAGCTTTCGGCCAAGGTCACCCGTTGGTCAATCGAATCCTCGGCATCGAAGGGCGTGAGGTTCGGGGTCCTGTGGATCACGTCACCGTCAATGCTCGACGAGCTCTCGCTGTACCCGTTGATCCGGAAGCCGCGGCCGTTGGGACCGATCCATTCTTCGATCGCATCCCGCTGGACCCCGCCCGGATTGTAGGAATCCCCGATCTTCGATTCATCGACCCAGGTCGTGACCCGGTAGTAGAGGGCCTCCCCCGTTCCGGGCACCAGTGAAGCCTGGTTGCTCGCCGAATCGGCCGTGACGTCGAGGACTTCGGAAGCAGACGCCGAGGCGAGGCCGGCCAGGCCGGTGGCGTCCCGGTCCGAACTCTCGTGGATCCCGAACACGGTGATCCCGACGGCCAAGACGGCCAGGACGCCGACCGAGACGACCCGTCGCGGCCCCCGGCGCTTGGCCCCGGTCGCCACGTGGACCAATCCGTCGTCCGCCGCCTCGATGCCATCGACAATCCGGTCCCAGAGAGCTTCCGACTCAGCCTTGCTGAGTTCGACGGCTCCTGTCCGTTGACGCACAATCCGGTCGACCTTTTCGTGGGAAACGCTCATTTGGTCCCTTCCTGTTGCTGAAGATGGGCGAGGGAACTCCGGAGCCGGCGACGGGCCCGAAAGACCCTGACCTTCGCGGCAGTGGCGTTGATCTGAAGTGCCTGCGCAACCTCTTTGAGATCCAGGCCTTCGACCACGTGAAGGAGGATCGCCGCGCGCTCACCTTCCGGAAGGTCGTTGATCGCCTGCTCGATCTCCCCTGCCTGCCGCTCCAAATCGATCCGGTCCGGAAGCGCGGCCAGCTCGCCGTCCTCTTCCCCGGCCGGTTTCGGCTGGTCAAGCCCGACCGCCGCGTGGCGCTTCTCGTTTCGGTGCCAGCGACGAATCAGGTTGGTGGCGATCCCGAGCAGCCAACTGGTTTCGCTGCCTCGCGACGGATCGAATGAGGCCCGGGATCGGTTGGCCTCGATGAAGGTGTCGGAAACGACATCCATCGCCGCGTCCCTCCCGACCCGGCTGGCCGCATAGCGGAAGACGAGATCGCGGTTCCGCTCGTAGAGGCCACGCAGCCATTCCCGGTCGCCCGGTTCCCTCGGCCCAGACACCGCCCCAGGACTCTCCCTCAAGTTTGAACCGGACAAGACACTCACAAAAGGTATTGCCAAGACCCGACAACCCGGTTACATCGACCACCAGGCACCACGTGCACGAAAAAGGGCGGCTCTGAGGCCGCCCTTTTCAAGTCTTGTACTCGCCTGCTACCAGCGGTAGTGGGCGAAAGCCTTATTGGCTTGAGCCATGCGGAAGATGTCGTCCTTCCGCTTGTACGCGTTGCCCTGCTGCTTGATCGCGTCGAGGATCTCGTTGGCGAGACGCTCGGACATCGAGTATTCGCTGCGGGCGCGGGCGAAGTCAACCAGCCAGCGGACCGCGAGGGTGCGGGCGCGGCGGGAGGGAACTTCGACCGGAACCTGGTAGGTGGCGCCGCCGACGCGGCGGGAGCGGACCTCGAGGGCCGGGGTGAGCTGCTTGATCGCCTCTTCGAGGGTCTCGACGGCGTCCTCGCCTGAACGCTCGCCGACCAGGGCGAGGGCGTCGTAGACGATCCGTTCGGCGGTGGACTTCTTGCCGTCGCGCATCACCTTGTTGATGATCTGCTGGACCAGCTTGCTGCGGTACTTGGTGTCCGCGTCGAGCGGACGGATCACGGCTGCGTTACGACGGGCCATCAGCTCGCCTTTACTCCGTAGCGGGAGCGGGCCTGCTTGCGGTCGGAAACGCCGGCCGCATCCAGGGTGCCCCGGACAACCTTGTAACGAACGCCCGGCAGGTCCTTGACTCGGCCGCCTCGGATGAGGACGACGGAGTGCTCCTGCAGGTTGTGCCCTTCACCGGGGATGTACGCGGTGACTTCCATGCCGTGGGCGAGGCGCACACGGGCGATCTTCCGCAGAGCCGAGTTCGGCTTCTTCGGGGTCACGGTGGCAACACGGGTGCAGACGCCACGACGCTGCGGTGCGGCGACCTTCTTCTTGTTGCCCTGCCCGGACTTGAGACCCGGGGTGGTCACTTTCTTCTTGGGCTTCTTGCGGCCCTTGCGTACGAGTTGGTTGGTATTAGGCACGGCGGGGGATACTACACGTCCTTTGAACTTGGCGTCATCTCACCTTGATAACGGGCATCCCGCTGCTGACCCGGAAAACCGGCCCTGGCTGGCGATCGATGTCGACGGCGTGATCAGCCTGTTCGGTTTCGACTCTCCGCCCCCGCCCGAGACCGCCCGCTGGGAGTTGATCGATGGCACACCGCACTGCCTTTCGATCGCCGCCGCAGAGCGGATCCAGCGGCTTTCCGACCGTTTCGAGCTGGTCTGGGCAACCGGCTGGCAGGACCGAGCCAACGACCGTCTTGCCTTGCTCACCGGGATCGGCCCCCTGCCGGTGATCGAGTTCGACGCCCATCGCAGTCCGGGGGAAGCAGACGGACCCGATGGTTCGGCGGCCGTCGCCGGTGAGCCGGGTGCCGCGGCTGGAACCACCGCGGCCCATTGGAAGCTAGACGCGGTGACGAGGTTCTGTGGAAATCGCGCGCTCGCTTGGATCGACGATTCCTTCGACACCAGCTGCTTCGAGTGGGCCGCCTCCCGCGAGGCGGCCGGGATCCCCACCCTGCTGGTCCCGACCGAGCCGGAGATAGGCTTCGAGGAAGCCCAGGCGGCGGTCGTCGCCGATTGGGCCGATTCGCTCGGCGACACTGCCGATCCGGCGACACCCGGCCTCGGTCACGCAGCCGATTAGCTTCCGGCGACCGGCCCGATTATCTACACTGGATGGATGGAGGGGTACTGGCCTGTCTTGTTCATGTTGATCGCGCTGAAGATTCCGGCGATCGCGATGATCTGGCTGCTCTACTGGGCATCCACGAACGAACAGGACGATGGAGTGCTCGACGAGGGCGAGGACAACGGCGGCCGCCGCAAGCGTCCGCGGCCTTTCCTGCCGCGCGGTCCGCGCCGTGATCCGCATGGTGGCGGAGCCGTGAAACCGGTCCCGCGACGCTCCCGCACCCCGGAACCGGTGGTCGCCCAGCGCACACGATCCGGCTCACGCACGCTCGAACCGGCCCGGGCCCGCGAGCGCGAACACGTTTCCTGACGATCGTCCCGGCGGCCTCCCGCTTTTCTTGGCGTTCTACCCGAGCCTGGCTGCTCCTCCCTCCTATCGCACCCCGGCCGGCCGGCCGGAGGAAGCCCGCTCCTTCGAACGGGCTCTTTCCTTTTTCAGTTCTCGCATGTAGGGGTCGAAGTCCACCTCGACCGTGTGGCGTTTCGACTTGACGAAGCGCCGGCCCATCTTTGCCTCGTTGGCGGCGATCTCGCGGTACATCTCGAGCCGGTCCGGCAGGGCTCCTTCTCCGTCGATCAGTTCGGCGACCCAGTCGCACTGGACCTCGGCCAGGGGCATGATCGCCCCGAGCGGCTGGATCAGGCCGATGAAGTACAGCCCGGGCTGGTCGGGCGGGACGACCCGCTGGTACAGGTCGACCTTGTTGTCCTGGGCGCTGAACACCTCGGGGGCGAGGAAGGGGAAGGTGACCTTGTAGCCGGTGCAGTAGACCACGATGTCGATCTGCTCGCGGCTGCCGTCTTCGAATACGACCGAGTCGCCGTCGAGGCGCTCGACGTTCGGCTTGACGGTGATGTCCCCGTGGCCGAGCCGGTTGTAGAGGTCTTGCGACACCGTGGGGTGGGCATGGAGCAGCTTGTGGTCCGGCTTGGGCAGGCCGTAGTCGGTCGGCTTGCCGACCGCGAAGCGAAGCATCAGGCTCATGCCGAGGCTCTGAAGGCCGATCGGGGCACGGGCCATGAGGCCGGTTGTGTGGTGGTCGGTCGGCGTGCTGCCGATGTACTTGGGCAGTACCCAGGCGCCGCGCCGCATCGCCAGGAAGGTGGCGTCCGCGTGGCGGGAGGATTCGACCGCGATGTCGGTGGCCGAGTTGCCGATGCCGAGCACCAGCACCCGCTTGCCTTCGAAGATCTCTGGGGTGCGGTAATCGTGGGCGTGCATCTGGACACCCGTGAAGCCGTCCGATCCCGGGAAGGCGGGCTCCGGCCAGCGCTTGTCCCAGTGGTGCCCGTTGCAGACGATCACGTCGGAGAAGTGGTCGGTGCCGGACTTGCCGTCACGGGCCGTCCAGGTCACGTTCCATCCCCCGCCCTCGGCCGGCACCACCGATTCGACCTCGGTCTGGAAGCGGATCGAGTCACGCAGGCCGAAATGGTCGACATAGTCCTCGAAGTACCCGGCGATCTGGAAGTGGTCAGGGTAGTCGGGGAAGTCCTCCGGCATCGGGAACTTGGCGTACTCCATCATGTGCCGGGAGGTGTTGATGTGGAGCGACTTGTACGCGGCGGACTGGCCGTTGTCGTTGTCGTACTTCCAGTTGCCGCCGATCCAGGAGCCCTTTTCGAAGCAGACGTACTCGACGCCCCGCTCCTTGAGGCTCTGACAGGCCGTGATTCCCGAGGAGCCCGCCCCGATCACGCAGACCCGCGGCGCGCCACCGCCGTCCGGCCCGGCCCCGTTCGTCGAAGGTTCAACCGACACCTGGACTCCTGAAGCTTCCATGGGAAGAGTGTAGCCCAATACTGACACGGTTTCATGTCAGTTAGCCCAAATGCACTGACATTGAAGAATCGAGCGCTATATGGCGGAAAATTCAACCTCAGTGCGCATCAGCCTCATACTCAGCGGACCGCGAGCCTCAGATGTGGTTGGCCGGCTGGGGCCGATCCAGGCTGTGGTAGCTGCCCTGGTAGAAGAGCAGCGGGTCGGGAGGGTCCTGGTGACGGCCGTGTGAGACGACGCGGCCGAGGAGGATTTCATGGTCACCGCCGGCGTCGATCCGTTCGACTTCGCATTCGAGATGGGCCACGGTGCCGGACAGGACCGGTAGACCGAGCCGGCCTTCGGTGAACTCGTGGAGCTCCGGTTTGAGCCGGACCCCCTTGCGGGCAAACCAGTTCGAATGATCCTGCTGGCCGTCGGCCAGGATGTTTGCGACGAAGCCGCCTCGGGTCCGGATCGCCTCCAGGGCGGCACTCTCCCGGGCCAGGCAGATCAGGATAAGGGGCGGGTTGAGCGAGACGGAGGTGAAGGCGTTGGCGGTGGTGCCGCAGGGCTCGCCGTCCTGATCGGTGGTAGTGAGAACTGTGACACCGGTCGCGAAGTGCCCGAGGATGGAGCGCAGCTCCCGCGAGGTTCCCTCTTCGGTCGGCTCCAGGTCTCTGATCATCGCCAGATCGGAAACGTGCCGGGCCACCTCGTCGACCTGGACCATCTTGATGCCGAAGCGCTCGGCGAACTGGGCCAGGTAGGAGGTGCCGGCCGACTCCCCCTCTTCGTCGAGGATCTGACAGAGCACCACTGAATCTCCGGTGCCCGCGAGCCGGCTCAGATCGATTGCCGCCTCCAGATGCCCCTGCCTGGCCAGCACCCCACCCGGCCTCTCCCTGAGGGGAAAGACATGACCCGGGCGAACGAGGCTCTCCGGCCCGTTCTCGGGGTCGGTCGCCACGGCGATGGTCCGGGCGCGATCGCCGGCGGAAATCCCGGTCGAGACGCCTTCCGCCGCTTCGATGGAAACCGTGAAGTTGATCTGGTCGATGGGCATCCGCCGCTCGGCCAGCGGTTGAAGGCCCAGTTCGTCGCAGCGGTCGGCGGTCAGACCGAGACAGATCAGGCCCCTGCCGTCTTTCGCCATGAAGTTGATCCGGTTGGTATCTGCCGCCCGCGCCGGAACGACGAGATCGCCGTCGGTCCTCGAATGTCGCCCGCCGGTCACCAACAGCATGCGGCCGGCCTTGAACTCTTCGACCGCTTCCTCGGCGGTGCAATGGGGAACGATCAGAAGCTTCGAATCGGACATGCCCCCAAATGTACATGACTTTGTTGATTGGTTTTATCTAGTTAGCGATAAGCCGTTCCTACCAATAGAAAGGGGCGCCATCTGGCGCCCCTTTCCGATTGCTTGTGGCGAGACCGATTACTTCTCGGCGCTGGCGTCGATCTCCTGTGAGATCTCGTCGAGCTCATCGGCGAAGGACTCGCCGAAGCCGTCGGCTCCGTTCGCCTCGGCACCGTTCTCGGTGACCAGTTCTTCCTCGAGCAGGACCGCTTCCTCCGCCTGGACGAAGGGCTCGGTCGGCTCGATGGTCATCGAGCGGTAGTGCTTGAGGCCGGTCGCGGCCGGGATCAGCTTGCCGATGATGACGTTCTCCTTGAGGCCGACCAGACGGTCGCGCTTGCCTTCCAGCGCGGCGTCGGTCAGCACCTTGGTGGTCTCCTGGAAGGAGGCCGCCGAGAGGAACGACTTGGTCGCCAGCGAGGCCTTGGTGATGCCGAGGATCTTCTCCTGGGCCTTCGCCACCGTGCCGCCGTCGGCCTTGACCTGCTTGTTGATCAGCTTGAGGGCCTGACGGTCCTCGAGCTGGCCGGGCAGCAGTTCGGTCGAACCCTTGGTCTCGACCTCGACCTTCTTCAGCATCTGGCGGACGATCACCTCGATGTGCTTGTCGTTGATCTCCACGCCCTGGGCCTTGTAGACCTTCTGGACCTCGGCGACCAGGTACTGCTCGACCGCGGTGCGACCGCGGATCGAGAGCACGTCGGCCGGGTACAGCGAACCTTCGTTCAGCTGCTGGCCGACCTCGACCTTTTCGCCGTTCTTGACCAGCAGGCGGGTACGGGGCGGGAACGTGTACGAGCTTTCCTCGCCGTTCGACTCCAGCACCGTGACCGTGATCTGCTTCTCGGTCTGCTCGACGCCGACCTTGCCCGCGACCTCGCTCATCTGGGCGAGACCCTTCGGCTTGCGCGCCTCGAACAGCTCGACCACTCGGGGCAGACCCTGGGTGATGTCCTGTCCGGCCACACCACCGGTGTGGAAGGTGCGCATGGTCAGCTGCGTGCCCGGCTCGCCGATCGACTGGGCAGCGATGGTGCCGATCGAATCACCGATCTCGACCATGAAGCCGGTCGCCGGCGAAACGCCGTAGCAGGAGCGGCAAATGCCGTGCTCGGACTCGCACTTGAAGGCGGAACGAACCGGAACCGTGGCTTCGGTGTCGCCCTCGTAGGCCTCGACCAGTTCGGCCGCATCGGCCTTGCTGATCAGCTGGTTCTTCTTGAGCAGCTCGCGCCCGCGCTTGGTCTCGAACTTCTTGGCTGCGAGGCGGCCGACCAGGTTCGGGTTCGGGGCGTCATCGATGTAGACCGGCATCTCGATGAATTCCTTCGTCTTGCAGTCGTCTTCCAGGACGATCACGTCCTGGGCGACGTCGACCAGACGACGGGTCAGGTAACCGGAGTCCGCCGTACGGAGAGCCGTGTCGGCCAGACCCTTTCGGGCACCGTGGGTCGAGATGAAGTACTCACCGACCGAGAGGCCTTCGATGAAGTTGGACTTGATCGGACGCTCGATGATCTCGCCCTTCGGATTCGCCATCAGGCCGCGCATGCCGGCCAGCTGACGGATCTGCTTGAACGAACCACGGGCGCCGGAGTTGGCCATCATGAAGATCGGGTTCAGCTGACGGAGGTTGTCCTCCATCGCCTGGCCGACCTCCTCGGTCGCCGCATTCCACTTGTCGGTGACCTGCTTGTGGCGTTCCTCGGCGGTGTGCCAGCCCTCGTCGAACTCGGCCTGGATCCGGGCGGTCTCCTCGTCGTACTTGGCGAGGATCTCTTCCTTCTCCGGCGGCGGCACGACGTTGTTCTTCGACACGGTGATGCCGGCCCGCGAGGAGAAGGTGAAACCCAGCTCCTTGAAGGCGTCGAGCACCTGCGAGATCGCCGGGGCGCCGTAGGTGTCGACCAGCCAGCCGACCATGTCGTTGATGTCCTTCTTCTTCAGCGATTCGTTGACGAAGGAGTAGGCAGTCGGGTCGTACTCGTCTTCCAGAGCCTCTTCGAGCGCCCGCTCGATGCGGTCGTTGAAGATGATCCGCCCGACCGTGGTCAGGAAGTGCTCGTCGCCCCGGCCGTGGCGACGGTACTCGGCGAGATCGTGGAGCTTGACCACACCGTTCTCGTAGGCGAGCTCGGCCTCCTGCGCGGTCCGGAACGGGTGCGGCGGCTTGTCGAGTTTCGACACGTCGAACTCGGCCACGTCTTCTTTGGAGTAGGTCAGGTAGTACAGACCCAGCACCATGTCCTGCGTCGGGGTCGCCAGGGGCGAGCCGTGGGCAGGCGAGAGGATGTTGTTGGCGGAGAGCATCAGGACCCGGGCCTCGGCCTGGGCCTCGGCGCTCAGCGGCACGTGGACCGCCATCTGGTCACCGTCGAAGTCGGCGTTGAAGGCCGAGCAGACGAGCGGGTGGACCTGGATCGCCTTGCCTTCGACCAGGATCGGCTCGAAGGCCTGGATGCCGAGGCGGTGAAGCGTCGGGGCGCGGTTCAGCAGAACCGGATGCTCCTCGATCACCTCTTCGAGCACGTCCCAGACCTCGGGCACCATCGACTCGACCATCTTCTTGGCCGCCTTGATGTTCTGGACGGCTTTGCGCTCGACCAGCTGGGCCATGATGAACGGCTTGAACAGCTCGAGCGCCATCAACTTCGGCAGGCCGCACTGGTGCAGCTTCAGCGACGGGCCGGAGACGATGACCGAACGACCCGAGTAGTCGACGCGCTTGCCGAGCAGGTTCTGGCGGAACCGGCCCTGCTTGCCCTTGAGCATGTCCGAGAGCGACTTCAGCGCCCGGTTGCCCGGTCCGGTGACCGGACGGCCGCGGCGGCCGTTGTCGAACAGGGCGTCAACCGACTCCTGCAGCATGCGCTTCTCGTTGTTGACGATGATCTCGGGTGCGCCGAGGTCCAGAAGCCGCTTGAGGCGGTTGTTCCGGTTGATCACCCGGCGGTAGAGGTCGTTCAGGTCGGAGGTCGCGAAACGGCCACCGTCGAGCTGGACCATCGGCCTGAGCTCCGGCGGGATCACCGGGATGCAATCGAGGATCATCCACTCGGGCTTGTTCTCGGACTTGAGGAAGGCAGAGGCGACCTTCAGCCGCTTGACCGCGCGGGCCTGCTTCTGGCCCTTGGCGGTGTTGATCTGGTCCTCGAGCTCCTCGCAGGTCTCCTCGAGGTTGATCTGCTCGAGCAGGTCGCGCACCGACTCGGCGCCCATGCCGCCGCGGAAGTACTCGCCCCAGCCGAACGGGCTGCCGAAGCGGTCCTTGAGCTCACGGAAGACGGTCTCGTCGTTGATCACGTCCTTCGGCTTCATGGTCTGGAAGATCTTCCAGACTTCCTGCAGCCGCTCGATCGCCTCTTCGATGTACGCCTCAGTGTCGCTGATCTCGGCCTCGAAGTTCTTGGTGAGTTCCTTGATCTGCTTGGCGCGATCATCGTCGCTCAGCTTGCGCAGCTGGGCGGCAGTCAGGCCGAGCGAGTCGGCCCAGAGGTGGTCGTCGTCGTTGAACTTGGTCTGGGTGCCGTCCTCCAGGTACTTGGTCCGGCGCTTCAGCGCCTCGTCAAGCTCCTGGGTGGCGGACTGGCGCTCGGATTCGTACTCGGCGATGACCGATTCGACTTCCTTCTCCAGCGTCCCCATGTCCTTGGCCCGGGCCTCTTCGTCGACCCAGGTGATCATCGAGGCGGCGAAGTAGAGGACCTTCTCCAGCTCCTTCGGCGCCATGTCGATCAGGTAGCCGATCCGCGAGGGCACACCCTTGAAGAACCAGATGTGCGAGACGGGGGCGGCCAGGTCGATGTGGGCCATGCGCTCACGCCGGACCTTGGAACGGGTCACCTCGACGCCGCAGCGCTCACAGACGATGCCCTTGTAGCGGACCCGCTTGTACTTGCCGCAGTAGCACTCCCAGTCCTTGGTCGGACCGAAGATGCGCTCGCAGAAAAGGCCGTCCTTTTCCGGCTTCAGGGTCCGGTAGTTGATGGTCTCCGGCTTGAGGACTTCACCCCAGCTCCAGGACCGGACCTTCTTCGACGAGGCGAGACCGATCTCGATCGCGTCGAAGTTGTTGATGTCAATCACGTTACTCATCAGTTAGCACCTGCTTCCTCGGCGTCGCCGGAACCATCGGTTGCGGCATCACCGCCCTCTTCGGCGAGGGATTCATCTGCAGCGGCACCGTTGCCGGAGCTCACTTCGGTCAGGTCCATGCCGAGGTCCTGGGCGGCCTGCAGCAGGTCGTCCTCTTCCTCGGCCAGGTCGCCGACGCCTTCCTCCGACACCACGTTGGCGTCGAGCGAGAGCGCCTGCATCTCCTTGAGCAGGACCTTGAACGACTCGGGGATCGACGGCTCGGGGATGTTCTCGCCCTTGACGATCGACTCGTAGGCCTTGACGCGGCCGACCGTGTCGTCGGACTTGACGGTGAGCATCTCCTGCAGCGTGTAGGCGGCGC